>JAABUK010002680.1_pt1 | contig 31556 bp, 22 predicted proteins | sample 5559141 | NCBI WGS metagenome assembly JAABUK01 (sample SAMN10711869, study PRJNA513367) | rock metagenome | isolation source: Antarctica rocks | place: Antarctica: Victoria Land, Pudding Butte nord | collected 2016-01-03
CGGCAAGGTCATCGAGGGCCACGTCGCGCTGACGGGCCAGGTGTCGCGCGTGCTGGTGCGCGAGGGGCAGCACGTCGATGTTGGGGATCGCGTGCTGACGCTGGCCGCCTCGCACGCGCTGAGCCACGAAACGCCGCACGTCGAGCGCCACCAGAGCCAGGCCGAGGAGCAGCAGGTGCAGGCCGTGCGCCGCAAGGACGCTCTGGAAGCGCGCATCGCCCAGGCTCACACCGACTACGCCGAGGCTCAGGCCCGCCTGGACGCCGCCAATAAGAGGCTGGCCGCCTCGCGCGCCCTGCTGAAGCGCATCAGCGCCGGCGACCAAGTACTTGACCCTGCCGCTCCTGCTGTTCCAACGTTGCGCAGCAGTAGGCGCTCGCGGCTTTCTCATCGCGGGGAGGCCGGGGCGGGCAAGGCGGACGCGGCGCGGATCGAGAGCGCGCGGGCCGAAAACCGGGCGGCTGCGGCTGAAGCCTCGGACGCTCAGGACGCGGCGCGCGCGAGCTCAGGCAAGGCGAGGAGCCTTTCGAGCGCGGCGGCGGCGGCGCAGAGCAAGGAAGCCTCGGCTCAGGGCGAGCTGGACAGCGCCCGCTCGCGGCTCAAGAGCACGCAGGCGCAGTTCGACGCGGGCACCGTCAAGGCCGACGCGGTGGCCGAGGCGCGCGCCAATGCAGCGCAGGCCGAGTCAGGCGCGGGCGAGGCCGCCAAGAAAAACCGCGCGGCTCAGGAAGAAGCGCGCGCGGCTGCGAGCGAGGCGGATCAGGCGCGCGCCAAAGCCGGGCGCGCTCAGGAGCGGGCGTCGCAGGCGCAGCACGCCTTCAGGTCGGCTCTGTCGCCAAGCGCGCGCACGCCTGCAAGCGAGCCCTCGGCTCAGCCCGAGCCGAGCCCGGCGGAGCCTTCGCCTCAGCTGGCCCGGCGCACGCTGTCGGCCTCGGCTGCGGTGCGCCTGGTGCGCGAGTCCATCAGCGAGGCCACGGACGCGGCGAGCAACGCCGAGCGGCTCAAGGCGCGCGTCGAGAGCTTCAAGCGGTCGGCCACCGACATCTCCTCGGACATCCAGGCCTCGGCCCACAACATCCAGCAGGCTCAGCAGGAGGTGCTGGACAACACCATCCAGACCAGCCTCTCGACGCTGCGCGCTCCGGCTTCGGGGACGGTGCTCTCGGTCGTCTCGACCGGCCAGGGCGTGGACGAGGGCCAGACGGTGGTGCGCGTGGCGCAAGGGCCACAAGGGCTCGAAGCCACGCTGGAAGACCGCTCGGACGCCTGGAAGCAGCTGCGCCCCAACATGATGCTGCCCGGACGCCTGCTCGCGAGCCCGCCCACCGATCCGCAGCCGGGAGTCGGAGAGCTGGTGGGCGCGGCCATCCAGGTGCTCAACTCAGGCACCGCGCCCTTTGAAGATGGAATGCCCATCGCGCTCAAGGTGCGCGAGGTCCAAGCGCCTGCCCAGCAGGGCGGCCCGGCCTACATCCGCGTGGCCGTGGTGCCCGCCTCAGCGCCCGAGGTGCAGCCGAGAAGCGACATGACCGTCGCCCTCGCCCTCTCCAAAGGCAGCAGCAGCCTGCTCTCGATCCCGGCCATCGCGGTGGTTCGCGGCGCGGGCAGCCAGCCTCTGGTCGGCGTGCTGCGCAAGGTCAGCGCGCCCCAGCCCGAGCCCTCCAGCGCCCCCACGCCCGACTCAACGGCGACGCCTCAAGGCGCTCCCGCCGTGGACTCGCCCAAAGCGCCGCTGCAAGTACTTGCCAGGGCCTCGGCCACGCCGGCGGCCAGGCCAGCGCGCGAGCGCCTGTTCGAGATCGAATGGCGCCCCGTCACCTTGAGCGATGCTCTGCCCGCCACAGCCAGCGCCCAGGAGCTTGAAGCCCCTGGCGGCCAGAGGATGAAGAAGGTCGTCAGCGGCCTGGAGCCGGGCGAGCGGATTCTGCGCGACGCCTCGCAGTGGCAGGGCCGCTTCGTGAGCACGCCCGGCAACCCGATCCGCGTGCGCCTCTCGCTCGACCTCAGCTGAGCCGCCCGAGCCCAGCCGCTCGCTCTGCTCCGCGATTTGCGGAGCCGCAGCAAGTACTTGCAGGCGCATCGGCAAGAAGAGTGCGCCCCGTTAAAATAGAGAGGTTGCCCTTGAAGCCCAGCAAGCGGCACGGAGCGCGCACCATCGCGAAGCTTCACTGCAGCCCGCGCGAGCTCACAGCCGCGTCGTGCTCCGGCCCCGCGCCTTAAGCTAAGGGCTTGGCTCAGGCCGTTCGGCTGGGGCCTCGGGCGCGCAGAGTGTTGTGTTTAGTGAAAAAGTCATGGCCGAATTTCCCGCTCCCTCGCTCGCTGCGCCGTCTCGATGCCGCGCTCTATCGGCGTCTGGCGCGAAGCCCGCGCCCTGGCGCTCGCTTTTGATTGGAGCTCTGGCTGCCGTGGGCGCGGCTTCAGCGGCCTCGGCTCAGGGCCAGCCGCGCCAGCCCAGGAGCCTTAGCTCAGCGCCGTCTGAGGCCGCGCGGGGGCTGGCGGCCTTGATGTCGCGCCCGCGCTGGGAGGTGAACGGCTCGACGATCGCGCCTGCTGCCGCGCTCGCGCTGTCCGAGCGCGTGGTTTTGGCTCCGGCTCCGCACGCCTCGCACGCCTGGTTCGCGGACGAAGCCGCCTCAGCCGGGCGCTTGAGGCTGGCCTTCGCGCCACGCTCCTCGCAGCGGCTTGCGGCGCGCGGTCCGGGCGCACAGGCTCTGGCGACTCCGGTCTCGCTGGCCGCGCCTCCACCGCGCTCGCGGCTGAGCGGGGCGGAGGCGGACACGCCCGTGACAATGAGCATCTCGGCTCCCGGAGCCGCTGCTTCCGATGGCAGCGGGCGCGTCACGATGCGCATGGAAGTGCCGGTTCCAGGGGCGGCTGCCGCCTCGGGCGAGGTCATCGGCGCGCGCACGGGCAGCAGCCAGAGCATGGGCGTAGAGCCAGCCGCGCCGATTCAGGGCACGGCGAGCGAGAAAACGCGCGCGGCCCGCGAAGCCAGCGCGCGCCAGGAGCAGTTCAACCGGGCCAGCGCGGTCAAGGCCGAAAAAGAGCGGCTGCTGCTGGCCGAGACGCTGGGCGAACTGGATCGTGCGCAGCAGCGGACTGACAGGGCCAAGAGCGGGCTGAGCGAGAGCGTGCGCGATCTGGATCAGTTCCGCAGCGTGCTGCAGACGGCGTTTCTGGAGGCGGGGCCGGACGCCACGGGCCTGAACCCGTTTGTGCGCGCGGCACAGCGTTACGCGGGCACGCCTTACGTGTGGGGCGGCGAGTCGCGCAGCGGCTTCGACTGCTCGGGCTTCATCATCGTCGTGATGCGCGACCTGGGCTACCGGGCGCTGCCGCACTCGGCAGCCGAGCAGTTCAACTACGGGCTTCCCGTCGCGAAGGCTCTGCTCAAGCCGGGCGACCTGGTCTTCTTCCAGAACACCTACAAGCCCGGCATCTCGCACGTCGGCATCTACCTGGGCCGAGGCCGCTTCATCCAAGCCGCCGGGACGGGCAAGGGCACCATCGTCTCCTACCTCGCGGCCTCGCCCTACGCCCAGAAATACGCCGGCGCCCGCCGCCTCTTCAGGAGCAACTGACAAGCGAACCCAGCAGGAGGCCCGGCTCAAGTACTTGAGCCGGGCCTCTTGCTTTGTGCTGCCACAGAGCGTCAGGAGTTCGCTTCGCTGGCCTTGACGTGCTGCCAGATTTGGTGCAGGGCCGCGAACGCTGCCTGGCCTTGAGCCGCGTCGAAGCCGATGGCGTTTTCCACGGCGTCGCGGCCCATGACGGCGCGGCGCCCGACCTCGGCTGTACGCCCGTTCGAGGTGCGGAAACCGATGGCGAGCTTGACGTTCTGCGCCGTCTGCGCGAGCGTCAGCTTGGTCACGCCCTGCCAGGGAAACTCGCGCGACGAAACGCCGCTCGCGCCCGCCGCGACGCCGCCCGAACGCACCACGAACAGGCGCCGCGGCGTGCCCACCAGCGTCACCGCGCCCTCCACGTTGGACAGAGTCACCACGGCGGGCTCGCCTGGGTTGAGCAAAGGACGCAGCAAAACCTTGATCTCGTCCGCGATGGCAAAGCGCACCGGCGCAAACCCCTCGGGCAATCCCCAACGCGACGCTTCATCCTCAGCATTCATAACCTTCTCCTCGGTTCGTGGCCCGACAACCTTTCAAGCCTGCATCTTATTCCTCGAAAGCAGCTTTTTGTAACCGGAAACAAAAATGCCTGCAAGTACTTGAAGTGCTTGCAGGCATTTTTACTGAGCCAGGCTACTTCTTGGCGCCGACGGCTTCCTTGCCCTTGGAGGCCAGAATCTCTTCGGCCACGTTGTTGGGCACCGGCTCGTAGTGGCTGGGCTCCATCGTGTAGGTCGCGCGGCCCTGCGACAGCGTGCGCATCGTGGTCGCGTAGCCGAACATCTCGCTCAGGGGCACTTGAGCGCGCACGATCTGAGCGCCGCCCTTGTCCGGGCGCATCTCCTGAATGCGCCCACGGCGGCTCGACAGGTCGCCGATGATGTCGCCCATGTTCGTCTCGGGCGTCACCACTTCGATGCTCATGATCGGCTCCAGGATCACGGGCTTGGCCTTCCTCGCGCCTTCGAGCGTGCCGTTCAAGCCGGCGATCTCAAAGGTCATCGCGCTGGAGTCCACGTCGTGGTAAGAGCCTCCGGTCAGCTCGACGCGCACGTTCTGCAGCGGGTAGCCCGCAAGTACTCCACGCGCCATCGCCGCCTTCGCGCCGTCCTCGACCGCCTTCCAGAACTCGCGCGGCACCACGCCGCCGACGACCTTCGACTGGAACTGGAAGGACTTCTTCTTGTCCACTTCGCTCTCGTCCTCAGCGTGCTCCAGGGGCAGGATGTTGAGGATGATGTGCGCGAACTGGCCGCTGCCACCGGTCTGCTTGACGTGCTTGTACTCGACGTTCATCGCGGGGCGCGTGATCGTCTCGCGGTAGGCGACCTGGGGCTTGCCGATGTTCGCCTCGACAGCGAACTCGCGCTTCATGCGGTCCACCATGATCTCCAGGTGCAGCTCGCCCATGCCGCCGATGATGGTCTGGCCCGTCTCGGGGTCGTTGCGCACCTTGAAGGTCGGGTCCTCAGCGCCCAGCTTGATGAGCGCGTTGGTCATCTTGTCCTCGTCGTTGCGCGTCTTGGGCTCGATGGCCTGGAAGATCACCGGCTCCGCGAAGTTGATGTTCTCCAGCAAAATCGGCTTGGCTTCCTCGCACATGGTGTCGCCCGTGACCGTGTTCGACAGGCCAACAGCCGCCGCGATCTCGCCCGCCTCCACGAAGTCCACGTCCTCACGCTTGTTGGCGTGCATCCGCAGAATCCGTGACACGCGCTCGCGCTTGCCCTTGCCTGAGTTCAGCACATACGAGCCCTTCTGCAGGCGGCCCGAGTACACGCGGAAGTACGTCAGCGTGCCGAACTTGTCCGAGACGATCTTGAAGGCCAGCGCCGAGAACGGCTCCTCGGGCGAAGGCGCGCGCGTCACGCTCTCGCCCGAATCCGGGTTGGTGCCCACAACCGCAGGCACGTCGATGGGCGAGGGCAGGTAGTAGATGACGGCGTCCAGCATCGGCTGCACGCCCTTGTTCTTGTAGGACGAGCCGCAGATGATGGGCACGATGTCGTTCTTGATCGTGCCCGCACGAATCGCGCGGCGAATTTCTTCGACGCTGAGCTCTTCGCCCGCGAAGTACTTCTCCATCAGGTTGTCATCGGACTCGGCAGCGGCTTCGAGCAGCTCGGCGCGGTACTTGTCGGCCAGCTCCTTCAAGTCGGCGGGAATCTCGGACTCGACATACACCGAGCCGTATTTCTCGCTTTCCTCGTAGGTCAGCGCCTTCATCGTGACCAGGTCCACGACGCCCCTGAAGCCAGCCTCGGCCCCGATGGGAATCTGCAGCGCGATGGCCTTGGCGCCCAGCCGGTCGCGAACCTGAGCCAGCACCTCGTAGAAGTTGGCTCCGTCGCGGTCCATCTTGTTGACGTAGGCGATGCGCGGCACGCCGTAACGGTTGGCCTGGCGCCACACCGTCTCGGACTGCGGCTGCACGCCGCCCACAGCGCAGTAGACGGCAACCAGGCCATCGAGAATGCGCAGTGAACGCTCAACTTCGACGGTGAAGTCGACGTGGCCGGGCGTGTCGATGATGTTGATGCGGTGCGTGGATTCGCGCAAGCGCACGTCTTCCTGCTTGGGCTCTAAACCCCAGTAGCACGTTGTGGCAGCCGAGGTGATGGTGATGCCGCGCTCCTGCTCCTGAGGCATCCAGTCCATGGTCGCCGCCCCCTCGTGAACCTCGCCGATGGCGTGGTTCACGCCGGTGTAATACAGGATGCGCTCGGTCGTGGTCGTCTTGCCGGCATCGATGTGAGCCGCGATGCCGATGTTGCGGGTGAGGGATAGGTCGGTCGCCATAAACTGTGCCTCGAATCTTGCGCGTTGCGTGCGCTCGCACACGCCTAAACAAATCGCCGCTCCACAAGTACTTGCGGCGTGCAAAGCAAGTACCTGAAAGTGTGAGGCGGCTTCAAGTGGTGGAATGAAACCGGAATCTATACGCGAAAAACGCCCTCGGGTTTCCCCGCCTTCAGCCTGAAAGCAGAGCAACCCAGGGCGTTCGCACGCTTTTTATCGCCAACTCGCGGCGGCAGGCCGCAGCGAACGCCTTCAGCATCGCTGCAAGTACTTGCAGACGCTTGCGATGGCCCTCGCTGCGCCGAAGATTTACCAGCGGAAGTGAGCGAAGGCTTTGTTGGCCTCGGCCATGCGGTGGGTGTCTTCCTTCTTCTTGACCGCGCCGCCGGCTCCGCGCGCCGCGTCCATGAATTCTCCGGCCAGGCGGTCGGCCATCGTCTTCTCGCCACGCTTGCGCGAGTTGTCCAGCGTCCAGCGGATGGCCAGCGCGATCTTGCGCTCGGGCCGCACTTCGTTGGGAACCTGGTAGGTCGAGCCCCCGACACGGCGCGAGCGGACTTCGACGGCTGGCATGGCGTTGCGCATCGCCTGCGCGAAGACTTCGAGCGGGTTGCGCCCGCTCTTCTCCTCAACGACGGTGAGCGCCGAGTAGAAGATGCGCTCGGCGACGGACTTCTTGCCGTCATACATCATCTTGTTGATGAAGCGTTGCATCATCACGGAGTCGAAGACGGGGTCGCCCGACGGCTGCTGCTTCTTCTGTGGCCCTTTGCGGCTCATAAGTTTTCTCCAATCCAATTCTCAGGGGCAGAACCCGCAGCGCAAGCCAAGCTGCAAGTACTTGCGGCCCGGCTCGCGCTGCGGGTTCTGTGGACTAACGCTTCTTGGCGCCGCCCTTGGCGGGAGCCGCGGCCTGGCCGGGCTTGGGGCGCTTGGTTCCGTACTTGGAGCGGCTGCGCTTGCGGTCCGAGACACCGGCGCAGTCGAGAGCGCCGCGCACGATCTTGTACTTGATGCCCGGCATATCCTTGACGCGGCCACCGCGCACCAGCACGACCGAGTGCTCCTGCAAGTTGTGCTTCTCGCCGGGAATGTAAGCCGTGATTTCCTTGCGGTTCGACAGCCGGATGCGGGCCTTGGCGCGCAGGGCTGAGTTGGGCTTCTTGGGCTTGTCGGTCTTGACCTGCAGGCACACGCCGCGCATCAGAGGAGCTACGTAGCCAGGCTTCGAGGTGCCCTGGACGGTGTTGAAGGCTTCCTTGAAAGCGGAGGTCGAGCTCTTCTTAGGGGCCGGCTTGCGCCCCTTGCGGATCAACTGCGAAATTGTCGGCATTCTGTTTCCTTACCAGCGGGCGCCGCGCGCCCGCCCTTCTCTTTTCTAAGCAGCGCCATTCAAGTACTTGAGCACGCTCTTGCGCCCGCCTCCGAATCGCACGAAAAACCCCTCGTCCGCTGTCCCGACGAGGGGCGACCGAGGGGATTATAGCAGCGGCCTGCCTCAGCCGCAACTCAAGACCAAGCCGAGCCAAGCCCAAGAGCAAGCCGGCAAGTGCTCGCGGTGCTTCCGCAAGTACTTGCCGGCTCGACTGGGTTAACGCCGCGCGTGCAGCACGACGCGCACGCCATCCACGTAAGTCTGCGCGAAGTAGCCGCGGAACGGCAGCAGCGTTTGCGTCGGCGTCTGGGCCGTGGCTCCCGGCTCCAGCGTGAACAGCATCGGGTTGATCAGGCCCGCTCCGACCGCAGCCGTCAGGTTGGGATAGCTCTGGCCATTGGGCGCGATGACCCTGGACTCCAGCCAGTTCGCCGAGGTGAACGCAGCCGGGTTGAAGGGGAAGCCGATCAGGTTGAAGCCGTTGTTGCTGCCTGTGTTGCTGGGGCTGCGGCGCAGCGTGATGGTGAAGTCGGTCACGCTGGTCGGGAAGCGGGTGGGGTCGGCGGGTGGACGGCGCAGGCTCAGGGCGCGCGCCAGAGGCCGCAGGAAGTAGCCTTCGCCACGGCGCACCGTCGAGGTGGACGTGAGCTGCACGTAGGCGTTGGTGAGCGAGTTGTAGCGGAACAGGCGGAAGTTCTCGACCCCTCCGCTCGTCGGCAGCACGTCGAAGGCCTTGGCTACGGTCGTGATCGCGGTGGCAGCCGTCGAATCCGCGTACGGAGTCGAGATCATGTACTGCTGGCCCGGCTGGTAGGTTTCGTTCTGCGGCAGCGGCGTCCCGGTCGGCGTGGCCGTCGGCCTCACCGTCGGGCGCGCCGTTGGAGTTGGCGTCCCGCCGGGAGCGACGCCGCCCACGTTGAGCGTGATGTCCGGAGCCACCACGTTGCTGCCGCGCGATGTGCTGCCGACGTTGATCGTAACGGAGCCGGTCAAGGTTGTTGAGTTAAGGGTGAAGGTCGCCACGATCCTGTAAGTACCTGGCTGCACGTCGCGGAAGGTGTACTGGCCCGCCGTGTTGGTCGTGACCTGCTGCGCCACACCCGCGCCGCTGAGTAGCTGCACGGTTGCTCCGGCCTGAGTGCGCCCCGCGCGCAGGACGCGGCCCGAGACAGCAGCGCCCGCAGGTGGGATGGGCACGTCGCCCACGTCCAGGGTGCTGCCTTCGGGCACGATGAGGTCGCCTTGTGCCGGCACGCCAGGCACGCGCGGGCCGGTGTAGCCCGCATCGGCTGGGATGACCCGGCGCCCGTAGTTGGGGTTGCGCTGGATGAGCGCGGTGTTCGTGTTGTAGTCGATGCCGCTGCCATCGGGAATGTCGCCGCCCTGCGACACCAAGCCGGGACGCGGGTTGAAGATGATCTCGATGCGCAAGTCGGACGGCACGTTGGTGAAGGCGAACTGGCCGCTCGCATCCGTCTGCACGAGCTGAGCGAAGGAGCCTCCCAGGGGGAACGAGGCCGAGGGCGGAATCAAGGTGTCCAGCGAACGCAGCAGAACCGGCAGGTTCGGCGCGATCTCGACGTTGGGGTCCAGGTCGTCCGCCAGGTTGGTTGGCGTGCCCCGATCGCTGATGGCGCGCCCAATGACATTGGACGGGTTGATCGGGTTGACGCGGAAGTTGTTGTCGCTGTTGGTCTGGCCGCCGATGACTGTGGTGATGCCCAGGATGTTGTTGTTGCTGTAGTAGCCTGGGTTCAGCGAGCGCAGGCGGGTGTTGGCTCCCGTGCCCACGAACTGCGAGGCTGGCGAGATGCGGTAGAAGCCGTCGCGCGAGGGCACGCCCACGAACGCATAGTTGCCGTTTTGATCGGTGCGCACCAGGAAGAAGCGCGTGCTGAAGTCGGGGCTGGTGAGCTGAACCAGGAAGTTCGGGACGGGCTCGCCTGTAACCGCGTTGGTCACGCGGCCCGTGATGCGGCCCGTACGCAGGAAGTTGGCGACGTTCTCCGCTATCTTGGCCCGGTAGTTCCGGCACGGAGCCAGGTTGGGGGCCTTGGTCCACTCGCGGTTGACCTGCTCCAGGCCAAAGCTGAAGAACACAACCGCCGACTCCAGGCCGCCGGCGCGCCCGGTGCGCTGGATGATCTGGCCCGCGCGCCCCATGTTGTTGCCGTAAGCGTAAACCTCGCTTACATTTTCGCCCTGCCCGGCGCCAACCGGCTTGATCACATCGCCGAAGTTGTCGTTGTCCGAGGCGTCGAAGTAGGTGTCGTTCAAGTCGGGGGTGAAGTGAAACGGCACGTGAATGTGGACGGGAGGATCGCCGCCTCGACCTGAGACCTGGTTGGCGGTGTTGCCAAAGATGTCGAAGCCGTAGTTGGGCGTGAGCACATCGGCGGCGCCTGTTTCGCCCTGCTGCCCGTTCCAGTCGGCCTTCAGCTCATCGCGCAGGAATGTATTGGTCGTCGTCCCAGCCTGCGACAGCGTGAAGATGACATCTTGACCGTTCAGGAACAAGCGCCCGCCACGGTTCAGGTAATCGGACAGCAGGCGCTGCGTGTCGGTATCGGCGATGGTTCCGGGCGCGGCCAGCACATCGCCGGTGTAAGGCGCGGCCCAGATGATGGCCGTTTCGGCCACCGTAACTGGAACCGTGGGCAGAGGCTCAGCGGTGCCGGTGGCTCCCGGCGTGGAAGTCGGCAGAGCCGTGGGCTGTCCCGTGGGCACCACGACGGGCGTGGCTGTGGGGTTCACAACGGCCTGCAGCTCGAAGCCGGGGGCGTTAGGGTTGATCTGGTTCGCGGACTGCGGGCTGTACAGGCGGAGCACATCGGCTGTGAGCGGACCACGCGCCAGCACGCGGTACACATCCACGCTGGTGGGCGACGAGCCGAACAAAGTTGTTCCAGGCGGCGAGAAAGTAGTCAAGTCGGCAGGGCCGTTGCCGGTGCCGCCTGGGTAGTCGATGGCGCCACCGCCCGGATTAGCCAGGTGGTAGCTTTCGATGGGCGGCAACGCAAGGTCCGAGGCGCCAACAGCAAACGAGTTGATGCGGCTGACGCGGAAGCCTCCCGTCAGCTCATACGGGAACTGCTGGCCGGTCGTGTAATCCGAGACGAAGAGCAGGTTGGCCTGCTTGGTGAAGGGCTGGGTCGAGAAGCCATACACCTTGTCGTAGGTGAAGGCGTTGTTCGCGCGGTCGGTCACGTTCAGGTCGATGAAGAAGTCGCTCTGAGGCTGGCCTGCAAGTACTGTGGCGATATCGATGGAGGCCTGCGCGTAGTACACGCCGTCGCCGCGGATGGCGTTGGCCTGCCGCTCGTGGCCGCCTTGAGAAATCGGCCCGTCATCGAACACGTTGAGCGGAATGTCCGGCGTGATGTAAGGCGGGTTGCGCTCTACAGCGGGCACGATCTGGATGCCCTCGTTCGGCTTGGTGATGCGAGTCTGGTCGAATGTCGGTTGCGACGACCGGATGCGAACCGAGACGGAGTTGCCGCCAAAGGGAGGCGCCGGAGTCGGTAAGATTGGGGTGGCGGTCGCCGTGACTGACGGGGTGGCCGTTGCGTTGGGGTCGGGCGTGGCCGTGGGGCCAAAAGTCGGGATGGCGGTGGCGGTGGGCACAGCGGTGGGAGCGACGACCAGCCCGACGTTGAGGCCCGCCTCCTGGTCTTGAATCACAACACCCACGATCAGCTTCGAGTTCTGGCCCAGCCCTTCCTCAGCCGTGCGCGGCGCGAAGAACGGCGCCTGCCGGCCAGGCGCCAGGAACGGCGTCCTCTCGTTGCCCGTGCCCTGGGGCACCAGCAGCGGAGGCGTGAAGTCCTGCGACGCTGTCGTCCACAGGTCGTGCGTCCCGGCTCCCAGATCGCCGCCGCCGGGGTTGATGATGATGGGGCGCGGATTGGCCGCGTTGCTGCCGGGGCGCGGCGAAATGCGGCGCTGAGACGCGAAGACGAGCGTGGGGAACTCGGGCGAGACGCCGTTGCTGCTGAAGATGCGCGAGTAGGCCGGCTCCTCGTCGTTGGCGCGGTCCTCAGTTGAGCCCTGGAACAGGGTGGTCGCCGTCGAGGTCGAGAGCGCGTTCGACTCCACCTGAGCCACGTTGCCCGCAGCCTGCGTGCTGCCCTCGAACGCGGAGACCGAGCCGGAAGCGTTGTTCAAGATCAGCGAGTTGCGCGTTGTGATGGGCAGCGACCACACGTTGCGGTCGCGCGTCCTGTCCTTGGGGTCGATCAGCGAGTTGGTCTGGAAGGCCACGCGCTCCAGGAACGTCGACTGGCTGGTGCCGCGCGTCAGCGTGCCCATGCGCGAAGCCGTCGGGTAATCGTCCTCGTCCGCCGCAGTGCCGCCGCGCGCCACCGGGTTGGTGATCTGCCGCTTGCCGTCGCCGTTGAAGGCGTTCATGGCGAAAATGCGGCGCCCCGCAGCCAGGCGGGTCAGCGTGCCCGTGGTCGTCGTGCCGTCGCTCGACAAAATCGTCTCGCGGTTGGACGAGAAGTAGAGCACACCGGGGTTGACCTGAGAATACGCCGGGTGGCGGTCGTCGGTCGTGTTGCCGACCACGTCCTGCGGATCGCTGGGCGTGCCCGCCGCCGACTGCCGGTTGTCAGGGTCGCCCGTCAAGCGGCGCACGCTCAGCGTGCTCCCGCTCGGGCTGATGGTGAGGATGTCGAAGCCGCCAGCCGCCACGCCCGAGTTGTTCTGGGTGGGAGCCACGTTCGAGGCGAAGGCGATCGAGTCGCCGCCCGGACTCCAGGCTGGATCGAGCTTGCGGCCAGGGAAGAAGGTGATCTGCAGCGGCAGCGGGTTCGCCGTGCTGTTGACGTCCACCGTGATCAGGTTGAGCTGCGTCAGAATGCCGTTGATGACATCGTAGTAGCAGATGCGCGTGCCGTCCGGCGACCACGTCGGGGCGCGCTGGTCACGCAGGGCATCACCGCCCGCACGGGTGTTGAAGCCCGTGAGCTGGCGCACGCCGGTGCCGTCGCGCCGCATGATGAAGATGTGGTAGTGCCGCCCCGCCGGAGCGGTGGCGTCCAAGTGCCCGTCCCGGTTGGCGTCGATGCCATTGGATGCGAAAGCGATGTAATCGCCCGTAGGCGAGCGGAACGCAGGCTCGCGCTCGTCCGAGAGCGTGCCTGCGGTCAGGTCAACTTCGGTCAGCGCAAAGCGCGTCTCTCCAAAGCCGCCCTCGCCACTGGTTTTGTCGATCTTGCTCAGCTTGCCGCTCATCGCCTGCAAGCGCCGCCGCTCCCCGAGCTGGTTCATCAGCCGTGGCATATCGTCCCACGACAGAGGCTTGCGCACGCTCTGAGCCGCAATCGTCGTAGGACCGGGCTTGGGCGCGACCGGAGCCGTCTTCTGCGCCATCGCCCACCACGAGCCCGCCGCCAGCAGCACGCTCATCACCGACAACAGCACGCGCGGACGCGCAAACGCCGCCCGAGGCGACAGCCCCGAGCAGCTCGACTTCACGCCGCGCTTCTCACCAGCCGAACCCGAACGAACGGAGCCCGACTGAGCTGAACCAGAAGCCGAACCCAAGCCGCGCCTCGTGCCCACAGGCAACGGCTGAGCCGTCTTCAGGCGGCCCTCACCGCGATGGCGAATCCAACGTCCTCTCATGAAAGTTCCTTTGCTGCCGGATTACTGCCCGGCTCCTGTCTCCACCCGACCCCGCCACCTCACGAAAAAGTTCCCTTGACAGAAAACCAGTTCTTTGTGAGCCCCGGCTGAGCTTCCGACAGTATATCCGTGCCGGAGTTGCAATTGACGCCAGGGCTTTCTTGCCACCTTAGCGCCTCTTTAGTTAAAGACGCGGCACGGACGCGCCGCTCAAGCGGGCGTTCATGCAATTTGTTATTCCCCGCCGAGGCCATTTCTAACGCACCGCTCCCGGCCTGCCCGCCGCTGCCGGGAGCGCCACCCAGCGGCAGGCGGCAAAAAGGGACGCTGGCGAGCGTCCCTTTGATATAAAACGAGTCCGGTTCAGCGCCCGCAGCGGCTGCAAGTACTTGCAGCCGCTGCGGGCGCTTTGGGCTGCTACCAGCCGCGATTAGCCATGCGCTCGTCGTCGGGCATGGTGCGGATGTCCTGGCCCGGCATCGGCTCGCCGAGGTCCATGGAGATTTCGACCAGCTTGGCCGGGTTGTTGAAGTGCGTCACGGCGTCCACGATGGCCCTTCCGCGCTGCTCTGGGTCGCCGCTCTTGAAGATGCCCGAGCCCACGAACACGGTTTGGGCGCCCAGCTGCATCATCAGGGCGGCGTCGGCGGGCGTGGCCACGCCGCCAGCCGAGAAGTTGGGGACAGGCAGCTGGCCCGTCCGCGCCACCTCGACGACGAGGTCGTAGGGCGCGCCCAGGTTCTTGGCCTCGGTCATCAGCTCCTCGAAGGCGGTGTTCTGCAGGCGCTTGATGCTGCCGTGAACTGAGCGCAGGTGGCGCACCGCCTCGACGATGTTGCCGGTTCCGGCCTCGCCCTTGGTGCGGATCATGGCCGCGCCCTCGCCGATGCGACGCAGGGCCTCGCCCAGGTCGCGGCAGCCGCACACGAAGGGGATGCCAAAGGCGTGCTTGTTGATGTGGAAGGCCTCGTCAGCCGGCGTGAGCACCTCGCTCTCGTCGATGAAATCGACCTCAAGGGCTTCGAGAATCTGCGCCTCGACGAAGTGCCCGATGCGGCACTTGGCCATCACGGGAATGGTGACGGCGGCCTGGATTTCCTTGATGAGGCGCAGGCTGGTCATGCGCGCGACGCCGCCTTCCTTGCGGATGTCGGAGGGCACGCGCTCCAGGGCCATGACCGCGACCGCCCCGGCCTGCTCCGCGATGACCGCCTGCTCGGGCGTCACCACGTCCATGATGACGCCGCCCTTCATCTGCTCGGCCAGCCCGACCTTGAGGCGAAAAGTCGCCTTCTGCTCGTCGCCGTGCGCGCGGCTCAAGGGGTTGGCCTGGTCTGAGTTCGAGTTGCCGTTGAGTTGTGCCTGCATAATCTTTATTCTATCGCCCAAGTCAGACCAGCGGACGCCAAGCTCAAGGCCGCGAGCCGTTCTATCGCTGCGTTGTGCGATAAATCCGGAGCGCGCAATCTGCAAGGACTTCCTGCAAGTACTTGAGGGGTGTGCACAAATCCAGGAGCGCCTACAGGGACTTTTGGCGAGTGCGCTGTCCGCATCCGTGGAGGAGTATCAATACACCGATGCCGACTGCCACAAAGCGATCCAGCAGTCATCTAACTTCGCCCGCAAAAAGCTGCAGAAAACTCGCTGAGCATTTGTGCACACCCCTCAAGTACTTGCACGATGTTACAGCTCGCGCCGCCCGCGCAAAGCCCCCGCGATCGTCGCCTGATCCGCGTAATCCAGGTCGCCGCCAAAAGGAAGGCCGCGCGCCAGCTGAGTGACCTTGATCTCGCGCGGACGCAGCAGGCCCGCGAGGTAGGAGGCTGTCATCTCGCCCTCGACGGTTGGCGAAAGGGCGAGCACGGCCTCGCGGACTTTGTCTTCCGAAACGCGCTTGAGCAAGGTTTGCAGCCTCAGCTCGTCGGGCCCGATGCCATCCAGGGGCGACAGCAGGCCGCCCAGAACGTGATACACGCCCCGAAATTCGCCCGAGTTCTCGACCGCGAGCAGGTCGCGCGGGTCCGAGACGACGCACAGGTAGAAGGCGTCGCGGCGCGGGTCAGTGCAGATGTCGCACAGCGGCGCGTCGGCGTAGTTGCCGCACTTCTCGCAGGGTCGGATCTTCTCGCGCACCTCGCGGATGGCGCGCGCCAAATTCTCGGCGTCGTCGCGCGGCGCTTTGAGGACGTGGAAGGCCAGGCGCTGAGCCGTCTTGGGGCCGACTCCGGGCAGCTTTTCGAGCTGCTCCAGCAGCGCCAGCAGCGGCGCGGCGTAATGTCTCATCGTGAGCCAAACAGCACAACGCGCGGCGCAAGCTCAAGTACTTGCACCGCGCGCAGGCCGAGAAAATTAAAAGTTGAGGCCCGGAATCTTGGGCAGGCCGCCCATGACCGAGGCCATCTTCTCGCCGTGGTGATCCTGGGCCTTCTTCAAGGCGTCGCGCACAGCGGTCACGATCAAATCCTGCAGCATCTCGACATCGTTGGGGTCCACCACTTCGGGCGCGATGTGGACTTCGAGCATCTCGCCCATGCCGGTCGTGACGACACGCACCATGCCGCCGCCGGCTGTGGTTTCGAGCCGCTCGGCGTCCAGCTCTTCCTGGACGCGCATGGTGTCTTCCTGCATCTTCTGCAGCATCTTCTGCGGGTTCATCCCGCCCATTCCACCGGAACCAAACATTTGAATCTCCTTGAAAATCAGCTTCCTGTCAGCTTCCCGAGCGGCCCACGACCTGAGCCGCGAACAGCTCGCGCGCCACCTTGAAGACATCCTCTTCGTCATCGTCGTCGGCGTCCTGAACCGCTGCGGGCTCGGCAGCGGGAGCAGGCTTGGGCTTGGCTGCGGCCAGCCGGAACCGCAGCTTGCGCGGCGAGGCCAGCACCTCATTCAAATCCACCTCGAAGGGCAAACGCTTGGCCGCTTCGCACGCCTTCTCGTAGTGAAACTCCTTGTTGAACTCCAGCACGGCCTCGGTCTCGGTAAAGGCCGCGGGCTTGGCGTCGTTGAGGTAAGCCGCGATCGTGATGCCGTGCTTGCGCTTGAAGCGCCGGAACACCGCCGGCCACAGCTCCTTGAACTCCTCCAGATTGTGAATCCGACGCCCGCGCCTGGCCGTCGCCCCGGCAGCCGAAGCCTCCTCAACCGAAGCCTCCTCAACCGAAGTGCCCGCCATTTCCGCAGCTTCCTCGGCTGGCTCGCGCTGCCAGCTCGCAGGCTCAAGCTCCTCGGGTGCTGCCTCATAGTTGAAGGGCAGCGCTTCGAGGACGGGCATCTTAAGCTCGGGCGCTTGCTCCTCTTCAACTTCTTCGGGCTCCTCGCTTCGATTTGCAAGCGGCGGCTCGGGCACCAGAGCCAGCGGCGGCTCAAGTACTTGCGGCCTCTCGGCTGGCTTCTCGATGAGGCGCGCCGCCGGACGCTCAAGCGGCTTCTCGATCGAGCGCTCGATCGTGCGCTCGGCGGCGCGCTCGCGAAGCGGCGCGGCTTCGTTCGCGAAGTCGGTGGTGGCTCGAACTAAGGCCAGCTCAAGCAGCAGGCGATGATCGGTGGCCTCGCGCATCTCCTTCTCGGCCCCGCGCAGCGCCTCGATGAAGGCGAGCAGGCGGGCCTTGCCGATCTTGCGCGCGTGCTCGCTCATGCGGGCGCGCTCCTCGCCCTCAGCCGCGACGTGAGCGCCCATCATCAGGAGCAGCGCGTCACGCGAATACGCGATCAAATCGCGCGCGAGCTGCCCGAAGGCGACGCCTTCTTCCGAGGCCGTCTCCATGCTGGCCAGGGCTAAGCTCACGTCGCGCTCAGCTAAGGAATCCAGCAGCGACTTGAGCAGCTCGCGCGACACGCTGCCCAGCACCAGGCGCACGTCGGCCTCGGTGACTTTGGCGTCCGAAAAGGCGATGACCTGCTCGAACAAGGACAGCGCGTCGCGCAGCCCGCCGTCGGCCACGCGCGCGATGAGCTGAGCCGCTTCGTCTTGAAGCTCAACATCTTCGCACCTGGCGACGTAGTGCAGGCGGCGCGCGATGTCGCCCGGCCCCACGCGCCGAAAATCGAAGCGGTGGCAGCGCGACACAACAGTCGGCAGCACTTTGTGCGCGTCCGTGGTAGCCAGCACGAAGACGGCGTAGGGCGGCGGCTCTTCGAGTGTCTTGAGCAAGGCGTTGAAGGCCTCGCGCGTGAGCATATGCACTTCGTCGATGATGTAGACCTTGCGGTGCCCCGGCACGCTCGGCCCGAACTCGACGCTTTCGATGAGCGACTTGGCGTCCTCGATGCCGCGGTTCGAGGCCGCGTCCAGCTCGAACAAATCGAGAATCTGCTGGTTGTCGCGCACGCGCGTGCAGAACTCGCACTTGTTGCACGGCGTTGGCGTCGGGCCTTGCTCGCAGTTGAGGCACTTGGCCAGCAGCCGAGCCGAGGTCGTCTTCCCGGTGCCGCGCGGCCCGCAGAACAGGTAGGCGTGGGCGACGCGCGGCGGGCTGGAAGTCAGGGCGTTGCGCAAGGTCTGCGCGATGTGCTCCTGGCCGACCATGTCCTCGAAGGTCTGCGGGCGGTACTTGCGATACAGCGACATAGGCGTTGGCGCGGCGAACCGAGCGCCGCAAGTACTTAAGGATACCCGCGACGCGCCCCTTCCTGATGCTCTCAGCGTGGAATTATCTTCACGCCGGTGTATCTGTCTGGACTATTCCCCGCGTGGACGAACTCGATTGTGTAGCGAGGATCACCATCTTGAAGATTGCCTTGGTTCAGCAACTTCCCTTTATCATCAGTGGCGCCTGATGGATCATCCGTGCCGATGAAGAGGTCGACGATCTGACTAGTTCGGCTGTGATAGGTGGCCAGTAGCAACACCCTCTGTCGTGTCCAGTTCTTCTGGTGCTCATCATCACCGTTCGGCCAGACAAACCTCGAATCATCTTCCTCTGGAGTTCCAAGAGAGGCCTGAACACCGTTGATGTCCTTACCCACCAGAGCGGGAACATCGAAAACGGGTTGCACAGTCGGCTTGCCCAGTTGAAGCAAAGCTAAGCAGGCAAAGATCAAGAGCGCCATACATCCGCAACCTTGATTCACACGCGCCTGCACTTGAGGTGAGACTTTGTTGGATGGCGTGGGTGAGGCGGCCTGCGCCGATACTGAAGGTTTGGCGGCTGCTACGACTTGCGGAGCAGTATCTGCGTTAATTTCCTTGCCCTGGCATCTGGGGCAGGTCTTATCGAACGCGTCCATCGCGTAGCCGCACTTTGGGCAAATCATGCCCGCCATTCTACCCAAACACTTCAAGTTCTCGACCTGAAAAACGCAGAACGCCGCTGCAAGTACTTGCAGCGGCGTTTTGCTTCTCGAAAAGGTTTGATCGCGCACCCGCGCTTTGACAACGAAAAAACGGACGGCATCGAAGATGATGGCTACATACAGGCATCCCACGGCGCATGGCGGGAAGCACTTACCGTTGCTGCCTTCCGGCCCTGGCGGGGTTCGCGCGCCGCCATCGCATGAGGCCCGTCTGCACTACCAACCTCTTCGCCCAGCTCCACCTCTTCGCGCCGGGGCGCAGGAATTCAGCCCCTGGATTTGGGTTCAGGGCACCATTAGCTCCCCGCTTAGCGCGACCAATCGGACAGGGTGGGATTCGAACCCACGAGGCTTTTACACCCACACGAGTTCCAGTCGTGCTCCTTAAACCGCTCGGACACCTGTCCAGACAACTCCATCAAACAACAAGTGCTGAGCCCGGAAGACTCAGCACAGTGCAGCGGACAGGGAGGGATTCGAACCCCCGGTGAAGTTGCCCCCACAACGGATTTCGAATCCGCCGCCTTCGACCACTCAGCCACCTGTCCGCAGAAAATTATAGCGGCCACCCGCCACCGCCGCAACCACGGGCCACCAAGCGCGGCTCAAGTACTTGAGCCGCGCTCCTTCACCTTGCGCACCGAAGCGCGTCCCTTGAGCAGCCTGGACAGCAGCAGCGTGCGCGCGGCCCTTCAGAGGTGCGCGACAGTCGATTCCTCGCCCGTCTGCTCGAAGCGCGACACATCTTCCAGCGGCTTGGAGTTGCCAAACACCGGAGCCGCGCTCTGGCTGGGCGCGGCCCAGGCCGCGGCGTTGGCGATCACGCGCAGCACTTCCTCGTTGTGATAGGTCGGATACGACTCGTGGCCGGGCCGGAAGTAGAAGATTTTGCCCCGCCCGCGCGTCCAGGTCGCGCCCGAGCGGAACACCTCGCCGCCCGCGAACCAGCTCACGAAGACCAGCTCGTCCGGCTGCGGGATGTCGAAGAACTCGCCGTACATCTCCTCATGCGGCAGGTCGATGAACGGAGGCAGGCCGCGCGCGATGGGATGGCCCGGCTGCACGCACCAGATGCGCTCGTTCTCGTTGACCTCGCGCCAGCGCAGGTCGCACGAGGTGCCCATCAGCTTCTTGAAGATCTTCGAGAAGTGGCCCGAGTGCAGCACGATCAGGCCCATGCCCTCCAGCACGCGCTGGTGCACGCGGTTCACGATCTCGTCCGCGACCTCGCCGTGCGCCATGTGGCCCCACCAGGTCAGCACATCGGTCGAGTCCAGGACTTCTTTGGTCAGGCCGTGCTCGGGCTCATCGAGCGTGGCAGCCCGCGCCTCGAAGCCCTGGGCCTGCAAGTACTTGGCGATGGGCGCGTGCATGCCGTCCGGGTAGATTTTGGCGATGTACTCGGAGTGCTTCTCGTGGCGAAACTCGCTCCACACGGTGACGCGAGGCAAAGGGGCTTGGGGCATTAGCTCTCCAGAATGTCGATGCTCTTGATCTCGTCGCCCTGGCGGATGGCGTCCACCACGCTCTGGCCCGAGTTGACCTGGCCGAACACGGTGTGCTTGCCGTTGAGGTGCGACGTCGCGACGTGCGTGATGAAGAACTGGCTGCCGTTGGTGTTAGGCCCCGCGTTGGCCATCGAGAGCGAGCCGATCTTGTGCTTGTTGGGGTTGCCGAAGACCTCGTCGTGGAACTTGTAGCCCGGCCCGCCGCTGCCGGTTCCGGTGGGGTCGCCGCCCTGCACCATGAAGTCGGAGATGACGCGGTGGAACTTCACGCCGTCATAAAAGCCCTCGCGCGCCAGGAAGACGAAGTTGTTGACCGTGAAGGGCGCGTCTTTGGCGAAGAGATCGACCGTGATGTCGCCGCGCGAAGTGTGGATGGTCGCGGTGTAGTTCTTGGAGGTGTCGAGCGCCATCGCGGGCGGCGCTGCGTACTGCTTGCTCATGGTTTCCTTTGAATTTGAAGTCCGCCAGAGTAAACCCGCGAGGCCAGCCAGCGGCAAGTCAGCCCAGCCGAGCTCAAGCCAAGCTCAAGCAGGGCGCTGCAAGTACTTGCAGCGCGGCCTGAGAGTCACAAGCCTGAGCGGTCACGAACGCTTCTTGGCGCGCCACCATCGCCACTCCTGGAGCAGGGCGCGCAGGACGGCGTGCGTGAGCAGGCGGGCGGGCGGCTGGCGCCCGAAGGCTCCCATCACGGCCCACAGCGTGCGCGGCGAGAAGCTGGGCTCGCGCGAGACGGCCCAGATCGGCTCCCACGCCTGCGGGCGCAGCTTGCTCTTGAAGGCTTCGAGCCCATCGAAGTTGTAGAACCGCTGCGCGTGCGCCCGCACCCCGGCCAGCACCAGCCGCAGCCAGGGCGGGGCTTCGTCGGGCTCCCGGCACAGGCGGCACAGCGGAGCCAGGCCCATCGTCACGAAGGCGACGCGCTCGTCGCCCAGGCTGCGCATCGCGGCGTCGATGAGCAGCTCAACCGAGCCGTTGGGAGCCGAGGCCGAGCGCACGAACTGCTCCAGCAGCCAGCCGCCGCGCGCCGGGATCGGCGAGGCCACCAGGAACGCCACCACCTCTTCGCCTGGCTCAGCTGAGCTCAGGGCAACCCACAGCCGCCGCTGCCCCAGGTCGTCGAGCACGCGCGGCTCGACCAGGAAGTGCAGCGCAGGCAAGCCGCGCGACCGCAGCCACTCGCGCGCGCAACCGTGCAGGCTCGCGTTCGAGCGCGCCTGCTCGGGGCTCCACTCGGCCACGCGAACCCCCTTGTTGCGCGCGCGCCGCAGCTGAGAACGCAGCGACGTGTGCCGCGAGACCTGCTCAGCCCAGCCGCGCGGATCCCACACCGGCTGCGCGCCCAGCACAACGCGCGAGTAATTCCTGTCTTCGCGCAGCAGTTCTTCCAAACGCTGGGCGGCTCCGAAATAGCAGACGCGCTCGCCCTGGCGCTGAGCCGAAGCCTCGAACTCGCGGACTACATCCGGCAGGCGCGGCAGGTCGCAGATGGGCGCTCCGGCCACGATGCGCACCCGCGAGGCCAGCACGTAGCCGATCACGGCGTCGCCGCGCCGCGAGAACCACAAGCGCACGCCGGGGTTGAGAATCTGGTAAGCCGTGGCGTTCCAGCCCCAGCGCAGCACCAGCCGCCGCGCCCGCTCGCGCGCCTGGACGTTGCGCCCGACCCAGCGCCCGCCTTCCCGAACTCGAACGGCCTGGGCTTCTTTCATGGTTAGTCGCGAGGTTAGTCGCGAGGCGGGGGCTTGCCTCGCGCTTTCCCTGCCGGCTGGATGCCTGGCGTTCCACCTCTCGAAGCCGTGCTGTGGGGGCAGGGGCGCGGCGCAAGTACTTGCGGAGTGTGCGGCATTCACTTCAGGCGCGCCCGGATCGCCGTGCTCAGGGCTGGGAAAGTTTGGCCGAGGCGACTGGAATCTTCTGCACCTTCTCGATTTTCTCGCGAATGCTTGCGGCAGCTCCAAGTACTTGACGCCTTTAGCGCGCGAAAAACGGAGTATGATTGGGACGCGACGCGAGCGCCGCCCCAGCCGCGCTCCTGAGCCGAGCGAATCGAAGCGACCGCAATGAGCCTGAAGAACCTAACACCTCACAGCCCGCCTCAAAGCACCCCGAGCACGCCCCGGACGCCGCTGGCCGCCTTCTTCGGTTCGCCCTCGCACATCGAGCGCGTCTTCGCCCAGGGCCGCGCCGAGCAAGTGCGGGCCGCCGCCCGCGCGCACGGGCTGGGCTGGCTCGGCACCGTCGAGCTGGGCAGCTTTGAGGGGAGCGTCCTGGAGGCGAGGCGAGCTGAGCTGGAGCGGGTTCAGGTGATTTTCTCGACGTGGGGGATGCCCGCGCTCAGCTCAGCTCAGGCCGGGGCGCTGCCCAATTTGAAGGCGATTTTCTACGCCGCGGGCAGCGTGCAGCACTTCGCGCGGCCCTTTCTGGAGCGCGGCGTGGTGGTGGCTTCGGCGTGGGCGGCCAACGGCGTGCCCGTTGCCGAGTGGACGCTGGCGATGATCCTGCTTTCCAACAAGGGCTTCTGGCGCAACGCGCGCGCCGCCGCTCGCCCCGCGACCCGAGCCGGGGCCTTCGTGGGCCAGGGCAACTTCGGCGCTCAGGTTTCTATTCTGGGCGCGGGCCAGATCGGGCGCCAGGTCATCGAGCTGCTGCGCCCCTTCGCGCTGCAAGTACTTGTCTTCGACCCCTTCCTCTCAGACGAGGCCGCGCGCGCCCTCAAGGTCGAGAAAGTCTCGCTCGAAGCAGCCTTCGCGCGCGGCGCCGTCGTCTCGAACCACCTGGCCAACCTGCCCGCCACGCGCGCCATGCTGCGCGGCGAGCACTTCGGCTCGATGAAAGAAAACGCCACCTTCATCAACACCGGGCGCGGCGCCACAGTCGAGGAAGACGCGCTGGTTCAAGTGCTGCGCCAGCGCCCGGACCTCACGGCTCTGCTCGATGTGAGCGCGCCCGAGCCTCCGCTGCCGAACTCGCCGCTGTACGAGCTTGGCAACGTGCACCTGACCACGCACATCGCGGGCTCGGTCGGCGACGAAGTGGTGCGCCTGGCCGACTTCATGCTCGAAGATTTTGGGCGCTGGGCGCGCGGCGAGCCTCTGCAGCACCAAGTCTCGCTCGAAATGCTGGCGACCATGGCCTGACACCTGACTTAAGCCGCAGCAAGTACTTGCATGAGCATCTGGGACGACATTTCTATCGCGATTCTGGCTGGCGGCCAATCAACGCGCATGGGCCAGGACAAGGCCGCGCTCGAAATCGGCGGCGCGGCGATGCTGGTTCGCACCGCTGATCTGGCCGCTTCAACGGGCGCGCCGCTCTGCGTCGTGGGCCGCGAGCGCCCGCTGGACTGGCTCAACTCAGGCGTCAGCCAGGCTGAGCCGCGCTGTGAAGCGAGCTTCGTGCTCGACCAAGCGCCGGGGCTGGGGCCCGTGGGCGGCTTGCTGAGCGCGCTGAGCTGGAACGCGCTGAGCATCCGCCGCGAGCGCCTGCTGCTGCTGCCCTGCGACCTGCCGCTGCTCGAAGTCTCGGGGCTCGAATGGATCGCGCGGGCCGCAAGTACTTGCACGGCTCGCGACGGCCTGGCCACCACGCGCGGCGGCCTGCTGGAGCCGCTGTTTTCGATTTACCGCGCGCGCATTGAGGAGCGGGCGGCTGAGTACCTGAAGGGCGGGCGGCGCTCGCTGCACGGGCTGATCGAAAGCGGCGGCTTCGAGCGGCGCGAGTGCCCGGCTGAGGTGGCGGCTCAGCTCTTCAACTGCAACACGCCCCAGGATCTGGAGGCGGCGCGTCGCCAGGCGCGAGGCTAAGCACCGGTGAAAAGAGCCCGCTGCGGGAAGCGCGAAAAATTTCCGCTTAATTTTGGGCCAGCGGAGCTAAGCCGAGGCAAGGTCGGTTACAATCGCGTTGCAAGCCGCGATTCAAGGCCGCAGTAGCAGCTCGCAGTAGCAGCTCGCGGCAGCCTGGACGACAAGGAGAAGATATGCAGCAGCCTGAATACCGCCCGCCGATCCCGTCCCCGACCGAGCCGATGTACGCGCCCGGCCCCTACTCCAACGGCCCGATGGTCAACACCAGCGGCCAGGGCGCAAACGCCGCCATCCCGCCCGAGGTCGCCTCCATGGGCTTCCACTGGGGCGCCTTCCTGCTCACCTGGATCTGGGGCATCGGCAACTCGGTGTGGCTGGCCCTGCTCGTGTTTCCCATCGGCCTGCTGAGCTTCATCCCCGGCCTCGGGCTCATCGCCGGCCTGGGATTCCAGATTTACCTGGGCATGAAGGGCCACGAGCTGGCCTGGCGCAACCGCCGCTTCGAGAGCATCGAGCAGTTCCGCGACGTGCAGAAGGCCTGGACCAAGTGGGGCGTCATCTTCCTGGTGGCCCTCTTCGTCCTCGGCATCCTGGCCGGCATCCTGGCCGCCACGCTTGGCAGCCACAGCCCGCGCCACTACTGACCCCTCGCCTCAAGACGCTCGCCTCGCCTCAGTTAAAAGCCCACGCTGCTCCCCCGCGTGGGCTTTTTCGCGCCTGCTGCCAGCGCGCGCTTAAACTGTGCGCCATGACGATCCGAGTTCCGCTGGGCGAGCGATCCTACGAAGTCCTCGTCCAGGCCGGCGCGCTGCAATCTTACGAGGCTCGCGAGTGGGAGCAGGCCGCCATTCTTTCTAACACTTCAGTGATGCCGCTGTATGGGCGGCAAGTACTTGAGGCGCGCGAGAAACTGGGCCTGAGCACGATTTCGCACGCGGCTCCCGAGGGCGAGGCGGCCAAGAACCAGGCCGAAGTGTCGCGCGCTTACGATGTTCTGGCGGCCTCGAACTTCAGCAGGCGCGGCGTGATTATCGCGGTTGGCGGCGGCGTGGTGGGCGACTGGGCCGGCTTCGTGGCCGCGACCTGGATGCGCGGCGTGGACTTCGTGCAGGTTCCGACCACGCTGCTGGCCATGGTCGATTCCAGCGTGGGCGGCAAGGTCGGCATCAACCACGCCAGGGCCAAGAACCTCATCGGCGCTTTCCACCAGCCGCGCTTCGTGCTGGCGGATCCTCAAGTACTTGCGACTTTGCCGAGCCGCGAAATCCGCGCCGGCTTAGCTGAGGTCATCAAATACGGCGCCATTGCCGATGCCGGGTTCTTCGCCTGGCTCGAAGAAAATCTGGACGCGGCTCTGGCCGGCGACGCCGGGGCGCTGAGCCACATCATCGCGCGCAGCGTCGAGCTCAAGGCCGAGGTCGTGGGCGAGGACGAGCGCGAAAGCGACGCCTCGGGGCGGCGCGCCACCTTGAACTACGGCCACACTCTGGGCCACGCCATCGAAGCCACCGCGAGCTACGGCAAGTACTTGCACGGCGAGGCCATCGCCATCGGCATGACCTTCGCCGCTCGCCTGGCTCTGCGCCTGGGCACCGTTTCGCAAGCCGAAGGCCGCGACCTACTGAGCCGCCAGACGCGCCTCTTCGAGCGAGCCGGACTGCCGACGCGCCTGCCGCCCGAGTGCAGCTGGGCCCAGCTGAGGGCAGCCATGGCGCTCGATAAAAAAGGGCGCGGCACGAGCCTGAACTTCATCCTGCCCACGCGACTGGGCCACGTCGAGCTGAGGCGCCAGGTGGACGAGCACACGGTGCAGCAAGTACTCGATGCTTCAAGCTGAGCTCAGGGCACGCAGCCAAGCGTGAGGCCGCGCTGCATCCAAGTGTAAGGGCGAGATCCTGTCGCCCAGCCACCGCTCGAAATACGACACGGGAGAGAAGACCTCGCCCACCAGCGGGCGAGACTTTCCAAACCGATTTCTTGAGGCTGCCGCGAGCAGGCGGGCGCGCCAAACTGAAGCCATGCAATCCATCGCGCCCATGCCCGACGCGCCCATGCCCGACGCGCCCATGCCCGAAGAAATTCCCGCTCGCTTGCAACTGCGCGACATCCTGCGCGCGGTGCGCACGCGGCAGTGGGCCAAGAACGCGCTGCTGCTGGCGGGCTTCGTCTTCGCGGGCCGCCTGCGCGAGAGGCACGAGGTTTTGGTTCCTGAGCTGAGCCGCGTGCTGCTCGCGCTGGCCTGCTTCTGCGCTTTGTCGGGCGCGGCGTATCTGCTCAACGACTACGCCGACCTGGAGCGCGACCGCCGCCACCCGATCAAGAAGTACCGGCCCCTGGCTGCGGGGCGCATCTCGGTTCCGCTGGCCTTCTTCTTGTTCTGCCTGCTGTGCGGGATCGGCGTGCTCTGCGCCTGGGAGGTGCGCGCGAGCAGCGAGCAGGCCGGGGCGTTTCCCTTCGCAGCGGCTCTGTACTTCGCGCTGACCCTGGCCTACTCGTTCCGCTTGAAGAACGAAGTGCTGCTCGACGTGCTCAGCGTGGCCTTTGGCTTCGTGCTGCGCGTGGTCGCGGGCTGCCTGGCGGTTCCCGTCACGATCTCGCCGTGGATACTGCTGTGCACCTTCACGCTGGCGCTGTTCATCGCGCTGTGCAAGCGGCGCGCTGAGCTGCTCGAAATCGGGGCCGAGGCGCGGACGCGGCAAGTACTTGCGGGCTACACGGTACCGATGCTGGACACCTTTATTTCGATCGCGGCGGGCCTCACGATCACGGCTTACTCGCTGTATACTTTCAACTCGCACTCGATCGCGCTGGGCCGCTTCAAGGACACGCCGCTGTTGATGCTCTCGATTCCCTTCGTGGTGTACGGCATCTTCCGCTACCTGCTGCTGGCCCACTCCTCGCCCGTCGGGGGCGAGCCCGAGCAAATGCTGCGTGACAAGCCGCTTATGCTAAACGTCGCGCTGTGGGGCGCGCTGGTCGCCACGCTCACGCTGCTGGAAAAGCTCTGAGCCAAGAAAAGCTCCAAGACAAGCTCAGGGCAGCTCAAGCTCAGGGCAGCTCAAGCTCAGGGCACGCAACAAAGGCGCAAGTACTTGGGTCTTGAGCGGTTCTGGATTGTCCGGCTCAGGGTCTTTGCTCTCTGGCCCGCGAGCGGTCACAATTCAACGAGCGGTCACAATTCAAGAGGTTAGTTGCCTGGTTGCTTATGCTGCCTTCGCCTGTATCCCCGCCGAACCCGAACACGCTGCGAGTTTTGATCGTGGAGGACGAGCCCGACATCGCGCGCCTGATCGCGGTCACGCTGACGCCGATGAAGCTGGACCTGCGGCTGGCCTCGACCGGGACGGAGGCTCTGGAAGCCTTCGAGCAGGTGCAGCCGCACCTGGTTCTGCTGGACATCATGCTGCCCGGGATGGACGGGCGCCAGGTCTGCGCCAAAATCCGTGAGACCTCGACGGTGCCGGTCATCATGATGACCGCGCTCGACTCGGAGGACGCCGAGATGAGCGGGCTCAAGGCCGGGGCCGACGACTACATCACCAAGCCCTTCAGCCCCAAGCTGCTGGCGGCTCGCGTGGCCGCGCACCTGCGCCGCGTCTACAAATATGACGCCCAGCCCACACGCGAGGAAACCGAAACCGAGCGCCGCCAGCGATCCATCGAGTCGACGCTTGGCATCTCGTCCGCGCCCCAGGCCGAGCGCACGCTGCCCGCAGGCTGGGCCAACTGCGACAGCTGCGGCTACATGGGCCCGCGCTCCAAGTTCGACCGCGAAAGCGCCCTGGGCCGCGTCTCAGCCGCCTGCCCCGCCTGCGGCAGCGGCGAGAACCTCGTCTTCTCGCTCGGCTGAACACACCGCTTCACCCTTGGTGAATGGCGCGGTTCAGGCGATGTGGACTTCTTTAGGGTCGAAGTGCACGTTGGGATAGTGCGGGTCCATCTTCTTGAGCGTGTCGAGCACGATCTGCGCGACGGCCACGTTGCGCGCCCACTTCTTGTTGGCCGGAACCACGAACCACGGCGCGTCCTCAACCGAAGTCGCGGCGAGCGCGTCTTGATAGGCTTCCATGTAGTCGTGCCACAGGGCGCGCTCCTTGAGGTCGCCCTCGTTGAACTTCCAGTGCTTGCTCGGGGCGTCCAGCCGCGACTGCAGGCGCTGCTTCTGCTCGTCCAGGTCGATGTGCAGGTAGAACTTCAAGATCGTGGTGCCCGAGTCCACCAGCAGCTTCTCGAAGGCCGTGATGTCCTTGTAGCGCGTCTCCCACGTCGCCTTGTCGATCAGCTTGTGCACGCGCGTCACCAGCACGTCCTCGTAGTGCGAGCGGTTCCAGACGCCGATCATGCCGCGCGCGGGCGTCCTCTGGTGGATGCGCCACAGAAAATCGTGCGCCAGGTCCTCAGCCGAAGGCACCTTGAAACTCGTCACCGCGATCCCTTCGGGGTTGACGCCGGTGAGCAGGCTCTTGACCGCGCCGTCCTTGCCCCCGGTGTCCATCGCCTGGAAGACCAGCAGCAGCGACCGCTTGCCCTCGGCATACAGCTTGTTCTGCTGCTCGGCGATCTGCTCGCGCAGAGCTTCGAGCTGAGCCACCGCGCTGTTCTTGTCGCGCGCCACTCCAATGTCGTCCGGGTCGATCTTCGACAGGCTGAGCTTGCCCTCAACGCGCACGGCTGAGCTGGAACCCTTCACGGAAACTTTCATAGCTCTTTCCAAACCACATCGCGCCCGCCCGCGCAAGTCGCGCCACGCCGTCTCCAAGTACTTGCACGTGATGCTTGCACGCCTTTTCCTGACGTTTGGCTTCAGCCTGAGCGCGCAGAAAATTGCGAGCGTGGGCTTGGGCGGGTAAAAATGCCTTGCGATTCCATGGAAACCACTATGCGACGGCGCGACTTCGATCTTCTCCCGGCTCTTCCCGACGGCTTCTTCGACTCAGGGCCGCGCCGCGTCCACTTCATCGGCATCGGCGGCATCGGCATGAGCGGGCTGGCTCAAGTACTGGCGGCGCGCGGGCACCACGTCTCGGGCTCGGACGAGGCGAGCCGCGATGTCCTGGCTCAGCTCCAGGCTCAGGGCATCCAGACCTTCCCGAGCCACCAGGCCGCGCAGGTTCAAGACGCTTCGGCCGTGATTTACTCGTCGGCCATCGCCCACGCCAACACCGAGAAGCAGGCGGCTCAGGCCCGAGGCATCCCGTGCTTCCACCGCGCGCAGCTGCTGGCGCACTTCGTCAACCGCGCGCGCTTCTCGATCGCGGTTTCGGGCACCCACGGCAAGAGCACGACCTCGGCCCTGATCGCCCACATCTTGGAGCAGGCCGGGCACAACCCGACGGCGATTCTGGGCGCGGTGTACCCCGCATTTGGGCCCGAGGGCTCAGGCGGCTCGAACGTGCGGCTGGGCGACGAGGATTTGGTTGTGGTCGAGGCCGACGAATCGGACGGCTCGTTCACGCTGTGCCGGCCAACGGTGGCGGTTGTGCTCAACGTCGAGGCCGAGCACCTGGAGAACTACGAGGGCTCGGAGGAGGAGCTGTGGCAAGCCTTCGAGGAGTTCGCCGGGAACGCGGACGAGATCGTGCTCAACGCCGACGACGTGCTGCTGTGCGACCGCCTGGACGACGAGCGCGGCGAGTGGGCCTTGCGCTTCGCGATCCAGGCCGAGGCCAACCTGAGCGTCGATGACATCCGCTCGGGCCAGGGCAGGCAGGAGTTCGACCTCACCGCCGACAGCAAGCCCATGGGCACCTTCGCCCTGCCGCTGCCGGGGCGACACAACGTGTCGAACGCGCTGGCCGCCATCGGAGCCGCCTGGCTTTATTGGCTGGACGGGCAGCAGGGCGACGACGTGCGCTTCAGCGAGGAGGATGTCAGCGCCATCGCGCGCCACGTCGAGAGCTTCCACGGCATCAAGCGCCGCTTCGAGAAGGTCGGCGAGGCGGCGGACGTGCTCGTCTACACCGACTATGCCCATCACCCCACTGAAGTCGCGGCCACCTTGCAGGGCGCGCGCGAGTTCCTGAACCGGCCCCTGACGGTCGTGTTCCAGCCGCACCGCTTCTCGCGCACGGCTCAGATGGGCGCGGCCTTTGGGCCCTCGTTCGAGCGCGCCCGCGCCGTCATCATCACCGAGTTGTACAGTGCCTTCGAGGAGCCCATCGAAGGCATCAGCGGGCGCATCGTGTTCGAGGCGGTCAAGGCTCAGTGGCCCGACAAGCGCGTGCTGTGGGCCGCAGACAACGACGAGGCCGCGCGCCTGGCGCTGGAGGAAACGCGAGCGGGCGAGGCGGTCATCACGATGGGAGCCGGAGACATCACGCAGGCCGCGCACGCGATCCTGGCCGGGCTGCAGCAGCGAGCGTAGGCTGCAAGTACTTGCGGCTCTGCTCCACATTTCCAACCCAATGCCTGATTTGAAACTGGCTCCCGCCACGCCCGCGCCGCAGATTTCGAACTGGAAGCGCGGCGAAACCTTCGCGCGCCACACCACGATGCGCGTCGGCGGCCCGATCCTCCTGTGGGCCGAGCCGGGCTCGCCAGCCGAGCTCGAAGCCACGCTGCGCGAAGCCAAGAGGCGCGGGCTGCCACTGCAAGTACTTGGCGCGGGCTCCAACGTGGTGGCTCCCCAAGGCGGCTTCGAGGGCGTCGTGCTGCACCTGGGCGCGGCCTTCGACTGGGCTCGCGTCGAAGGCAGCCACTTGATCACCGGCGGCGCCACGCTGCTGCCCAAGCTGACCAAGATCGCGCTTGGCAATCGGCTGGGCAATTTCGAGTGGGCGTGCGGCGTGCCCGGCTCAGTTGGCGGCTCGATCTGGGGCAACGCCGGAGCGCGCGGCTTCAATGGCCGCGACTTCGAGGCCCGCGACTGCGCCGCCGACCTGCACTCGCTCGTCGCCTTCGACCGCGCGGGCCGTCGCTGCGAGCTGCAGCGGAGTGACATCGAGTTCGAGTATCGCAAGTCGAGCTTAGGCGAGCTGATCGTGGTTGAGGCGCGCTTCGCGCTCAAGCCGCTGAGCCCGGATGAGGCGAAGCGGCACACCGAGGCGAGGAACGAGCTGCTGGCGCGGCGGCGCTCGACGCAGCCGGTGAACGTGCCTTCGGCTGGCTGCATCTGGAAGAACCCGGATCGGGAGGCGTGCGCGGCGACGGGCTGCCGTGGCACCGGCGAGCTGCTGGAAAAGCTCGGCTTGAAGGGGCTGAGCGTGGGCGGCGCGCGCATCTCGCAGGTGCACGGCAACTTCATCGTGAGCTCAGGCGGCAGCGGCGAGGGCAGCGGCGACGACGTGCGCGCCCTGGCCGCCGAAGTCGAGCGCCAAGTGCTGCAGAAGTCGGGCGTGCGCCTGGAGCGCGAGGTTGGGTTCTGGGAATTTTAGCTGCAAGTACTTCAAGTACTTGACTCACCTTACGCGGTCGGGCTGTGGTAGTGAAACTGGCAAGCGATGACCAAGCACAACTTCCGTCTTCTGGACATCTACACGGACTACCTGCTGTCGTCCTTTGGCGCCACCACGGCGACGGGCTT
>JAABUK010002681.1_pt1 | contig 31553 bp, 28 predicted proteins | sample 5559141 | NCBI WGS metagenome assembly JAABUK01 (sample SAMN10711869, study PRJNA513367) | rock metagenome | isolation source: Antarctica rocks | place: Antarctica: Victoria Land, Pudding Butte nord | collected 2016-01-03
GATGAACGGGTTCCGCCGTATTCTTGTCCGGTGGGAGAAGAAAGCGGTCAACTACTTGGGGCTACTGCATCTGGTCTGTGCCTACATTACCATCAAACAAGCTGGCCTATTAGAATAGGCTCTAAGTCAAAACGTCAGATGAAGGCGCAGGGAGGCCATCGACGCGGGGCCGCGTGCGCGGTTGAAGCCGGGGTTCTGGATAAACTGATAGCCCGGCGACAGGGACGCTTTGGGCGAAAGCTGATACGCATAATACGCTTCCACAACCCGCTCGGAGCCGTAGGACAGCGCCCCGCCCCCCAAAGACAGGCCGAGGCCGCCTGCCGATAGGTAGGCCCGGTGTGGACCGGACAGGTCGCTTTGCGCGACCGCTATCCCCAGCACATCGTTCTCACGGTGCCAGTGCGACCCCGAAATCTGGCCGCCCAGGGAAACAACGCGGTCCACCTCGGCAGTGCTGAACGTTTCTGTATGCCCGTCGTTCCACCCTAGCCGCCCGAACACGCCCGATGCACCGCCGTCGGCGACCGCCTGCTCAAAGTTCAGCCCGAACCCGTACTTTTCGGCCCCGCGTCGGCGCACGGTGGTCACATCCGGCGGCGCACCGCTGGAAGCGCCTTTCAAGGCATCTTCATAGCGGCCCATCGTGCCGACATTCCGGTAGGCCAGAAGCCGAACAATCAGTGGCGTATGCTGGCCGGGCGAAAACTGCGGGTGAAGTTCCAACTCTGCCTGCTCGGAGTGCTGGCTGGGAAGGTGGTAGGACGTATCCACGCCGCCTACGACGGTCGGCATGGCGACAAAGCCGAGACGTAAGGCCACATTTGGATAAATCAAGCTGGCGACCACGCCATGCGTGTAGCCGCGTGTGTCCCCGGCTCTATCGTAGGCCAGATTGTTGATAAACGCCGCATTAACAAACTGCGTGCGGGCATTGTTGGCGTAGGTGTTGACATCAATATGGTCGGAGACCGCCAGCTTCCCGGCAATTAGCACCAGCCGGGCGGCGGGAAAGCTGCCGCCGATCACATCATTGCCGGGGCTGACAGTCTGCCGCTGACCGGGCCGCCGCGAGGGAAGAAGGGGAATGCGCCAGCGCACAAAGGCACGGGCAAGGTAGGGGTCAGCACGCAGGGCAGACTGCCCGATTAGGTCGCCGTTGCTGTAGGCTCCGAGGCCGCTGCCTGCGCCAATCCCGTTGCCAAGTGCCATCTCCGGGTTCAGGTACGCCTCCAGCCGGGGCGTCAAACGCACCCCGGCGTACAGGGCATAGGTATGGGAAAAGTTCACCGCGCCGCGTCCGGGCAGGCTGTTCGGGCCAGCATAGGGGTTATGGAACGTGGGCAGAGCTTGGAGAATGAAAGTCGACTCGCCGACAACCGCGTATTTGACCGGCGCAATCACCTGTCCCAGAACCTGATTAGGCGGGGGCGTTTGAGAGGTCTCGGCGGGAGGCGTTTGCGCGTGAAGGCAGGACGGCACAAAGCACAGGACAAGGGCAGCCGCCAGCGAGACAGCCAAGCTGACAAGCACGCTCCGGTAAGTACAAACAGCGGAACGCGGTGGCCTGTCAGTCTTCCAGGGCATTGATGATTTCGGAGGTCACTCTCACCCGCGCAATACGCGGGAGGATTTTTTCCATAGCAAACTCATGTAAGCCCGGCGCGACGCTGCCACACGCATCGGCGGCCAGCACAACATTGTAGTTGAGATCGAAGGCAGCACGGGCAGTTGCCTCCACACCCAGATTGGTAGCGACCCCGCAAATCACAACCGTGCTGCACCCTCGGCGGCGGAGTTGGAGGTCAAGTTCGGTCCCAAAAAAGGCGCTCATTTGCCTCTTGGTCACTCGAAGTGCGGCGGGAAGGGCCTCAATTTCCGGCACGAGTGTGGCAAATAGTTCAGGCAGGCCACTTTTGGGCAGTTCCCAGGGCGCGTCAGCGATGCCATGCGGAGCGTCCAGATACCCCGGCGCAAAATCCGTGACGGTGAGAACAATCGGAGCGTTTGCGTGAGCGAAAGCGTGACCTAACGCCGCCGCCCGCATCACAATTTCTGTTTTGCCGAAGGGGATTGGCTCAGGGGCCAGAATCCCTTCCTGAAGGTCAATGATAATGAGCGCAGTTGTTTCTCGAGCAAGGTTCAGCATAGTAGTTGCTTTCTGGCTACGAAGCAGGCTCAACGCTGTCCCAAACAGCGTTAAATGCAGCCATGTCGAGAAACTCCGTTGCCTTCATCAAGCGATTGTCCTGAAATTCTAGGACGAACACATAACGGTTGGTGTAAGGCTTGCCGTCAATGGTTGTTCCTTCGGCATCGGCAAGCACAACCACATCGCTGCCCTCTTCCCACATCTTGATGGGACGCGGTCTAGGCGGCTGGCTGAAGCGCTGCATGAATGGCACTGCCACCTCTGTCACGAATTGTTTCTTGGAGAAGGTTCCGCAGTGCGGAGCAATTCCAGGAATGACCACGGTCCCGTCAGGAGGCATCAGGTCAAGGATGGAGCCGTTTCCGGCACTCCAATTCGAGAATGCTTCGCGCACAATTTGCAGGTAAGACATCAATAGTACCTAATGACTGCTACTTGGGCGTGAACGAGGTCCCGCAGCCGCAGCTTTTCTGGACGTTGGGATTAAGATACTTCCAGCCGCCTTCCAGGAGGTTTGCGGTGCTGTAGTCGAGCGTCATGCCAGAGATGAATTCGGCACTGCGGGGGTCTACCAAGACGGTCACACCGTCCATGTCATAAACCGTGTCGGTCGGGCGCGGGGCGGGTTCCAGACCTAGGACATAGGACAGGCCGGAGCAGCCGCCGCCTTTGACGCCAACCCGCAGTTTCAGCGTGTCATCGTTCTTTTTGGCCCGCAGACGCTTGACCTGCGCGACCGCCGCCGGGGTCAGCGTGACGGGATATTCTAGTGTTTCCATAGTTAGCTCTCTTTCAGAAGAAGCCGAGTTCCAACTTGGCTTCTTCGCTCATGCGGTCCATGCTCCACGCGGGTTCCCAGATCAACTCCACGGTGACATCGTGGACGCCGGGGACACCGCGCACGGCCTGCTCGACTTCGCCCGGCAGAGTTCCCGCGACGGGGCAGGCGGGGGAAGTCAGGGTCATGTCAATATCCACAACGCCGTATTCGTCAACGTGAATATCGTAAATCAGCCCCAGCTCATAGATATTGACCGGGATTTCCGGGTCATAGACTTCCCGCAGGGCTTCAATGACTTCGGCCTCGATGACGAGGGGATACACTTTTTCGGCGGTTGCACTCATAATTATTCTCCAAGCATCTGCTTCGCATCGCCGCGCATCCGCTGTATCACGGCCTGCAAGCCGTTGGACCGGCCCGGCGAGATATGCTGGCTCATGCCAATGCGTTCAATAAAATCCGGCGGCGTCCCGGCAATCTCGGCGGCAGTCCGGCCCGAATAAACGCCGACAGCCAGCGCAATCAAGCCTTTGGGGATCAGCGCGTCGCTGTCGGCTTCAAAGAACAGCCGGTCGGCCTCAGCGCGGGAATGCACCCAGACCTGCGACTGACAGCCGCGCACCTTGTTTGCCTCAACGTGCAGCGCATCAGGCATCGGCGGCAGCTTTTTGGCGAGGTCGATAATATACTGGTTCCGCATATCGGCGTCATCGCCGAACAGCTCAAACTCTTCGACGATTTCGTCCTGCGCTTCATCTATCGTTTTGGGCATGGTCCCTACTCTCCCAGCATCCGCTTGACTTTGTGCAGGCCGGTCACGAGCGCGTCAATCTCGGCGGGCGTGTTGTAGAGCGCCAAAGAGGCACGAACAGTAGCCGGAACGCCGAACTCCTGCATGACCGGATGGGCGCAGTGCTGCCCGGTGCGGACGGCGATGCCCTGCGTGTCCAGCAGCGTACCGACATCGTAGGCCGCCGCGCTGCCGAGGGTGAACGAAAACACGCTGGCTTTATTCGGGGCCGTGCCAATCATCCGCAGGCCGGGCACAGCGGTCAGCGCCTCGGTTCCATAGGCGGTCAGTTCGTGTTCGTAGGCAGCCAAATTATCCATGCCGAGGGCGGTCAGATAATCAATCGCCGCACCGAGGCCGATAGCCCCGGCGATATGCGGCGTCCCGGCCTCGAACTTGTAGGGGATTTCGGCATAGGTCGTTTTCTCAAACGACACCGTCGCAATCATATCTCCCCCACCCTGCCAGGGCGACATGGCCTCTAAGAAGGCCCGCTTGCCGTACAAAATGCCGATACCTGTGGGGCCGTAGAGCTTATGTCCTGAAAACACTAAAAAGTCAGCATCGAGTTCCTGCACGTCAATCGGCAGGTGGTACGCCGACTGCGCGGCATCCACCAGCACCGGGATATTGCGGGCGTGGGCCTGAGCGATAATCTCTTTGACCGGGTTCACCGTGCCCAGGGCGTTAGACATCTGCACGATGCCAACAAGCTTGGTACGGTCGTTTAAGAGTTCCGCGTACTTGTCCATCCGCAGTACACCGTCGGCGTCAAAGGGAATGACACGAAGCACGGCCCCTTTTTCCTCGCACAGCATCTGCCACGGGATGATGTTGCAGTGATGCTCCATCGCCGAGATGATGATCTCGTCGCCTGCTGTGATATTCTGACGGCCCCATGTCTGCGCGACTAAGTTCACGCCTTCCGTGGCATTGCGGACATAGATAATCTCATGCGGGTCTTCGGCATTGATAAAGTTCGCCACTTTGACCCGTGCGGCTTCGTATGCCCGCGTTGCCAGCTCACTCAGCAGGTGCGTCGAGCGGTGGATATTGGCGTTGTAGTCCGCGTAATACTCCGCCATCGCGTCCAGAACGCTTTGCGGCTTCTGCGTCGTGGCGGCGTTGTCGAGGTACACGAGCGGCTTGCCATGCACCTGCCGGTGCAGAATGGGGAAGTCTTCGCGCACGCGCTGAACGTCATAGGGTTTGTGGGTAAGCGTGGACATAGCGATAAGTTTCTAAACAACCCCGGTCAGCGCCCGGTCGGCCAGAAGCACCTGGTCAAGCTGGGCACGAATGGCGTCGATTTTGATGCGGCTGACAATGTCACTGGCGAAGGCATAGGTCAAAAGGGCACGGGCCTGGTCTTTTGGGATGCCCCGCGCCTGCAAGTAGAACTGCGCCTCGGCGGAGAGCTGGCCGATGGTCGCGCCATGAGTGCATTTCACGTCGTCAGCGAAGATTTCAAGCTGCGGCTTTGTGTCAATCTGCGCGGTCGGCGAGAGCAGAAGTGTCTGGTTGGTCTGCTTGGCGTCGGTCTTCTGGGCATCCTCACGGACGAAGATTTTGCCGTTGAAGACGCCGCGTGACTGGTCATCCAGAATGCCCTTGTAAATCTCATGCGAGTTGCAGTGCGGCAGGGCATGGTCAATGGCTGTGTGGTTGTCAATCACCTGCTTGCCCTTCCCTAAATAAACACCGTTCAGGGTGCATTCGATCCCCTCACCGCCGAGATATGCGTTGGCGTCGTTGCGGACAAGAAGGCCGCCGAGGCCGACCGAGTGGCTGGAAAAATTGGTCGTTTTCGCCAAATCCAGCGCCATTGTCGCCACATGGAAGGCTTTCAGGCTTTCGCGCTGCACTTTGTAGTGGTCCAAAACGGCGTTCTCGCGGGCGACGATTTCGGTGACGGCGTTGGTAAAGTACACGCCGCCCTCGGTCCCGGAGTAGCTTTCCACAAGCGTCGCCTGACTGTTTTCCTCGGCCACAATCAGCGTGCGCGGGTGCGACACGGTGGGGCTGCCGTGAGGCGCGGACACGAACAGCAGATGAATCGGGTCTTCGATCACGGCGTTTCGGGCAATCTGCACAAACGCGCCGTCTTCCAGCGCCGCCGTGTTCAGGGCCACAAACGCCTGCGAGTCCGGCGCGGCGTATTTGCCCAGATGCGCCTCGACGACTGCCGCATTGTCGGTCATAGCCTGCGCCAGCGTGGATACGGTAACGCCTTTGGGGAACTCGGCAGACGACAGCGCGGGCTGAAAATGACCGTTGACAAACACAAGCTGCGTGCCGCCCATGCCATCGTAGGTATAGGAGGCCAGCGCGTCTGCCGTCAGCGTGCTATCGGTTTTGGCGGCCAGCGTGAACGGGGTCTCGGCAATCGGTGAAATGTTGGTAAAGCGCCATTCTTCATCGCGCCGGGTCGGGAAGCCCGCTTTTGCAAAGTAGGCCGCGCCCGTGCCGCGCAGGCCGCGCAGCCAGTCCGGGCCAGGGGCATCGCTGCCGCTGTCTGTACCGGTGAAGTCGCGCAGGTAGCTATTGGAGGCAGTGGAAGTTTCAGTGACGCTCATCAGGCAGCCTCCCCTTCCAGCCAGCCGTAGCCCTTTTCTTCCAGCTCCAGCGCCAGCTCTTTGCCGCCGGATTTGACGATGCGCCCGCCGGACAGGACATGAACGAAGTCAGGGATAATATAGTTCAGAAGCCGCTGATAGTGCGTGACCACAATCACCGCCCGCTCCGGGGTCCGCAGGGCGTTGACGCCCTCAGCGACCGCCTGCAAGGCGTCAATATCCAGACCCGAGTCGGTCTCGTCCAGAATTGCCAGCGTGGGGTCCAAAACAGCCATCTGGAAAATCTCGTTGCGCTTCTTTTCACCGCCCGAAAAGCCCTCGTTGACAGGCCGGTTCAGCAGGCTCTGGTCAATATGCAGCACCTTCAGCTTTTCGCGCACCAGCCGCAAAAACTGCGCCGCGTCGAGTTCTGCCTCGCCCTTGTGCTTGCGAATCGCGTTCAGCGCGGCTTTCAGAAAATAGGTGTTGTTGACGCCCGGTATCTCGACGGGGTATTGAAAGGCCAGAAACAGCCCTTCCTGCGCCCTCTCTTCGGGGTCCATGTCCAAAAGGTCCTTGCCCTGAAACTCCACTTCACCACCGGTGACTTCATAGGCATCGCGCCCGGCCAGAACGCCCGCCAGGGTGCTCTTGCCGGAGCCGTTCGGCCCCATGATGGCGTGGATTTCGCCGGGGTTGACCGACAGGCTGATGCCCTTCAAAATCTCTTTTTCTTCGACCCGTGCGTGCAGGTCCTTGATCTCTAACAATGCCATATTTTACTGTTCTTCCCGGTCGTCTTAAGAAACTTTCTAAGATACTTTGCCTTCGCCGACGACGATTTTGATCTCACGCGGGTGACCGTTCTCGTTCTTGCCCTGCCAGTGGTGGTCTTTGCCATCGTGCCGCCCGCCGTGCGCGTGCATGGTGACGCCTTCGGCGTTGGACTTCTTAATGAGTTCCATCGCCTTGACCTGCGCCTCTTGTTCGGTGTGCGTCACGACTTCGTGTGCATGGTCCGGCCATCCGCTGATCTGAATTACATACTTGCTTGCCATTGTGTGTTACCTCCTATAATCTAATCTCACTGCTCGGCTATGGTTTGAGGCTGAACTGGGCAGCCTGTACGAAACGCCCCACGAGAGGCACAAGGTCGTCCGCGAGGGACCCAAAACGATAGACCTCGCTGACGTTGAAGCTCCCCTCGGCGGCGGGAGCAGTCCAGCCGCCCTCGCCGTCGGGAAAAGGATACTCCGTGTTGCGCCTGGGCGGCAGCCTCGGGGCGAGTAGGCAAAGCGCACGGATTTCGCCCAGGCGATGCCCTGAAAAAATTGTGTGAATGTGACTCAACAAGTCTCGCCGAACGGCCCGTTTCAGCAGCAGAAGCGCGTCAATCTGCTTTTCCGGGTAGTGATCGGAGCCGACATTGACCACATTGATGCCTAGTTCCAGTAGCACAGCGACCGTCACTTTGATAGATTTTTCTACCACCTGCTGATAATTCGCGATCGCTTGGCAGTAGGTCGCATGATCGGCACCACTGAACACAGCGTGTCCGGCGTCTAAATCCGAACGGACTTGAAGCATCCATGCTGCTGATTGCTTCATGCCAGGACACGCTGATCCGCCAGCAGTTCCAGCAACTCCGCCGCCCTAATGTCCCGCGTGTCTTGGTAGAAGACGCGGGACATCCCAGCCCGTATTGCGCTCGTCAGGTCACGCATTTCTTCCCAGTTTTGACTAATGGCCGCTTCACACTCAACCGGGTTGGTCAGCACGAGACGCAGGCACCCTCCCTCCGGCAGAGGGAAATTCGGCGTCGGCCCAAATTGAATCTGGAAGATGCGCCCGTCCCCACTCACCTCATCATAACCAAAGCCCGAAATAACTTCGAAAAGGCACTCATCCTCCGGGGCTAGGGCCGAGGCATAATAGATCGCCAGCAACAATGGCTCGCCTTCAAGTTGAGTATGCTCATTGATGACAAGGTCCGCGATCTGTTCGCGGAACTGGGGAGTCGCCGGATATGGCATCTTCATTTCCTTCTGGGGGCCTACCCGACGCTGCCTTCCAGGCTGACGCCCAAAAGCTTCTGGGCTTCGACGGCAAACTCCATCGGCAGCTCGCGGAAGACCTCTTTGCAGAAGCCGTTGACGATCATCGAGACCGCATCTTCGGTGGATAGGCCGCGCTGGTTGCAGTAGAAAATTTGGTCTTCGCCGATTTTAGAAGTGGATGCCTCGTGCTCTACGGTCGCCGTCGGGTTCTTGACTTCAATGTACGGGAACGTGTGCGCCCCGCAGCGGTCGCCGAGAAGCAGCGAGTCACACTGCGAATAGTTGCGGGCGTTGTCGGCGCCGGGATTGATCTTGACGAGGCCGCGATAGGTGTTCTGGCCCTTGCCCGCCGAGATGCCTTTGGAGACAATTGTGCTGCGCGTGTTTTTGCCCAGATGAATCATCTTCGTGCCGGTGTCGGCCTGCTGACGGTTATTGGTCAGGGCCACCGAGTAGAACTCGCCGATGGAGTTGTCGCCCTGCAAGATGCACGACGGGTACTTCCATGTGATTGCCGACCCTGTTTCCACCTGTGTCCACGAGACTTTGGCATTGTCGCCCTTGCAGATGGCCCGCTTGGTGACAAAGTTGTAGATACCGCCGTTGCCGTCCTTGTCGCCGGGATACCAGTTCTGAACGGTCGAGTATTTGATCGTCGCGTCCTTCATGGCAACCAGCTCGACGCAGGCCGCATGAAGCTGGTTTTCATCGCGCATCGGCGCAGTGCAGCCCTCGAGGTACGAGACGTATCCGCCCTCGTCGCAGATAATCAAAGTCCGCTCAAACTGCCCGGTATTCGCGGCATTGATGCGGAAGTACGTGGACAGCTCCATCGGGCAGCGGATGCCCTTCGGAATATAGCAGAACGAGCCGTCGGTGAAGACCGCCGAGTTCAGGGTCGCAAAGTAGTTGTCCGAGTAGGGAATGACCGAGCCGAGATACTGCCGCACCAGCTCGGGATGGTCCTTGACTGCCTCGGAGAACGAGCAAAAGATAATGCCCTTCTCAGCCAGTGCGCCCTTAAACGTAGTCGTGACCGAGACGCTGTCAAAGACGGCATCGACGGCGACATTGGACAGCCGTTTCTGCTCTTTGAGCGAGATGCCGAGCTTGTCATAAATCGCCAGCATCTCCGGGTCCACTTCGTCGAGGCTGTTTAAGACCTTCTTGGGCTTGGGGGCGGAGAAGTAGGCGATGGCCTGGTAGTCAATCGGCTTGACATTGACGTTGTGCCACAGCGGGTCTTCCATCGTCAGCCAGTGCTTATAGGCCTTTAAGCGCCATTCCAGCAGCCACTCCGGCTCTTCTTTCTTGGCCGAAATCATCCGAATGGTGTCTTCGCTGAGGCCGACCGGAACGGTCTCGGACTCGACATCGCTGACGAAGCCGTATTGATATTCTTTGCTGGCGAACTCTTCAATGGTATCGGTAGCCGCAGACATGGGCGATCCTCGTATTTCTAGGTGAACTTTTTGAGTGAACTTCTTGATAGCTGTGTATGCGACAAAATATGTCGTAAATAGTGTACCCGCTGGCCGGTCCTTTGTCAACGACTTTGCCGGGCGCACAAACCCGGCGCAAACTTGTATGTTAGTTTTGCCGGGAACTGTGGAATGTAAGATTGCTGACTAATTGATGTCAGGCACAAGCGTCGTCTGAGGACACATATATGTATGAACTGACTATAGACTTCAAAAGTACGCTACTGACCCCGCTGGTTGCTCTGAGCTGGCTTTCGGTCTGCCTGCTCGTCGCCGGGACGGGCCTTGTTGTGTTTGTACGCCGCTTCTTCCAGATTTCCCGGTACGCGCTCCTGCAACTTGTGCGGGCATAACGCGCCCGAAACGCGGTAAACGTACCGGATTTCTGCCTTTTCCCCTGCAAAACAAGCCTGGCCTCCCGAAGATAAGACTGTCGTTACTTTAACGGCTCTCAAGTCTTCGCTGAGAGGTCGCGCTGAAAATGTTCCATTCTTTTTTTCGTTCCGTTTGTGCGGTTAGCCTTCTGTGTGCCGCCGTGCTGACTTCAAATATACCACCTGCCACGGCCCTGCCTGCGGGGGCCGCGACGATCAACAACTTTGCGCTGTCCGCGCTCCCTGCCGCTCGTGCGCCGCGCCTGCTGGTGTTCCTGCCGGCCTCTCTGCGCGGCCTCAGCGCCTCGTATACCTGGGACGTGCCGTTTCCCGTCGTGGAAGTGCCCGCGCCACCTGCACCCGCCGCTTCGGCGTATGGCCTGAGCGCCGATGAGCAAGAGTTTGTGGACCTCATCAACGGCGAGCGGTCCCGGCGCGGCCTTTGCACATTAACGGTGGACCCGCTGCTGGTCCGCACTGCCCGCGCTCATTCCCGCGAGATGTGCGCCCGCGACTACTTCGACCACCACTCGCCGACTCCCGGTTTGTCTACCCCAATGGACCGCTACCTGTCGTCCCTGAAAGACATCGGCGCGGACACGCCGGACTATCTGTTAGTCGGCGAGAACATCTACTATTGCAGCGTCTCCAATGACGTCTACAACGTCGATTACGGCCACCGCGCCCTGATGAACAGCCCCGGCCACCGGGCCAACATTCTGGAGCCGCGCTTTCAAAAGATCGGCCTGGGCATCTACCGCAATGCCAAAGGCGAGTTCTGGGTGACGGAAATGTTCTCCCGTGATCAAAACCCGTGAGCGGCCCTGAACGTTCCCCAAAGACCGTAAAATCGCCCCGGCTTTCTCAGAAAGCCGGGGCGGTTTTTTGTTTGGCAGACGGCTTGACAGCGGCAGCGGCAAGGCTTACAATGAAGCAGAGTGCCCCCAATCATGACAAGCCCTGCTGCCAGACAAACCAAACGCCGACTGATACTCTGGGCTTGCCTTTGCCTGCTTGGCGCGGCGGGCGCAGGGTGGTATCTGTACCACTTGTCTGCCGCCACGAACTCAGCCGCTGTGAACGCCGCCGAGCCGCTTCTGGACAGCCACCACCCCGAGCCAGAGCCGCTTGCCCCGCCGCCGCCGCAGGGGCCGAACACGCTTCATGCCCGCGCCGCCGGGGTGCGCCTCGATGCCGACGCGGTTGACCCGCAGGTGTTCCATGTCGTCCTCACGGCTTCCAGGGCTGTGACCGGCGGGGCCAGTCCGTTTGTGGTCGAGACAGCGGCGTTTAAGCCCGCCCGAGGGACAAGCGGAACGATAGTTACTCCTGCCGGGCGGCTGTCCCTGACGCCTTCAGGACAGATTGCTTTACTGGATGCGCGGGGCCGCCCGCTGCTCAAGCAGGGCATGGTGCGGCGCGGCGTGAAGGGGCTGACGCTGACGTTTTCGCATTTCAGCCTTCGATTCTATGGCAGCGGGAACGCGGAACTGGGGAAGTCTGGAGGACTGGTACACACGAACGGCGTGAGCGCGGTCGGCAATGGCCTCACCCGCATTCCCTTTATCTGGACCCCGGCCGGCTTCGGCGTGTTTGTCGCCAACAACAAAGCAGGCATCTCGTGGACGGACAAAAACGGCAAGCTCACCTGGCAGGTTCAGGCGAACTATATTGACCTGTATTTGATTGCCGCCCCCACACCGTATGCCCTGCTGGATGCCTACACCCGGCTGACTGGACGGCCTCCCGTGCCGCCCGCCTGGACCTTTGGCTACCTGCAAAGCCGCTGGGGCTACGCTGATGCCGCCGATGTGCGGGACAAGTGGGACAAATTTCAGCAGCTTCATATCCCCGTCGATGCGTTTATTTATGACTACGATTGGTTCACGGATGACTGGCAGTTTAACCCCAAAACGTTCCCGAACCCCGCCGCCGACCTTGCCGAGATGCACCGGCGCGGCCTGCACTTTGTCGGCATCCGCAAGCCTCGCGTGCATGGAGCCAATCTGGATTACGCCCGGCAGCGAGGCTGGACGCTGACCGGGGCCGACCTGCGCTTTGACCTGCCGGACGTTCAGGATTGGTGGGCCGCCCATCACGAACCGCTGGTGGCGGAAGGCGTGGACGGCTGGTGGAACGATGAAGCCGAGCACACCTACGATCAGTATTTCTACATGAATATCGCCGAGCGCAAGGGCTGGCCGGCGGACGCACAAAAGCCGTTCTGGTCACTGAACCGGGCGTTTGCCCCCGGAATGCAGCGTCTGGGGGCGACCGTCTGGACGGGCGACATTCCGACAAGCTGGGACTCGCTGCAAAATCAGCCCGGCACGATGCTGAACTGGAGCCTGTGCGGGATGCCGTTTGTCGGGCAGGACATCGGCGGCTTCAGCGGGACGCCCTCGCCCGAGCTGTATGTGCGCTGGATGCAGGCCGGGGCGCTGGCTCCCATCATGCGGACACACGGCATACAAGGCTCCCCCCGCTGGCCCTGGGCGTTCGGCCCGCAGGCACTGACTGCCTCCCGAAACGCTATCCTGCTGCGCTACCGCCTGCGTTCCTACCTGCTGGAATGCGCCCGCGAAACGTCCCGCACCGGCGCTCCGCTGATGCGCCCGCTCTTTTTTGAGTTCCCGGACGACCCGGCCACGTACAATTTGGAACACGAGTGGCTGCTCGGACGCGACCTGCTGGCGGCTCCGGTACTGTCTCCCGGCGGGCGCAGCGACATGTACCTGCCGCGTGGCCGCTGGCGCGAATATGGGACTGGGCGCACCCTGACCGGCCCGTGCTGGCTGCACCGAGCCGTTTCTCTGGAAACCATTCCGCTCTATCTGCGAGAAGACGCCGCTTCCGCCGCCCGCCACTTCTTTGAGACTAAATAGAAACCCTGTCACGGGGCTGAACCCCCATGCTTCGACAGAGCAATTCCCCGCCTGCGCGGGCATCAAAGCAACGAAACGTAAGCAGGTAGGGGCCACGGGTTGAAACCCGAGGTTCGGAAGTGCCCACCGTGCAGGCCACGTAAGACCCGACGATAGCGGTAGGCTTGTTCTGTATCTTTCTTGCGTCCCCTGGACGCTGGGCTTTTTCCAGCCTCGGGTTTCAACCCGTGGCAATTTTTGCCAAAGCCCCGCCCTCTCCTTAAGCAAAGAGAGGGAGCCAGAAAAGAATGGATAGAGCAGGTTTGTCGAATTACTGTGCGCTGTGCCGTTTACTTGACATTCGGAGTCTGCCGGGAGTATAGTACCCGTATGCCCAAACGACTTTCTGGCACCCGCATCGCTCGCCTGCTGCCTTCTCTGCTTTTGCTGTCTGCGCCCACCGTGACTGCCGCGTTTCTCGCCGCGCCCGCCCTCGCCGCGCCGCAGGCCGCCGACGTGATCGGCGGGCCGCGTGTGTCTACCATGTATACGACGTGGGACGATTACTATTTTTATGCCGCCTTCCGGGTGCGCGACAGCAATGTGCTGGGCAAAAACACCACGACGACCTCGCAGCCGCAGGAAGACGATGATGTGGAAGTCTTCTTTGATACCGGCAGTGAGCATGCCAAAGTCCGCACGCCGCAGACGTATCAGATGGCCGTCTCGGCGGCGCAGGGGGCCTATTTCAGTGTCGGCGACGGCACGAAAATCCCCAAAGGCAAAGCCGTCTATTCGTACAAGTACGCCGCGACGGTCAATGGCACGCTGAACAATTCCACCAACACCGACACGGGCTACGATGTGGAGATTGCGATTCCATGGTCTGAGCTGGGGCAAAGCGGGCCGCCGAAGCCGGGCGCGGTCTGGGGCTTTAATGTCATCTCCCGCGACCGCGAAAGCGACAGCACACCCGCCGACAAGCTGTATTCGCTGTCCAAAAACGTGCGCGGCAAAGGCGATGTGCAGAACCCGTCTAAATGGGCCAAAATCACGTTTGTCACCGCCGACGGCGGGCTGGCCTCCACCACAAGCGATGTGATTTGCGCCAAAGTCGTCGGCTCCTTTCCCCGCGTCAATGGAACCATCGTCAGCGGCGACTGGCCCGCCGGGACAAAGCTGGCCTTTGGCGACACTGCCGTCAGCGCTCCCGCCCCGACCGTGGCCGAGGAGCCGAACACTACCGAATCACCTTTTGACAACCCCGTTGGGCTGCCCCCCACGCAAACGGCCAGCGCCGCCACCGGGTTTATTGACCTGCCGAATGGCAAAGGCTCCATCAAGATTGTTCCCGGCGGCATCAAAGTTCCTGCCGGGCTGGAGCCGCCTGTCATCACGCCGCCGCCTCCCCCACCTCCGCCGCCGCCGAAGCGTGGCAGGCCGCAGCGGGTCGCGCAGGCGGATTTAGGCAAAGATGTGGTGGTCAACAGCGCGACGTTCACGCTGGGCCAGACCAAACCGCCGCCGTTTGTTATGGGCATCTACCGGCTGGACTACAATGCCGACCCGCGCAAAGGGGCCGCGCAGGATGTCTGGTCCCCCGCCGGCGCGTCGCTCCTGGCTGACCAGCCGATGAACGCCGCAGGACCGTGGTTTTCCGGCCTGCGCCCGTCATGGCACCGGCAGCAGATGGCTGGGATGCGCCGGGCAGGCATGGATATTGCCCTCCTGCGGACGCAGCCGGATGATCCGATGCTCGGACGGGAGCTGGACGCGCTGGTGCAGGCGCTGAAAGAGCTGAAAGGCGCGGGGCAGGACTATCCGCTGATCGGCGTGGACGCAAGCACCGGCAAGCCCGATCTGGACGTGATCTTTGCTCACCTTCCCGCCGAGTTCCGCGCCGTGCAGGACATCGTGGGCACAGGCCAGTCCGGCGTGATTGTGTATGACCTCAGCCTCGGCGGGACCGACGCGCCGAAGGCGCTGTCCGACGGGACGCCGATTGCCCGCGTCTTCTACAATGCCGGCATCGCCTCGGTTTCGCCGGGCCGCACCGACCGCAACGGGGTCGTCCCCCGCAAAGGCGGGCAGACGTATGACACGTCTTGGCAGGTCGCGCTCGTGCAGACTCCCGATCAGGTCGTGGTGGATAGCTGGAATGATTTCGCGCATGGCACGGAAGTCGCGGCGTCGCGGCAATACGGCGAGCAGTATGCCGACACCACCCGCGCCAACGTGATTGGCTTTGACGGCACTCGTCCCTGGCACGCCAAGTACCTGTGGAACACGGCCCCCCACACGATTTTTCCCAAAACGCTGTACCAGGTGCCGGTGCATCTGGAAAACGCCGGGACGCTCCCGTGGCGCTCCGGTGAGGGGTACTCGCTGTCGGTGCGCTGGTACAAAGACGGCAAGCTGTTCGACGACAGCGCCCCGCGCATCCCCGTCAGCCGGGACGTTCTGCCGGGTCAGACGGTGACCCTCTCGGTCGGGCTGGTGGCCCGCAACAACTTCGGCGAAGACCTGGAGCCGGGCGACTACGTGCTGATCGTGGACATGGTGCAGGGCCAGGACCGCTGGTTCTCCTATGCGGGCGACACGCCCCTGCAAGTTCCCGTCACCGTAGTCGCCGCCGCTGATGCCGGAGCGGCAGCGTCAGCCCGGTTCCTCGGCACCGACACGCCCGGCGTCGCCGTGCCGGGCCGGGACACCGCCACGCTGGTTCATCTTCGCAATGACGGCCCCGCCCCCTGGACGCCGGATTATATGCTGGGCTGGAAGCTGCAAACGACCGACCCCGACGGCAGCAACCCGAAAACCGTCGCTGAAGGCAGCCAGAAGATGGGTGCGGACCTCATCGCCCCCGGTCAGATTGCCGATGTCGCCGTGTCCGTTCCGACCGTGAGCAGCGACGGCAAGCCGCTCGTGCCGGGCGCCTACCGCCTGCACTGGTTTGTGCGCCCGAAAGCGCAGGATACGGCCATCGCCGGGGCGTATGACGAGCCGCTGACCGTGGCCGCCGCCCTGCCGCCGGTGGCCTTTGCGCTGGTGGACCTGCCACGCACCGTGGATGCCGGTAAGGACGCAGCGGCCACGCTGCATATCCGCAATATCAGCCCCGACGCGCTGCCGATAACCTCCACGCGCTTCGGCTACCACTGGTACTATCTGGACGGCACGGAGCGGCAGTGGGACGGCGGCACGATTACGCCGCTTCTGCAAGCCCTCCCGCCCGGCGCGGATGGCACAGTCGCAGCAACGTTCCACACGCCCACGCAGCCGGGCCGCTACGCGCTGGTCTGGGATTCGCGGGTCGGTGACGGCCCCTGGCAGTCCACTCTGCCGACGTCGGCGGGCGACTCCACAGCGATGGCACTGATTAACGTCGGCGTCAAAAACGCAGATACCATACCCGTGGACCTCACCAAATCGTTCAACGCCGTCGGTATTTCAGCCACCAATGCCTCCCGCACCGGCGGCTTTGACGGGCAGGGAAGCACGCTGCCGGTGGAGCTGATGCCGCCGGACGGCACAGCGGAAATTGACGTCAACCCCTTTGTCCTGGGCCGCCCTAGCTCGCCGCTGTACCCGTCCGGCTATTACACCGCGCAGGTCGGCAGCGGTGCGGCCTCCAACCACGCCATCTCGTTCCTGTTCCCGCCCACCCGTGCGGGCCAGCCCAACGTGATTGCCTGCACCGGCCAAACCATTCCCCTGCCAGGCAGCAAATACAAGGCCGTTCACCTGCTCATGGCCGCCGCTGCCGCCGACAGTCAGCCGCTGTCCGTGGCTTTCAGCCTGGTTTATGACAAAGACACGCAGACCTCCCCCGTCACCGTCACCGACTGGGGCACGTCTCCCTCCGGCGCGTCCCCCTCCGGCACGTCCGTCACGCCCGGCCTGACGCTTTCGTACCGCTACACCTCAGCAGGCGTCAAGGCCATCCCCGTCACGCTCGGCGACTACACCCTGCGACTGGACCCGGCCCGCAAACTGACTGCGCTGACCCTGCCAAACAGCCAGAACATCAAAATCGTGGCGGTGACGCTGGAGAAATAAATCGACCAAAGCACGTCCGAAGGAGCAAACCCCAATGTCTGAGCGTCAGCGATTTCCGGGCCTGTCGTCTACGGCCTTCGAGCATCCCACCGACAAAGCAACCCTCGCCGCCTTGCGGAAAGCGCCGGGCTTGGACTGGGTGTTCCGCAAGTTCAACGAGTATGGCGGCGACCGGGCGGGGCGGCTCTACTGCCTGTCTGATATGCTGCGGGTGGATGAAACCCAGTGCCGAGACCTGCACGCGCTTCTGGTGGACTGCTGCGCGATTTTAGATATGCCCGTGCCGCAGCTTTACATCGACCAGAGGCCTTTTGCAAATGCGTATACGTTCGGCATCGACTCGCCGATTATCGTGGTGTTTTCGGGTCTGCTTGATCTGCTGGACGAAGACGAATGGCGCGTTGTGCTGGGGCATGAGCTGGGGCATATCAAGGCGGGCCATGTGCTGTACCGGCAGATTGCGGAGTTTCTGGCGAACCTGCTCCTGCGGCTCGGCGGGCGCAGTTTCGGGCTGGCGTCGGGCCTCGGCATGGGGCTGTTTTATGCGTTCTTCCACTGGTACCGGCAGAGCGAGCTGACGGCGGACCGGGCGGGGCTGCTGGCGACGCAGGACATCACGACGGTGCTAAACGCGGAAATGAAGCTGGCCGGCGGCTCGCGCAAGCTATACGCGCAGATGGACAAGGATGCATTCTTGCAGCAGGGCCGGGACTATGAGGAGATGGGGAAAGATGCTCTGAACTCGTTCCTGAAGCTGGGGCAGACGCTCTACATGACGCATCCCTTCCCGGCAGTGCGAGCGATGGAGATTGATGCCTGGGCCAAAGGCGACGAATACGCGGCCATCCTGCGCGGTGACTATCTGCACTCCTCCGGTGACTCCGCGCCCGCCACGGATTTCCCCGCTGATGATGCGCCTTCCGGCGAGGCTCGGACGTGCCCAAACTGCGGCGCGTCGGTTCCGTACAAGGCGTTTGTGTTCTGCCCGAACTGCGGGGCTACCTTGCCGACGGGTTAGGCTAAGGGGACCACGGGGCTGAACCCCCATGCTTTAAAAGTGCAAGCCCCCGCCTTCGCGGGCGAAGATAAATTAGGAACCGAACTTCTGGCGTAACTTCTGATGCCCGCGAAGGCGGGGAATTGCTTTTTCAAAGCATGGGGGTTCAGCCCCGTGGTTTTTTCTGCCTGACGCTACCCACGCAGCTCATCCTCAAAACCCATCATCGACGACGCCATAGACCCTACCATTGGCAGAGTCTCTTCGGCCTCGGCGTAAGCCTCGCGGGTTTCGCGGCCTTCCTCGCGCTGAAATACGAGCAGGTAGTAGGAGGCCGTCAGCTCATCCGCCTGACTGCCATGTACGTTTAGCTCTTCAAACGGGGACGAATCGGCGGGGTTTGCACTGCCTTCGGACTTGCGGAATGTGTCCGGCGTGACTGAAAACAATTGCCACCCCTGCTCTGAATGCTGGTCCAGGCACGCCTGCATCCCCTCATAGTCCGACAGCACTGGCTTGTAACGTCGCATAGTCTCGCCCTCCCGTTCGCCAGGCATCTCTGGCAAAAAACCAGTGTACCCGGAACAGGCAGGCGGTGACAAGAGGCATCAGCGGCCTGGCAGCAGAACCAGCGCATCGGGCACGGTGACGCCGGTTTCCATTGGTGACTGTGTCTGCCCATTCAGCCGGTAAGAGAGCTGCGTGGATGCCCCGCCGTCGAGGCACATGGCCGCCTGTGCGGCGCTGTGGGTGTAGCGGGGAAAGTAGGCGTGCAGAAAGACGGCCAGCGTTTGGAATGTCATGCCCGAGGCAATGCCGAACACGAAATGTTGGGGATGGCCGGGCGGGCCGTCATAGGCGACAAATGTGCGCGGGCGCGGGCCGGGGCTTGCCAGCCGCTCGGAGGACTGCGTGACGCTCACCTGTCTCCCAGAAATTAGTGTCGGGCCGCACCCGACGGCGTCCCAAACGGGCCATAGGCCAAGCTGCCTCCCCATCGGGGCAGCGTAGGTGTAAAGAAATTGTGGCGAACCGGGTTCGGTCGCGGCCCAGACAATGGAAGGCGTGCCGTCCGGCATCAGTCCAAACGCGCTGCGGACATACTGCCCGCGCCTGGTGGCGGCGCTTCCTGCCCCGTGCAGGGGCGGGGCGGCATGGCGCACGCGGCCTTTTTGCACTAGCAGGCCCACGAAGTCTTTGCGGCTTGTGCTGTCTTGATACGGCCCGAAATAGCCGCCGTTGACGGCGGCCAGGGCGTTAGTTTTGGTCAGCCACTCCTGCGGCGTCCACGCCTGGCCGACCACGACGCCCCCCGCCCGCGTGATGCCTTCGGTCTGCACCGTCAGCCGGGCACGGGAGCGTGTCAGGTCTACGTCAACCACGTCTACGCCGCCGTCGCCAACGGGAATGGCCCGGTGCGTCACGCCCGGCGCGAGCGTCTCCGCAGCGGCCCCGGCGGCGAGCGTTTCGGCAGGAACCGCAGGCGTGACGCGGGCAGGGCGTGGGGAGCAGCCGGGGAGGAGGCACAGGAAAGGCATGAGAAAAAGGGGCGCGATAAATCGCGCCCCTACGGGTTCTGGTCCTACTTTAATCTTATCTGAACGCATCCTAGCAGTGCCAGTCCACGTTAGACACCTCGCGGGCGTACTTGATGATGAACTGCTTGCGCGGCTCCACCTTCTCGCTCATCAGGATCGAGAACATCTGCGCCGCCGCCTCCGCATTTTCTAATGTGACACGGGCCAGCGTCCGCGTTTCAATATCCAGGGTCGTTTCAAACAGCTCCTGCGCGTTCATCTCGCCCAGGCCCTTGAAGCGGCCCACCTGCACGTCTTTTCGCTTCAGCTCCTTGACCATCCTGTCCCGCTCCTCGTCCGACCGGGCATACAGGCGCGTATCCTTGCCGCTCTTGATGGAATACAGCGGCGGCTGGGCGATATAGACATGGCCCTGCTCAATCAGCGGCTGCATATAGCTAAAGAAGAACGTCAGCAGCAGCGTTCGGATATGGTCCCCGTCCACGTCTGCATCGGTCATAATGATAATGCGGTCGTAGCGCAGCTTGGACATATCGAACTTGGAGGTCGACTCGCCCTCGTCGTCCCCATCGCTGTCCACTTTGATGCCGATGCCCAGTGCCGTAATCAGCGACCGGACTTCGTTGTTTTCCAAAGTCTTGTCCAGTGCGGCTTTCGACGTGTTAATGATCTTGCCCCGCAGCGGCAAAATCGCCTGATACCGCCGGTCCCGACCTTGTTTCGCGCTCCCGCCAGCGCTGTCCCCTTCTACCAAAAATAATTCACACTTTTTGGGGTCGCGCTCGGTGCAGTCGGCGAGTTTGCCGGGGAGATTGGAGTTTTCCAAACTGCTCTGGCGCTTGATCAGGTCGGCGGCTTTGCGGGCGGCATCGCGGGCACGCTGGGCGGTCAGGGCCTTGTCAATGATGCGCTTGCCAATAGCGGGGTTTTCTTCCAAAAACTGCGTCAGTCCCTCGCCCATGATGGAGTTGACGATGCCTTCCACTTCGGAGTTGCCGAGCTTGGCTTTGGTCTGGCCCTCAAACTGCGGCTTGAAGAGGCGCACGGAGATAACCGCCGTGAGGCCCTCGCGCACGTCGTCGCCGCTCAGGTTGGTGTCTTTTTCTTTCAGCGCCCCGGTCTTGCGGGCGTACTGATTGATCACGCGGGTCAGGGCCGTGCGAAAGCCGGACAGGTGCGTGCCGCCTTCTTTGGTGTGGACATTGTTGGCAAACGACAGCACGGTCTCCGAGTAACTGTCGTTGTATTGCAGGGCGATTTCCACCTGCACGTCGTCGCGCTTCTTGAGGAAATAAATGGTCTGCCCGATGCCGGTTTTGTTCTCGTTCAGGTGGTCGACTAGCTCGGCGATGCCGCGCTCATAGTGGTAGGTGACCGGCTCCTGATCGGGCGTGAGCTGATCGTGGAAGTGAATGGTCACTTCGCGGTTCAGGTAGCACGTATTGCGTATGCGCGACTCGAAGATGTCGGGCTTGTAGGTGTACTCACCGAAAATCTCCCGGTCAGCCAGCCACGTAATCGTCGTGCCGTGCGCGTCGGACGCGCCCAAATCTTTCAGGCCCTTGGGCTTGGGGATGCCCTGCACGCAGCGCAGCTTGACTTTTTTGCCCCGCTGCTCGACCACCGCCTCGCACCATTCGGACAGGAAGTTGACGCAGGACAGGCCGACGCCGTGCAGGCCGCCGGAGACTTTGTAGCCGCCGCCGCCGAACTTGCCGCCCGCGTTCAGCTTCGTCATGGCAAGCTCAATGCCGGACAGGCCGGTCTGCGTGTTGATGTCGCTGGGGATGCCGCGTCCGTTGTCGCGGACGGTGACGGTCTTATCCGGGTTCAGGGTCACCCAGATTTCGGTGGCATGGCCCGCCAGTACTTCGTCGATGGAGTTGTCCACGACCTCAAAGAGCAGGTGATGCAGGCCGCCAGAACCGGTGTCGCCAATGTACATGGCCGGGCGGGTGCGAACGTGTTCAACGCCTTCCAGCAGGCGGATGGTGTCGGCGGTATATTCCTCGGAAACGTGCCCCATCGCGGCGGCATCTATTTCGCCGTCTTCGCCGATGATGTCCGTCACCACCTGCTTGCCCGCCGTGTCCAGAACGGCGTGCTCGCCGCCCTCGGGAGGGCCGATGCCATCGAGGGCCACGGGGTCGGTGCGCTCCGTTTCGACATCCAGCAGACTCGGCGAGTTTTTCTCAATCTTCTTAGCCAATGCGGTTCTCCTACACCTATTCTAATCAGTCAATTTGTTATCAGTTTTTGATAGTTGTTTGGTGAAATTACGCTCTAATTATAGCATATTTGGCTGCCCAAAGTCAAACTTTTGATGAACTTTCCGGCAAAGCATAAAGTCTGCCCTCTTTGGGGCATAATAGAGCATGATTTCTCCGAATAATCTTGCGAACTTCCTGGATCAGTACCTCGAAACCTCCCGATTTCCCGACGAGCCGCCCATTGTTTTGCGCCATTTTGGCCGCTCCGTCAGCCGCCTCGGGCTGGCACTGGAACCAGGGCCTGGCCTGATGGAGTGGGTGGCCCGCGAAAAGCTGGATGCCCTGTTTCTGCACCGCCCGTTCAAATTGGACCACGACAGCCTCCCCGACGGTGTGGGGGTGTTAGGGTCGCACCTGCCGTTTGAGCAAAAGCTGACGCTGGGCTTTAACCCGCGTCTGGCCGACGCCCTGGGCATGAGCCACTTGCAGCCGCTGGGCAAGCGCAAAGGCCGGGTGGTGGGAATGCTGGGGGACGTGCCGCCGCAAACGGTGGCAGCGTTTTATCGCTCGGCGTTTGAAGTGTTCGGGGGCCGCGAGGATGCGCGGACGTGCGAGCGCAACGAAGTCACAAAAGTGGCCGTGGTCGGTGCGATGACTCCCGAATTGATGCACGAGGCAACCGAGCGCGGCGCGGAAGTCTATGTCACCGGCCAGATGCGTGCGCCAGGCCGGGAGGCGCTGATAGAGACGGGTCTGGGCCTAATCATCGTCGGCCACAAGCGCAGCGAGGAGTGGGCCTTGCGAACCCTGGCGCACATCCTGCGCGAAAGGTTCGCCGACCTGCATATCTGCCTGCCGCCCCGCCGCGCTGCCGACAAATTGGATAAAAATGTGGAAACGCCCGCGACGCCATAAGAGCGAACTCTTTCTGGCATCGCGGGCGCTTCCGTGAGCGGTGTTCGCCGTTACCGGAGGCTGGCTCCGGGGGCGAGAACTTGGCTCTTCATGGCCGGGGTCCTCCTTTGAGAAGGCAGCTTGCTTTGCTGCATCCGCCCTCCCTTCTCTTATCGCCTGAGCGGGGGGGTTTGGTAAAGACTTTCACGGGGCTGAACCCCCGTGCTTCGAAAAAGCAATTCCCCGCCTGCACGGGCATCAGAAGTTCTGCTCCTAATTTATCTTCGCCCGCGAAGGCGGGGGCTTGCACTTTTAAAGCATGGGGGTTCAGCCCCGTGCTCTCACTCCCCCGCCCATTCTCCGTACCGCGCCTGCATCTGACGCACGTGGTAGGCCACATTGGCCGACGTACAGCCCAGACGCTCCCCGGCTTCCCGCCAGGTCAGCCCCGCCAGCAGGCACTCCAAAATGGCCGCCTGCGACGGCTTCAAGCAGCGCCCAAACTCCGCCAGCAGCACCCGCCCCGGTGCGGTGTCGCCGAGGGGGTCCGGCAAAAGCTCCCGTGCCACCTCGTTCAGCGGCAGGCAGCGGCGCACGCGTCCCCGCTTGACGGCATCTAAAAGCCGCCAGCGGGCACGCTGAATCAAGTACTGCTCAGGGCTGCCAATCCCCAAATCCAGCGCAGGCAGGGCATCTAACAGCCCCAGCCAGGCTTCCTGCAATAAGTCATCGGCATCCTCTTCCACGCGCCGGGCGTAAAAGAGCGCCATCCGGGTCAGGCGCGGGCGCAGGCACTCCACGACGGCATCCACTGCCGCCGGGTCGCCGTGCCGGGCACGCGCAAACGCACTTTTCAATTTGTCGGTCTCCTCAAAACAAAACAACGCGACGGGCAACGCTGCCGGGCGCGGTCGTGTTCGGAGAAGCCAGATTAAGTCAATGGGAAATCAGGCAGAGGAACAGGCCGAAGCGCGGCAGACACGGTATGGGGGATGGGTGAGGGTCACAAACATGAAAACGTGCCTCCTTTCGGCCTGAATAGTTGATTACTGCCATTATATCGCACAACGCTGCCGATTTGCTAAACAGCACGAAAAATAATTTTGCAATTATTTTTCACGGGCCTTGACAGCAATCGTTTACCGTGGTAAACTCAGCGCATCATCTACCCCAGTAAACGGAGAGCGTTCATGGCAAAACCCGCCCCTCATCTCGGCAAGGTACAGCTACAAATCATGCAAGTCTTGTGGGAGCGCGGGGCGGCCACCGCCCGCGAGATCACCGACGCGCTTTCAGCAATCTCCCCCCTCGCCCACAGCACCGTGCAGACCCTCCTGCGGCAGATGGAGGCCAAAGGGGCCATCACGCACAGCGCCGAAGACCGCGTGTTTGTCTTCCGCCCCCTCGCCGCCGAGGCCGCCGTCAGCGAGTCCGCCGCCCGCGACCTGCTCACCCGCGTCTTCGGCGGCTCGGTCTACGGCCTCGTCTCGCATTTATTGGCTCATGAGACAGTCTCCGACGACGAGCTGCGCCGCCTGCGTCAGCTTTTGGACACACAGAGCATGGAGGCCCCCCAATGACCATCTTAGCCTCCCCTCCTGTCGCCCTGCTGCTCCGCACGACGCTTCTGCTTGGCCTAGCCCTGCTCGCCGTCCGCCTCCTGCGCGGCCCCGCCGTGCAGACCCTGGCCGGACGCGCCGCCCTTGCCGCCGTCGCCCTGCTTCTCCTGACCGCCCCGCTGCCCCGCCTGCTCCCGCCCCTGTGGCACGTCCCCGCCCCCGCCGCCCCCCGCCCGGCGGCTCCTGCTCCGGTTGTGACGCTGATGCCCTCGGCCCCCCCGCCCCAATTCTGGGGAGCCGGAAGAGGAGCGGAGAAGAGGGCAGAGACAGAGCTTGCCTCTACGGTTCCGACTCTCCCACCGCCGCCTGCAATGCCCTCTGCTCCTCCGTCTCAGACCCCCCCATTATTGGGGGCCGGGGGGCTTCTCCTGCTGCTCTGGGCCACCGGAACCGCGCTGCTCCTGCTCTGGCTCGCCGTCTGCCAGGGACACTTGACCCGCCTGCACCGCCGCGCCGTCCGCCTCACGGACGGCCCTGCCTTTGACATACTGACCGCGCTCACGCCAAACCCGCCGCGCCTCTACACCTGCCCCGGCATCGACGGCCCGTTCCTCGCGGGGCTTGTGCGCCCTGCCATCTACCTGCCCGCCGACCACGCCGAGACCTTCTCGCCCGATGCCCTCCGCGCCGTCTTGGCCCATGAGCTTGCCCACGCGGGCCGCCACGACACCCGCTGGACTCTGGCGTCGCGCCTCCTGTGTGCCCTGCTCTGGCCCCAGCCGCTTCTGTGGCTTCTATGCCGCAAGCTGGACCACCTCAGCGAAGACGCCTGCGACCTCGCTGTGCTGTCCCATGCCTGCCCGCCTCGCGTCTACGCCGATTGCCTGCTCACCCTCGCCGAGCGCCGCCCGCAGAGCCGCCGCACGTCGCCGCTCACCGCTGGCCTCGTCCCCTTCCGCTCCCAGCTTGCCCGCCGCGTCCAGCACATCCTGGCTATTCAAGGAAACCCACCCATGCCCGCCGTCACCTGCCGCCTGCGCTTTGCCCTCCCCGCTGCCGCCGTCCTCGTCGCCCTCGGCGGCACACTGCTCATCGCCGCCCCTGCCCCAAGCAAATCCGCTTTATGGCAGTCTGTTTCAGCAGACCCGCAAAGTCCTCTCGTTGGGGTGTGGCTCTTCAAAGGCCAGCCTCTCAGCGGGGGGCGTGATGCCCTTTTGGTGTACCGCGCCGACGGTCAGGAAGAGTTCATCGCCTCCGGCAAAGGCGGACATGATGCACAGCATTACCACTTCACTTACCGCGTCAACGGTAACCAACTGACAGAGCAAATGAAAGACCAGGGAACAAACGATTCGCCCACAGTGCTGCATTTCGACATCAGTAAAGATATGCTGATAATCCACGACGCCATAGAGGACTCTACCGGCGAGCGGGTTGCTGACGCCGCGCAGGCAAGCCTCGTGGAAAAGATGCTGACTGCAAAGGATGCCCAGCCAGCAGCCGTTCTTATGGATGGTCGCTCAGCGCTTGCGCCACCGGCCCCATCAAAGAGCGCAAAACAGGAAAGTGTTAGCAGCGGAATAAGTCCCTTTTACGTTCCGCCCTCAACTCACTCCAAGCCAAAGATGCAAAAGATGATTGGTTACGGTCTGCGTTTTACGACCGCAGACACAACAGAAGGCAAAGAAACGTGTTCCGCCTTTCCTAACTCACCTGCGGCTCGTACGGGCATTCCAGTCACTTCATGGTCTGAAATTATCGCTATCAACAGCCAGCCCGTGCCAGCGTCCAGTTTGGAGCTTGTTCGTATGATGAAGTCAGGACCGCCGCTGAGGCTGACGCTGAAAACTTCCGGTAAAGCAACACGCACATACATTCTCCACAAGAAGAGTGCATTTTCTATCCCTGTTTTCTCCCCTCCGTCAAAGGCTGAGTTGTTAAAAAGCGACGAGATATTTCGCCAAGCCGCTGCCGGACTCACTCAAGGACTGGCAACTCGCCGTCAATCTCTTGCCCGCTATGAGGCTCAGTTTCAAGCAGAGATGCATCAGGCACTGCCAGGCAGCGACAGCACAAGTTTGGCAAAGGCTGTCAGTTTGGAGCGCAGCATCGGCACAGTCAACGTGACTACCCAATCACTGAAAGAAAGCTTGACGCGGCATCCTGAGAGTAAAGACACGCCGAACTTGTTGCTCAAAAGCCAAGCAGAGTTAGTGCCATTGCTTGCCCAAGAAAGGCGGCTGTTTCCGGCAGTGCCTGAGACCCAGCAGCATTTAGCCAGGATTCATACTCTTGCCGTACAATGCCGTATCCGAGAGGTGGAGGTGGATACGTACACCCGTCAAATGCTTTTCTTCAAGCTTAGCCCCAAAGTCAGGATTATTCCTACACATTGATCATTGAAAGCGCCGACATGAAACAGGCCGCCCCATTTGGGCGGCCTTTGTTTGTCTGAGTATTGCTGCAAACCTAACTGTCAGCGGAGACGGCATCAGGAATTTCGGCGTCACTGGCCGTGTCTGTGCTTGGCGCGGCAGGGGAGGCAACGGACAGGTGGGCGGCTTTGCGGCGTTCCAGTCAGGAACCATGTCCTGAAGGGCACGGCTAACGGGCGCAGACGCCGGGAACCCCCACTTCGTGGGGCTAAGATAGTGGCGAAATGGGCTTAATCCAAGTGCCGCGAAGCGGTAGTTTGCGGCGTCCTCGCCCAGTAGCCGTGCCCTTTAGGGCATGGTTCTTCTTGCCTATCCCCCCAGCACCTCTTGCTCGGCGACGGCGGCTTCCCAGGCGGCGAGGGCTGCTAATAAATCATCTTGCAGGCGGGTGTGGTCGGCGGCGAGGGCCACCATGTCGGCGACGCTTTCGGAGGGGCGGGCGAGGCGGGTCTCGGTGTCGGCGATTCTGGTTTCCAGGGCGTTGACGGCGCTTTCGGTGGTCAGAACGCGCTCGCGGGTGCGGACGCGGGCTTTGGACAGGTCGCGGGCGTTCAGCGCAGGCGCGGCAGGCTTGGCTGCCGGGACGGGGGCGGCCTTCGTGGCCGGAGCCGCCTTCGGAACCGGAGCGGGGCGGGGCGCGGATTTCTTCGCGGCGGGCGCAGGCGCTTTCTGCGCTTCGCGCCAGGTGTTGTAATTGCCCTCAAAGAGCGTCCCGCCGCCCACGCCGTCGAGGGCCAGCGTTTTGGTGGCGGTGGCATTCAGCAGGTAGCGGTCGTGGGAGACTAAGAGCAAAGTCCCGGCGTACTGCGACAGCATCTCGGTCAGGGCCTCGCAGGAGGCGATGTCCAGGTGGTTGGTGGGTTCATCTAAGATTAACAAATTGCACGGCTCTAAAATCATGCGGGCCAGGGCCAGCTTGTTTTTTTCGCCGCCGGAGAGCATCCCGACGCTCTTGAAGACGTCATCGCCCATGAATAAGAAGCGGGCCAGATAGTTGCGGGCCTCGGTTTCGGTCATGTCGGCGACGGCGTGGATGGAGTCAATCACGGACACGCTCGGGCTGAGGGCATCGGAAGCGTGCTGCGAGAAGTAGGCGACGCGGGCGTTGTGGCCCAAACCGACAGAGCCGCGTGTGGGCTGCTCCATGCCGAGTATCAGCTTCACCAGAGTCGTTTTGCCCGCACCGTTCGGGCCGACGAGACCGACGCGGTCGCCGCGCTCGACCAGAAAGTTCAAGTCGTCGAAGAGGGTCCGCTCGCCGTAAGTCTTGGTCAGCGCCTCGGCCCGGAGAACGTCCCGCCCGATGCGGCCTGCGGCGTCGGCATCAAAGAGGGCGCGGACGGCGCGGGTGTCGGTGAACACGCGGTCTACCTTGTCCATGCGGCCAATGCGCGTCTCCATCCGCAGCCGCAGCTTGCTTTGCACCGAGTCGCCGCCCATGTTCTTCTTGATCACCGCTTCCAGCCGGGTGATTTCGGCCTGCTGCTGGTCGTACATATCCTGCTGACGCGCCTGCCGCTCGGCCTTCTGATGCCGGAAATGCGAGTAGTTGCCTTTGTAGACGGTCAGCCGCTGGTTTTCCACATCGGCTATCGTGTCGCAGACGGCATCCAAAAAGTAGCGGTCGTGGCTGACCAGTAAAATGGCCCCTTCGTAGGACTTCAAAAACCCTTCCAGCCACTCCGTTGCCGCGATGTCTAAATGGTTGGTGGGTTCGTCCAGAATAAGCAGGTCGGGTGACGACAGGACAATTTTCGCCAGCGCCAGCCGGGTCTGCTCGCCGCCGGAGCAGGCTCCCACCCGCTTGTCGTAATCGGCGGGCGTGAAGCCCAGATGCTCCAGGACCTGCGGCACGTCCGCCTCGTGCCGGTAGCCGCCCGCCGCTTCAAACGCCTCGCGGGCATGAGAGTACGCTTCCATCGCGGCTTCCAAAGCGTCGTCGGTGTCGGCGCTCCCCATCGCCTCTTCCCATTTTTGGACTTCCGCTTCCAGCCTTCGCACCGGCTCAAAGACCGAGCGGGCTTCTTCTAAAATCGAGTGCTCCGGGTGAACCGGCGCTTCCTGCCGCAGATAGCCCAGCGTGTGCCCGGCGGCCAGCGCGGCGCGTCCCGTATCCGGCAGCTCCTGGCCTAACAATATGCGAAGCAGCGTCGTCTTGCCGCAGCCGTTGCGCCCGACAAGGCCCATTTTCTGGCCCGCCGCGACGCCAAAATTGACTTCCGAGAACAGCAGGTCCGTGCCGTAGCTTTTTTCTAAATTGGTGACGGTCAAAATACTCATAATTGGCATTTATTGTAGCCGGGCGGGCAAGGCAGTGTCAAGCCGCCGGGCTTATGGTAGAATGAGGAGGCCCCCCCGCCCCAATTCTGGGGAGCCAGAAGTTAGGAGCGGCCATTCCTATCCTAAATCCGGTTCCCCCAGAATTGGGGGCTAGGGGGCCTCTGCTCCGGTCTCTCAGAAAACAAAACCTATGCCAAACCAATACCCCCACACACCAGACACGCGCCGCCGCACCGAGGCGAGACGCCGGACGCCCGCGCCAACCGGGCGGGGCCGCTGGGCCGTGGACCATGCGCGGCTGATTGGGCTGCTGGTGGTGCTGCTCGTGGCCCTGCTGGCCGAAATGCCCTGGGTGCCGCGCCCGCAGCGGACGTTTCTGTTGCAGGCCGCCGTCGTCGGGCTGTTTACCGGCATCGCCGCCGCCGGGACTGCCGAGGCACGGCCCCTGCCTGACTATCTGCGCGGGCTGAACGGGTGGATTTTGGGCCTGATGGCGTGGAGCGTCGTGTGCGCCCTGCTCAGTCCGTACCGGGCGTTTGCCGTGGCCGAGGGCCTGCGCCTGCTGCTCGGGGCCGGGGTGTATTTTGCAGCGGCGTATGTGCTGACGCCCCGCGAAACACGCGCCCTGCCGCTGGCGCTGATTGGCGCGGGGGCGCTGGTGGCCGCCGGAGGGCTGTTTCAGTTTGGGGCAGGGCTGGAAACGCGGGGCGATGAAGTGACCAGCATTTTCGGCAACCATGAGCAGCTTGGGTCGTTTCTGGCCCTGCTGTTCGTGCCTGCGCTGGCGCTGGCGCTGGACACACACTCGGCCAGTCGGCGGCTGCTGTTTGCCCAGGGCGCGGCGCTGGTGCTGGGCGCGGCCCTGCTGCTGTGCCGGACCCGCTCGGCGTGGGCGGGCGCGGCGGCGGGGTGCGTGTTGTTGTCCCTGCTGGCCCTGCGCTATGCCCCGGTGAAGCTCACTCGGGCGAACAAAGCATTGATTATCGGCCCGGCCCTGCTTGTGCTGCTGGCATTTGTCGGGCTGCTGGGAGTGAGTCAGCTTGCGCCGCTGGTGTCTACGCGGGCGGCGACACTGGCGAAGGGCGTGGAGGACACGTCGTTTGCCGACCGTCTGCACCGCTGGCGGGCCGCCTGCCGCATGGCGTCCGAAAAGCCTGTGACCGGCTGGGGCCTCGGCGCATGGCCGGTGGAACAAGGGCGGTGGACCCATCAGGGCGATGATGTGCCGGAAGTGCTGGCGTCGGGCACGGGCCACTCCAACCTCGCGCACAACTTCTGGGTGCAGTGGGCGGCGGAGACCGGCGGACTCGGGCTGGCCCTGCAAGTTGCGGTGCTGGCCGCGTTTATCGGCCAAATCCTGACGGCCCTGCGCTCGTGTCCCCGCGAAGACCGCCCCCGGCTGATGGCCGCGCTGGCCGCCGTGGTCGCGGGGGCCGTGGACATGATCGGCGCTCCCTCCTATACGTTCCCCGGCGTGTCGTCCCTGTGGTGGGTCTGGGTTGGCCTCGGCGCGGCCCTGTCCCTTCGGGACACTGACGCCGCCCCCCGCCCCGTCTCTGCCCTTGCCCCGGCCCTCGCGGGCGCACTGGCTGCCGCGCTCGTGCTGGGCGTCGGCGACCGCCTTCGCGCTGAAGGGGACGGCGTCCCGCGTGGCACCTTGACCCTCACTGCCGCCCCGCCTGGCCCCGTCGTCCCCGGAACGCGGGTTCTGTGGACGGCTACCTACCACGCCCCGGACGGCAGCCTCCGCGCCACCGCGCCGGGCACGGTCTGGACGACGTCCATAGGCCATCTGGACAAAACCAGCCCCACGTTTATCACCGTCAATCGTGACCCCCTCCGCTCCGGCTGGCAGGACGATGTGCCGCCAGGCGAGTCCGCCGTGACCGTAACCGCCCACTACTGGGACAACTTCAGCCGCCCTTACACCGTCTCGCGCACGGTGGGGGTGAAGTGAGCAGGCCCCCCCGCCCCAATTCTGGGGAGCCAGAGTAAGAGCAGGAGCCAGAAAGTTAGGAGTTGGATAGGACAGAAAGAGACACAAGGAGAAAACTATGGACAGTTATTCAGCAGCGCCGCGCATTCGAGGTGTGGCTTCTGTGGTTCAGCAGGCCGCGCTTGAACTCCGGGAAAACCTGACGCCTGTCGAGCGGCGGCTCTGGGAGGCGCTTCGTGCCAAACGCCTTTCTGGGCTTCGTTTCCGGGCGCAGCACCCGGTAGGCCCATATATTCTGGATTTCTACTGCCCCGCACACAAATTGGCTGTTGAACTGGACGGGAGCGTCCATGACGGCCATGAGGAGCAGGACGCGGCGCGAACGGCCTGTCTTTCTGCCTATGGCTGCCGGGTGCTTCGCTTTGCCAACGATCAAGTGATGACCGATTTGCCCGATGTTCTGGCGCAGATACAGGCGGCGGCGCAGGAGGGGAGGCCCCCCCGCCCCAATTCTGGGGAGCCAGACAGTTAGGAAATGGCCCGTCCTGTTCCTCATTATCCGGTTCCCCCAGAATTGGGGGCTAGGGGGCC
>JAABUK010002682.1_pt1 | contig 31551 bp, 41 predicted proteins | sample 5559141 | NCBI WGS metagenome assembly JAABUK01 (sample SAMN10711869, study PRJNA513367) | rock metagenome | isolation source: Antarctica rocks | place: Antarctica: Victoria Land, Pudding Butte nord | collected 2016-01-03
TGAGGCTGCCAGGCAGGATTTTGTTGAGAAGTTGCACGTCCCCAGAAGCCATCACAAAGCTGATGAGGCCACGCGGCTTCTTGCGGAGCTTCTTGAGGTGAGCAAACAAGTGCATTTGCTCAATGTTCTATCTCTTCATACCCAACAAGCTAAGCATCCAGTAGACATGATGTACATCAGGCAGTCCCCACAGTCATCGACTGTAGTCATTGTTGGTCCCATCTGCACCCAAGTTTCCATTTTCCCCCCATATAACACCTGAAAGTCTGGGGTGTGGAGACTGTTGTGACTTATCACACAAGTTCAGCTGATACAACATTGACCAACTGCAACACAACCTGCTTCTCCTGTATCTGCAGATCCCGCTGTCATGCATAGCCATTCTAGGTGCAGAAAGGCAACAGATTCTGTCGGCGTCCGGAGTGGCCAGCTCGCAGCCGTACACAGACAGAAAGGTGTCCTTCTGTGCGTGGCTGCTGGTTCCAGAGCAGCCCGAGCTGCTCATTGTGGAGGACATGATGGCAGACTCTAGGTAAACTACACAAGTTTGTGCCGTGGCACACTTGATTGCTTGCATCCCCTACAAAAACAGAGCAGCGATCATCTTGGCACTGCACAGCACAGCTTTCCTCACGCTGCATCTGTTCTTGGGCTATTTGGGGGAGGAGTGATGCATACTATGTTGAAGGATTTACGCACATCATGCTGAAGGAGTGCTGCATGCCGTGTTGAAGGAGTCAGGCATGCCATGCTGAAGGAGTCATTTGCGTGTGCATGATGCTGAGCATGATGTGCATGATGCTTGATGCTGCATGATGGTGAAGGACTGCAGCATGTCATGATTCTTCCCATATGGCACTTGCTCAAGCCGCCAGCAAGGCTGGCAGTTGTCTCTTGGATGGCAGTACATACTTGTTTTATTGTTGTTTGGGATGGCAGTACATATCTGTTTTACTGTTGTCTGGGATGGCAGTACATGTATATTTTGTTGTTGTGTGGGATGACAGTATGTACTTTTTTGGCACAGGTTTGCACCGCATCCATTGGTGACGGGCCCACCACATGTGAGGTTCCACGCAGCTGCACCCCTCATTTCCTCCATGGGTTACCGCTTGGGGTCACTGTAAGCCCTGCTGCTTTTGTTGCTTGGTTGCTTGTCTTCTTGTGACTGCTGCCCAGTTGATTGTGCATCAAACTTCTCATGCAAGATTTGTTGCTGAGGCCATGCATGCTTCCCAATGCATCTGTACCTGCAATGTAAAATAACATTCATTGACGAGTTTGATGCTGTCTTAGTGCTTGAGCATTTCAGCAACATGTCAGCAGAGCAACAGGCAACACAACTGCTAATATTGTGCAATACTGGCTTGCAGTGTGGTTGTCCTGGACGTACCAAGCTGATCACAAGCTGGAAAGTGTTCAAGTATCAATATGGTTGTTATTATTGTTGTGACTGTGCCAGGCATGCCCAGAGCAAATAAAAGGTTGCATGCCATCCAAGCTTAGCGCTGACAGGTTGTATTTATAAAGGGTTGTAGGGGGTCAACAATTTTACATGTTTAGTACTGACAATCTGGCAATCTGAGTCACATGAGGCGTGCTGGCTAACCACATGAGCAGTTCATTACTCATGGCAGGCTCTCAGGTGCTGTCCCACATTGCTTCAGGAGTGTGACAGATCTGCGGCCAAGGAAGCTTGATGTGGAGCAGTGCACGCTGCTGTGCAATCTGGCGGAGCTAGTGGCCAGGGGGGTGGAAATGGCCAGCGCGTACATCACGGACAGCCTGGCCAACCCACAACACAGCGCAGAGCTGTCCACGGCCTCTGGGACAGCCGCTGTAGCTGCTGTGTAAGCTTCTGCTGCTGCTGCTGCTGCTGCTGCCGCCGCCACAACCCATTTGTGCACTCGATGACTCAATGACCTGCCCAGCTGTGGACGCAACATCATCCACTCAAGCATGCTGTCACATGTTGGGTCATAGGGGAAATAGGAGTAGGGTTCAAATTGGCCCGTGAGCCATTGTAACGGCATGCTACCGCCTGTAGCAGCTGTATGTTGGCCTGTTCCTGACATGGGTTGGTCTTTTGCTGGTTGTCAGCTTAGTGTTGTGTCCATGTCCTTGTCAGCACACACATCCAGCATTGTGTGCTTTGTCTTCAGCACTGCACATCTCACGTCTGTTTACATTGCATATGAAATCTTGCAATCACACAGCTTGGGCTTGCACTGGATCCTGCACAGACCAGCAGACAAGGCAAGCAGCACAAGTCAGCAAAGAAAGATTTACCCCCCCCTCCTCCCCCCAAAAAAACAGAGAAAAACAGCTCTCACGCCGAATTTCTGCTCTCTCTCTCTGTACGTCAGCTAATGTGCAATGATGAAGGTTCTGCCCTCTGTCTGTAGGTCAGCTAACGTGCAGGAGGCTCTGAACACAGCTGTCATGCTGGTGGACGTCTCCTACCCCAAGTGGCGCATCCTGTTTTGCAATGGTCAGTTTGACAAGGCCACAGGCCTGTCTGGCTCAGATGTTGCAGGCCAGCATGTCTGGGATCACTTCACAGTGGTGGGCAAGAGCGAGGTTTGCCCCTCATCCTATACCCTCCCAATTTGCAAGAAAAGCCCTACACTCTCCCAATTTGCAAGAAAAGGACCAAGGGGTCCAAGACGCAGCCTGTGATTTGAGAGGTCATAGTGGGGCAAGAGCTGCCACCTCCTGTTGTGATTTGCTGTGTCATGAGATGACCTTGCATGCTCAATGCCTTGTTCTGCACAAGAACTGTTGTGCAAGCTCAGCTGAAACAGACAGTCATGCAGAGCAGCAAACTGCTGAATCCCTGGCTGATGTATCACTTATGCTTTCCACCCATGATGGCATGAAAGGTTGCTGCACTCAAGCCCCTGGTTGATGCAATGCTGCGTCCACTCATGACTGGCAACACTGAAATAAGATTTTCAGGTTGATGGTTATGGTGGATGCCGTAACTCTCAATAGCCGTCACCATAGACCACTCAGTGCTGACAACAGTGTACATGGTTACGCAGCACTCTGCCACACTCAACCACTCAGTGCTTGACGACGGTGTGCGTGGTTACGCAGGACTCTGCGACAGACATGCAGAGCAGCAGTACCAAGCAGCTAGCTAGCAGCAGCTCGCATTTCCAGACCATGATAGCATCCAAAGCTGCGGTGCCGAAGACAATCTGGATGCAACTCAGGCCGGCATGTGCTGGGCCTCTAGATGAGCACATGCCAGTGATCGCCATCCCCAGCTTTGTCAAGTCAGTCAGCAATGCGGAGTGTCCGTCCACGCTGTTTTTTGCCAGTCTGAAGCCCATGGACATGCAGCTGGGCCAGGTGGGTTTCCACATGCTGTCTGTGCTGTGATAACAATCATCATACTAGTAATAATAACAACAGTAATAACAATGATTTTAATCATAATAATACTGACGCTTTCAAGCTCATGGTGAGCTAGGTACATGCAGGATAAGTCTTATCTGTCCAGAGCAGCCTGTCTTGTGCATCCCTGGAGATCTCCGAAAGGCATAGTTTTTTTCTTTTCTTTTCGTTTCTTTTCTTTCCTTTTTTTCTTCTAAGCTTCACTAGTGCTGTGATGGCTGTTCCTGACTTGCTTCAGCATGTAGTGTCACTGCTGAGCCCTGCGCTGTGCAGCTTCATTAACAGAAACTTGAGTCTATAAGTACTCATGTGTTGAGACCTTAAAATGCACAATGCTTGAAGTCCTTCCAGCTCAGTGAGTCATGTCTGCATGTCATCCTTGCGTGCTGATGCAGCTGAATTAGATTCTAAGATTGCAGCAGCAGTGTGATAGAATGTCTGTCTGGACGTGTCACAGTAAACCCCCCCTCATCAGGACAGCTCTTTTGTACACACACACACACACACACACACACACACACACACACACACACACACACACACACACACACACACACACACACACACACACACACACACACACACACACACACACACACACACACACACACACACGTGATGTATATGTACACGTGATGGGATGAAAAGTGTGGTTCCTGCCATGTAGGCACCAGCTGTGCGAACGGATGCGGCTGGACCCCCGATCGAAGACCTGAAGTTGGGGCAGCTGATTGTGAAGACGCGCAAGGGGCGGCTGTTCAGGGGCACATACCAGCACTCCCCTGCAGCAATCAAGGTCTGCCATTACTGCTGATCTACCAGACAATCATGTCAACCCATAGTCTCAAGACCATGCCTTCAGGCTTTGGGGTTGGAAAACAAATACTAGAACATGCGTCCAGGCTTTGGGGTTGAGAAAAAGTACTAGGATTCACCAAACAAGAACAAATACCAAAAACCCTCTTTGACTGGCTGTGGGTTTGTGGACAGCAGTACCTGCCATCGTCGCTGTCGCATCTTCCACGGCCCTGAGGGTTTATGTTTTTGGGGAAACCCTACACTCAAGACCTTATGCTGAATGCGCAAATCAGCTTGCATTTCATGTCCCACCATGATGTGCTGCATTCTGCCCCTCTGCTGTGGTCCCGGGCACTGCTTGCACAGCCTGCTGCTGTTTCTACAAACAGTCCACTGCTGTGGCTTCCACCTGGCTGGTTTACCAATAGGCTGCTGTTGTGTCTATCAACAGGCACCAGTTGTGACTCTGTGCTTTGGCTGAAAGCCAAAGCCCACCACATCATCCATCACCAGCAATGCCTCTACTGTGTACCTTTTGGCTGTTTTATTCTTTTTCATGAAACACGGCAGCAGCACATACTTGCAACACTTACAACTGTCTGCGCCTTCGGCATTGGTCCCAATGGTGTTCATCTTCAGAGAGATGGGCTGCCGTGCTTGTCACTGCAGCCGCTGCAAGAACAATCACAATTCAAATCCCCAACCCCTTACTTGGTGCTTGCATGCCCTTCTCGGTGTGTTGTTGGAGAGCATGGGGCTCAACCGTGCGCTTGTCCAGCTATGCTGAATTTCAACCAGACACACTTCTTCCAACAAAGACTGCTGCTGACTCATTATCATATGATCACACCGGCTTCATGTAGATCAGAGACCCAGCTTTGACCCCAGACGTGACCCCACCTCGGATGCTTGACCCTCCCTGAATGCATGCTCCTGCTGGAACAATGACAATGGCTGCGCCAGTTGTGCAGATCACAATCTTGCCCCATGACACCAGAAATTGCCCCACGGTACCGGAATGGCCCCATGTTACCAGAAACGGCCCCACGATACCAGACATGGTCCCATAATACCAAAAATGGCCCATAATACCAGAAATAGCCCCAGCTTCAAAGCAGCTGATCATCTTCACTCTATCAACAATTGTGCTTGTTGGATGCAGATCACGGACACCCCCCTGACCCCCGAGATGACCCCAGCTCTGGAGGCCCTGATCTGCAGTGGACTGCATCACCCCAACATCCTGGCCACCCTCAGATATGCCTGCAGGCCACACAAGGTACCTTCAAATACAATAGTAATAAAATCGCTTGCCAGCTCATGATGAGCTAGGTGTTCTGCATTCAATCTTCATACAAAATCAGGTTGTGTCATGTCATGTTTGTGTGCTGTGCTATGCTGTGCTGTGCTATGCTATGCTATGCTATGCTATGCTATGCTATGCTATGCTATGCTATGCTATGCTATGCTACGCTATGCACAATAACATCATTATGCAATTCATATTGTATCACATACAACAAATTGTTTCACGCCACATTGCATTCTGTACATTATGTTCTCTTGTATCATATATCATATGATTGTATACATAGAAGCCCCTCATCAATGGAAGCTGCAGAACTGGGAGTCATACTGCAGTCAACATGTCCATGCTCGCATTCTTGAGGCAGCACTTGTGTAAGGCTGCTACATTTTGAGATTTACATGATCCATTTATGTGTGGTGTAGAGTTTGTACCTGACGCGGCAGCTAAGTGAAGGAGACAAGCCAACAGTTCCTCCGCCCAAGGCTGAAACCCTAGAGACGTGGATAGTAAGAGCGCACTGTGACAAGGGCTCCTTGCAGGTGAAAGTCTAAACCCTGACCTGCCTGCTTGCCTGCAACCCTATGGGTGTGGCTTTCCCTGTCTGTCTGTCAGTCATGCTGCCCTGCTCATGATCTGCCCCTACTCAGCCCTGTCGCTGCCCTGCCTTAACTCCCTTTGTTTCAGATGTCATTCAGACATTTGCAATGACATGTCTCTATTGACTTTCCAAAAGATAGCTTTGTGTCTCCGTCAGCTTTGTGACTGCTTATTCTGTTTGTGTTGACATACTCAGATTCACGTGATTCTGAATGAGTTTGTGTCAGAGCAGGACTGTAAGGAAGGTGACAGATAGTGACAAGCATAGGCAGTCACTACCTATCACCTTCCTTAGAGTCCAGCTCTGACCCAAAGTCATTCAGAACCCCCACACAAAGTCATTCAGAACCCCCACACAAAGTCATTCAGAACCCCCACACAAAGTCATTCAGAACCCCCTTGATTCTAAATGTGCCAAGCATGCCACTGTATCAGTTGTGCACACCACACTGACCATCTGTGCCCCGCTTGACCTCTTCAGCGTTACTTGAAACCCTAAGCCTTGCCAAAAACCCTGCGCCTTGCTGAAAACCTTTAAGCCTTGCCAGAAACCCTAAGCCTTGCCGCAAACCCTGAATCTTGCCAAAAACCCTAAACCCCTCAAGGCCTGAGCGTGAATCACAGGATGCCATCGAGAGGGGCTGGTTTCGGAAGAACCTGTCCCTGTCAGGGGAGCCCGACATGCTGGCCATCATCAGGACTGCACAGGAGGTGGTGTCAGCGCTAGCATACATGCATGAGCGTGACATCATTCACGGGGACGTACGAGGAGCCAACATCATGTTGTGCAGCAGCACAGCAAGCCCCCGGGGCTTCACTGCACAGGTGAGCTCAGGTTAGGTGAGGTTAGATTACCGTGCAGGTGAGCTCAACTTAGGCTGGGTTAGGTCAGTGCCCAGGTTAGATCAGTGCGTATACTGGGCCAGTGCATAAAATAGGTCAGTGCATAGGTTAGATTAGTGCATAGAGTAAATCAGTGCATAGATCAGGTCAGTCCACAGGTCAGATCAGTGCACAGGTCAGGTCAGTGCATGGGTTAGATCACTGCACAGAGTAACTCAGTGCATTACAAGAAAGACGCCCTTGTCCTAACACTCTGATTGTGCTGCAAGCGCTTCCATGCTGTGTGTGCTGAAAACACAACTAGCTGGGCTACAAAGCATATTTTGCCTTGTCTATTGCTGCAAACATCTGTGTCAGCACGCTGCCTTTGTCATGGTGTTGCCAAATCACTACACTGCTCAGACACTGGCAGGCATGTGGCCTGTCATGTGGCATGTCACATGGCCTGCAGCTTGCACATCAAGCAAAAAGAAAGACGCCCATGACTTGTCTGAGCCACAGAGACACTGTTGACCCTTGTGGTTTGCCCTGTGTAGTTGGCAGATTTTGAGAACGCCTGCCAAGCAGAGAAGCCGTACAACATAGTGACACCACGATACAGCAACATCGTGCACTCGGCGCCTGAGCTGCTGCGCGACAACTTCCTCACAAAGGTGTGTTTGTCACGGTGTTGCTACATCATGGCACTGCTCAGACACTGGCAGGCAGTGACACATGCGACATGTCATGTGGCCTGGTGCTCTTGCTGACCCGAGGCCAAACCCCACCTCACCCCTAGGCTGGGTTTCACATCAACACAAAAAGCTGTAGCCTTTGCATGCTGTGCTTCTTTTTTCTAGCTCTTGATGAGATTCCTCCGCAGCATGAACAAGCAGTCTTGCCTTTTGGCGCTGCATGCAGGCAATGACTCTACCAGGTTGTGTCATGCATGATGTGGTCAAACAAGCTGGTGATATTGCAGTATACATCAAGTATATCGCATCAAGTATACATGCATTGTTTGATGTATACTCAAATGCAGAGCTCATTTGCACTGAAGTTGCAACTGTTTGCAGGCTGCAGAAGTACGTGTGTGTATACTATTAAAGGCTCCCATGTGTATGCAAATGCTTGTGTATGCAGATGTTCATGTATGCAAATGCTCATCCATGTAAATGTTCATGCGTGCAAATGCTCATGTATGCAAATACTCATGAGTGCAAATGCTTGTGCGCACTTCTGGCGCAGGCTGCAAATGTGTACGCCTTTGGAATCCTGTTGTGGGACATGTGCACAGAGTAAATGCTCATGTATACAAACGATTGTGTGCACTTCTGGCGCAGGCTGCAGATGTGTACGCCTTCGGAATCCTGTTGTGGGAGATGTGCACAGGGCAAAAGCCCTGGGTAGGGCTGAAGGAGCAAGAGATCATTACTGAGGTGGTGCAAAATGAGAAGCAGCCCCTCTTCCCCCGGGACACCCCAGTTCCCTTCAAGGTACATCTTGCCTGTTTTCGAATTTTGTTTAATGGGTTTTTGAGACAAAGCTTGCCATGATTGCGTGTATCTGAAGACTGTTTTGGCGCGACATCTGCATGAGGAGTTAGCTCTTCTTACCCCAGAGAGCCCCCACCCCCTGCAGGGTAGGGCTTCATCCAATTATGAGTAGGTCAGAACAATTATGTCACATGATAAGCAGTCATTTCGGCCCCTAGAGCACAGTATCATTGTGAGAGGTCAGGTCTGCTTAGGACATTTCATGCAGTGAAAAGCAGCCTGGCATCCTAACTGGCATGGCGCAAAATCTGTACTTGTTGTATAATGTTTTTAGTGGCACTTAGAAATGCGGCACTGCTTGACACCAGAGTCCTGCTTGACACCAGAACGCCTGTCCCAAGCCCCAGTCCCAAGTTGACAACACTTGTGCTGGTCAAGGTCCAAGGAATTGTGCCAGTGTTGCATGCGTTCTGCAACCTCATGAGGATCCCTTGTTGTGCCTGCAGTCCCAAAGACAAGAAATGTAAATGTAATTGATTGATTGAATGCAGGTTGTGGCAAATCAGTGTCTGGCAGCCGACATGACCCTTCGACCAAGCGCTAGCTCACTCATTCGCATTCTTGGCGTCTTGAAAGAAGCAGCCGAAAAGAATGATCCTGCTGCGTGGAAGGATGTCAACATTGGTAACATCGTATAGGCCACGTCGGATCGAACGACAAGTAAATCCGTGTGGGAGGCCTGGGTGGGACTCATCTTAATCAGATCAGGTTCACTGGACCCATACTCCTGCCATGTCTCTCTGAGGGTGGCAAGGACGCATTGCTTCTGCTGACCAAGGCCTGTCTTAAGAACTGAACAGTTATGCTGTGTGTGTGTGTGTGTGTGTATGCTTTTGTGTGAATGGGTTGGTCTGGATTAGCATGTTCAATCATGGGTATGTAGTTATGGCCTAGTAGTGCTGGACCTGACAATCACAGGTCAAATAGCAGGTTGGGAAGGGGGGCGGGCTTTTGCGCATGTCAGTATTTTAGTACATTGGCCACCAACTTTGACTCTGCCGGGGTCTTTAGCATAACCAGAGGGATGATCTTGGCAGATTGTGCCGTTGACGCTGCTGAACGCTTTTTGTTACATGGAGAAAGTGCTAGCCAATGCATATGGTGTTGCCATAGACAGCCTGCCAAGCATTGCAAGGTGTGATGGAGCAAATGAGAAATATGCGCTGCTAGCTGAAAGAGGGCTGTGCAGCAACATCTGATCGCATTGGACTACTGAAACTGGGCAAGCGTTGCCCTCACATCAGTGTTGGCCTGCTCTGTTTCTCCGACGTTGTAGATGCTAATAACTGCAGCATCGACCCCTGACATATTCATGCGTGCAAGAACTAAGTGCACAGTTGTGATAATGACATTGGACTGTGCCTCACGTTGGAATGTGCCTCAGCTGATGGCATGTATGGGAGTCAACGTAATGGATCACATTATGACTATCACCATTACTTTTTGTACACATCTGGTGAAGCTAAGGAAGGCGTGCAATGTGTTTGAAACAATGCAGACTGGACTCACAATGGAATGCATCAGCTTGCAGTCAATGTGCATTTGAGCCGACAGGAGTCTGTTCAACAGCTTCTGTGCTGTCAGCCTCTTCCAGCTCTATGCTCTACCACACCATCAAACAAAACATCAAGTCTATCTTCTATGCAGTTGCAGCCAGTCGATGCTGATTAACCATGCATTTTTACATGCCTACATAGACTTACTGCCACTGCTATGCCAGTGGAAGGAACATTTGAGCCAAGGACTTGGGTTTTATCAGTGTGACCCTAGATGTTCTGCAGGATCCAGTTGGCATTAGTCTTCTCATCAGAGTCAGCCCCACCAATCTCATCCTCCTCAACTGACACAGCCTTCACCTAAACAAACGCCGAACACACTTAAGTGCCAACTAGTTGATTGAAATCTTGCAATACCACTCGGTGCTAGTTGACTGATTGATGGACCTGAATTGTGCCAGCATTTGTTCCCCCGCATCAGCCAGGTACTGAGTGCCTCTGATAACAGGCAAATAGGACGAGGTACATTTATGGTGACATACACTGGTTGCAGGACCCAGAATGCAAAGCCATTCAGTGTTGCATGATCAAATTTGAGACTGGGTGGTGAGAGCTGCGAGTCAGCCAACCTGTACTGTGTAACAGAAGTCACTGAGTCATGCACACCATGATGTGAGCAATGCAGGTGTAAGTGCTACTTATGACTTGGGAAACCCAAACCCATTGGTAGCACTTACACCTGCATTGCTCACATCATGGTGTGCATGACTCAGTGACTACTTTTACACAGTACAGGTTAAACCTCAACCCCATAGCTTGGGATTACCACCATCCCCATCATTGAAGACTGGTCCCGCATCACCCCTGAAACCGCTTTTGATCTTTACTGTGTGATCATAGAAATCAGGTGGAACACGATTTTTCGAAAAGTCATGTGAAAGAAATGCCAACTTCCGCAAGACGACAGGAAAGTTGAGAATTGTACCTCGCCATCATCAACATACATGGCGAACCGCCTTGTCCTGATTCCCATGGTCCTCGAGGTCATGTCAACTGTCACACCCAAAGCCTGAAAACCAACATTGGGGTCAGAAGAGGATCCCGCCCCACCCCCCCCCCCCCAACAGGATACAAAGGACAGCCCAGCCATAGCAGACAAACAATGACAGCACGAATGTATTTGAAGTTGTATGCATACAGATGATGGCATAAGCGATCACGTTTGCAAAACAATCTGGAGGTCAAGAAATGATTTCCACAGCAATGGAAGATACGCAATGGCAGATATGCAATGGTAACAGCCATTTACAGTGGGAACAGGCATTTACGCTGGACTTGATGGGGCCTGTGCATGATCCACTGATCCAATGCTCACCTTTGAAAGCTCAGTGTTGCCATCAGAGATCATCTTGATGTTGGCTCCTTCGCAGCCCATGGTCTTGCCCCACTCCCTCATCACAAAGATGCTGCAAAAATTAGCAGGGTCATGGGTTTACCATTGCAACATAGGTTCAAACTTAAAACTCTAAATAAATGGTCCCAAGTTCGGCACCCAGATTCACAGTCTACAGCACTCCCCTGGACTCGCAACACTAAAATGCTACAATGCACAGTCAGCATTCATGGCTATGGCATTACATCACCACTATGGCGCAGGGAACAGTTGAAACGAGCTGAACTGTTGAAATCAGTCTCAGCGTAGTCATACACGGTCGCTCTGTAATTTGACACCACAGTGAATACCGTGCTGCAGAAATCAAGCAGAAACCCAAACCACACAAATTGTAGAGAAGCTACGCATACATGTGAGGGTATGCTCTACGCGAGGAGTTGGCAACGGAACTATGGCAATCATGTGGTTAATGGCAGACATATATACTTTACGGCGATCATCAACATGGCAGGCATATACCTGACAGCAATCATCAGCAAATGACAGCAGCAAGAGGCAGAGCAGACTTACTCATTGTTGGCAATGACTCCAACGTAGTCAACACCCTTGTCTGAAAACTCTTTGACCTTCTCAACAAACCCAGGGATGTGACTGGAGCTGCACACAGGGGTGTAGGCTCCTGGCACACCCACCAGCACAACCTACAAACAAAGGGCAAAGATGAAAGGCAAGGCAGTAATGAAGGGCAATGGCAAAAGGCAAGAGCTGACGAGGTGAAGGGCAACAGCAGAAAGGGATGAGCAAATGCTGTTTTTAATCGCAAGTCTCCACTGTCATTGAGAAATGTCCATTGCTCAGTGGAAATCTGATTCAAGAATGCCTGGGGACAGTAGATACACGTTGCCACATTGTGGAGTTGTTTTTGCTGAAGGTGAAGAGACGCATGTGCCAACACAGAGCCAGTGTTTCTCATAGCAAGCTGTCTGGCAGGCTCACAGTGTGTTCATCAGAAAAGAGTCAAATTGAAAGCAAGCAAGTTGCTGCATGCAACATGGTAAACGCGCTTGTGGCCTGTCTTTCACCAAGCCATCTTTCTCTTTCTGACAGGGTTTCTTGAGTAATTCCAGCCCCTTGTGTGCTCTCAATTAGTTTGACGGCAAAGAGCCTGATGCTGACACTTAAAGGCAAAGGTGGTATATCGGCTCAGAAAATTTACTCACAACAAGGTGAATGTTGTTGGGTACACTAAGGTCACAGGTCCGAGCGCTTCCATGCAAATGATACCATGGTGCCAGTGAGCATTAGGCCTGGGCAGCTTCAACGCCTAAACAGCTAAAAGACGGCTGGTGCACAATTTGACGTGCCAACCCTGGTGGCACCCACCTTCTTTCCCTTGGTGATCTCCCCCAAAGTGACTCTGATTTTGTTGCCGTCCTCTGCAAGAGTCTGGACCTCGACGTCAGTGGGCAGCTGCAATACAGATTCGACTTAGTGGGTGGCATCTCGTTACGTTACCCACGGACGTTGCACGCTGCGGTGTTCGCGAACATTTCTCGAAGCATACCTTGTCGCCCTTCTTGACCGCTTGTGTAGCAAATGAGGCACTTTGTTGTGCTCTTTGGGCCTGCGTCACAACGGTTGACCGTTGTCAATCGAGCATGCGTAGAACGAGTGTCTGCTCCACAAACTAGCTGCGCCGCGTACCTTGGGTCGGAAAGCAGACAGCGATGGTACAAAGGCGCTAGTGCGCAGACAGTGCGACTGTGCTGCAAAATGGGGTGCGGCGGAAGCGGACACACGTCTACAGACGGGGCTGCATGCAAGGGGGATTGCACTGCGCAACACCGAGCACCTCAGAGCTTGGGACAGAGCCATGTTGATGATATTGTATTGGTAGGTTTCAAAGCTGTATCGACAGAAGTACAAGTAGATATAGAACTGTCGTGAATCCTTGGCACATGCAGCAACACAGCTGATGCCGACGGGCGTGCGTGTGTGTGTCACGTAATTATGCTGTTCCACACCTTTTCTTCCTGTAGTAAGGCTTCAGAAAGTCCACAAACGTGCTCAGTGCGAAGCTTCCTCTGCATACTGGACACAATGCGATCTTGGTAATAGCATGGACGTGGTGCCTCGTGATTCCTGTCTTTTTGACCTTGCTTCCTGTGCAGGCTGCGGTACAATTAACTGTGGTGCAACACAGGTGGTTATGCAGCCAGCCGTCTGATGACATATGTATGGCCATGGATGCATCCTGTAAGGTTCGCTAAGTTGCATCCAGAAACAAGTTTGCTTAGATTACTCTGTCTGCAGAGCCTGGTAAATTGCCAGGCTTCTTGAGAGTCAAGCTAGATACATTGTGCAGTCAGTCAAGCATGGCTGCGTCAGGCTGCGCAATGCATCCTGTGAGGTTCACCATTCAGGCAATTACAATATAATATAATCGCAATCAAACAGCTTGCAGGCTATCACTTTGATCGAGATAGTGCATAACACCCTTGGTTCCGCCAGTCCACACAAACGTGCATCAGTGTTGGCGATGTTTGCTAGTCAGCTGACACCTGCAGGTGTACCTCAGATTTTGGACGTGGAAACAATACTCCAATGAATGCACGCAAAAGCTGTAGCATGAAGATGAAGCCTTTAAAGCAAATTTGTATGCACATGCCTGTCACAGAAGCTGATGCTATGCCACCGTAGGTATGGAAGCTGGAGTTACACATGGCATCATCTGAGATGAGCTTCTGAGAGCGTCCTTTACGCCGTGGGACAAGCGTCGCGCGTTAGACTTCCGCCAGGCTCCCGCCATACGCTCCCAGACGATTGTGCTGACACCGCCGTTCAAACATTGGTTCGAAATTGGTACACCTGTCCAGCAAAAAGTCGAGCTTCGTGAAGCGAACACTGAAGGCTTGACGCTCGGCAAGTGAGCCGCTCAGTGTGAGCGTGTGTGCAAAGGTGTCGTCTGCAAATTACTACGACAGCATCATCAAGGTTTGCGTCTAAGACAGTTTGCCATCTCTTGACAGTGTAGTCCTAACACAGGTCCGCACACGCCGCACGCTGACAGACCGTGAGCCCAACAGCTGACATTTGCTTCAGAACACTAACTTGCTGGTTGGAGAGCAAGGTCGTTTGCTGGAGCCAGCCTGCGGCTGCAGTTTAGCAGGTACTGACAACTTTGACTTGACGCATCGCTGCAGTGAACCTGACTCGCTGCTTGCATCAACCATAGCGTAACCATGCCAACATGGCAAGTTGCCTCTCAGGATTCAATGGCCTTTGGTAGAAAGAAAAAGACTGCAGGACCCGCAGGCACCTATGCCGGTGCCAATCCTAGGTAGGCCTGCTGTGTTGGGCTGTTGTATCGGGTGTTGCGGTGTGTTCATGGGAAGTCACTCCTGCATGGTGAGTTACTGACTTCGACCTTGCCTTTCCCATCGCAGATACAATGGCGGTGTAGTAGACGATGGAGTAGTTGAGGAGCAGAGCAGATGCTGCTGCTTCAAGATAGCGAGGGTGGTAAGTTCCAACCAGCATCTCCTGCCTTCCCTGCACGCACAACTTTTCTGCTGCTTGAGCACCAGTGACTGAGCCCCTATGTTGTGCAGGGCTTGATGACACTCACTCTTCTGACCCTGGCCTTCATCTTTGGTCTGAGCGTGGCTGCCCTTGTTGGCGGTTACCGGAAATACATGTTATACCGTACAGACCTTGTTGAAGGGTTCCGTCTCAGGACCTGGTAGGGTCTGGAGATAGTAGATAGCAACATCAAGCAACACTGCTTGAGACTTTGTGGTGCACATCACTCCTCCACAGTACAGCTCTTCCTTGGATCAAATCACCAGAACAGGAATGATGATATACCATGCATCTGTCTGTTCTGCAGGATTGGATGGTACCAATACAGCCAGAACACGTTTCCCTCAAATACATACGCCAAGCTCAAGGTAACCCACCATTTTCATGGTACACCAATGGTGTCCTAGAGTTGATGCTAGTTATGTTACATGTGGTTCTATTGCATGTTTGCTGCCTGCCCTGTCCATACAGCGTGACAGCATTAGTGGCAAGTTCTCTAGCTGTGCCCTAAGTCAGGTTTAGTTGTAGTGCCCTGTAGATGATCTGCTGTATGCGACCAGTTTGTGTCATGTTAGCTCATGTCTGTCAGCTCATCATGCTCTGCCACTTGCTTCCTCTGCTGGCCTGGTGTTCATTTAGGCCAAATAAAGTGCCAAGTCTGTTTGCAGGCCTAGGACCTGCCTGTACCTAAAACAACACTGTTTCTCTGCCAAGGCATGATGTGGTATGCGTTTGCAGGCATTGTCGGTGGCTGGGTACATCCTGGGTCTGATAGTAGCAGGATTTCTGGGAGCTTCAGCCCTGCTGGCACTCTTCTTCATGCTGCTCACCTGCTGTGGTCGCTCCAGAAGCCTTGCCTGCATAGCCCTGCCCTTCTCGTAAGCACACCCAAACTCTGAACAAATGTGTATGTTGTCCTACAACCTAAAAAGACGGCTGAGTGTACAAATCTAACAAGTGAACTGCCTACAAGCAACAAGTCTGCTGTCACAGCGCTGACTACAGACTACAATGACCTGCTGCAACACCAGTGCTGATCTGCATAAAATGCTGCTGCAGGCTGAGCTTGTTTGGTGTGCTGGTGGCGTACTATGTGGCCAGCGCCGTGTTCTATGACCGCCATCTGCCAGTGTCTGGGACTCACATCCCCTGGCCTTCCTGGGCTTGGTGCCTGGGCATTGCAGCCTCCCTGCTGTGGCTGCTTGCCAGCATCTTCATGCTAGGTGAGCTTTGTCATTACTCCTGCCACTCTTCCTTGGTTGCTAAGCATCTTTATGCTAGGTAAGCTTTGTCGTTACTCTTGCCGCTCTTCTTTTGTGGCTGAGCAGGCACGTGAAAAACGTGAGTCATGTGGCTGTATCAGCCTGGTGCCATGGCATTGCAGCTCCTCCCTTTTGTGGCATTTTTGCTAACGTTGGCATGCTAGGGAACCCTCAACAATGGTGATGACACTCAGTGTGTGCTGCTACGCTGTCAGCGGCTGCATACACTACATGAAAGCGTGTATCTTTTCAGGCCTGGTAGCTCAGCATTGCATGGCTGCTTGCCAGCCTCTTGTGCTAGGTATATTCTGTCTGTGGTACTAAAAGTGCACAGTGCTGAACATCACATCAGGGTTCGTGTGACAAAGCTGGATCCTGAGCAACAACATTAGCTGCTAAAAGCTGTTAGCAAGCACAAACAGACACTGCAAAAACCACAACATCAATTGCTTGTGTGGACCTAATGCATCAGCATTGCAGCATCATTGCTGTGGCTATCAGCCAGTGTATTGCAACTACAAGTGTATTGCAAATATAGTCTGTTCATTGACTCACTACATTGTGTACTTGACTTACATAATGTGATGAGTACATAATGAGTACATAACTCATCATAGTCTATAGTTGCAACTACACAAGTCCTGGAAAGCTTCTTAGAGCATGACCTGCAGCGTAGTCTCAAACCTCTGCAGTCTTGTAGATGGATTGGCTCCTGTACTTCTGTTACTGCAGGCCACGTTTACGTGAACACTTTGTGTATCTGCAAATTTCAAGCAGCATATGAAGCCTAGCAAACCATTCTTTTAGGCAACATCAAGCACATCAAATGACTGCAGTAGCAATGTTGAATGCTTTTGCACCCTTGCGTGTCTCACTGTTCCACTGTCGTATTGCAGGAACCCCTTCAAGGACTGTGATGAAGACCAGCAAGCGTGTGTACGATGCTGAGGCACCAAACACAGTCCGAGTTGCTGAGCCCATTGCCGTAACCAGCAAGCCCCCCCTGGGCGGTTACTCAACAGGGGGCGCCCCCCAGACTGTGGCTCCACCCGAGGGAGCATCCCTGGGCACTGTAGCACCAGTGCCAGTCAACACCAGCAAGTTTGGTCGGTTCAGGAAGACTGGCAAGCCTGTGGCTTCTGCTGTGGTGTTGCCAAGCAGGCAGCACACCACTGTGACAAATACGGTCCCAGCTGCGGAGACTGTGACTGCTCCGAGTTATGCGCCTAACTATGGTGGAATTGCACCTGTGCACACATCAGAGGTAGATGTTGTGCCTGACAATGGTTTGGGCCGCGGTGCATGGGCATCCAAGAGCAACGTGGCTGGCGGTGATGGTACCACTGTTGTGTAGAGGGGGATGTGACATGGGGCATATGATGGGAAGAGTTGTATGTGACGCTGACAGGCATGGCAGTTGCATGTAGGAAGCGCATGATGTTGGGCCTAGTGTAAGGGGTTAGCCTGTTGAAGACAGGACCGTGACAATGCTGAACAAACTGTATATAGCAGCATCGTATGTGACATTGATGATCGAGATATCTGACTAGGTTGAAATGAAGTGCATGATACTGAAATATCGGTGTGAAGTCTTGCCACAGGTTTTGGCTTTGGTCCTTAGTTTTCATGCACATGCGAGCTTTGTTCAAAGGTGTGATCACTGTGAGTGGCTGTGAAAGCCTAAGTAGCTCAGCATACACTACCTCAGCTAATACACATGAACACCATTCAGATACCCTGCTCTGCAGTCCTTTGTGTAAAAACCCCCACCAAATCACAGCTGTACGGTGAGTATTTGCTTGCCATGCCATGATGCTGAAAGTTTCAGCCTGAAACCATCACCAGGATCAATTTTACGAGCCACGTCGACAGGCAGGAGCTGTGCTGCATCTGAAGCCTCCTGAGTCATGATGCTCATCTGAACAGAGCCTGTTTAGGCGGCCTCTGTCCAGGATATGAGTTTCCTACTCGACTCGACAGCGTACGCGCGTCATCCGACGACAGCGCAGATCGCCTTTCACAGCGCACTGCAAACATGGTCGATAGGTGTGATTGAAAGAGTACGACTAGGCTGCAGTGGCCCGTCGTTCACGCTGCGGCAAGCTGTGTACAGCAACAAGATCTGTTGCGAGTATAAGGGTGACATAGGTCGGCACAGTCCACGGCTAGACATTTTATCAGCCGGTTTGCGCTTGGGCATACCACCAGCTCGCATGTAACCGGCAACTTTGGCGTGCGCAGTCCGCAACCGCCATGGACCTTGCTTTTTCTGGCACCTACTGTGTCGACATATTCAGCGGAAAACAATGGACGTGAGCACGGCTGCTTCGTTTATCGCAGCAAGTGTGGACAGACCAGGTACGACCTGCATTGCAGTCATTGCCCATGACCGAATGTGCCTGCGTTTGGAGGTGTCTACGACCCGTCACCTGATCCTCCACTGGGTGCTTGTGCTTGAGCAACCAGACAAAACTCTAGCATGGAGCATCGACCCCGGGCTTTGCATAACATTTGCTAACAACCTGTGCAGATCATAAGGGTTTCAGGCTCTGCAAGAGAACATACAAGAGCTACACAGTGCAAGTCACTTGGCCATGTCTCACCACCAGCAGCTGCCCCCAAAGGGAAGGACGCGGCCTCACTCCCTTGACATTGGCGTGTATGAACATCAAGGTCAACGAGAAGCAGCCAAACAGGCAAAAGGCAGGGGCGTCTATAAATCAGGCAGCGGCACTTTCATGTTTGCAAGCACAAGCATGTCAGCTGCTCTGGACAACCTGCAGTTTTACCCAAAGGTGAGATGTTTCTGCGTGTTACCTATTGCATGCCTTGCAGCATTGCCAACACCCAGCACCAGCATTTGAGTCCAACTATAACATGTCATAAAGCGCATGCTTGCATATGGCACTTGATATGTGGCAGCACACCTGCATGCAGCATTGCCAACACCCAGCACTAGCATTAACTCCAAGTATACCATGTCGTATCCACACTGCAAAGCGCATGCTTGCATATGGCTTTTGATATGTGGCAGGACACCTGCACAATGCAAAGCGCATGCTTGCACATGGCTTTTGATATGTGGCAGGATACCTGCACAATGCAAAGCGCATGCTTGCATATGGCTTTTGATATGTGGCAGGATACCTGCACAATGCAATGCGCATGCCTGCAATGGCTTTTGATGTGTGGCAGGATACCTGCACAATGCAAAGCGCATGCTTGCATATGGCTTTTGATATGTGGCAGGATACCTGCACAATGCAATGCGCATGCTTGCATACGGCTTTTGACATGTGGCAGGACATTTGCACAATGTAACAGTTGTCTTGGCCTCTCCCTCAGCTCTTCTCGACATTGTGTGGCGTTGCATGTCTCTCTGGACGATACTTGCCTCATATCATCGTGTATCCTATTGGCAGACTTAAAGCTCATAAACAACAAATGCCAGATTCTTCTCTTTGCATGTGCTGCAGGCTAGAAATGCGCAGCTGACACCAGAACACAGAGCCACAATACGGGAAACTGTAGTGAGCCAGTTGGCGCCTTTACGCAGCTTCCCCAAAGCTCACACATTCCCAGGTGTGATGGTCGAGCCTTACTCACCAGCTTCCTCCCAACCAGACAGGCGCAGCGCAGATTTCAGGCGCAGCGCCGATTACAGGCAAAGCGCAGATTTCCCGCCATCTGCCAGACCTCCACTGCCCTCTTCACCATTGGCAGTAAGGCCATCTGTGCATTTTGGCTCCACCAATTTTGGCTCCACTACCACCTGGTCTCCCTCTGCTCAGGTTGCATTGGCAGCACCCAGAGGCTCAACTGATACAGCCTTGGCAAGATTCACCCGGGAACAGCAGATTGCCAATGCTGCGTCATCCTCCTTCTTCTCGCCTACAGTGGTAAGACCAGCGGCAAAACTAGTTGCCAGTAACTTGCCAGCTGTGCCACCAGCATCATCCTTGCCTGAGGCCCCAACACGACAGGCAGAGGGAAACCGTGCTGCTGAGCTGGCCAACGCTGCTGCATCAGCATTCTTTGCACCAGCACAGCTCCGACATGTGCACTCACAGCATCACGGACAGATGCCAGGCCCAAAGACAGCACCTTCACATAGGGCTTCACCACCACTTCATGGCAACCCTCCCACAGCCACAGGTGCGGCTAAGCCTCAGTTCACTAGAGCCACCAGGGGCAGCTTCGAGCAGCCCCAGACCAGGGCAAGGGGCAGCTTTGAGCAGCCCCAGACCAGGACAAGGGGCAGTTTTGAGCAGCCCCAGTCCGGGGCAAGGGGCAGTTTTGAGCATGCTCACAGTAGGGCCAGAAACAGCTTTGAGCAGAGTCAGCCAAGATGTAGAAACAGCTTTGAGGAGGCTCACAATGTGGCGGGAAACAGTCCTCAGGCCACAGGCAGAAGCACTTTTGACCACCTTCAAGCCAGAAGCAGTTATGACCAACTGCATACAAGACACAGTCAGTCAGCACTTGGCGCCATTTCTGAACATTCAAGCATGCACAGTGCTATGCCGTCTGCACATCAGATGCGGCATCTGAATGCATTTGGTCAAGGCCCTGGCCAAGCAAGTCATGCGCCTGGACTTACCATGGACCGTTTTGCTAACTCCCAGCAACATTCAGCTGGGTTCCATCACCCTACTGCTAGGGCATCTTGTGATTACCCTCATGCAGTGGCAAATGCCAGGGCATCTGCATCAGCCCCTAGGGCACAAGCCCTGTATACAGCACAGCTGGACAGAGCAGCGAGCAGTGGATCCCCTGTTTCCCGCCAATCCCTTGTAGCCTCACGCGAGTTCGCTCGACTTGATGAAGCTACCAAGCGGCAAGCGGCAATAGCAGCTCTTGGCGCCAGACCCTTCCCGCCAAATCACATGTGGCCTGAGCAGGGCGCCAATGTCAATGCACCCCATGCGGTGGGAAGCCCATTTGGGCAGTGGCCAGCTCAGCCAGCAGCAGATCTTCCATCATACCAACCCCATGCGCTGCAGCTGCATGCACTCAACACACTACATGCCATGAACATATCTGCGCAGTCTCCTCAAGGACAACCCAGTTTCTGGAGCCAAAAGCAGCAGCACCAGCCTCAGATCCAAACCCGTCACAATGGGCTTCCCGCCACAAATGACTTTCCCGCCAACTCCAACTTTCCATCCACACCCCCTTCCACTGCAACACAATGGCGTGGTGACAGCACCAGCTCACCATTCCCAAAGTGGTCGCCAAGTGGCTCACACTCCAGTCAGCATTCCCTCCAAAAAAACGGAGGGAGCCCCTCTAGACCCGCCCTCACCGAGGTTGGCGGTGTCAATGCGTCAGATCTGCAGGGAACCTGGGGCGCCCATTTAGATTCTGGCGCCAACACACCCACCCCAAGGATCAGTGGCTCAGCCAGGGGTCAGTCATACAACCCCTTTCTGCAGCCACAGTCTACATTTTCAATTAGGGAAGCTAAATTGCAGCTGCAGAACCCAACGCCAAGAGATGCAGGTAAGCTGCTCAACTTCCTGATTTAGAATTCTGATGTGCTCCGTCATGAGACTGCCTGTATCAATTTGCTGAAAGCGTCCTCTACAGGAGGACAACAACCACTCAGTCTCTATTGTGAGTGATGTGTCATGTGCCTTTTCTTTGATGATCTGCAACATCGCTGTCGCGCATGCATGAACATGCTCCTCGTTGTCACAGCTTTCCCCTGTCATGTGCAGATGATGACCCCCAAGGGGGAAAGGGTATACCCAGGGTGGACACATTTGCCTCCAATTTGCATGACTCATGGGGTGCACATGCTCAGCATGACAGCCCTCCCGCCAACGAGAGCATACTAAATGACACGCCAAGGTTGTCAACCGAGTCTCTGCGCTCAGCTACCAGTGCAGCTTCCAAGGCATCTAGCGGTGAGTCAGCATTCACAGGCCTCACACCTTGATGTGCGGACTCATATGGTCTCCCAAGACCATCCCTGCTGTTTCCGATGCTTTGCAACACATGCATGTGTCCTGATTGTCACTGCCTACAAGTTGTGCCTTGACACATGTCTGTGGCGCTGTTGAACATGCAATACAGAACAAGTTCCATGCTCCATGCAAAACATTTCTTGTTTTGCCCAGAACAGATAAGCTACATGCATGCATGGGGTATGGTCTTTCCCGCACGTACCTAGCTCATTATCAGCTTATTATTATTATTGTTATTATTATCATCATCATCATCATCATCATCATCCTTATTATTATTATTATCATTATTATTATTTTGGTCTTCCAAGCACAATGCTTGAGGTGTTGCAGCATGCGCAGGTGCAAGCAGAGCCCACTGTTTATCCAAGCACGGCTCTGGCAGATACCATCACGGGTATGGGTATGACCCTAGCAGTGATGGTTGGAAGGTAGACTGCTCTTCTGGCACTCAGAAGAGCTTCTCCACCTACACAGTTGCCAATCCAGAGGTGAGTAATACTATGCTTGATTGTACATTCACATGGACTGCTCATGGTTCTGGTTTTTGTCCCCCCCCCCCCCCCCCCCCCCCCGCCTCCACCAACTCTTGGGACCCCCGCCTATGTGCCCATTTTCCTCTTGTCCTTTTGTTGCAAGGCATACAGCTGAAAGAGTGGATTGCCCTGGGCAAGCCCGGTAACATACTTGGCTTTTCATTAAACTGATGCCAAAAGGTGTAGTCTTTCCTTTTCTTTTCTTTGCTTTTTCTAAAAGTGAATTGCATCAGCCCCATCCTTTTGTCATCATCTGAGACTTGGATGGTTGCAGAGCCTCAGTTAGGGGTATGCTGCTGCCCACCCCTCTACATGCGCTGCCCCCCCAACGCCACTCTGAAGCTCATGCTTTTGGCAGTCCCAAGCTGCATGCTTGGTGAGCAGCTTGCTTGGTCATCACCTGATGTTGTTGCTGCTGCTGTTGCTGATTCTGCTGCTGCTGCTGCTGCTGCTGTTGCTGTTGCTGTTGCTGCTGCTGTTGCTGATTCTGCTGCTGCTGCTGCTGCTGCTGCTGTTGCTGCTGCTGTTGTTGCTGCTGCTGTTGTTGCTGCTGCTGTTGTTGCTGCTGCTGCTGTTGCTGCTGCGTTTACTATTTCTGCTGCTGGTTTTGCTGCCAATGCCTTTGCTGCTGCTGCTGCTGCTGTTGCTGCTGCAGCTGTTGCTGTTCTGTTGCTGCTGTTGCTGTTGCTGTTTTGTTGTTGCTGCTGCTGTTGCTGCGTGTACTATTTCTGCTGCTGGTTTTGCTGCCAATGCCTTTGCTGCTGCTGCTGCTGTTCTGTTGCTGCTGCTGCTGTTCTGTTGCTGCTGTTCTATTGGCAACTTGTTGTGCTGCTACACTTGATGCTGTTGCTGCTGCTGCTGTTGTTGCTATGACACTTTTCTGGTTTCTGGAGTGAAAGCTGTTTTGAGTATGTGTGCTAGTGCCTTTTGTTTTACCGTATTCCAGTCCTTTCTGGTAACTTTTGTTCCTTGCTTGCTGGCTCTCATTTGACAGCTCATGCTTGCTCAGCCCCATTGCTATATTTAGCCCTAAATGTAGTGTAAATACAGTATAAGCCCCATCGTAACATATCACAAAATGGCATCTAGGCTCTGGTCTGCAGAAGTATCTTGGTTTGATGCCAATTTCACCACTCTTGGCACAGTCAATGCTGCAGCAACGTACCCAAACCTATACAGACATGATTGTGCTTTGCAGCCAATCATGAGCCCCAACATACTTCCTTAGAGTAAAACCACCTAATGCTAGTCCCAAGGTATTTCTGAGTTTGGCTTTACACAGCGCCGCGGGATTTTGCTAAATAGTGATGCTTGCATCCCCAAGAGCTGGCATCAAAGCACATGTACATAGGTGACATCTGAATATGATTATCATTATGATTATTATTACTGTTATTATTGTACTTACAGTCATGTGTGCGGTGCAGAACAACGGTGGCGGCGGCATCATTGCAGCTGCAAAGGAGTTGCTTGCAGAAGCAGCCAATGCCTCGCGATCTGCTGATGCCTCCACTAGAAGAACCAGCCAGTGAGTCACCATCCCCTCCTCTTCTTCATCTCCTCTTGTTTTCCTCTTCTTCTTCTAACTCTTCTACTTCTTGTTCTTCTACCTCTTCTACTTCTTGTTCTTGTTTTTCTTCTTCTTCTTCTTCTTGTTCTACCTGCTCTTCTTCTTCTACCTCCTCTTCTTCTTCTGCTTCCTCCTCTTCTTGTATCTTCCTGATGAGGCTGTGCTTTGCCCTAGCTGTCATGTGTTGAATGCTTGTAAGTAGCTTGCCTGGAAGGCAAATGTGCAGCTGTCTCTACCAGTGTTGAAATGCCTTTATGTCAGGAGTCATGAGCTCTGTACAATGTGTAAGAGCATGTAACTGATGCACATGGTCGTGCATAATGACAAGCGCTTGGCAGAACAGCAGGGTCTGCACATGCTGTGATATGGTCACATGGCTCGCCTAATTCGCCAATTTGCTGCCAAACCCTCGCTAATTTGCAACTGCATGGTGCGCAGGGATGGTTCGTCAGGCATCAGCCCTCTGTTGGATATCCTAGTCAATCCTGATACGCCCTTGGCGAAAACGCGTAGGGTTGTGGAGACCCTGACCTTTTTGGCCGCCAACCCTGCCATAGCCTGCAGCATCTGTGAGCAGGGCGGCATTGCTCTTCTGCTTCAGGTTGTTGCAAACCCTGATGATGGGGTCCAGTTGGAGGCGGCCGAGGCCCTACAGGCACTGATGGTGCATCAGTGTGCTCAGGTATGGGTTGTGGTAACCTGGCTAGGGTCTGCTGTGGCCACAATGGCGTCTGAGAGGTTTGAATTTTGTTGCCGCACGTGTCTGCTCATGTCTTCATCACATGTGTGCACTTGCAATGTGCATAGAACAAAGCCGGTGCTCTGTACGTCACACATACCATCATTGGAGGCTGGTTGCAACTCACTGTTCAATGGCAACTAAGCATGACAGGATTTAGGGTTTGATAGCAATCAAGCATGACAAGATTTAGGGTCTGAGCATGACAGGATTTAGGGTCTGATGGCAATCAAGCATGACAAGATTTAGGGTCTGAGCATGACAGGATTTAGGGTCTGATGGCAACTAAGCATGACAGGATTTAGGGTCTGATGGCAACTAAGCATAAGAGGCTTTGGCGTCTGATGGCAAGCAAGCATGACAGGAGCTAGGGTTTGATGGTCAGCAAGCATGACAGAAATGCCAAGCACCTTGGGATTGTGTATATGCCCTAGGCAAATTTGTCAACAGGTGAAGTCAACAGGTGAAGTTGCTGCTGCAGGTGGGCTTTGACCAATGTGATGGGGTCTTCAAAGTTGCCCCAATGCTATCAGAGCATCTTGACCCCATCACCCATTTAGCAGGGCTGCATATTCTGGCCAGTGTTGTGTACAGCAGAAGCCGAAATCAAGACACCATGTCAGGGCAGCTGCAGGAGGCAGGGCTGTATGACGCAGCCCTGGCCCTGCTGAAAAGCCACAGCCAGTCTTCTGGTCAGGGTGACTCCAGCACCCACAAAGACACCCTGGACTGGCTTGAGGCCTCCCAGGTAGGTAGCCCCATGGCCCCCCTGCCTGAAGACCAGCCAGTCAACCTGGAGGCGAAAGGCAGTGTGGGTTCAGCGAAAGGCAGCGTGGGTTCAGCGAAAGGCAGCTCCTCTCACAGCTCCAGTAAGCTTGCCTTTCACCCAGATTGCGCTCACCAGGCAAGCCGCCCTCTGCTTATGACAGCTCAGACAATGCCACTGCCAAGTCCGAAAGCAGTTCCCGCCACCAGCAGCTCCCTCAGCCAAGGCGCCAAAGCTTTCCCGCCAGAACAGGAAGGAGGCGCCAGCGGAGCAAATTTCGCGGGAAATGCAGCTGCAGCTTTCGCTCAGGGTCTTGAAGAAGACGCTGAACGCCTGTCTGGGGATGTGACCATAGCTGATCAGGTGGTGCTTGCAGCGCTGGAGGTCCTGTACAAACTGTCCTCCAGCAAACAGCATCTCCAGTCCTTCAGGTATGTATCTGGTCCTTTCTGTTATCCCCAGTCGCAAGCCTTGACGCGCAGAGCTTGGACTCACGGCCGAGCCTGTCTGTGCTGAATCTCTGTACAAGGTAGCTGTATCTGGTCCTTGCTGTGCTATTACGTGGGAAGCCTCCATGGACAGCTTGCAGCCTGGCCATTCGTGTTGCCAACCATGTATACAGTGTTGCTGCTGTCTAGCATGCATTGTCAGTGGCTGTTGTCTTGCCTACGCATCATCACATATTTACTAGATGGCGCAGTCCTTGCATCACCAGCTAGTCAATGTTGCTTGCAACTCCTGTCTTTGCTCAATGCAGCTTGCATGCGCCCATGCTATGGCTGGCAGCTGTAACAAGGTTGCCTGCACATACAGCAAAATTTGAATTTTGAATTTTGGCGGGAAAATGCCTGCAGGCCGTCATTGCTGATGGAAGCAGTCACTGCACAGCTGCAGCATGGCAGGCAAACAAGGGGCCTCACTAGAAGCATCCAGCTGCTGCAAGTCTGCAGCCAGGAGCCAAAGTTGCTAGACGAATTTGCGCACTCAGGTATTTGGTCTGTTGAAGCAATGCTTCCTGCAGCAAGTAGGCTATGCTGACTGGAATTTTGATGATTGGGAGCATCTCTGATTGTCTAGTTGATGCTGGCCAAAGCATACTATTGAAAAGTGCTATGGCTGCATGCTACGTTTACATGCCAAGCCTGCATGCTATGGTGCATTGCTATGTTTTGCATGGTATGGCTGCATGCTATGGTAGAGTGCTACAGCTGCATGCTATGGCTGCATGCTGTGGCTGCATGCTGTGACTGCATGCTGTGGCTGCATGCTGTGGTTTGCATGCTGTGGCTGCATGCTATGGTCTGCATGCTGTGGCTGCATGCTATGGTCTGCATGCTGTGGCTGCATGCTGCGGCTGCACGCTGTGGCTACATGCTGTGGCTGCATGCCATGGCTGCATACCATGGCTGCATACTATGGTTGCAAAATATCACTACTTCAGTGACCTGCCATATAGGACACCATGCTATGCTATGATGTATTGCCTTGTGACCCTTGAATCACTTGAGTCATCAGCATAAACTCAGTCCTCAGGATCAACAGCAGCACTGACTGTCCAAGTCCTGCTTGCAGAGTGCATAAGTGAGCTAGTGAGGAAGGCGCAAGGCTCAGGTTATATTGCGGCCCTAGCCAGCAGCACATTAGGTGCTATGGCTCAGTCAGATGCTGTGCGCTCTGTCATACTGCAAGGCGAGGGCACCAAGCCGATCGTGCTCATGCTGGCGCGCACCAACTTGGCATTGCCAGGTATGCTTTTTTGTGTCCCTTCACGCCATCCTTAGTGAATGTAAAGCAACAAGGTGTAGGCATGGTGGACATACATGAAGCATGCAATCCAAAAAACCGGAAGAAAAAGCTAACAAGCTTACCCAGGCTGCGCCTGTTACCTGTGTCTGACAACGCTCATCTGCTTATAGGGTGTGTCATCATGTGTGGCTCGACGCTATGCCTGCTTGCCTCTCCAGATTTGTCATTTAGAGAGTTTACCAGCAATAAGTGATAGATGGCACACTAAGTCTGTCTCATTGGCCAGAAAGTTGCCAGAAAGCATGCGATGCAGGCTGGTGCCACCTTTTTTGCCTATACCAGCCTAGCCTGCTGCTGTGCAGTGGTGCGCTGTGCGGTGGTGCGCTGTGCTGTGCTGTGCTGCGTTGCGCTGTGCTGTGCTGTGCTGTGCTGTGCTGTGCTGTACAAGTTGATTGCAATGTCTGCAGGTGCGCTGTACTTGCTGAGCTGTCTGGCCGAGTTTGGCGATAGCCGGCACAGCATGCTTCTGGCGGGAATTGTTCCCACCCTCCTTCGTCTGGCTGAGCGCACTTGCGACAACCACACTTGTGCCAGTGCCACCTCCCTTCTCAGGCTTCTGACAAACAGCACAGACAGACGCAGCACAGAGGGCATTCATGGGGGTGGGCTGAATGTGGCGGGAAACTTTGGCGCCACAAATCCTTGGGCTGGCAGGCATCAGACTGGTGTTGGTGGGCAGGGCACTCAGAGACATGCTGGTCGCCCCTTCCAGGGCTTGTTCCAGCTGTAGGCTTTTGCAACACATCTTTTAACATTTTTTCTGACATGTTGGATGCAGCATGGTGGAGTGATTTTCTTCTGGCTACTCACAACTCAATGGGCGACCCATGCTGCACTACACATGCAAATACAAAAGTGGCAGCTCAGCAAGTGCGCCATGATTGCAATGTAGTGGTGACAACAGATGACATAAGGCATGCAGACCTGAGTGGTATTACTAAACACACAGTGTCTGTGGCCTCTTGAGGGCAGGGCATGTGGCAAGCAGCCCTGATGACACCTTCACATGACTATTGCTCCTTTGCACTGGCTTTTTTTTGCAATTCTTATCTGTGAATGTCATAAGCAGCTTGTCACCCTGATTTTTTTTTGGGAAGATTTATCTAAGCATTGCTATCGCTTATCACCTCATATGCAAGCTTTCTGGCAGTTAGGTCGTTCAGACAATGCACAAAACCGCTGTTTGTATCAACCCTGCTCACGTCGAGGCAGGATTTGTACTGCAGCACATCACTAATGCTCTTGTACTTCATGTGCAGAGGTTTTTTCTCAAAATATGCAGAGGGGTGATTTAGAGTATGTTACATCAGCCTGCTGCTCTATATATAGGCACGAATATATAGAAACAGCACGCCACACATTGTGGCTGCTGTATGAGAGTATCATGTCTAGCCTTATCTTACGTGAGTGTATAAGTGATGTAGTTCATTTAACTTAGTATTCTTCCTGGGCATGCACAGTCACAACGTCGTGTTCTGTCCTCTGTAGAGATTCATCACTTACTCGAACGCACATGATGCTTGTGCATCATGATGCATGCAATGACATGCACGTAGACATGTGTGCACCGTTTCACTGCAGACTAAAGTTACATGGCTGCTGATGTATAACATGTAGCTGGGGAGGCAGTTGAAACCTAAACGACACTCTCAGCAAGTGCTTGAGTCGACGGACTGCAGCCGTCAGCTGACAAACGACATACTTCCACAAATGTTACGATGAAATTTACAATAACAAGCCAAAAAGTAACAGCAGATACAGTGTGACAAAGTTCTTGAGGTAGCAACAAGCTAACCCAGACCTTCAATTCACATATACAGAGGATTACCTACCAAACACAAAACAGTAGCATGACAACCAGCTCAGACAAGTTTTTATGAGGCAAAAGCACATGTGCCAAAAGATGTGCACACAGTACTTAAAAAAGTATGCTTGCTCAATAGCGGTTAGGGGGACAAGGACCAAAATTAACTGTTTAGTCTTATCGACAGTAACTCGACAAGTGATAAACTTGGTCCTATTGCACCATGAGTTACATAAATGTAGCTGCTGAGTGCCCCAGCAGCAATTGCAACTCTGAAGCGCGCACCCCCTACCACAAAAAGCCCAAATGTAGCTAGACAAGGCAAAAAAGGCTTAGCACAAGAAGTGTTTCAAGCATATTCTAACCACAAAGTGATGTCATTCTCACGCAAACCAGCTGGATACACCCCTAGTGTGTTTCTTGTGCAAGCGTATTGACTGACAGTGCTTGCAGTGATGCTAGGCGTGCTTGCAGTAATGGTATCGCTTGCATACGGTGTCTCAATGCTGTGCACCTGGTGTCTCAATGCTGTGCAGCAAAATTGCTGCACCACATGGGTGTGGGTATTAGTATCAAGTGCTTGGTGCATGACGCTGGACGACAATATGGCAAAAACAAAGAAATTTCTTGCTGCTTGCCAGGTGTACAGCATGCCCGCTGCCTTAGTTTGACATCAAATTGCAGCTCCATGGGTTGCTTGCTGCTTCGCCTGCTTCGCCACAGATTGAGCTTCTTCTTCCACAAGCATCTGGAAGAAGAGGGTTAGGTCCATGAATCTCAGCCTAAAACAGGCAGACAAAAATTTAGGAAAAGCAGGCAACAGCAAATCCCATCAGCCAGCACACATAAAAGCCAGCAGACACATATGTTCCGTGGCCTCAAGTCATGCAAGGCTTTACTGATGCTGCATGCACAGGCTCTGCAATGTTGTAACAGCCACAAACAGATGCAGACCAAGCAGCTCCTGAGACTTCTGCATAGCTGATGCCTTTCACAGCAGTAGGCAAACATAGTGCTGCAATAGGCAAAAGGACACGTGCAATAGGCAAACAGAGGCTTGCAGAAGCCTGGTGGTGAAAGCACACAATAAATACAGTTTGCTCTTCACGCATGTTCTATCACACGCATGTGCACTGCCAGCTTGCATGTCAACCAAAGCAGTACTGCCCGTGTCTACCCAAAACTTACTGCCCATACAGACTCTCACCTGCAGAATTTCTGAACTTCCCATCAGCGCTTGCCTTGTGCTACACCAGCTTGCTGCTGCTGCTGCTGCTGCTGCTGCTGCTGCTGCTGAAACTGCCTCTGTAGAGACGCAACCTGTGCATGAAGGCGTGAGTTCTCATCCGTGCACTTGGTCCATTTCTGCTTGAGGTCTGTGAGGTGGGCGTACAGCTGTCCCTTCTCTAGCTCCAGCTTGGACAGATGCTGCATCAGGTGATGGTGGTGGTGCTGAATGTAGATCAACTGCAGTCAACAAGGCCAAATGTTCTACGCTGAACGTAATAATAACAGTAATAATACTGCTAATGATGATGATTCTATTGTTATGATTGATATAACAGTAATGATTATTATAATTATATTATGATATTATAATTATTATAATAAAATAATGATAATGCTGCTGATGAGGTAGGTACGTGAGGGACAAGTTTTGTCTCTCTGATTTTGATCGACGGCAAATGACAAAGCCAAGGTTGTAGTATTGAGTGCAGATCGCCTGCAAGTCAGTTCGAGTTTTACCACCTTGACTTGTCTGCCAAGCAGGCACAAGTTGAGATGCCACCCACAAGCAATCCCACCAACAAGCAACCCCACCAACAGGGGGCGCTTATTGGCAGGGGTAGTGACAACGCAAACCCCAAACCTCATCAATCAGACCCCCCCTCCCACCCCCCCCCCAAGGTGAGTGTACCAGAAGCAGTATTGCTGTGGTCTGCATGGAAAGCCCCTCTGCCTCTGCCAACAGTCATGGCAGAGGCAAAGCGCCCTTTTGTGCAGGCTGAGGCAGCGCTGCTCATGGGAAAGTCCCCATTGCCAGGGTGCTGAAAGGGGTAATGGCAGGGGTACTAAAAGGGGTGCTGAAAGGGGTAATGGCAGGGGTGCTGAAAGGGGTGATGACAGGGGTGCTGAAAGGGGTA
>JAABUK010002683.1_pt1 | contig 31550 bp, 41 predicted proteins | sample 5559141 | NCBI WGS metagenome assembly JAABUK01 (sample SAMN10711869, study PRJNA513367) | rock metagenome | isolation source: Antarctica rocks | place: Antarctica: Victoria Land, Pudding Butte nord | collected 2016-01-03
TACGGTCCTGCTCCCTATGGTCCCCTGCCTTACGGGTTGTCGCCATCTCCCGCTGCTTCTCCACCTCCACCTCCACCTCATTCTCCGCCTCCTCCCCCTCCTCCCCCGACGACGGTGAGTCAGGAGAACAAAGGACATGTGCGGCTGCTTTAAATAGCCGCTTTTGCTGATTGACCTCTGTTTTTGCAGGTTGTTGTCACTGAAGGCTTCTCTACAAGCACCACAGTCCCTGCAGTCAAGTCTACAGCAACCTTGACAAACTACGCCACTGTTGCTGCCTTCAACAGTACTGAAAGAGCAAGGGTGAGTGCTACTGCATCAACTAGGCAAAGACAGCTCAATGACCACCGTGATGATATCTGACCTTTACCTCAGGCAGTTGTGTCGCAGATTTGCTGACATCTCTGTTGTGCCTCGTTGCAGTTCATCACAACACTGGAGGCAAACATATTGAAGTTGCTAGACGTGCTGGCCAACGTAACGATTGACTCAGTTGTTGCGTCCTCTGTCAGCGTGACTGATACCATTTCTTTCACTGGCGCTGATAGTACAGCTGCTGCTGAAGCTCGTGATGCCCTTGTCACAGCACTGACTTCTGGAGACACCTCGGTCTTTGGCACTTCATTTGGCAGTGTGACAGTCTCAAGTGTGTCGAGCACAAACTCTACTAACACAGGTGATTAGATTTTATTTTGCAGCTTCTTTTCACATATTTTCTCATCATTTTGTAATGCTGAAAAGTGTTGTGCTATTGCAGCTACAAAAAGCGGTGCTGGTTCCATAGGGTGGGGAGGAGTCATGGGAGCAACTGCAGCTGTGGTGCTTGGAGCACTGTATTTTGCTATCTAAAAGCAGCAAATAGAATTATATAGCTTGGCAATGCATCATTAGCTGCATGGCTTCTGACAATTACTGACTGACAACGAACTTCCTTGACATGACAGCCTTGCACACAATGTGTGCAATGCAGAACTTTATATCTGCAGCATTGATAAACTATCTATGTCAGCTGTTCAGTGTTGTAGTGCATTTTAGCAGTTCGTGTAGCGCATGCGATGGCGTTGTCTGGCAACGATGCGCTGAAGCCTGGCATTCACGTTCAATTCTGCTATACTCCTACTCAGGCCGACGTAAAGTGCGTCACTCACTGCTCTGTAAAACGCTTTGTGACTTTGGATGCAAGCAGCAATGTGGCAATATGGGTGCGTCAATGCTTCGTCCTCGCCATTATCGTCATGATAGAAGCAAAGGAAGATAGAAAGGTCTTTGCTTTCGACTGCAGGGTCCTTCCGCCATAGGGGCGCAAGCCAAATCCTGTTCGAAGATCGAGAATGTTCAGACCGTTTCTGCATCTGGGGCCCAGCATGGCATCATCACACATCTCATGTATGGAAAGAAGTGCAGGCACTTCTTTGCAGCATGCTTGGACGATACCCTGAAGTTGTACAGCCAAAGTTTTCGCCTACAAGCAAGCTTCAGATGGCACGGAGGAGTTGTCATAAGCATGGTGTATAACGCTGCATGCGATGAGCTGATAACAATTGGCAGAAACGGTGTTAAAGCCTGGTACTGTGAGCCAGATTACAAAGCTTTTGCCAAGAACGCTGCAGCTCCACTTCAAGCTGGCTCTGGCTCTAAACTGCTGCCTGGCAACTCGGCCTCGTCCATGTCCAAGCTCAAGGGAGGCAAGGCTGCACCCTGGGAGCTAGGTGCTTTCCAAAGCATCCATGAGCGTGTCACATTCAGGTGCTTGTCCTGCTAAAGCATGTACATGTGTTCATGACTCTGCTCAACTTGTCTGGTATCATCTGCAGCATACACCGCAGTAGACATGGTACTCTGACCTCTTGTGTATGTTGTATGGCAGGGTTCCTGGTGCCAATCAGCATCGCGTGCCCAAAAGCGCGGGCCTTGTCAAGCAGGCGGACTGGTGCCAACAAGCTTTCCTCCAGGAGGAGCTGCAAGTGCTGTATGTGCCCATCAAGGGCTCTGTGTATGGCTTTCGCGTTGATGATGGCGAGCGCATATACAACTGGGAGGGTCTGCATAAGCAGCTGGTGACTGCTGTTGTACATCATCCTGGCTCCAATCACATCATCACAGGCTCACATGACATGACAGCAAAGGTATGCATCATGCTCAACATTGTGCTGAGAAGAGGAACAGCTCTCATTCCTAGCAGCACTCTTGCCTTTGCTGCATGCTGTTGACAGCCTTGAGTATTGATCATTGCCTCCCACATTTGGACGCCTCAACAATAGGTGCACATGTCCCCACAACGCTGCAGCTGCTGCTGTCACTGCAATTGATCAAGCGTGAGAAGGCACAGTGGGTTGAGTGACAACCGATTAAGCAGTATACTCATCAAGCGGCATACTCAACAAGCGGCATACCATTGCAGCCCCCTAAACAACCCAGCAAGAGTCTGCCTTTCTATGCTTGCAGCTTTGGGCCCTAGGTCAAAGTGGCGAGCTTCAGCTTCTGAACATGTTTGCCCAGACAGCTTCCCCAGTGCAGAGTATCACCTTACATCCCAGCAAGCAGTCCATTCTCATGGCAGTCACAGATGGCACCATTAGCCTTTGGCAGTTAGACACCTTGGGAGAGCTGTACCGATATAAGCATGAAGGCCGTGTGGAGGGCCTGAGCTTCACTGATACCGATGACTTCTACTTCTTTTCAGGACTGCAGGTATGGCATGAACACTGTCGCACATTGACCGGCACGCCTTGTACAAATAGCTGCAGCAAAGCTTGCTCGCTGTTGCTGTCACCATGCTTTCACCACTTACGTGCATGACACAAAAACAAGCCTACTTTGAAGCTCTTGCCATATCACCATCAATGCTACATCATTGTCTTTGTAAACAATACCTATTGCAGAGCTGCATGGTCTTTCAGGACATATGTTTGTGCAAAACAGCAGTGCTGCCTCTAGGCTGGTCATTGCCTGCAGGTCTGTGCCATGCATCTGCAGCACCTGTTCACAACCTTCCGCAGCTGCAACTCCCAGCCCCGGCAGCTGGACCTGTTGGCAGACAACTCACTCCTCATGAGCTTTGAGGATGGGTGCGTGCGTATCTGTGACCCAGTCACATCCTTGGACACAAACATCACGTTGCCACAGCTGTCCATCAGGTCGCCCAGATATGTGAGGTATGTCAGCTGCTGCTGCTGCTGCTGCTGCTGAACAGCTGAGACTTGCAGCTTGGTCAAATGTGCGACCTGAAAGGCAGCCATAGTAATCTTCTGGTCTGTGACTGTCGTTTGCATTGTTTGTGAATGAAATGCAAGCTGCAGCCAGATAGACTTACCAGATGATGAGCAATGGTGTTGCCTGTTGTCACTGGCCTTCTGCTAATTTTTTTGCATTGTATCTCTTGCACATCACAGCTGCAAAGTAGAGTTGGTTCAGCATTGTCCAACAACAGATTCTCATTTGCTTGTGTGTCTTACAAAATGTTGCATTATCAGTGACCACAATGAGCATGCAACTTTGAGCATGCGTCTGACATCTTTCCACACTATGCAACGTTGGCCTGACAACGTTCTTTTCTCTCTCCAGAGCTGACTTGGCACAGAGAAAGCTGTATGTGCTGATGTCCAACGGCCACATCCATGTCTGGAGAATGCATGATCAGAGACCACCCACACTGGTTGCAGTCTGGGACAAATTGACCCCCAACCACAAGGATCTGGCCATGTGCATCACGCTGATGCCCACAGGATCATTGGACCCCAGGCTAGCAGATCTTCAGGGTGAGCAATCCCCTGAAATCTTGTTGTTATGCCCTGGGAATGTTTACCGGTGCAACCAATGTGAATCTCATCTTTAGTGTGCAAAATCTCTGGAGCAAGTACTGTTTTGCCTTTTAGCAGCAAGACTTGCCATGGCTCATGAGTGAACTGATTGCAAGGCTTCTGTACATAGAGTTGGGTTTCAGCATTTTTGGACATCTGCACACGCACCTGAACAGCTTACACAGTGTGTCAGAGTGTTCACAATCAACAGACATCCCGGGGGCTTCTGTCAAAATGCTGCCTCCCTGCTGCTCCAAGGTTGAGCAGGTCCCTGCATTGCATGCTGGACCACATATTCAGTGGCTGGACTGCACGTATCAGCCTGCAGGTCTGGCCATGCCGAGCGATGAGGAGTGTAGCGACCATGTGATTGTGGGCACAAAGGCTGGAGACTGCCTTTTCTTGGACGCAGCGCGTGATGGCCAGGTCATGCTGTGCTTCCCTGCTCACAGGTGCTACTTACAACCTGCCTACCTACCTATGCTGCTGAAAGCTTGACTTTATGCTGTTCTCTGCGCCATGCAGCTGGCCTTGCAGCAGTCATGCCTATGTGGTTCTGTCTGATGTACATCTCTGCTTTATGTGATGCTTGCAGCTTGAGACTGTAGACAAAGATGCCGCTCAAAATTGGGCTTTCTGGCTGCCCTCAAGGTGCTTGCATTTAATACAATCATATCAAGGGTCTCGTGTGCAAATGGTGTTGAGGTGCTGTACAGGAGACTGTTTGCTTGCTGACATGAGTTTGGCCAAGGACGTGCTAACCTTCCTCAGTGTGCATGTTCAGCTTGTTCACTTGCTTCAGCCCTGATTTGAAATGGAGTGATAACGATTGTTTGCAGGGGTGATCAGATTGATCTGGTGGAGGTTGATGCCAGCCTGCAGCGCATGATAACAGTGAGTGGGAATTTGCTGAAGGTGTGGAACATGAAGGGTCATCGTTTGCTGAAAGAGCTCAGGTGGGCTCTCTGCGACCCATCATTGCTCATCTGTTCTCATCCTTTCCAAGCGTCAGGGACATAAGTCACAGAGGAGTGCAGCGTCTCCCAGTCTTTTCACCAGGCAACTTGATCTGTTGCAGTAAAAATCTGTCAGTGCTCACACAAAAGCTATTGTAATGCTCATACCGACAGTATCTGCACATGTCGCGGACAATACAACAAGGTGTTGGTCATCCCCGTTGGTGCGTGCTCGTTTGGTGTCAGCACAATTGAACAATGCCAGCGCTTCATTCTATTGCTGCTGAAGAGGGCCTGTTACATCGGAGTCTTCCTTGCTCTGCATGCATCTGGGCAGACTATGTTCCTTGCTCTGCATGCATCTGGACAGACTATGTTGCTTGCCCATGCATTCAGGTTTCAAGAGAGCTTGACCCATCTGGAGAAGATGGGGGAGGTGGTGGTGCTGGGGGGTGATGCGGGGGGTGTGCACTTGGTGAACATGGATACTGGGGATCTGTTGGCTAGTCCCAAGGTGGAAGACCATGATGGCCCTGTGACAGGCCTCAGTGCTCACATGACCCTGAAGCACTTTATCTCATGCGGATCAGATGGGATGATCAAGGCAAGTTTGTGATTATTGCAAATAATGCTATGATGTGATAGATCTAGTTTGGAGCAGGTTCTGCAGCTAATTGCAGGATTGTTCATAGCTTGATCGTGCTGCAGGCAGGTCTACCTTGACATCAAACATGTCTTGCTTGGGGTGCGATGCATGTCTGGCTCTGAATGTTAGGGGTACATTGCACCGTCAATCACTCTGGGAAAGTTTGCTGCTTGAAAGACATGCACAGTTTTGCACATGGTTTGCATGTGGTTCTGTGAGCTTGTCAGGAGGACGCTGTGCTCAAAACAAACATGAGGTTTGAACGAATCTCTTCAGCAGGCTTTCAATTGCTGCCTGCACTCCTCAAGTCTGATCATAACTATGAGCTTGCTTCTAATGCAGGTATATGACACGCAAAAGCGGCTGAAGCGTGCGATGCACTTGCTGGAGCCAATCCTGTCTGTCAGCTTCTTGAACGACACAGGAGACATTGTAGCAGCTCTGAACAGGAAGTTGGTCGTCATCCGTGCTGACTCCTACAAGTTTCTGACAGCCGATGAGATGTCGATGTTGGTGACAGAGCATACAAAGAGCAAGCAGCAGCCATTGAGGCAGACACCAGCCATTGTTCTGAGGGCAGCCATGCAGCTGGCTGAGTCTGGCTCAAGCAAGCACTTACAGTCGGCACAGCAGCAACACCTTTCACAGGTAGGCAAAAGCCTCACTTTTGTCTCTGCATGGCTTGTTTACAGTTGCAAGCAAAATGTGGCTGGTGTCTGCTGGATAGTCAGAGGGATCATGCACAGCAGTAATATGTGCACAGAAACCTGCTGCTCTGCAGAAGCTGTTTCCTGACCAAATTCGCAGCAGGAGTTGTGTGTGACATGCTTGGGGATTGGCACTGCTGATGAGGGTGCCCTTGTCGCCATTTGGTCAGGAAACAGCTTCTGGAAATACAAGCTCATCATCCACGTGCTGTGCTTGTGAGTGCAGGCGCCAGAGACACAATCACAGATAGCTTTGTCAGCCCAGTTCAGCATGGCGCAGCCTGACATGCTGCTTGAGCTGCAGCGCCTGGGCTCTGACACCAAGCTGTCCATCTTTGATGACTTCACCACCCAAGCTGACATCTCCCAAGCAGGCGTCGTCAGCAAAGTTGCCAGTGCAGTCAAGGGATGGCAGAGGTACAGATCTGCAGACAGCCAGACTCAGCCCAGTGATGTTGATGATGCAGCAGCAGCAGCTGGTGTATGTCAGTCTGGGCAGGACTGTGTCACTGGCAGCGACTCACGCATGACAGCTGGACCAGACAGCACTTCGGTGGCTGCAGATACTGCTGAGCAGACACAGACACAGACAAGCTCATCTGTGGGTGATTTGATGCTGACAGTCACATCTGATGCAGCTGCCGAAAGCCTTGCAACAGTTTGTGCTGAAGCCAGGGACGCAGACGCACCTGGACAGACATCTGAAGGCATTGTCGGCAGTATGGTCAGTGACTTAGGCAGCAGTGCAGGCAGTAGTGCAGGCAGCAGTGCAGCACCACGCAAGGTTGGCTTTGCTGAGCCAGCCAGAGAGGAGGTTGAGGAGACTGGCAAGACAATTGTGACAGGCTCCAGTGATGTGGGCAAAGCGACCACAGAGGCACAGCAGGCTTCAGCAGCAGATTTGAGGGCCAGGGTGGCAGCTGGCATGCGTAGGTGCGCAGCTTGTTTTCACAATGCTGCACACTGATTGTATGTCTGAAAGCAGCAATGTGTGTTGCTCACACGCATGCGTTCTCTTTATTGCATGGATGTCAAGACAGTGTATGTGATTCCCTGTGTGCCTTTCTCACTGTGTAGACTATGGGTAAGCGCTACAGTGTAGCGGCTACACAAATCTCTGCTGTTGATAGCAATTGCAGCTGATACGACATAGATCGTATAGTTGAGAACAGCCTGCCATTGTATTGCAGGGCAGCTGCTGTTAGCAACGGCACTCCCTCCCTTCACAGCACCGTGAGGCGCCTCAATAAGGAGCTCACCCAAGTGCAGCATGATCAGCGGCCACATCAGATACCAGCACCCACAGAAGGCACTCTTGAAACCTCAAGAGCAGAAGCAGGCGCAAATGACACTGCAGAAAGCAAAAACAGCTTCAGTGCAGGCGCTGCTGACACCTCAGGCGTTGAAGACAGTGGTAGTGATGATGACTCTGAGGAGGAGGATGAGACCCATGAAGCAAGGTGACTCTTCCTGGTGGAAAACTGAACAATTGTGTTCATTGGCTGGTACAGTGCAGGTGTTGAGTGCGCCTCAGGATCAGCATACATTCACAGCTGTGTTGCAGCGGACTGTAGTCTCAGCAGGCCTCAATCCGGCTGTACTGTGAACCCTCTCGTCGTTACCTTTGGCTGCAATGCAGCAACAACAGCAGCAATAGCAATCACAAGCGCAATAACGGCAAGAGCAATAACAACAACAAGAGCAATCACATCAACAGCGATAATTGCAGCGACAACAAGAGCGACAACAAGAGCGACAACAAGAGCAGCAGTAGCAGTAGCAGTAGCAGTAGCAACAATAGTAACAGCTAACTGTGACGGTGACATCTGACTGTGCTGGGTGCTGCCTGCAGTGGTGACGACAGCAGCAGTGAGCAAGGGGAGGTGGCAGGCCTGTCACCCTTCATGGCTAAGGCTCTCAAGGTAGTGTCAGCTCCGGAGGCCTTCCTACAGAAGGAACAGGGCCCTCGCCACACTGCTCTGCCCTGTTTCTCTTTCAACAAGCGAGGCGCTCTTATGAAGACCATGTCCAGGAAGCACAGCACTGTCAGCCAGCAGTCTGCCACAGATGGTGTGCTTCCCTCAGCTCGGGGACTGCGCCTCTCAGGCAGCCTGGCATCACAAAGGACTCAATCTGGGTTGACAGCATCTTCACACGGTCAGACGCTGAGCAGGCAGCCAAGCAGCCAGCAGGATGTGTCAACCCAGCAAGCGTCACAGCACCAGGGCGCAATGCAGACCAGGAGTGAACACACGGTTGCTGTACTGGCAGAGACAGGGCTGGCCAGCATACCAGAGGAAGAGCCTGCAGCAGTGCAGAAGGTGAAAAAGGTGGTGAAGAAGAAGCGGAGGAGGAAGATGAAGAGGGGGTCCAGGCTGACTCAGCCTGGCGGCATGACAGATCAGGAGAAGTCAATCTGGCTGCTGGAGCATTGCAAGGTACTCCTGTCATCATGGATCTGTATGCTGCTGTGTCAGCTGTAGGCTGCATGATTCCTTGGTACTCAACAAGCCTTCTTTGAGCAGCATGTATCAACATCCAAATAGTGAGCATTGCTCACTGACCAAATGAATCAAAATATAGAGCAGCTGATAATTTACGAGCAAATTGCATGCCACCACTACTACCCTGCTGGTGTGACATGGCCCCAAGCAGCAGAGGGATTTAGGCTTACTCTGTCCAGTTCAATCTGTCGGCGGAAGCAAGGGGGGGGGGGGGGACCGCCGGTTACATTTGTAAAAGGCTGATCAGGATGTTTGTACAGGTTGGTGAGGTGATAGCTGGACTGTTGGAGTACCAAGAAGCTGTGACTATGACGCGCTCAGCTAGCAAAGGTTTGGCTGTCAGAACCGAGCACACTGCTGCCAACACTCCAGCCAGCCCCATTCAAAGTGTCAAGCCACCACGGGTTTTCCAGAACAAGACTTGATCAAAAACAGTTAGCATGCATGACCAGCTGGACATTCTGCGTGATGCTTATAAGATCTTTAGTGCCGTACGCACCTGAGTTAAAAAACTATAGCGAAACTGTAGATCAGGTGCTGTCGCTGCTTTGCTACCTATGCACACTCATTGGGTTATTGTTGCACAACACATAGTGTGTCAGAGCTCTCGCTGCGCAGTGACTCATGGCTGTACTGAAATGATTCAGCATGGAAGACATTACCTTTTGATGCTGCAACTTGAGCAAGTGTGAGGTATGGACAGTGACTCTTGCAAGTGCATCCACGAGTTCATGCAGCATCACAGTATGTTTCTACACTGCCAGCAAAAAGCTGAGCTCACCTCGAGGTGCAGCCAGTCAAGACCAAATATGTACAGTGCAGGTTGATTGAGGTATACTGGTATCTGTGTTGCTGACAGTGCTGCTCTGAATTGAGTAATTCACAATTGCAGGCATGAAGTACGATCTGGTTCAACACTGTACATTTCGATTTGCGCTTCATGACAGAATATTGACTTGCACGATTTGCTGATGTGAGGCAATGTTACAGGAGGCGTCTGCCAGGCTGTGATTAATCTTGCACAAACAGATCTCTACGGGGCTCACCCGGTACCCAGTGGCAAACAAATGAGCCGTACCGTGTACAACTAGCTATGACAATGCTGCTTGTACCGTCTAGTTAACTGAACAGCATCCCATCAAACTAACTCGATTGGTGCAATGTTGCATCGAAGACAAGCAGCAACTCCTTGAATTTGAGTACAATACGTTGTATGCCAACGCCCAGTTTTTTGCCGAATGTAGACTGTGCCACTGAACAGGCATATGACTTGCTAAGTATCAGACGCGGGTAGGGAGATCCACAGATACCACAAGAACATCAGAGCTGTAAGATGCCTCTGACGGGTGCAACCCATGTGTACGCAAGGCCTCGTACACAACCTCCCTCATGGAGATGCCATGGGAGGCAGTGAAGTCATTGATCTTGAACTGCAGTCCACAGCACACCTGATACATTATTGCGATAGAACGCGTAATTTGCGGCCCTGGCAACATCAAGTACGTGCATAAGAAGCATGCATGCACCTTGCAAGCCAAGCATTGTTTCAGACTGAGGTGCACACAGAACTGAACACCTTGCATGTTGTTTCATAATGCACAGCCTGCCATACCATAGATGTGAATCATGTCATGACTTTGTGACTGCTGTAGTGAACCATTGTACACATGTAATGATGCGGTATGTCAGCTCCTACCGCAATCATCACTGCCCTCAGCGCTGCAGCCTTGGCATGCAATTTCAGAACAAAGTCCACCCTATTCCTCAACTCAGAAGGCAGAGGCACATCACACAAATTGTACTGCAACAACAAGGAAACTCAGCTGTTACGTCTACCTGCAATGATGCTGGCCTCACTATTGGGACTGCACATTTGAGCAGTCTGTCTATGCATGTATGCCCATGCAAAGCATAAGCTTGCCTGTATGCCAGCAGACACAATGCTGTTGGGGGAGGACAGGGGTGGGTGAGGGCAGGGGGCAGGCACAAGACTGCTGACCAACAATATTTTGACGATAGGGAAGGGCCAGCAGATAATGGGGCATGCAAAACAGCTCAGGAAGTGATACTTAGCATGGCAAATGGAGGCAAAGGGACGAATCCTACCAAGACACAATTTGCCTTGTGCCGGTTGCACCTGCGCTGGTGGGCTTCCATACCAGCATTGAAGCTGTCAGAGGCCCTCGTCTCATTATCCAGAGCCTCCTGCTGGAAGGCTTGAACGTCCAAGTCCCGATAGCCTGCAAATTAACTTGTACGTGTGACATAGAAGCTGCAGAGCGTTGGGTGTGCAAACAGATGGGTCGTTCAGGAGACAACAAGATCCTCTGTTCAGTTGACAGCACCCATGAAGCTTGCCTTGCAATATCATTCACTGCAAATGGTCTGGAAGTGAGGCATTATCTGCATTCAAGATGATCAAACGCAAAGTATGGACAATACAAAGCAAAAGCCCGCAGTCTTAAACAGCAGCTGCAGGCAGCAACTGCAAGCAGCAGCTGTAAGCTGCAGTTGTAACCGGCAGTCGTGAGCAGCAGCAGAAGCTGTTGAAGAGGAGGACTCATTGCACAGTCTGAGGCCTGAAGGAAGTTCAGCCTACATATGCAGCCTACCAGAGCATCATACAAATCACTCAAGTGAGCTCACACAACAGTGGTGACCAGGCAACCTCACCATGCCGCCTTGCCAGGTCATCAGCCTGCTGCCTCTGCTGCTTTGCAGCACTGGCATATCTGCGCCCGGTCTTCAGGTGAAACTCGGCCAGGTCCTGCTCTGCCGCTGCGTAGTCCTTGAGGCTGCGTGCAAAACCCCACAGTGCAACCTTGAAGCTTTGCGCTGCAGCTTGGTTCAGGTGAGCAGGTAAATCCTGCTTGAGATACTCTCTGTGACGTATGGCCCATGCAAATGATGCCTTGATGTCATCAGCAGACCGTGGCCCTCCCAACAGCACAGCCAGCTCGCCAGGATCTGGCTCCAGTACAGTGAAGCGCTGATTGTGCAGGTAGTTATTGATAGCTTTTCTCAAAATGGAGTAGCCGTGTGGGCTGTGCTTCCCCTGGCCCATTATGAACTGCAAGGCAGCACATGCTATTGTTGCAAAGATGATCGTTGCTGCCGTACAACTAGTGCTATGTCATTGGCCAAAATGATTGAAGGGTGCAGATGTTTGACAACACAAAGTTGTAGGAAGATCGTATGAACAGGGTATTGCAGAAGTTGGCTGCTGATAAGAACTTTGTAAGGAAGCCTTGCTTGCAGTCACAAACTGAGCAAATGAAGTGTCGGCAGCATCAGTTGCTGCATGCTGAGAGGTAAGCAGGGCTGTTTGGCATTCTCTGTGGCATAAATCAGTATTGAAGAGTGAGTTGCTGCGCACAAAACATTCTGAGCTGAAGCATACATAGCAGGAAGCTCAGCCAGAGGTATGTCAGCTTCAGCTGAGAAATGTTTGAATAGCAGTCCAGTAGAAACTTGACCCATCGGACTGTGTGCTCCTCCTCCAGGCCATGAAAATCATACTGCATCGAAAATGCAAACCCTCAGCTTTGCACTGCATAGCGAGGCCACAGCAGGTCCATTGCAGGTGTCAAAAAGCCAACCCTGCTTGAACCCATCTAGAAAAACGCAAGCATGAGGGTGTACAATGTGAGTCGTGTAACGCAACACAAGAGGGAACATCCACTCAGCTTGCAACATGCTGTATGAGTAAAAAGCCTATGCTAGCGAAGACTTCCTCAGTCCCCAGCATCTTGCCAATGAACCACAAGCAGCAATCAACATGGCTCTTTCTCAAACCAGAACATGCAGCAGGTAGCCACATTGCTTTTCACAGACAAGCTTGTTATTTGCAGCATGGAGGAGAAGGTGCTGACCATGACGCTATCAGGCTCTGGCTGTCCATCCGGCTGCACTGCTGCAGCACCAGTCGCTTCAGCCGCCACCTTGGCCTCCTGGTAGAACTGGTCACCCTGACTCCTCATCACATCAGCCAGCTGCTCATCTCCGAGGCAAGGGCGCACGTGCTCATCCACTACATAGCACGATCAAGTATGTTAAGCCAGAACCCAATAAGCAGGTTGCTTGGAGACACAGTTTTGTGAGGTGAGGCAGGATAAGCTGAGTGTGCAAGTGTCTAGGCAATAAGGTGGGAGGGCAGGTGTAAGAGTAGGTGGGTGGCTGGGTGAATGGGTGGGTGGGCAAGCAAGAGACCATGTGAGTGAGGGAGTAAATGAGGGAGGGAGTTGAAGAGAGAATTAGTGAGAGAGGGAAGTAGTGAGAGAGGGAATTAGTGAGTGAGGGAATTAGTGAGAGAGGGTGTGAGTATGCAACCAGGTGAGGGAGGGAGGGAGTGAGCAGGGCAGGGAAAGGGGAGCGATGATAGTTGAACATGACTGGTTGGACAAGCTAAGCAACACAGGCAGTGTTGGCAACAGATAGGTGAGTCAAGACAATCATCACACCTCCAAGCTCTGCTGCACCAGCAGCATCAATCCACATCTGTGCAATGCACTTGTTGAGCTGCACAGTAGTAGAGAACTGCTGGCCAAGTCTCTGCTTGGCTTCCTCAAAGACACTTCGTGCCTGTGGCAACTTCTGCAGAGCTTTATAAACCTGCTGCATAAGCGCTGCATGGGTCTGGGGTGGCTGTCTGCGGGCTACAGGCTGCGATGCCTTGAATTGCTTGTAGCTGACGTGTGCATGCTGACCCCTGCGTTGAGGGGGTGACACAGGGGGTACAGCTGTCTTGAGCTGTGCATGCTGAACCCTGCTTTGAGGGGGTGACACAGGGGTTACAGCTGTCTTGAGCTGTGCAGTGCCCCCAGATGCAGATGAGGACTGGCGCAGACCAAGATGCTGCAATGGATGAGGTGAGGAGACCACAGCGTTTGCTGTTGACTGGTCATGGTGGCCACCAGAGTTCCTTGTGGTGCAATCAAGCCCAGCTCCTGAAGAAGCACTGTGATGACTGCTGTAGCTTGCAGCAGCCCTGTTGGGCTTGACTGAGTGAGTCTGTGGAAGGCCCAAACTGCTGTATTGCACAGGCTGTTTGGGTACCCCCTGGTGGTTTGCTGCTGCAGAAGCTGCAAGGTGCTGCTGCGGTGAAGCAGGTCTGTTGTTGACCTGCAGGGCCAACAACAGAGTCTGACAAAACATGCATGCAAGATCATGCTGCTGACAAGCCAAACCAATGTGTTTGATCTGCAAGGTAGCGCATCTTGCATAGCCCTGCTATGGCAAGGCAGTACAGACATCATGCGAGGTGATACATTGTCCCTCCTGCAGAGGAGGAGGACTGCAGGGGGGGGTCTTTTTGCACCCAGGTCAGTGGGCTGAAGCAGAACAAGACCTTACAGCAAGGTTGATCTGTGTCTTCTGATGCGTTGCTAATGCAAGAAAGGAATGGGAAGGGAAGGGAAGGGAAGGGAAGGGAAGGGAAGGGAAGGGAAGGGAAGGGAAGGGAAGGGAAGGGAAGGAAAGGAAAGGAAAGGAAAGGAAAGGACGAACAAGAAGAAGAACAACAGAGAAGAAAAAAAGGACAAAGAAAAAATCTACACCTTTTGGCGTCAATTAAACGAGAAGCCAAGTATTGTACTGGGCTGCCCAGGGCAACACTGCTAACACACAGCCAGTGCACAAAGGCAAGGCAGCAAATAGTGACCAGAACAGTTGAAATAGGTTTGAAGGTCTATATCAAGTTGCAAGCAATGCATGGATCAGTAGTCTGTGAGCACTATTGATACAGCGAAGGCATGCATGCTTGGAAGAAGGACTTACCAGGTGAGCAGGGGGATCAGGTGGCTTGGGGCCATCAGCAGTGAAGGCTGCAGGGAGAGGTTCAATGCTGGATTGCCTTTGGCCACCTCCAGCACTTTTGGACACGCTGCTTGAGGCATGGGTGCTCAGCAAAAAGGAAGCATGCTGTGTTGCTTGAGCAGCATCTGATGATGGCCCCTGCAGCTAGACCACCAAAGCTTTATCACATTGCTTTGCCATGTGTTGCCATGCAAGCTACTCAAGTGTCTGCACGGGAATTGCGGGCTTAGATGAACAATGACACAAACCTTTGCTCCATGCAATGCAGCATCAGGCAATCACAGCAGTTGTAAGTTCTCAATGATAGCATTAGCATATAACTGCGCTAGGCTGCACCTGGGCATGAGAGGTGGGTTGTGGTCTTGATGGAGGTGTAGGCAGCCACATTGGTGTCTGGTCCACCTGCAGGTCAAGAGCCTCTTTGCTGCCTGTCCCAGCCGCCATCACCTACACAAGTGTACAGCGATTGCGACTCTGTATTATACCACTGGTCAAACAACATCTTGCGCAGCAACAACCTGGACTGTCCCATGGTGATGACCGACAGGCAGGACAGCTCCATGGACTTAACAAACACTATTTGGAAGACAGAATACAAGTTTGGAGACGTTGATGCAGAGAACGATAATTGATTTGTAACTCCAAGCTGCATATTGTCTGCACCTGGTCAGCAGCACTAATTTCTGACCTAATTATTCTGCATGACAGGTGGCTCATGACTGAGCAATGCAATACACATGCATGTGTTGACTTGACAGCAGCATGGTAGTAGCGCAAATTTCTGCAGATGAAAAGCGCATGCAAGGCAGCAATCTGTAGAGGCAACCATGTCTTGTGATGTATAATACATCAGCTGCAGCTGTCCACAAAACACAGGCATGCATCCCTGGTCAGCATTACGCTTGTTGCAGACAGCGACAGTTCTTTTTATGCATAAACAGTCAGTGTATACTCAAGAATATGTGCAGCAATAAGTTCTGGAAGAGCAAGTGCCGGCACTAACACCACAACAATGGGCATCATGTCTGGCTCAAAAAAGACCCATGTGCCCATGTCAATGTATGTGTGATGACGGCAGAAGGTGCCTTACCTGTGATACAGTCCCAGCAACTAACTCAGCCATGTTCTTGGACGCTGAGTTCAGGCGGCTGGTGCTCTGAGGAGCAGCAGGGTATGCCAACCCCCGACCGATGGTTGGGGAACTTTGGGAGTCCTGCCCATGATGAGAAGGGACCAAGCCACCCTATGGAGCATGGTGCTTGAGTCGAGACAAGGGGCATCATAGATGCTGCAGGAGGTGATGCATTACACATGCAGCTGCATGAGTAACTACTGTAGTCGGTGGACTTGCTTTGCAAATGGATGACATGAAGCTTTTGACCCATGAGGCACTTCTTGACAACAGCAGCACAATTGGAGCATGCACAAATAGAGACGCATAATTATACCTGACTGCTGGTGTGACTGGGCACAGAAATCCTGTTTGACTGTGGTACGCCAGATTCATCCTGTGACCCAGCCTGTGAAGCTCCTTCCTTGCCCTGCATTTGGCCCAATATGGGTGGAATGACTCAGTGATGGGGAACAGAATGGCCGTCTGTAGCTTTGCATGGATGAGTCACACATTGCATGGATCAACATGCAAGACTGCAACAAACAAGGCTGCCTGTCAACAAGCCTAGAACAGTGATGTATTGTGTGATGGGAACGGAACAAACCCTGGTAGTGGCAGCATGAAAGGTTCAGTGCAAAGAGCAGTGGCATCTGAAATTAGCTAGAGAAAACGCACTTTCATGCACACCCCCTAGCTGCACTGTGAAGCGTCGGAAATGCACAAAGGTGACTGCATCTTGTTTGCACATCTCTATTATCTAAAGGGTACATTTCCCCTGCAGCCCATGAGATGCATGAACAGTAAGCATGACTGCGCACATCTCAGATCTAAGCATTGTCAACACAATGTCTACACAGTATCACACACATCAGCAAGCACCTTCTGCTTCTTCTTCAGTGCATCTCCTGGAGGTGCATCTTCACGAGGGCTGGGGAGATTGCCCGCCCGTTTTGAGGACTTGGACCCAACCACCATTGAGTATCCCTGATCACATCAAATAGGGCATGTCATGAAAACTGCATGTTTGGCTTGTATCCAGCCCCTGCAGGCTTGCAGTGAGCATTGCAGCCAGTTTGTTGGATGTTGAGGCAGCTGAGGAGTCAAGGAGCTCAGGCGTGCAGAAAGCACAAAGGTCCATCAAGTTTAGCCAGCTTGAATTGCCTGTATGTCAAGACAGGCAGTGTGAAAGCAATTCAATATGACTTCTGTAGACAAGGTACGTCATGCAACACAGATCAGATGGGTACTAGCGACAGCATTGATAAAGCATGGGACAGTGAGCTCTTACCTCAGCAATATGCCAGAGAATGTTGGCGACCATCTCAGGACGCCGCATCTTGTAGGCATTGGCAACGCTGCCGCCTGTCCTAACCCACAAAGGTATGATGAAGGTGACGTTCACCGCGTTCAACATGGCGAACATCATGTTGGGTGCCTTCAAGGCTTCCAGCACTTGATTCACTGCAGCAGACCTGTCCTCCTCATGCGCGCAGGGTACGTGCACTGCCTGAGCTGCTCGTTCGAAGCAAGCGAATGGAATCTCCTCCAAGTAAGCCTTTATGCCTGCCTGCGAGGCGTTCTGCAAGATTGCTCTTGCCTTCTGCAGCACACAAGTGGTTGAAGTAATCCCAGTGCTGATGCCTCAAAGGATGACTCTCTGGCCTCAACACTGCCTCTGCCAGTCGACGTGTGTCTTAAATTGCTTGCGTATAGCGCAAAATCCTTGCAAAAAAACCTCTTACCAGCTCCTGGGAAACCATAGATCGTGACGGTCTGGCGTGAACGATCTTTACCAAGGATGGGAATTGCCGGTCAAGACACGACAAGCTGGTGTCAGAAATTCACTCACGGAACGCACGGTTCCCAGGTCGCGGTGTCATGTGTGATGCTGTAAGAAAGCCCAGACATAGAATATTTCGGAGAGCTCAAGCCATGAGGCTGGCCAAGTCATGTCAGTCCAGCGCAATTCATACTTTCCAGAGCTGCGCGAGCGTGAAGAGCTAAGTATGTAGTTTGACGGGGCCGGGAGGGAGACCGGCGCCTTGAGCCTGATAGGTCAAACTGGCTGAGCCAAAGAAAGGGCTTTCAAGCGGGGCCGTTACGAATCGTCCTGCTGGTGAGCCCTGGTCTTGCTTGCAGGCAAATGCTTACCCTCCCGGCAGCAGTCTAATCGTTGGACTGACAGTTGGTTGTCAAGATCCGCCACACAAATGCATGCATCTCACAAACATTTAGACCAGTTTCCTTGAAGGAGTGGATCTCAGATACACTTTCCCAACTGGACCTTCCTTGCAAAGGATACACTGATTTGCAGAGCTTGGCAAAATGCCTGGGTCATAGAGATATTGTGTCAGATACAGCATGCAGTCAAGCAAAGGTTGTGTTGGGCTGCGCGATGCATTGAAACGCAATGGAATGCATCTCGGAGGCTATCATTACAGTCATGTAGGAGGAATTGAGTCGAAAGCCGCTGAGAAAACAATCGTAGCTGTTGTCGCTGGCTGCTAGGTCGAGGCTGACAGTTCTGACGGCCGGCCACGAGCGTAAGCACAACGCATGTAGAGCTGAAGTCGGAGTGTGTGTTAGAATAAAAATACCACCGTCACTTTTGTACCTACTCATGCCTCGGCCAGTATCCCAGTTTCCCCAAGGCAGCCCCCAGGTGAAAAATTCGTTTGAGAACCTGTGACTAGGTTGGTAAAAGGTCACGTCTAGTAGCAAACGTATGGAAAAACCCTAGCGTCCGTATACGAGCGACACTACTCTCAACAATTCTAGAATCCGCAAAATTGCAGCACACATGATTTGCTTACATGCATGTACATGTATACATGCAAAGCTGCCGAGTAGACTCTCTTCTGCGGTCTCATGCGTAATATACTTACTTCGAATCCATTATCCGTTGCAAGTATGGGTTGCTTGCGGCCCTAGTCAGGGTTTGCCAGGCAAGAGATCGTGCAGACATCGACACGCCGCGGACTACCAAACGCTTGACGCTTAATGCAGAAAGCGAGTTTAGCACGCTGCACTTGACCAACGACTCGCTGGGCAGTGCGACTTGCAACCTGAGCTGTGTCAGGTGCTTGACAAGGTGCACTTGTCAACACTTGCAAACCCCCCAAACTTGACAGCAAAGGACTTCTTCGACAGCCTATGCTTGAAGATCCTTCGAGGCGCAAGCCACGACTCCAAGAACGAGTACCCAGGAGCCCCATTGCACCTGTTGCCTTTGTATGTTCTCACTGCTACTGTCCCTACTCTTACTCTCACATATGGGAGAGCGCAGCGTGTCAGGAACGGTGAATTGCTGGTACCCGAAATCCGGCTACTAGCAGCAGCTAGTAATGAGGACTTGGTCAGCAGTTGCAAGCATGCACGTTGTAGCGATGCTGGTCTGCAAAATTTAGCTGTGTATGTGCTGATAAGGCAGCAATCTTGTCAGCTACATGTAGCTGACACGACTGCAGCTTGCTCAGCACTGCATTTAGCTGTGTGCAAAGCATAGTCTCTCGCAGTGACTATGCCATGTCAACCTTCTCATGTCAAACAACCTGGTTAGCCAGCTTTGTGCAGATGCCTCATTCAATGAGGACAATTTGTTTATCATCACAAGAGGTTGCACTCAAGGTAGCGCTGCACCAGCTGTACATATACATTTGCCTTATATAGTGTAAGTCGTGCTTCATTCATTGACACACAACGCACAAGGACCATGCGTGTCAGCCTAATCAGCGTCAACCATATCACCTGGGGGTCACCCATGTCACATGTATGGTGCAAACTTAGTCAAGGGCACTAGAGTACTCAGCAAGCACACTCTTGACGCGTTTTGTATCTACTGTTACCATATTGAACACAAGCCAAAATGAATTCTGGTCTGATCCATCAACATTGTGCAATAAAATCGTTTGGGCGTCCTTGAGCTGTAACAGTCATCTGTTGCATTCATGGGCGCTATATATGAGCAAACTGCGTGACTTCAATAATTTGGCTTCAACGCTTCCCACAGCACTCTTACTGAGCACATGAAAATCCTCATGGGCTGCTCTGAAAAGAAGCCCTGCATGGCAGCCATCATGGTTGTTCAGGTCAGCGCAATTGGTGTACAGTACTTGGTAGACTTTCCAGAGTCTGACGCACGTTAGTCACAGAGAGATGTTGAGCTGGCCAGCACCAAGTGCCAGCTGTCGCAGCAGGCTGCTGGGCTGGACTGCACTTATGACAAGCTTGCTGACAAGGCTGCTGAGCTGGACAGGACCCAGCTAAACAGCTTAGCATGGCTAGCCAGGGCCTTTCTGACAAGGACGCCTAGCTTGACATGGCGGACCAGATGCTTGCTGTCAAGAAACCTCAGCTGGTGAATGACATTCCACCCAGAAGCTTTCTGCCATTGAAGCATTTGATGATGCTCAAACCCTCAGCCAAGGCTACAAACACCAATGAGCTTGCTAATGAGCTTACAAGCGCAAGAGCCGAAGCTTGCTGCCAAGATTGCTCAGTGTATCCACAGCAACCAGGACCTGTTGGCAAGGAAGTTTCCTTTAAAGTGAGCTTGCTCATACCAAGCTAAAGCTGGGCAGCACCGAGGACTTGCTGAGAAGCATTGGAACCTTGGCATTGCCGACCAGATACTGTCACAGAGGAGTGCTGAGCCCTTCAATGCAAGGCAAAAGCTGGCCGAGCAGGCAGCAAGACTCACTATGATGCCACAGCAGCAACACAGACTGAGCATCCCACGCAGACGCACAGGAGCAAAGCCAGGAGGCAGCATTTCCTTTGAATTCCTACTAAGGACATACAGGTGCACTTGCCACAAATTGCTGTTGCAGGTCACATGCCTCGCAGTGAATCACATGTGCCTTGTTCTCTGCTGCAGCTATTGCTGCTGCTGCTGACGTACTGTGCAGCATAAGCAACATAGGCAAGAACAGTGATGCTTGCTGAGTACAGCATGCTGAGGGCAACGCCACCTTGCCCCACCTTCATGGCGCCCCACCCATCCTGCTGTATACATCAGGCTATGGGCCGTGCCCTCCTCGGCCTCCACCCCCATGGCGCCCCACCCATCCTGCTGCATAGCATTTTAAAACCCCTGTACTTGCGTGTCAGTAAGGGTGTTGTCCCTGTGAGCTGCTGTTGATACACATTTGACTTTTGCAGGGCTGCACAAAGTAGCTACATTACGCCTGAATGTGAGTGTATGCAGGTGATGGCTGGTTCCCCTGCCTCGCCTGGCAGCAAGACTGCTTCTGTCAGAGCCTCAGATGCTCAACTGGTCAGTTGATCTCTCCTTGTTACAGCCTGCATTGTGGTAGTTCTTCCTGGCAATGACACAGAATCCGCGCTCCAGGCAAAATGCCTTTCTGTCTATCTTTCATGAAAGGCTTGGGGGTTTTGCAGAGCGCTGTGTTTGGTATCACACACATGGGTACTAGACATGAAGAGGAAACAGTTGCGTGTTTGCTGGCTGCACAGCATTACAGCTGTGTTGTGTCTGTGTAGCACACAAGCTGTTGAGTGACGCCAAAATACAAGCTAGAACAGAAGCTTGGGCATCATAGCTTGCTTGTTACTGCGACCACAAGCAGATGAGACTTGTGCTCAGAGTTTCTCTGCTGCAGATGTACTGCAACCCACTGTTCCTTTCAAAATCTGTGCCACCCAATTAGCTGAACACAGACGGCGGAGCAGTTGCTGACTCCACTACTGAAGGGCCAGCTGCATATAGTAGTCAGCTGACTCTGCAGATCAATTAGGATGCTGCCTGTGTCTCAGCTGCCAAGCCAACTTCCAGGCTAGACATTGAGCAAGCCGCTGAATCATGAGAATGACAGCTTCACAGTGCAGCTGTGAGCTGGCCTTGGCCTTGTCATACATCACTGGGACTGTATGCTCTCCACACAAAGTTGAACTCTTTTGGGAGCTGTTCTCCGAGCATCATGCACACAGACACAATTGCAACGCCATAGCAATCACCGCTAATCATTCGGGTTGGTGATTCACCCGATCAAACCCTAGGGCACCTTGCCACGGCGGTAGCTCCAGTCAACAGCTTCAACTTGTCTTTGCAAAACATTGTGCGCGATGCAGGCATAATGCTGCAGCACATGTCTTGTCGCATGCGCAGGAGTGCAGAGACTTCACTTGGCCCGGGAGCACAAGCGTGTTCGACCAGCTTTCTGGGCCAGCCCTTGCCGAGCAAACGCAAGTCGTCGCTCATGCGAAAGCAAATGGAGCTACTTCGTCAGGGTTGCAAGATCTTGCGATTGCATGCTGAGGGACATGCGCATGAGTATTCGTCGTTAGCGTCAAGGTCAGGCTGTGGCTCCCACCTGCAGTCACATGCACAGTGGAGTGGAAAAGCAAACAGCGGGCCCGACTGGAGAATCAGGAAAATCCAAGCTCGCAAGTTTGAAGAGGATCGCCGGAGCTCCAGTTCACGAACCTTGGAGGGCTCCACAAGTCATGAAGCAGTCAAACGAGCTTACCCAATTGACGCTGCTCACCCCAGCGGTAGACCAACTTCTGTATCGTCTGCTGGCCTTTCCAAGCAAGACCTTGGCTGGTCTCAAGCTGGCGTCAATGGTGGCTCTGCAAGTCACCCAGCTGTTGCTGACAGTACTGCAACTCAAGCTTCCTCTACAGAGTTTCAAGAGGCAGTACAGGGAACAGAAAGTGAATACGACTTGCATTCCCCCACAGTCAATCACTTGGCTGCAATGGTGAGAGCCCAGCAACAGGGACAACTTGTTTGCTTTATCAAGTCCTTGCAAGAGCGTGCCTGGGTGTTTTTCAGCGCACTGTTTGTGTGGATGGCATCAAAGGTCACTAGTGCAGGTTCAGTGCATCCAGCAACAAGCAACGCATGATGTCATAACAAGGTCCAGTGCTCCGGCAGTATCCTGTGTTTTCGTTACAGTATCATGTTGTCACTGCTGTCATATTACCCTTAGCTTCATCTCTAGCTGGAGGCACAGTGATACTCAACATCAGTTGTGGTGCTGCTCTTACGAATGTGACTCAGCACTGGCCATTGAGCATTGTGCATTTTGCAATGACAGGCTCTATCAGACGCAGACGACAACACAGATCAAGAGATTTCACCACCAGACAAGACAGATCAATCAGTCCCGGCAGACATATGTGTCGTTACCATAGCTGAAGAGGCCAGACGGGTGGTGCACCTGTTGCGAAAGGAATACAGACACATGATCTTTGCATGCGATACTGAGGTCAGTCCTTCATGAGACTCTTTGATTGCTTTGAGCCTGCTTGTGCTGAATGAATGCTCCTCACATCCCCTACACCTGCAGCAGCAGGATTAGTGCATGCTGCTGACTGCTGCACAACTTGCGTGCCTTTGATGTGAAGTGACATTCAGTGTTATGAGGGCACTCTTTGTTGCAGAGGTTCGCAAGAGGTTTGGAAGCTCACTGTTGGTTATCTCGGTGCAGGTGAAAGACATTGACTTGAGCAAGGAGTCCCCTTGTGGTCACGGATATGTGACCTGCTTTTCTATCTATGGCGGTACCGTTGACAATGAGGTCTGCAATTTTGCTGCTGATGAGAAGGCTCCACATCAGGATCAGTTGTGGGTGGACACAATGCTGGATGGCAATGAGGTGAGTCAATGAAGATGCATGCACTTGAGTAAGTTTGCGTGAGGTATGTGTAAACAAGCCTGATGCCTGATAGGCTTTGGCAAGCCACGTGTGCACTACTTCCTCATGGGGCAATGCACAATGCCACAAGCTGTATGGCTTGCTGCAAGTGCTTTTGCGGGACCGACTGTCTCATCTGATACATGTCACTACTATGCTGTTACTACAGGACTGTGCAATCAATGTTGACATGCGTTTCTCTGAAAGGACTGATTTTCCCCTCTTCTGCAGGAAGCTAGCCAAGAGATGTTTGCTATCTTTAAAGAGTTCTTTGAGGACCCCAAAATCAAGAAGGTGTGGCACAACTACAGCTTTGATCGGCATGTGCTGCGCAATCATGGCATAGACTGCCAGGGCTTCACAGGCGATACCATGCACATGGCCCGCCTCTGGGATTCCTCCAGACAAGGCAAAGGCTACAGCCTAGAAAGCTTGACTGGGTAAGTACACCTCCTTTGTGTCTTCAGAATGGACACAGTCCTACAGCTGCTTTTCCCCCTTTGATGGCCTGTGTTGCAGCAAACTTGTTTCGGGTAGCAAAGAAGGGAACACCCTTTTGATACATACAGCAGGCGCATTTGTAACTTGGTTGCATCCAAACCTGAAGCATGCAGTACAAGGCATGGGTTGCCATTACTGTGCCCTGCACATGCAATCAAGATTCCTATTCATTCAAAGAATTTACACGTCAAGTTCAGTCATTCTGACGTCCATATGGCACTTATCTTGGGTAGCAAGCAGTGAGCAGCGCCAGTATTGTGCAGAGACAAGAAGCTGATGGCTGACTATGCGGGCAGCATGCGCTCCAAGACAGGCATGAAGACACTGTTTGGCAAGAAGAACATCAAAAAGGACAATACTGAGGGCAAGGTGCAGCTCATGACTATCACCTGTGTACCAACTCATGCTGTCACCCTGCTGTTTCAATTGCACATGTGTGATGAAGACTACCACACACAGCCACCACATCATACACATGAACAAACATCTGTCAAAAGAGTGGCTGACATTGTGTTGGGCTCTGTCACATGCCTTAGGGGTGTCTTGTTGAAGCCCAGTTCCAGAAGGCCTGCATGCAAGCTGTACCATTTTGTACTCATCTGCTGGGGTGGTTGTATAAGTTGTTTTGAGCATGTGGTTTTGATGCAGCTAACTGTTCTACCTGCTGTGGAAGATCTCCAGACAGATGAGGCTACTCGTGCCAGGTGGATTGATTACTCAGCATATGATGCCAAGGCAACATGGCAGCTGTGTCAGGCTCTCAGGAAAGAGCTCAAGGTGGGTTCTTACCAGCCGCTTGAGTGCACACTTGGCAGCAATGCTTTGACACAGACATCTGGAGTAGACTGGTGCTTTGCCTGCGTCGTGCCTCTGTGGTCGGGAGCATTGTGGCCTGCAACACCAGCAACGGTGGCAAGGTTGTGTCAGCTTGTCATAAAGTTGTACCAACGCTCTTACTGTTTGTGCTGATTTAGCATGGTTGCAACAGAACCTGTACTGAAGCTGCTAGGGTGGAAAATGTGTCTTTGACAAGTCGTGATTTGCCATCTTCCAGGAACATTGTTGCCAGCATGGTTTTATTGCTTGCTGTAGGCAAGGCCATGCGTGATGGATGCAAAAGTGCAGCAGGCGGTGCAGCAAGCAACTGGTTTGAAGAATGACGAGATGTATGAGATGTATGGCAAGTACTGGCTGCCTTTTGGGCTGCTCCTGACAGAAATGGAGAAGGAAGGCATGTCTGTCAACAGGTCAGCTTGACGCACTGTTGATGCAGTTCTGGTGCAGTATTGATGCAAGTCTGGTGCAAAATTGATACATTGATGCAGTGCTATGCAGTATTGGTGCAATTTTGATACAGTTCTGATGCAGCATTGGTGCAAGTCTGATGCAGTATCGCTGCAAGTCTGGTGCAATATTGATGCAACGTTGATGAAATGTTGATGCAACATCATGCCACCTCCTGCCGGCATCAAATGCCTCTGCACATCCTTTGTGCAAGGTCTGCAGCTGTTATTTGCAGCTCTGGCCTTAGTGCTTTGTTTGACATGCAGTGTATGCACATATGTATGTCAGGCTGGCTATCAAGCCTTGACATTCCTGCAAGACAAGCTGACAACACAACAAGAAAACTCTACTCCAGTTGGCGATCATAACGGAACACCTCTGAGTGTCCAGCTGCAGCGATAGTCCAGAGAAAACCAGCAGACTGACAGCGTACTGACAGCATACATTTGTTGAATGCAGGGAGCATTTGAGAGCAGCTGAAGTGCAGGCAGAAGAAGACCAGACAAAGGCTATGGGCCGGTTTCGCAGATGGGCATCTTCTAAGGTGCCAGGAGCAGAGAACATGAATGTGGGCAGCGGCGCACAGATCAGGCAGCTGCTGTTCGCTGGGGTCCAGAATCAGAAGCCTGAGAAAGGCAGCCTGGAGTTGGAGCGTGTCTTCAAGGTTGGCCTTCTCCACTCGCAGCAGTCAAAACAGTACATTTGCTGCAAGCTCTCTTTACAGCTGTTGGACTCTGCTTCTTTTGTGGTTGCAGTTGCATAAACATTTTTAGCTCATCTGTACAGGTGTACAGATGCACCTATAAGCTGGCTTCACTTGAAACTTCTGAACAGAGACATTACTCAAAAGGTCAAAACTCTGAGTCGTCTGGATAGTCTCTGGTGCACAACCTCATTCAAGTGTTCGCTGGCAGCGGCAAGGCTTAGCAGGTGTCTTTGTGTCAATCTTCTGTAACGTGGTGTTTGCAGGCCCCAAACACAGAAGGGTGGGTGGACCCCAACAGCAAGTCCAAGAAGCCCAGAAAGAATATTGACTTTACACTGCATAGCCTTTGGGGCAAACAAAAAGAAGGCGCTACCCCTGTTATTCAGCCTGAGATCTTCACTGCTTCAGGTGCTGCCCCATGCCCTCAAATCTGTAGACAACTTGCTGTTAGCATGAATGTTTGCCAGTCATACTATGAGTACAAATGCCAATCCACTCTGAGCTGCCTGCTTTATGCAGAATTGCAAAGCCCAGCGTAGTCTGTAGTGCAATGAGCCTTCTTGACATTGCGCATACAGCTGCAGTAGCTGATTGGCATTCTGTAGCTTCCAATCACACTGCTATGCAAAAATGCTGCTATCATTTGAGCTGGATTGCAAAAGTCAGAATTGCATGGCTGATGATCTCATGCGACTGCATCCATCAGTGTATCTAGTGTCTGTATATAGGATGGTCTGCAGCTATCACTCAAGCTGGACTGCCAGCCTCCGGGATACATGGCCAATGACTGCATGCGACTGCATCAATACTCATTCCAGGTGTTTGTGATGCATAGGATGGCCTGCAGTGAGCACACCCGTGCTGAGAGCCTTGGCTGGCAAGCCTGGAGCTGCCAAGCGGGCTCTGCTTGAGCAGTATGGAGACACAGGCCTGGAGGCCTCTGCTGACGGTCAGTCTTACCTCTGTCTTTGTGGCTCCCTGTGCAGACTGGCCCTTTTATTTAGTTAGTCGTGGTAGGCCTATTGTACATGGCACATCCCCATGGTTGCCGGCATGAATGACATGCCTGCCAAAGCTCAGGCTGTACCCCATGAAGGGTACAGAAAAAATGCAACACTCTGGCTCTTGTTGATGCCTAGGTTCACACTGGGGCAGCACAGCAGCTTGCACTCCTTTGTACGGTTTTGAGACTACAGCCTTCAATTGCCTGTCCTGTGTTGTGAAGCTTTCTGTTTGGCTAGCGCTTCCAAAGTATCAGGCTGAACAGCCACAGCATGCTGGCTGGCAACCACATTTATCTAGCTGTGGTAGGCCTATTGTACATGGCACATCCCAATGGTTGCCGGCGTAAATTACATTCCTGCTAAGGCCAAGGCCCTACCCCATGAAGGGGTATTGGCTCTTGTTGATGCCTTAGTCCACTGGGGCAGCACATCAGTCTGCACTCCTTCATTGTACAGTTTTGAGATCACAGTCTTTAATTGCTTGTTGTGAAGCTTTCTGTTCTGCTGGCTTTTCCAAAGTGTTGGGCTGAACGGGCACAGCATGTTGGCTGGCAACCACTGTGCTCTTGCTGCCTTGCAGACATTCCTGTGGAAGCCCTGGTGGATGATGATGAGCTGGACTCCTCTGTGGATTTGATGGTTACAGAATCCAAAGATGATGACATGGAGGCGGTGGGTGCTGAGCCTGCAAAGCAGCAGAGCGCGGGCGTGGCCATCAGCGCTGCCATTCAGTCTGCTGCTCAGATGGATGCGGAGGCCGGTCAGAAGGGGTATGGAAAGGCGTATGCTGCCTTCAAAGGGGGCAGAGAAGGGCTGGAAGCTTGTGCAGCCAGTAAGACCCATCTCATCTCACCTCACCTCACCTCACCTCACCTCACCTCACCTCACCTCACCTCACCTCACCTCACCTCACCTCACCTCACCTCACCTCACCTCACCTCACCTCACCCCACCCCACCCCACCTCACCTCACCCAACCGCAGTCTGCCCCATAGCATTTCATGTTGTCTCGACTCATCTCACCTCACCTGCTTTTCATCTCACCTGATCTTTGCTTAATTTGATAACAATGTGATTGTTTGCTCAGCATGCAGCAACCTTACCCACAGGGCCGATTTGGACAGCAGGATCACATTGAAATGGGTTTGCAGTCTGTGTTCAGGCATTCACAGGTAGACATGCAGGCTGTTTTCCGCCTGATTGTACATTGCTGCTCTGCAGTTGACGCTTTGTGTGAGCTGGGGGCAATCGACACCCTGCTCAGCAATTTCATAAAGCCCCTGCAAGGCAGCGAGATTGCGACAAGAGACAGCAATGGCAATCTGGACCGCATCCACTGCAGCTTGAACATCAACACTGAGACTGGCAGGCTGTCGGCTCGTCGCCCAAATCTACAGAACCAGCCTGCCCTAGAGAAGGACAGATATAAGGCAAGCAAGCCCTGTAGAAAGTTGTTCAAGCTGCTTTCACAGGACTCTGATGCTCTAGCACATGCTTTGTATTGCATCTAAGCTGCAAGCATCTGGTCATGTCTGACACTGCTTGTGAGTCACCGCTATTCTGTTGCTTTGTATTGCATCTAAAATGCAAGCATCTGGTCATGTCTGATACTGCTTGTGAGTCACAGCTGTTCTGCTGCCCACAGTGTGCTGGTGTGACAGTATGTGTGACAGTACCTGCTGAACCAAGGTGACTGTAGTGAACATCGCAGCAAGAGTTTGCGCATCACAAGCCGTTACCAAGCAGGATCCTTACTGCAGTGTATGTGTGTTCTAGGTGAGGAAGGCCTTCACAGCAGATGTGTCCAAGGGTCACACCCTTGTAGTAGCAGATTATGGTCAGCTGGAGCTGCGAATATTGGCCCACATGGCGAATTGTACATCCATGATTGACGCTTTCAAGCTAGGTGGTGACTTCCACTCAAGGACTGCTCTAGGCATGTATGGTCACATCAAAGAAGCCATTAACAAAGGTAATCGGTCTTGTAGCAAGCACATTGCATCACCATGCAAGCACATGGTAATGCACATCGCGTCACCACTGCAAGTACATGGTAATGCACAGCTTTCACACAAATCACCTCCATCAACACCACACATCACTGCTGCTGCTTCTTAAGCCAGCAGATTACGCAAACTGTGGCTTCCTGGCGTGCAGCAACCTCCTTCTTTTGGCAACAAGGATGACAACAAGAAGGAAATTGCTGCGCGCAAGGCAGCCAGAGTGTGTGTGATGTGTCACAGCCTAGAGAAGCAACAGTAGCGTTGTCCTGCAACCATTTTGCTACAGACTGCTGCTGGTGACACAGCCTTCCATCATTGTCACATATGCTGCTTTCACAGCTAACGGATGTCAAGAGTGCTTCTACCGGGCTTGCAGCATTGTCAGCTATGCTGACAGCATAGCTGACAGCATAGCTGATGCTGTGTGCACACATGGGTATTGCCTATACAGTTAGCATGCATCTAAATATTTGATGACCGTGCCAAATAGTCTGCTGCTGCTTTGCAGCATTGATCATGCTGCAACAAGGCATGGTGTCAGATAAGCAATCACATCTTGGACCTGCCACAGGGGACTACTCAGGACTGCACGAACCTAACCCTAACCTAACCCTAGGGGAAGACATGTATAGAAAGAATGAATGAACCAATGAGTGAATATGATGCTGCCTGTCTGCCATGCAGGGGAGTGTATGCTGGAGTGGGACGGGGAGGGCAAGGCCCCAGTGCCCCTGCTCAAGGAGATGTTTGCCAGTGAACGCCGCAAAGCCAAGGTGCTGAACTTCTCCATTGCGTATGGCAAGACAGCTCATGGGCTGAGCAAGGACTGGAAGGTCAGCCTTGAGGAGGCCAAGGACACTGTGGAGCGCTGGTACTCTGATCGAATTGAGGTCAGCCCACATGCTGCTGTTGCTGCTGCTGCTGTTGCTACTGCTGTCTTGTCCTAATGTGCTGCAGTCTGATTGCAATGTCAATATGCACACAATGGTGATCTCGCTGGTTAAGACTCTTGCACAAAACAATATACCCAAGCCCAGCAAGTACAGGCTCCAGATTGTCACACTGCACAGCTGGCTGAGCTAGTACAAGGCAGCAAGTGCTGCTGCTCTGCAGCAAGGGCTTGGCTCACATTTGGTGCAATTTTGAGACCTGTACTGACTGCTACAGGTGAAGCTTTGGCAGGGCAAACAGCAGAAGCAAGCAGAGAAGCAAGGGTATGTGTGCACACTGCTGGGGCGGCAGCGGCAGCTGCCAGACGCAAGCAAGAAGGGCCCCGGCACAGGTGCAGCAAAAGGGCATGCCATGAGGGCCGCCATCAACACCCCTGTCCAGGGCAGTGCTGCAGATGTGGCCACAGCTGCCATGATCAGCATCAACAAATGCGGGAGGTTGAAGGAACTGGGCTGGAAGCTGCTCCTGCAGGTGCGCATCTTGCCGTTTGAGCCAGCAAGCACATCTCCCTTCAGGCTTCAATGATGTGATGGGTTGCGCTTGTATAGTCTGGCTGCCATTTGGTGCAAGTGGATAGTGTTTGTCATGTGGCAGCATGTTTGGCAGAATTTAGCTGCTGCATGTATGCTGCTGGCTTCACCCTCAGCAACAGGATGGGCATCTGCCAAGTAGGGTTGAGAGCTTGAGGCTGCAGCAGCAATTGTCAAAGTTTTAGACTGACACATGTGAAGTGTTGGCACATTAATGCGCTGCAGTAAGAGTGGGCTTTGTTGCAGGTGCATGACGAGGTGATCCTGGAAGGTCCAAAGGAGAGTGCACTGGAAGCTCAAAGGCTGGTGCTTGCTTGCATGGAAAGACCGTTTGATGGCAAAAACCCCCTGCTCGTTGGACTAGTTGTAGACTCAAAGATCGCAGATACCTGGTATGAAGCTAAATAGACAGTGTCAAGCTTTTCAGTTAAGTTCAGCAAGTCGACGGGCAGATCTGGTTGTAGAAGACACTTCTCAAGCACCACAAGACTGTTGATGAAGCATGCAAGATATCCAGAACCATTTTACTTCAGCCCCTGCATGTGCAACTGTGAGTACAACATACTGCCGAGTAAGACGCTTTTGTCTGTGCAAGCATGTCAGATACCTGTACAATCAAATCCTCCTCACCTGAATTGGCACGTCGGACACTTGCACAACTCTGCTGAATTCACAACTGTTTGTACCTTGACGCAACTAGCCAGCACCATTATCATGTGTTCAATTGCACTGCACATGTGCAGTTGGTAGTCAAATATTGACGTTGACCATCTACCAGGTGGACTTTTGTCGCACAGCAGCGCTGGTCAGAGCGTGACCAACGTGTGAGGCTCTGCCATGTGAAAAACTTCTGTGCTGCGCTCTGCATCGATGAGGTTCGCTTTGCTGTGATGACAAGAATGTGAAATCGTTGCGCTGGTTGATATTAGTTGATCCTGAGTTTGCATAGGCTCGTTGTTAGGTCAGGGCACCCTCAGCAAGCTGACCAAGCCTGGTAGCCTTCATTATGAGACGCGATGCGCTGCTCGCGCTGCACTGCGTTTGTATGCTCTTGGTCCTAGGGCTAGCTGTAGGTGAAGTAACAGTGGTCAACAACGAGCTCGAAGCACTGAAACCGGTGCAGCTGACGGCAAGTAATTTCGACAGTGAGATCCGAAGAGTACCCTCTTCGTATGGGCTGCTCGTAGAATTTTACGCTCATTGGTAGGAGTCGCTTGGCTCTCCTGTCCAGCACAATCTCCCCTTGTGTAAGCATGCATGCTGAGGGACTGGTTGCAACCTGCAAGGTGTCCAAGTTGTCAGGCCTTCCAGCCTGCGTATGAAGCTGTTGCGTCCTATTTTCATGCAGAGCCAAAAGTGCAGCCTGAAG
>JAABUK010002684.1_pt1 | contig 31543 bp, 32 predicted proteins | sample 5559141 | NCBI WGS metagenome assembly JAABUK01 (sample SAMN10711869, study PRJNA513367) | rock metagenome | isolation source: Antarctica rocks | place: Antarctica: Victoria Land, Pudding Butte nord | collected 2016-01-03
TAATATCTTATAATTATTAAATTTATAAAAATTCCTCCTACTTATATAATACTTATATAAATATTTAATTAAAGGAGGAGTATTTTCTTTATTATTCTTTATATCTTTATTAAGGTAACATTTAATATTATTATATTTAATAACTTCCTTAAGATTAATAATTCTACCTTATTTATTTAAGGGAATAAGATTATTATTAATAGTATTTAATAATTTACTTTTACCTTAATTATATAATTATAATATACTACTTATAATCTTATTGAAATAAGTTATATTATTTATAATTAATAATAGGTTACTATTCTCTAATAGGTAAAAGAATTATAATTATTATAATTATTAATTATAAGAGGTATATAATAATATAATATTAATCTTATTTATAATAAGATTAATTCTTAAGAAATCTAGGAGGTCTTCTATAAGAGATCTTTATAAAATCCTAAGTAGAAGATATATAAGTCCTATATATTATTTCCTCGCATAGCCTTATTATACAAGTAAGATATTAGTATACTAAGAGTATACTATAAGCTAGCCATGATAACTACTATCTTTAATAGAGGAGCTTCTTCGATTTACAGCCTACTAGCGTCGGGACAACGCCTTTACAAACTACTATAGTAGAACTATAGGAAGGTGACTGTCCGCAACTAAGTCCATTGCGACCGCCCGTCATCAGTTAGTCGCAGCCGAACATGCTAACGAAGCCACACGCGAGCTCCTCGAATAGGTTAGACTTGTCCTCAGGTTGATCATCATGACATGCGACTACCATAATACATGTCAAACGTGGTCGGTGTAGTACTCGAGCCCCTCGAAAATTCACAAACATCTACTCACCCAGACGACCATAGAACCCTGCGCCGAAGGTAACGTAGGAGCTTCTACCCGGCAGCTATCGGTACCAAGCAAGGCTCCGGCGGATTTTGCAACTACGGAGCGGGGGATGTGTAATGGAAGACTGGGCGTCTTCGTTGAAAGCCTGCATGTTGAAAGAGAATGTTAGAAGCCACGTCATCAACGCGAATCATGTCTTCATGATGAAACCACCCCACATAAGGCAACCACTCCTCGAAGGGATCGGATTGTACAGGGGTTACTGGGTACCAGTCTCTTGGGTCCCCACTTGGCATCAGCACTGCCCCAATGTCGCCCAGCCACCCCACCATCAAGATTCCAAAATCCTGAAGCACATAGAGAAGAGTCTTGGCTTGCAGGAACAGGTTCCAAGCGTGGACAAGACCTTCCGCTTACCCGCTCCACACCGCAACAATCCGCATCGCTAGGATACTGGGTTCCCCTCCTCCACTGTCTGCCAAGGGCCCCGCCAAGGCCACGTGCGTCCCTCGGGTGGACCAGCGGTGTGTGGGCTGCTTCAAACTGCCGCGGGTGTATTAAGGACCGAGCCGTGGCGCGTTATCAGAAGCAATCTGAAGTTCCCAAAACGGTCATCCAGCGGAGATCTTCAGCATCGTTTGGTCTTGGCGCCAAGCACTCCACCACTGCGTGACGTACCATCGACCTGCCCGCTGCTGCGGCCAGATCTCTATGCAGGCTGCCACCACACCGGAATACCGCATGACGAAAGAGGGTGTGTGGTTGTTCGTTCCATACACGGTTCCCCTTTCTCTTGTTCTTATCGCCTGAAGGGCGCCTTCCCAAAAGCGACACTGCCGGGAGATACACACCGGAGCTGGAACGACCCTCAAGACCATGGATTTCAAATCCCCGAGATTAGTTACTTTGACCAAAGTGATCGCAAGGGTACGCACTAAGCCATCCCGGAATGATGCCAAGATCGGTTGTAACGGGGGCGATGCTCTATCGGGCTGGATACGGGGCTGTCTTTGGGCCGACTATGGGGCTAATCGTTGGGCTTGCGGGCGCGAGGATAGTGCGCGAGTGTGATAACGTGGTAGGAGGTTTCATGTCAGCCTTTCACCTGGCAAGGGGCCACTCCTCTCGGCTCAAGGCACTTCTGTTGCGGCATCACAAAGGACTTCGGATAGAATGATATGGCTGCCCAAGCAAAGCTTCTATCACTTAAGGTCTATTATGAATCACCACTCGCAGCTGAAGCTTGGCTCGAACCCACTTTTATTCAACGTTTCTAGTACGCTGCATGATTCTAACCGCAGTACCAGCCAAGATCTCATCTGATCGTCCTATCAGATTCGACAATGAATACTGAGGCTTCGTAAGATAAGCTGACGAAGCCTAGCATCTCCTCTACCAAGGATTCGAGGATCTCAATTTCCTTCGGGGACTTACTTCCTGTGCGAAGTGAAGTGCAACGTTCGCACATATGGCTGTAACCACGTGTCTTATCACTGTACATTCTGGGTATATCTAAGATCTCACGGAACAGCTTCTAGATATAGGTGCAGGACACCCTCCTCCATGCTCCACCTTCACCTTGGCAGCAGGAAGGGTTCAGTTGATCGTCGTTCATAGCGATCACCGGCCATTCCAAATGCAAGGGACATGGATCATGCCGGTAAAGGCAATGCGAATACCTACCGCCGGCACAATCGATGCCAGCATATCCAGCAAGGCATACTGAGAAGTATTACAATACAGTCACTGTCGGCCACTTATTTTGTTGAATGTGATAATGTTGGCGTTACGTGTCGGGGACCAAGTGTGTGCCCAGCATGCCACGCACAAGGTGGATCTGCGAAGGACACCAGCCATGCCATGCCCTGGAGAGCCATCCAGAGAATACCGATCACCGCTTAACAGGAAGCGCTGCGGTCGAAAGCTGACGTGGTGAATTGCACAAGGGAGCGGTTAATCTTCCCACTAGATCCGTGACTTCCAGAATCCGAAGTTGCCAATCACTGGCCTGTCCTCGATGCTTAACCAGTAAGAAACTCCTTTTCGAATGTCTTATAAGATTGAGATAAGCGATCAGTGGTTGCTGTGTACCTCTTGCAGAGCATCTCCGACTTTCTGCACAAACCCGTCCAATCAATTCGTCAAACTGGACCCACGGTGAGCCCAGGCTCAATGCCAAGCAGACCTCACGCAGGGGGGATTCCAAGTTGCATGCATCTCAACCGCCACATCAATCGCATCTGTTATGTGGGTACGAATGCGATAACAGCGAAGGTGGCTGCTTATCAGGCAGTTCGTCCCTTTGCATTGAGCACGCCATTTCTCCGGATCGAGTCTGCGCAATCGCACTCCCTCAAAGCACGAACTTCTCGGTCCTAAACAACGACCAAGCCTATAGCTGTGGACAACTTATATGTGCAGGATCAGCCGTTCGAAATCCACCCTGCTACTGCACAACTCAAGACAAACAAAGTGAGCGCCAGGCAATGGAACTGAATGGCTCACCCAACATAATGTCTCAGTCCAACGTGGACGACTCAAAAGAACACTCTTCAAGCTCTTCTATCCTCCCACTCTACGAACCTGGCCCTTCTCCTCCCGATCGCCGCTCCCGGCTCGACGCCTTCCTATCGAGCTCGATCAGCTACGCCAACACCTCATACCTGCTTCTCATCTGCTGCTTCATGACCGGCCTCCTAGACAGCACCCTCTTCTATGCCTACGGAACCTTCGTCTCAGGCCAGACCGGCAACACGATCCTCCTCGGACTCGGCGCCTCATCATCACACACGACCACGCGACCTTATCGGTGGACCAAAAGCCTCTTAGCCATCGTCTGTTTTCTATGTGGATGCGCATGCTTCTCACACACAATGCGCATACTCGGAAAACTGAAACGCGGGACACTGGTCCTCAGCTTCGTCATCCAGGGAGCCATCGTACTGCTTGTAGGAGGCTTCGTACAGGCACAGCTCGTGGAAGGTCGACTGCACTTGCTGACGGAAGAGATGGACTGGCGACAATGCATGCCCATTGCACTCTTGAGCTTCCAATCCGCGGGTCAGATCGTGACGTCTCGGGCCCTGAAGCTGAATGAGATCCCGACGGTCGTGTTGACGAGTATGTTGCATGATATTGCCACGGACCCGAAGTTCTTTGCACCGTGGCGAAGCAATGTGAAACGAAATCAGATGCTGAGTGCGTTCGCCGCCACACTTCTTGGTGCTCTTGTCGGTGGTTTTATTTCAATATCGACGGGCCAGATGCAGAGCACTCTTTGGCTTGTGGGAGGCCTCAAACTTGGCATTGCGGGCGCGTGGATGGTGTGGCCAGCCGGAGTTGGGGAAGATGGTATTTGATGATTTCGTGAAGCAATAGACTTCTGTTTCGGTTTGGGAGCCTGGGTATCAATTGGGAAGCATTTTCCAGATTCTAAGACGCACAACGAAGGATGCTGTCTGGTGTGCTCTTGCCGCCTGTTTAGACCTGCATTTTAGGCGCTCGCAACGTATGAGTGGGAACGATATAGAACACGATGACCTGACGGCCTCAAATCAACAGACAGCTTGACCTTACTATCGCAATTTTATATTCACTCTGATCAAATCCAGTCACTAGTCATCAATGGACGTGATACTGCTGCCATGGAGCCAAGCTGGAAAGCCTGTCTGAACCCCACTTGATGGATGGCGAGATGCACATCGGAACGAACTGCTTTGATGATTGAGCAATATGGGCAGGAGCGAGCTGGATGGGTGGCTCTCACGTGACCGTGTAATCTTCTCACTCATTTCTTCCTTCTCTCCATCCCATCTTCTCGCTATCTGGTCATATCAGAGAATATGCAAAGCTACCACAGCACAAGATCATAGGTCCAATTACCCTGCGAGATACATCTCGACATCTTCAGATCGGTCTCCTCGTGGACCTCGCCCAGTATCGCGAGGTCATTAGAATGGAGAGATCGCCTTCAGGAATATCGTTGCGCTGTGACATCGAAGATAGCGAACTCTGGAAGAGAGATGCATCAATATGTTGCCTAAGTGCCACTATCGTTGGCGCCCGGGTTACTGCTGCCGCCGCTGAAGCACTCTACCAATAGTGCTTCATGTTCGCTGTGGACGCGCAATTACTGCCGCATTTCCTAAGATGACGTCCCTTGTCTCATATCATTCATCGTCGACGCTACTACAAACGAATCAATCATCATGTGGGTGAGGATTCTACTTTCGTAGGCGATGGCAAAGATGGGCGGCAACATCGCAAAGCGGACTGGGTCGACATCTAAGGCGGGGCAGAAGGCCACTTCGTCGCTTCCCTCGGTAACTGTAGCGAGTTGATGCGGCAATGCTGGAACGATCTGCTGAACATGCAGAACCTAAGTCAGCTTATCATCGTGATGCTCCAAGGTCAGCATCGCATCTCCAGAACCAATGGTCCTCGATTTGAGTCCCGAGAGTTCCTGCCAACGTACTACACATTAATTGGTAAGGACGAAGATTGCTATATCCCATTTCCGCACGTAAAATCAGTATGAGCAGGACGACGATGATCACCGGGGCCCCTCGCTGTCGATCGGAGCCGTTGACGAGAATGGCTTATATGAGGACCAGGCTGACTCTAACGGTTGTCTCCCATTCAATAATCGGGATGCATCTAAGGCACGAGACCATGACCAAGCAAATGTGATAGTTGCTCGCAACGAAGAGTGGTGTTCTCCGAATGTCTGTGATCGGCCCAATTTGACAAAGTATCATGTCGTTTGCATGACGATGCCACTACGGATTTTGTCGAGAGGCTCAAATTTGATCCAGGTGTGTCATTGATGACCCTTTGACTGGACTCATGGGTTCGTATTACGCAAGTCTGCGAAATAAGCGGAAACAATGCGAGAAGGAAGCATCAACGAGGTGACTGAGTCTACTGTCCTATGAACGCTGTTATTCCGCTAGTATGCTGAGGACTACCGTATTTAAATGTCCCTGAATCACACGTGTCGAGAGTGCTAAGCCACTCCAGACAATTTCCATTACGCTAATGACGCGGAGTAGCCTGCAGCCGAGGAATTCAAAGACGACAGGACCCTGGTGCCAGGCTATTGCTGGCTGATCGAAATTCTAATGTTCTGAACCCTCGATAATCCACGACCACGATCTGTTTCGCAAATCAAGGTCGAAATCCGACTCATGTGTGATACACATTCGACTTCTATACAAAGCTCATCCAAAATGGAAGCTGATTGGCTGATTTTTGCACTCGAATGTGCTCCATATAGCCCCAAACACCATGGCGAACGATTCGAGTCACATACGGCCGTATACGTTTCGAATCCCATATTTTTATCTTCTACGGCCTTAAACCAACAGCGAGCGCGACCAACATAAGTGGCCAGCTTACCCTCCCATCTATTCTCGGCATCCCTTGTGCGCCTGCTAAGGAGCCTTTTTCTGATACCTCCAAGCTATTAGCAGATCATCATCAGTGGCGATGGGTCTTATGTACGGCTTCCGGTACCCAATCAGTGAGAAATGGGGTCTCAGTGGCCCGAAACAATGTGGTCTGCTAGCTGATCTTAGAATGGAAACGATCTCTCACGGCCTATCGAATTTGTTTAGGAGCAGCCGTTCAAACATCTCCTACGGCCTTGAAGAAAACACAGCCTCTACCCAGGTAGTACAATTGACAATGTGTAGGGAGGACAAGATACTTAAACCCCTTGGCCTACACAGCCTTCCTCTTCTTCTTTCCTACAGCAACCAGATCCAATTCATCGGCCCTCGAGAAAGGTCCCTCACAATACAAACATCAAACCCTCCATCACAACGCCCATCATCATCCTTTACACCTTGCCATTCATAGCCGACTCTTAAGGCGCCACCCCACACACTATCCTCTTTCAAAATCTGCCAACAATCGCTCAAATCCTACCCAACACCTTTCCCACTCCTTAAAATGGGTTGGATAGTCGCGGACAACGCAAAGGTTCACAAGAACTCACAGAAGAAAGGTGCAGATGCCGAGGAAAAGAAGGGAAAGAAGGAAGAGAAGGAGAAGGAGAAGAAGGAAGAGAAGGAGAAGGAGGAGCCACCGCAACCGCCACAGCAACCATCACTCGGATGGAGAGATCCGTTGGGGCCACTGCCAACCCACTGGCAATGCCACATTTGTGAACACTTCAACAACTACCTCAAGCATGGCGGGACGTGCGTTTGGCCCCTTTGCGGTCCACCTAGCCACGTGGAATGTCGACTGTGCAACAAATTTTGATGCGGAAACTCGTATGTATGTTGGCGTTCAAAAGGCGAACCTCGCCAAAAACCCTCACCTTAGTAGCAAGCTTGACTGACTGACACCTACTAGTCTCCTAACCGTGCCGACCGATCAAGCCAGACTCACCTGCGCTCCCGACCCGGCGGCAGGAGAGCAATCCTCAGGGAATGCAGGAGGAGAATGGAGGATTTGAAAAGGGTGGTGTGGACATGGTTTCATTATTCGGACAGCAGAATGCGGGTTTTTCTTCCCATTCTTCCTATACATGGATGACTTTAATGACTTATAAGGATAATAGCGGTGGAGTATATTTTCTTTGGTGTTTATCTAATGAGACAATGGTCATAGGTAAACTTGTATTCTAACGAAAGATACAACTCTCTATCTTGCCATGATTGGAGCACGTCGTTCAAACATTGTGGATGCACTGATAGATGACCAGTCTTGAGTCTAACTCCCACAAATGTCAACAGAATAATATCGGCAAGCCAACTTGATTCCGGCCGTCTCCAAAAGCGAATGGTATAGCCTTCATCTGAGTCAAAGAGGCTTTACCATATATGGAAAGGAGATGGAATTGCAACTCTTCCGCTTGAATCATCATCACTGTAGTATGAGCTGCTGCTACCACCATAAAATCCCCTCCAGCGGCTCTTTCGTATCTTTACGATACTCGAGCTGCATTGGACCTATTGGCAAAGCGTTCATACCCTGGAGATGCTCAAGTATAGTCTACACACTGGATATGCAAAGAGAGGATCGCATGAAACTCACCAGCAGCTTCAAATTACTCGCCAGCACGAGATGCTATAGATAACACTACCCGGTAGTATTTCACTCCTCCACCGTTACGGTAAGCACCCAGCCCCTTTCCACGTCGACGTGGAAGCGTGTCAGTCCAGGGTGATTATTAGGGGATCGATTGATTAAAATTCCGGGCGTCGCTGGGGTTGAGACATTGCAGGGGTAAGGGTATGAGGTACGATGAGATGAGGATCATAAATGTGAAAACTGAGGTTTGTTAGGGACATGGGCCGTGGTTCGGGGGTGGGAGCATCTGGTTCAAGAGATCGTAGATTTCCTCGATCATACTGGACAGAAATGTACTGCCGGGCGGATCGCTGTCGCCTTCCATCTCTAATCTTCCGTATTCGAGGGGGCAAAGCTGGATGTCGTCAAGGACTCCCTTCGTGTGAATATGATCTTGTTATAGCGACCACTTAGGATGACAGGGTCTGCCAACACTAATCTCACCCGTCTCTATACCAAAAAAATCGTCAGCAAGATACTCCTATCAGAATTTCATACCAACAAATCACAGATTAAATCACTCTTCCATAGATTCACTCTCCCATAAACTCACACAGTAAAGACACTAATGTCGACGCAACACCCACATCCTAAATCCTACCCCATCCCCTCTCTTATCCGCCCCTCTCAATCCCCCTCTCATCCCTCATCCAATGACTCCCTCTCCCTCTCTCTAACCCCAATTACTCCCTGACCTACCAAAGGCAATACTAACACAATACCAACACAATACCAGCGAAAAATTCCCTCTGATATTCTCAAGGAAAACATTCAAAGATCGCAGTACAGCACCCTAATGTACAATCTATCAAATCCAGCCCCTCAAAATCCAAATCCAAAACTTGTCTCCGAACGTAATATACTATTAGAGGTGAAAGGGGCGTTGTGGGGCCGCGCCACCTCCTTCGAAAGGGGGGAACGTGTTTCATGTGCTATGAGAGTACCTAAGATTACAATGTCCTCGGTACCTTATATTCATGCTTTTTGTGGCTAGTTTGAAGTACAATGCCTGACATTCACTAATCCAACTAGCGTAATTTAGCACGAGCATGTCATTATGATCACTACATCATAGCGACCACTGCGTACATTATGAACAGATCTAGACTGCAGATATTGAAAAGATAGAAAGGAAATAGCCAAATACAGTATGTAATCATAAAAGTCGCAACGACATGTATGGAACATGGCAATAAGGCCTTTCGAACAGAATCCCCACGTATCTCCAGTACTGTAGACAGAAAAGAAATGAAGGGAGATGAGCCTTGATGGCTCTTAACAATGAAGACGTGCCGCAAAATCTAGAACGCTCCTATGATCTCCACATGAATTTCATCGCAAAACTAACGAGATACAGTACAAGACCAAACAAGGTGCGAAATTCAAGTTCATCGTTCTCTTACACCTCATCTCTGAATGCCCAGTGTTTGTAGATGGCAGTCCACATCACATGCGAAGCGCGAGGCCCCTTCGTGGAAAAATGACGCCACTTGGTACAGCTGTCGCCGTGCAGAGGGTCCCGTTGGAATACGGACTCCCGGTGCCAAACGCGCCGAGCGCAGCGGTGCCGGTGGCCATTGGACAAGCAATTCCAGTGCCATTGAGATCGAGCTCAGAATCAGGAACAATGCTGTCGTACGAAAGGAAGAAGTCGGCGTAGGGATCATTGGCAGGATCAGGCATAGTGATAGGCAGTGAGGCGTTATAAGCCAAAGTAATGACATCCGTGAGCCAATACAGATCATCGAGAACGCCCGAGCTGTTTAACGCGTTGTAGCCGCCGTCCCAAGCAGCGGTGTACAGGCTGATGAGGACGTCGTCGAGGGCGAAGAGTTGGGTCAGGGTAGCGTTGGTCATGTTGGCTTCCGTGGCCCATTGCGCTTCTTGCGAGTAGAGCGAGGTCCAGCCGTGATGGAAGGGTCCGGTCACTACGTACGGTGTGGGGATCATGTGAGCGTAGACGGACCAGGCGGCTGTGATGACACGACTGCTGTTCGAACCTTCTAGCATGTCCACAATGTAGGGCCAGAGGATGGCGGTGGCGTTCTCGTAGATGATTTCCCAGGCATCAAGATACACCTGCAGATCTGGGGCCTGGCTGGTTGCGTTTTGGGGTTGAGACGCAGCCGAGGAGGACGCCGCCTCTGTATTGGTGATGTCGTCGACGCCGGCGATGCCTCGACGCTGTGGGTCGTGTCTTCCCTTCCTAGTCTTTGTTGTGATGGCGTAGTCGGAGCCGCCCGATGAAGATCTTGAGGGTGGTGTATTTCGTTTGCGTCTTCGTCTCTCATCCTCGTCGTCAATGTGCACGGTGTACTTGCGAGGATTAGATCCTGGTGGGCCAATTTCTGGTCGATAACGAGGGTCCGGATCTGTGTTAGGGACAATCCTTACCCCTCCCCTTCCTTTCCATGTGGATGCATCCTTTGGGTCACTGTAACCGTTGTCTATAACCGGTTTCCTGACTGCACTGATCGTTCGACCTTCCAACCCCTGAGATGCTGAATTGTCGTACCCGACCGTTCCTATCGAGCCTGGTTTGGGGTAAAGCGCTGACGGTGGTTTGTGATCTCTTACCAGGTCTGGCCCTGTAGGAAGAGTCCTTATCAATTTGGTCCGTTGCCTCTCCCCTGCCTTGCGCGCTTCGTCACTGAGTGGTCTGGGTTGATGTAGATAAACCTTTTCGGAAGGATCGTACTTTTGTCGCATCCTTACATGATCACTGACTTGTTTCATTTCCTTTCCCGCATAAAGTGCGCCTATGTTGTCCTTGGGACCGGAGTATGTGATTGCGGTCTCGCCGTACGCTGGTGGTGAATTTCTCCTGTATTCATCGGCAGATGGAAGCTTAACCTTATGACGTTCTCTAGCCACTCGTTCGGCATTCTCGACGTCGGCCGCTGAATGTTTTGGTCGTCCTTTTGGTTCAGCGTTGTCGCCATTATAGCCTCCCCTATCACTTGACTTTCTCGGTGTATAGGCATCGTTGCCTTTGCCACGCGGAAGTAGGACCCTTGCATCAAGTGGAAAAGGGTCGAGGAGCGAATTGGAGATACCTCCAGTCACACAGAGTGCAGCTAGGAAAAGATTGAGAGTCTTCATTTCCTCAAGCTATCAGGTACTGTACCGAGTATCCTGGGAGGAGTAAATTTCTGTGGAAAACGTGAGGGAATTATTAAACTGAATTGAAGGTAAGGACTCAACAAGCTCAAAATGGAACGAAGGGGACAATCAATGAGTGTGAGGACGAAAAGAATGTATGGTACTTGAAATGAGAGAGCAAAGACCATAAGCTTCCTTCATACATGACATCTGCTTTTCTTTGAGTAGCTTCGTTCGCAAGAGCCTTGAGGTGGCTGGATTTGTGCGTGGTGTTCCATATTAGAATCGTCAATTATAATTTCGTTCAGTGGTATCGCCTGGAGCATAACAAAAAGACCTACAGACCAATGAGACATCGATATTTTCGGGCTTGATGTTTTAATCCTTGCGACGCGTATTGTTGTTGGAGTTGGAAGCTAGCTGTCACAGAATGGCATTTTTGATGATCGAGGACCTCATAACATGAGCATGATACCGCAACCTCCATGTCTGTTTAGGTAGCGCGAGAGATCATCGACCTTGATGTTGGCATTGCAGGAGTACGTAACGCCGATCACGGCGTAGCCAGGACACCACTTCGATCCAAATTAGGACCGTCCGTGCTGTTTCGCATCGAAGCACAACAATCATGCTTGATTCAAGCATTCATGGACACTTATGGGGCCTCTCTATACTGAAAGTGGTGCTGCTTTTGATGGACAGTGAAAGACAGACCAGCGTAAGTATGTAAAGCGATTGCTAAGACCCGACAGAAGTCCTACACATTACACCAACTTTTACCTGACAGCCCACATCTCTTGGGAGTTAGTGTCACATCTGGCCTTTCGAAGGCTTCTCAAAGAAGTTCCGTTGGAAAGCCCAACGCATCAGAATTGTCTGTCAAGTCCTTAATCACAAGACTCGTTGGGAAGATCCGTGTACCAGATCCAGGACATCACTAGCGATAGCTAAACAGTCCTAATTGCTATGAACCTGTCACACTCTCGTAATGGTATGTGATATGTTCATCTCGCTGATGAAGGTCCTGGTGTGGCGGCGTCGAGATGATGTTGCCAAGCAACCAGCCAGGATAGGTTAGTCTCCGCAGCTCTTGCCCGAATAGGCTTAACTCAAACCCTGCATCCTTTAGTGCCATCTGATGTTATATTCTGCACGTTGGGAAAATCAAGAGCCTATAAACAACATGACTGTCTCAAACGTCGTATGAAACCCTAATCTCGTCCTCAGTACTAAGAATTCGCCACGAAGCCTAAGGGAAGTAGCCATGAGGCTCGTAACCAGTACCTTGCTTTCACTCGAATCCGTACTATGCGTTCCGCAATATACCCGATCCATTGGATGCCCCAAATCCAACAGACTTTTCTGCCATGCGCAATTCGGGACTTTACCGTATTACATGTTGATTGCCCGAAGCGCACGATTGAAGCTTGCGAAGTGTTTGACTCATGATCCAATGCCTCTACCAAAACATGCACCTGCCCCTGATCATTTCATATGACCCTTCCAAGACTTTGGAATACTCGTTCTCTTTCAGTACCGAATTTTAGTCTTCGGCGTCTGATAGACCATGCAATCTTCAACCATGACGAAATTGAAAAAGTCATCCTGTATTTCCCACACCCACAGCTGTCCCTCGCCGCCTACAGGAGGACGGACATATCTTCAATCTCAATATATCTGACTTTACATCGTACCCAGAGCTACATTGACGCTGAGGCAGACGAGACAAGATGAGGATAATATCCAAGACCACAACAGAACGAAGCTGATAGCTGAAGCACTTCAAAAAGCATGGGCGCTCTGAACTGCTAACAATTCGTTTTCCCGCAACCCCAACCTTGTTGCCTCCCAGCCGTGTTCTCATCCTTTCGCTATGACAACTTTCACTCTCTGGTATTTTGGTCTCGCAAACCCAACATCACAGACAATATCAGGCCGTCCCTCCTACTACTCTGAACACCAAAAACAGCATACAGGCCATATGTGAGACCAGTAAATCATAGCGCACAAGTCCCACATTCATATCGATTCCCTTCTCACAGGCTGATCATACACGACTCACATTCGAGAGGTCGCATTTTCATCTCTACCCACTCACAAAAAATACACACGAAACCAGCTCTTGGCTGTCCCATTCGACCAAGTTGATTGATACACCCATGCAAGCAACCTACAACTCCCCCACTTTCCGCAACCGCACGTCAACGGTGTCGCTGTTCCATCGCTTCCGGGATGCTGGATACCTGGCTTGCAAGAGCGACAATGTCGTAGTACGTTCAGATAAATATTGGAAACTTGAGAATTGGAGGCGACTTATGCGACTAGATTGTTGTAGCTGATGGCCTCAAGCATCCGACAGAGCTTAGCTATCTGGCGCGCAAATCGGCCCCTGCAATACTGACAGCCTTGCGCTAGAGCGAATACAAATCAAAGGCATGCATCGAGCATCTCGAAACTGCTTTTGTTTCTCATTTTCACCTACATCCACAAACTCGGAGGTCTAGCTACACTAACTTTCCAATAGGCGACACTTTAGATACATCCCCTATACTAAGTCGTCGACCATGCGAAAAAAAAACGTGAATTCGAGAGCCAAAGAACAAGCCTTGATGATAGATAGCACGATGAAGCAACAACATGGAAGCCAGTCTGTAAATTGACCTTCTCACCTCATACGGTCCAATACGAAGCGCAGCATTGGCGAAGCAGCTGGCCCCTTTTAAAACCCTTCAGATGCCGCGAGCATCGTGTGGTGCCGTGGTAGCCAAGCAGTCCAACACGGCGCTGAACATTTTTTACGCCGATACCGATATGGAACCAGCTTCCAGGAGATGGCCAATCGAGATCGGCTGGGTCCACGTGGACGCGATAGCCGTGGTAGTGAGCGCCAGTCATCCGATCCTGCACAAGGATATCGAAGGCTGGCAAGGAGCACCCAATAAGGAGGAGATCGGTGCGTCAGTCGAATCGTCCCAAGCTTCTGTCCCTGCAGCATTATACTGGTTGATACTGGTGGAAAGCTCGTTGGAGCTCGGCCGGCGACTGTCCTGTTGTACAACAGTACATGGCCAGTAGACCTTAGTGGATAGCGATCTTAACGTGATAAAGCTGAAGCCACGGGCACGTTGTAGCGGTTAATATCTAACAAGTTCATGCGCCCCGAGGGTTGAAATGGTACAGCAATACTGCTGTCTCACATTATATTGGATTTGGGAATTTGCTGCTTCTCAAAGTTGTAGGCGGGAGTGTACTTGGGCGCGTAAAGGGAACATGAATGAACCAGAAGCCTGCGTGGGGCCGTAGTAAGCTGGTCCAATCATGGAGGTGAACAGAATAACGTCCGAGTAGTGGTCGAACTTGGCCAAATATAGTGATGGTCATACAGAATCTTCCAGTGTGAGCCGCTGCACAGGAGCAGGATTCGCAACGCGAACCAAGCATAGATAACGAGATGGGCTTAGCATACTGCTCTATGATCACAGAGCACCTCTCCTGGCATGTGTTGTTCCGGACCAGATATAACTCGTCCCAGCTTTTGCTTTCTACTGCTGTATGTACCCTGGTGTAAGGCAACCGCGAGCGAATTGCTGCGATGCGGGCTGAAGACGAAGAGGGAGCCAATAGGAGCTTTCCCAGCCCATGAGATGAACTCCCAGTGTGATGGCTTCGTTAACGAAAACCTCTTCTGCGCCATCCATTGACAAGGCCGCTTACATAGTAAAAGTGTGGTCTTTGCGAGTGAATTCACCTCCAGACGGAAATCATAGCGGCGGTATCAGAAAATCTATGCAAGCCGGTGACTGCAGACGTAATAGAATTGATCCTCTTTTGTTAGCATGACCTGCATCCAGCATAATGTCAATCAGAGTAGAGTTCTCCGCGTATCATCAACAGTGAGTGGCGGAGATACAGTCGACGAATTGAGATGGGTCAGCCGGGGGCCAGAAATTCTTGCTTCCATAGAGCCGACACGCATTCCATTACCTTCCTTTCCATGGATCCACAGTCCTCCAGCAGTAGCTCATGTTGCGAGAAGCTTCCTCAAAAACCATATCTTCATATCTCCATGGCGGTGTTCCCTTAAGGCGTGGATTGAGGAAGTAAGACACGTCACCATCGAAACAAACATCCGGTACATCGACTGATAACGTAGCCAGAATCTGCAAGACGCCGTAAAGGAGGATCCACCTTGCCTTGCGAGCGTCTTGCGGATCCGAGTCTCCCAGATCATCTGTCTTTTCAAATTTGAGGAACGCTTCAAGCAGGCCGTTGGTCGTGACATCTGGTCCAAGGAGAGTAGCATTGCTCGCCTCAGCGAACGCGAGGAGGGTTCGTTTCTCTAGTTCCTTGGACTTGCTGCGGAAGAAACGCGGTCTCGATTGTTTTTTCCCTTCACCATCTAGCGCCGAAGCTGGCAGGAGTGGGTACGGATACGGGATGTGAGGGCATTTGTGTCTTCTATCAAAGCTTGTGAATATTTTGGCGAGTGGGATATCGATACTGTTCACTTCAGCATTCTGTCCATCTGATTGACGGACGGTTTTTCGGTGTGGCATTTCACGTTCCTTTTCTTGACTCCAAACAACGCCACGATCAACGTGATAGTCGTACAAAGCACCGAAGTCTTTCTGCAATACCCAGACGAGACTCCTAGTAAGCCAGCTCTCATCAAATTCTTGAACCTTGCGAGGCGGCCATTTCTTGGTTGCTTTGGTATAGAATTGTTGAAGGAAGTGTCGAAATTGATCGAAGATTGCACGGGATGGGTGGACTTGAACTTCACTTCCCGTCCACATCTCATCGAAATTGAACGTTGATAGTCTATTCTCAGCCTCTTGTATCCTGGCTCCAAGCTCCAGGTGCGAGCGCTCCAGAAGTATGCGCGACTTATGGCTGATGTCATGGAATTCGGGCGAGCCCCGTACGTGCATGTACATACCACAACAGTGAACAAAGCCTTCGCGCCACCCGGCAAGCCACTGTACTCCGGGGTCTTCGCTCCAAGCGAGAAGACTAGCTGCGGCGGCAGGGTCATTGCAGACATTGTGCAGATGTGTTTGTAGCATGTACTGCATCATAACCTCGGCGCAGTCGACATCCTTTGGCAGGTAGAGCTGTAAGCGCAAGTGGAGATCCACAAGTGCTTGGAAGAGCGTGAGTCCAACAAGAGGTTTGTGCAGTAACAGAGCAAAAAAATTACGGGTGGTGATGTGGTGTCGAAGAATGTCTACTTTAATGTATTCGTCTGGAGGGGGGAAATGGATCTCATATCGGATTTGAGACGCAGGATTATTCTCTGAATACGGTGAAGCACCTTGCCGCATCCTATTTCCCAGACTAAGATTCTGGATTCTTGGTAGGGTAGCACTTGGCGTGTGTGCAGATGGCACGGCGGAAGGTCGTTTCAGACCATCTTGTAACTTTCCGATCAAGAAATCCGAGTGCGTAGCCTTCAGCATCGACGATTGTATGCGGAACGATGCTTGAGGCCGCTGGTATCCAAAGTAAACCAGTGTGTCACCCGTCGAGTCCCACAACTCGGGGTCCTTATATTGGTCAGCAACTTGCCTGGCTCAACGACAGTGGCAAAGGACCATATCACCTTCAATAGCTTGCCCCAAACCTCAGCTGGCTGTCCAGCCCCAGCCCAGTACCTCATACTCGCGGCTTGCTCCAGGCTTTTCAACACACGTAGCTTGATATGCGTTGAGGGGGTTATTTTGGGCTTCCCCGCCTCGATGGAAACTGTTGTCCCATATATACTCGGATCGTGCATACTAGACTCGGCGGCGTGGCTTGATGGTGCAATGCTGCTTTTATCGTCATGCAGTTCCTCAGGATGTCTACTTGCGATTCTGTTAAAAAAGGGCCGCTTCGCAGGTTTCTCGTCACTTCGTGTTGTGGAAATTGACATGACCTCGGAAGCTTGATCATCCAGGAATTCTGCGGGCGCGCTCTCTACGTGAATCGAGGTTCGCCGGAGTAGCCATGGAGCATGGTTGTAAATATTCGAATGATCCGCCTTCGAGGTCAAAGTGGATGTGCGATTGTTCACATCCGTGTATGGGGGAGGACCCGTGGAATACTTGAATAGCAAAGGGTCGAGTTTGTCTTTGGGGTCTGGCATTCGTAATTGGTCTCTAATATTGGAAGACATTGCGTTGCTCGTTGCTCGACAGACGATCCAAAGGTATATCTACTCCGCCCTCTGCGGATGTCTCTAGCAATTATTGCAGCTCGCCGTCGTATCACACGCTTATGGCTGCCAATTCTGCTTGCCGCTGAATTGCGCCGTTCGCGGCTAGTGATATGCCGTATGTCAAATCCGGAACTGGTACATACTCGTCCATCCCATTCCGCTTGCGTTCAAGTCCTCCCTCTGCGTGCAGCTCAGCGTGAAGGCCAAGGATGGTGGATCGCTCTGGGGCAGAAGATGGACCAGCAGCTGTGTGCTGTTATTTTGGTATGTGATAGCTGGATAGATTCAGATTGGCGCGGCTATGGTATGGTGCCGCTTGCAAGGTATCTGACCAATGATATCAGCTGCATTGTGTGGAGTAAGCAGCAGCACAGAGATCAGAGCCGTGTGATCCTCGCAGACTGCAATCTTACATCGCCAACACGTGGCACAGGCTACCGCGCCCATGAGTACTACAAGTCGGTTCTAGAACTTCCTTTGCCGCTAAACTCAGGAGAGATGGAGAATGAAGGTAAAGTAAGGTACTTTAATCAGGGAGGGACGAGCCGGAGGATATGGGGCCCTAACCGGATCGGGCTACTAGCTCGTCTTGGCACGGGACTCCCATTGGCAGGGCTGAAGCAGCTGGCCGCGCCATACTACGTCCTCCCTACTGTGTACAACATCCAGCCCGCCCCCGCAACGCCCCACAATGCTCCAGGATGTGCGCAATATCTGTGGCTTTCCCATCTTAGACTCAAATTCAGAATAGCAGAGACCTCCTGAGCCGTTGTGACCTTTGCCTCATCGATCCACATATCTCTCATGGTCAGCTGCCATTAACAAAGCTACTCGCAACATCTGTAGGACTTCGCTATGCTCGATTCAGAATGTACGGCTACCGACCTTCCCTCACTACCTGTGTACGAGGATACTTGGCTACGGATGTTCCAGGCGTACCAGGGTCTATGATCGACGGTCGTCGTGGACACCCACTATCAGATTCATAGCGCCTTGAGTTTAGGCCTGCCAATAGCAGCCAGGCGTTGCGCGGACACACTAAATCTCCCCGCAATCTTTGATTCAGGCACAGGCGAAGCTAGGATCCAGCCTCACTGAGTACGATGGCGCTAAGTAGGGCCCATTGGCTCCTGCCAAATGCGAGCCAATAACGACTCGACACAGACGGCTCGCGAGAATGGGACGCTACGGACTACATGGATCAGACCATTCTTCCGCCATGCAGTAGCGTGTGAGCCATGTGGTGCGCAATCCCGCTGGCGAGGTCAAAACTCACCATGATCTTGGTATCGTGCCGTCTCTCGCAAAGATGCTGCCATTGTCACTTTTTCCAGATCTCTTTCACCCTCGCTATCTCGCAGACCGAATGTTGCTGCGGTATCATTGCAATGCCGCACTAGACAATGTTCAATCGCATTGGAACGTTTGAGCATGTTCGGGCTGCGACATAGCACCTCGAAATGCCGCTCGCTCTCAGCAGCCTCTGGAAAGCTCCAGCGGTCAACCCGATCAACCACAAAGCAACTTCCATTCCAGCGCTGAACCCAATCAACCCATATGGACGGGTCTTCCTGCTCTCGTGGTTCGGCTTCTTCATAGCTTTCTGGAGTTGGTATGCATTTCCTCCACTCCTCACAGCCACCATCAAGGACGACCTACAACTATCGCAGAAAAATATTGCAAATTCCAACATCATTAGTCTGGCCGCAACATTGCTTGTCCGTCTAGTCGCTGGTCCAGCCTGCGATAGATATGGGCCAAGGTTGACATTCGCTGGCATTCTCCTCCTCGGTGCGATCCCTACCGCGCTGGCAGGCACAGCCACCAGTTCGACAGGTCTAGTCGTACTCAGGTTTTTCGTAGGGATCCTAGGAGGCAGCTTCATTCCTTGTCAAGTATGGACTACCGGCTTCTTCGACAAGAAGATCGTCGGTACTGCCAACTCCCTTGCCGCAGGGTTCGGAAATGCCGGCGGAGGAGTGACCTACTTTGTAATGCCCGCCATCGTCGACTCGCTCGTGCAGAATCAACATATGACACCGCACGCAGCGTGGCGAGTAGCTTTTGTGGTTCCCTTCATCTTGATTACAGCCACCGCCTTGGTGATGGTTTTAACCTGTCCCGACACCCCCACCGGTAAATGGGACTCACGCACAAAGGATCTGCAGCGCAACCTTGACGTGCGCGACACCTACTTCAGCACGCTGCACGCTGGAAATCGCAAGGGCGCCACTACAAGTATCAATTCTGGCGGCTCAGGCAACGATACTATCAAGCTAAACTCGGCACGAAGTCAGGGAGACTATGCTGAGATGCAGGCCCACGAAGATGACATACTCCAGGCAGCAAGCTGGGAGCTTGTCGAGAAACCGACCGTCAGCACAACGATCAAAGCCCTTGCATCATGGCCAACCGTGACTGTGGCGACGGCCTACTTCTGTACTTTCGGAACAGAGCTGGCTGTTAATTCCATCCTTGGCGCATACTATGCAAAGAACCTGAACATTGGCCAAATTGCTTCAGGGAACTTCGCGGCTATCTTTGGTATCTTGAATGCAATCTTCCGACCAATTGGCGGTATTGTTAGTGACACCATCTATCGAACCACTGGATCATTGTGGGGAAAGAAAGCGTTCGTTCTTGCAATGGGTGTGATGACAGGTGTTTTTCTACTAATCATCGGCTTCCTTGACCCCCATTCAGAATCGATGCTGGTTGGGCTCATTACTGGATTGGCCTTCTTTGAGGAAGCAGGCAATGGAGCGTGTTTCGCGTTAGTACCGCACGTACACCCCACCAACAACGGTAAGCCGTCCCTTCAGTTCTCGGAGAAGAGCATCACTGATCACAGTCCTAGGTATCATCACCGGCGTCACTGGTGCGGCTGGCGATCTTGGTGGCATCATCTTTCTTCTGATCGCACGCTACAGCGGCGACGACTACGGGAAGGTGTTCTGGATTATAGGTGTCATTACCATTTCCGGCAATGTCCTCGTGTCTTGGATTCGTCCAATACCCAAAGGGCAGCTTGGCGGTCGGTAGGAACGAAGAACATGAGCACGATGTATGCTATCTCCTGTACAGGAATTAACGCGCCTTGTATATATTACAAAATGTCCTCCACACAGCAGCCACCCGCGCTGTTGCTGACAATTTAGTAACACTAGCCCCAGTCCGTGGTGACCACTTCCCTCTATTAGGTCGCTCCAGCAGCCAATCCACTTTGTCACCCAGCTCACCTTTCCTCCCTTTCTCAGTACTCAATTCACTTTCTTCGTGATCGCGTTCCTCTATATCCCCATTGTCATTATCTCCTTCGATTCCTAACTCATCACCCATCCCCTCAATCCTTGTGATCGAATTGATTAATAATTGCCGCTGAAAGACAAGGGTAAGTATAACGTTGCGGAGATGATGATGTGATAATCTAACTTGAGGATTAAGGCAGATGGATCGAGGAGCTCTTGCGGGATGCAGTAGGAGGTTTGATGAGAGATACTGGGGGATAGTGGGGAATTTGAGGAGAGTGATATAAAACGTGAGATGGTTTTAGGGGCGAGCGGTGAGGGTGGTAGAGACTGTGCTTTAGCGAGAGGGGGAATGGAAACGTGAGAGTTTGATATAGGGCTATTTTAGTTTGGTTGTAGGGGCGGTATGTGGGCAGAAGGCTGAGATCGAGCGTAGTGGACTAGTTCAGGGAGGATATTGATGGGAGTATCGCGTCGGTTGCGGAGATAGTCAATTGCCGAGGAGAAGAATTGTTTGGAAGGGACAGGACAGAGTAGCTGATGGAGGATTGAAGACGAGGTGTTAGCATGTTCAGGTGTGGATGATCGATGGGGTGTATGGTAAAGACGATAGACTTTTCTGCTGCGGCGCTTGATGTCCTGTTGGGTTGGAGTATTGATATGGCGTCGTATGCAGGTGGACCAATATCCATGGGAGGAGCGTTGGTGGCCAGAGAACATCATCGTCTACGAAGATGGTGATATCAGTGGCAATATCTGGGATTGCATGGACCATCTGGCGGCGTTTGTGGATAGCGTCTGGCCCTAAATAAAAGGTCGAAGATCAAGGTTTCAGCCCCAAATGAAACCATCAAACATGATTAGGAGGCGTTGTATATATGATCCTATTATGCGCATCTTACCCCAAGCATTTGGGTGTCGATGCCGCTGCGTAGCTTTAAACTGGAAAATAGTAAGACGGGGGCGAGGTTAAGGCTGATTTTCTAGATTGCAATATTGAGAGCTGTTCAAGACCAGAATGGATGAAATGAATTAATGTTCTTCTACAGTCATCCCTACTAGTGGCTTATAAGCCGATTTGAATAAAGCTGACGATGTTTTTGGTATCGAGGAAGGCTTTACGTGATTATCGACTCAAGGTACATCTCCATTTCTAGGAAGCGTGTTTGAAGTTAGAGTTTCACAGCACCATCTTGCGTGTTAGTATAGAGTGCAACCACGATGTCGAGGAGATCATGGAGGCCTACTTAGATATTGGGGACATATTGCATAGCTCAAGCTTAGGACCCTGTCGACGGAGTGAGACGCTGGACGAGAATGAAGCCGAGCGCTGTCGTATTTCGATGTTTTTTTGGAGCTGGCTATAGATGTCGATGGTGTGTGTGTTGAGTTGCCGTGATGCTCTCGGTTGTCGTGTTGAAGAGATATGATACAGACACGTGGTGAGTGTTGCAATGATTGAAAGCATGCCATGCAAGAAGCTTCCAGGGGTAGTTACTGCACCTCATGGTAATCCGGTTCATTACTTGCTAAGACTTCCAGAGGACCCCTCAGTCGCTCAGCGCACAGGTGGCCTAAGGGTTGTCCCCTTTAATATACGTTCGTCGAACAGTCGAAGACTAAAATTGGTCAGGCAATGAGGATTTGATGGGTTCGAGCTTTTGTGTCAACAGCGATGAAATCTTGCGAGAGCGAGCCGTGCTTTCATATAGAATGTCCAACGTGTCATATAGAACGCTCTACATGAAATATATCATCTCGAATCAAGGCAACGCAGAAGTAAAAATCTGAAAAATCCTGCGGGATCCTTTGCACTTGTAATCGCTGGCATCCTTATCAATCCTCACTAAGACGGCAACGAAAATCGCATCGAATCTGAGACTGAGGGCATTGGAAACGCATCCGTCGACGAACGTTGCGAACCCCAATCCACAATCATCCTCTCTAAACAGATCCCCCACACTCATCCGTAGGATAGCATCCACGAGCAGACTCATCGGCTGAACAGCGGTACATATTGACAGCCGGAGGACCATCAGGACATAGACCTTTCCACACCTAAATCAGCGACAGGGACAGACATCGACCCTGTTCTCACGCCATAAAGAAAGGACTGTGTGATTAGTGGGAGCATTGCAAGGTAGATATACGTACAGACGTATGATGGACATGCCCTCGGCTCGGGACTCGGCATGGTGAAAGCAGGAGCGATGATGGCGGTAGCCAGGAGGAGTATATTGATGAGAGAATGCATTCTTCTTTGTAGAGTGAGTGTCTGGGAGAGCTTCGATCGGTGTTCCCGGGTGGATTGGATGTGATGTGATGTGGAATGCAGGAGGAACAATAGAAGGTGTACCAGGGCTCGGCGGTGTTTGCAAAGATAAATAGAGGTTGACAGAGGGCGGGCCAGGGCAGGAATTTGCTTCCATGTTATATAGCTGTCTGGCATCCTCCGAGGTTAGCCGTACGGGGTTAATATATGAGTAGTAGTAATTAGCGAAAATCCTCGGACGAGTAATCTTCCCGGAATGGAGGATAAGACTGCTGCAGTATTCCTCATTAGGCGATATCTAGCGACCTCGCTGCATCGATGCGTGTCCGTTGCGTTGGTAGTGCCGAGTGCCGAGTGCCGACTTGAGGTGTGACTGCAGGACTCAAGTGAAAGCCGTCCGGGCGTCTCGCACGATCGAGAGGTCACCATTGGGTGGTGATGAATCGTATGCCCAAATCCATGTGACAATCATCTGGGGACCCGATATCTCCAGCACCAAGTATGGACTACCATGAGGAAAGTCATGTTGCTCAAATCATACAGGTAGGAAGAGGCGCCTCATGATGGTCTTGGCAATCAGCCCCAAGCCAAGTACTTTACTTTATGCTAGCGCTCTTTTAGAACTAGTGGCTCTTGGCACATATCAACATGATGGCTCGCCGGCTTCCTCTTTCCTTTGTTTGCACTTTGAACACACCGACATGTTTCATGTGTACCAATGCCCTCTGCATCAGTGTCGGCTCTGGGCTCGTAGAGGGCGTGCATTGGCACTGCCATCGTCGAGCGCAAGGTCCTGAGCGGCGGCCCCACGGAATCACGATATATTCCAGTGATGTGGTCCTGGATCTTGTGCATTGAGTATGCTGACTCTTGTCTTGGAGCGACATCGTTAGCTAGACATTACGTCCTTCAACCTTGGTTTGCACAGCCTCCCCTACCGACACACGCTCCTCTGAGCCTCGCCGGCGCTCTCCCTCATGGCCGCAGTTTGCTCCCCAACTCTCTCATCCGCCGTCCATACCCACCCTGATTCATGTTGGCCTCTCCGGGATGTCCACGCCCACTTGCTGGACGCGAGACCCGCCTCTCAATCGACGGAGTGATGCTCGGAACACTCTCGCCCAAGTCTTCCTAAGACGAAACACATACAAAAGGGTGCGAAGGCATGTCATATGAGGGGCTACTGGGCCCTGATCTCAGCGACTTCAATTAGACGTCGTTGGAGGAGCCCAAAACAGCTGCAGTCTGTAGCGTCGTGCATCATACGATGAAAGAGCGAGGCTGGAGAGACAAAGGCGACATGAGGGGATCATCCCGCAAGCCGTGGAAGCTTGCTTCTCGCAAAAATGCTGCCTTGCCTACAAGCAAGAACCTCGTCAGCATCACTGATACCTCTTGTGATCGGAGGCCTATCATACCTTCTGCCGAAGTGAACTTAATTGTGATGGAGTCTAAGGTCCTTAGATCGTCCAAGTCAATTTCTCTGGTCAGTCCCACTTCAGGTGCCTGTCCCTGAGCCGGATGCTCGGCAATCATAGTAGGGCTCTTCGACTTTGAGTCTCGGCGTATCATGCCGGGTAAGTGGACGTCCAGTCTGACTACAGTCTTTGACTTCCACTCGACCGGCCGGAAGTTCTCAACTGGGAGCGTCAGTTCATGAATCACCCAACGTCGGGCTACTGACTTTTATACTCTCTGTATTTGCCAGTTGTAGCATTGCAGAAGAACATCACATATTGGTGCTGGCCGGACTGCCACAAGCGCAAGTATTGCAGCTCGCTTTGTTTGGATGGTTTGCCCTCATTGTAGCGCGTGAAGGTGATGAGCTGAACCGGAACCTGGAGTTGCAACTTGACACCCTGCCCCATGAGCAATTCCTGAAAGCATCGATAGTCTGAGACTCTGCTTAGCAGCTGCCCAAATGAGCGCCCTTTTATTGTACCAACCGTCTTCTTTCTCAAATCCATATTCCTGGCGTCGAGACTCCTCTTTGAAGCTAGCATCAGTCATAGCGGCAAGCACTGGAGAACCGATGCTTGCTAAGCTGAGATTGCTCGATGCTGACGAAGCCGTGGTCATCGGCGTCATGGCCATCGTGGATGCATCCGATCCTTCCCGCGAAGCAGAGAGCTTCTGGGAGCTCAAAAGACATGGCTCAATGAACTTGACTCTATAGTCGTCGGCTGATCCATAAGCTTCAGGATGTTCGCTGTGTGGTACGAGTCGCTCAGAACGAGGAACTAGAAGGTCGATGAGCTATTGTTATCGCAAGCAACGCTGAACATACAAAGGTAGAACTCGACGTTGGAGCTGACTGGGGGCTTGATGACAATGTAGCGACGTCTTGTCTGATTATCACGCATAGACTCAATCCTTGTGACCGGATATGATATCCGACTTTTCGACTTGTAAAAAGAACTGGCGTAACAAGTCAGCCTCCATTTGAAGGCGGTGAGTGTTCGAATACACACATTCTGACGCCTTTTAATTCGTCCATCCTCCCTTCTAACGTCGTAAGTTCCCAAGCCATCGATAAATCTCGCCGCGGGTCTTCGGTCTTCACTAGCAGCGATGGTTTTCGAGCTGAGACATTGGGTGGAGGGTCGGTGAAAGATCGCGAAGGCGTGCTTTCTGATGCTGATTTGCTAGGATAGATTCCAAGAGGATCTGGCGACCCGACTGCCACCTCACTTTCGGTCCCCTTGCGAGACTCTAGTGGTTTCAAGTTGTCCCCGTCCAACTCGGACGCCTCAATGAGAGCCTTCGATGCCGGCAGTGCATTGGGACTTGTATCTGGGGACTCAACTATTCCTTTCTCCGCAGTCTCTGGTCCTACCAAGAACTTGAATTTGCCCGACTCCAAGTCTCGTCCTAAACGCTCTTCTTTGTGGTGAATTCCGAGATTCAATACGTCTGCCGGTGCCCTTGGTCGCTCCTCGAAAGGTTCTTGACCCCAGCTCATATGGCGAGGCGAATATGGTGGCAGACTGGAGGAGGTTTCTGCACGACGAGGGCTCCCAAAGACAACGGGCGAGGTTGGCGCGGAGTTTTGACGGCTTCGACTGTCTGTGCTGCTGACCATTAATCTTGACCCTGCAACCGTATCTTCCCTCAAACCTGACTACTCACAAAGTTCGGACGGTCAAACTCAGATGGATGCTGTTCATTTGGCTATCAATCTCCGTCCTGAGTCTGGCCACTTTCTTGTCTTGCCAAAGATACCGAGCAGCCTGTCCCACGCGCGCGATGCCTCCGCCTCCATCTTTTGTCAAGCTCTTGAATCGGTCGCCAAAATCCTGGCAGCGTCTTACGCAGTCTTGACACTCGATAAGGGTCGCATGCAGGTGGTCGAGATCTTTTGCGGATGAAGATTCTGGAAAGTCCGATCTGAGCGTCTGACCAAGCTCTTCCAACAGGCGTCTGAAGCCATTGACCTTCGAAACGAAAGCTTTAGCACCTTCCGGCGCATCCTTGAGATCGTCGATCACCTCATATAACTTGACCGCAAGCTGGATTGGTTCGGAGACGTTCCAGCCTGGAAGGACCATGGCTTCTAATAAGAAGCGGCCTTTCAACGGTGGTGAAGCCAGGTGCCAAAGCGATTCTCGATCGCATTGCGCATCAGCTTGAATGCCATTGCCAGATGGATTTCCTTCTCCGCCGTAGAGTCATGATGCACAGTCGCGATCTCACGCAGGATGGCGGAGTATAAGGAAGGGATGAGTGTGAGTGGGGCTCAAGCAGAGCAGATGACATGAGAAAGCGGAATCGGCATGGACTAGCTCTAGAAGGAGATGAAATCGATGCAAGTGATGAAGTGACTGAGACGCGCTGACAGTGACAGGCTGCAGGCAAGATCAGAGCGAATCGTGGTCGGCGCTATTCCCACGTGCTGCTCTAATTGGGGGTCGATTCTACGATAACAGGCGAATAGCCAAATCTCCCGCTCCGCCAAGCACTGTTGTCCTCGTCGGCATCGAACTACCCAGGGGCGAGACGGAAGCATCGCTATTCGCTGCCGACGAAGATGCGCCTTCCCCTCGATGGCAGCTTCACCAATACAGCGTTCTCGCTGGTAAAGAATTCAACAGAGCAATGGTGGGACGGAAAGGAGCAGGCGTGGGGTATGGGGTAGATTCCCCCGACTCGGCCGGGGGCCATGAGGCTGTGTGTGGCTGTGGGGGCTGCCTGGGGCTGGCTCACTGGCTGTGAGATCCAGGCGTGATGCCAAGCCCCACGACTCCCGCACCCAACGCGCAGAAACCCACGCTAGGAGCGGGTGTGGCCCAAGCTCACTCTGTTGGTGCTCGCCTTAACGAATGGCGGAGCATCGAGACTTCAGCACCTCACTCCCACCCCATAGGTCCAAGAAAGACCTCGTCTCCAACCTTCGCTCCTTTCCATTCAACTCAACGCCAACGTCTGGGCACTCCTCCATCGAAGCGTAGAACTCTCGTTTCATGTTCCATCTGCCTGGGAGCTGACTATCATCGACCACTGGGTGAAGATGCAGCTAAGTTTACCGCGCTTCTGGGTCGACCACTCCCACGGCTTCAACTACTACATGGTGAGAGCCGCAGAAGCGACGCGACTGCAGCAACGCTAAATCTTCCTCCAGACATGGCAGGAAAGACGCCGACTTGTTCTTGCTTCGGTGGAGAGAACAGGCTTCGGCTGGTGGATCGTGCTGGTCGCTGGAGTCGGCTTTCTCACCGACGCCTATGATGTTTGTCCACACCTGGTCAGGCCAGGCTCGCAAGAGGCTTACTGTTGGCTCGCTAGATCTTCTCCATCAACACCATAGTACCCATGTTGTCCATCATCTATTGGGACGATCACGTTCCTATAAGATACCAGCTCGGAATGAACACGGCTACCCTTCTGGGATCGATGATTGGTCAGGTAGTCTTTGGTCTCCTAGCAGACCGCTACGGCCGGCGGAAGATGTATGGGCTCGAACTTATAGTCACCATCACTGCTTCTCTGGGCTTGGCGACAGCGTCGACCGGAATCCATGGGTCCATGTCGCTCATCGGACTACTCATCTTCTGGAGGCTGGTCATGGGCGTGGGTATTGGGGCCGACTACCCACTCAGTGCGGTCATTACCGCCGAGTAAGTCTTTGAACAATTTCTAGCCTGTCAACATTGACCATTGTTAGATTTGCTCCAACGAAATACAGGGCACGCATGTTGGCATCAGTCTTCCTTTGTCAACCCTTGGGCCAGCTGATCGCTGTCTTGATGGCCTTCGCTGCAACCGCAGGCTTCAGATCGTACATCGCCGCGGTGCCAGGTGCTGCGTCATGCACCGCCGCTGCCAGTGATGTCGAGGGCATGGAATGCGCTAAGATGGTTGATAGATCATGGCGACTTGTGGCTGGTCTAGGCGCTGTGCCGGCCGCTATTGCGATTATATTCCGACTGACTATACCAGAATCCGTCAGTGTTCATCTGGGCCACCATATGATTCCAATCCGCTGACATTATGGGAAAGGTTTATTACATTCTCGACATCAAAAACGATACCAACGAAGCCATGCATGTCAAAGACTACTTCGGGTCTGACGGAGACCTTGACCTCCACAATCAAGACCCCGCGCAGACCGATGAATACAAGCTGGTCCATCATCATTTTACAGACGAAGTAGATAGCAATCCCAAGAGTGTTCCACAAAGTCTAGAAATACATCGACCTCACGCCAGCCACCGTCCCGGGCCACGTATGCAGGATGTACAAGAAGAACTCGCTGTGGGCGGATGTGTGGTCGAGACACTTGAAGATCCTCACCCAGAGCAGGCTTCTCGTGCAGACTTTTACAGATACATGATCACAGACGGCAATTGGACGGACCTTTTCGCAACTGCGACTGGGTGGATGCTACTTGACTTCACGTGTCCGTAATTCCGTTCCTCCCTCCATTCCTTGTGGCGAAATTGGGATGTAACACACCCCTGAAAGTAGCCTGATCTCGGCATCGGCCAACCTGTTCAACGTCCGAATTGGTGAAGTGGGTGGATTGCTGATTTTGATTTCTGATCTAGTCTACCTACTTGGAGTCAACAGCTCGAGTTTCGTCCCAACGATGTTCGGAGAGATATCACGACCGCGAAAGCGGCCTTATCAGTCACTCATCAGCAATCAACGTCATATCATGGAGTCGACGTCCATCGGAGCTTTATGCGGCAGCGCCCTAGCTATACTAATCTTGCACCATTTCAGTCGAAAGAAGGCGCAGACGTGGGGGTTCCTGATCCTAGGATCGCTTTTCATTATCGTTGGTGCCCTTTACATAACGCTTCCTACCACGAATGCGCATGTGGCTATGGTTACCTTTTATGGTATATGCCAGCTATTTTATAATTTAGGTAAGCGACCTTGCAACCTTTGTTCTGGGCCGACGACTAACAGATCCTGATTCAGGTCCTAACACAACCACCTTCATCGTGAGCACGACTTGGCACGAGACCGATATTGACATTCGCTGACACATCTCAAAGATACCAGCCGAAGCTTTCCCAACCCGGTACCGCTGCACCTGCTACGGCATATCAGCTGCTTGCGGCAAGCTTGGCTCAGTCCTAGGCCAGTTCGTCGTGACAAAGGTCACGAATCAGAGGAGATTGGGTGTAACATTAATATTGTCAGAGATCCTGTACTCACCCGGCACCACATCGAAGTACTAATCCTCGTATAGGTTCGTCATTGTAATGCTTGTTGGAGCAGCAATCTCGCGGTACCTGACCCCGGAGACGAGCGATGCTAATGGCAGGGGTCGGAAACTTGAAGATTTGGCAAAGGGAAAGGCTCATCGGAAGGAGATGGAGCTGGAAGAGCACAGGAATAAGAAGTCACCAAATAAACGACAGTGATGTTGGGCTACTGTATGCGAGCTTCACTAACTACGATTGTGAAAGATAAGGTGGGTTTACATCCGATCCTGCTTTGCTTCCTCGATGCCTATGATCAATGGAGATATCCTCGGGTGCGCTATATAATCCCTGAGCGGAGCATTTAAATCATTTATATGCCAGACAAACCCGTGGTATTGGCGCGATGATTGTTGACCATGATTTCCAGGAGCTTTTGACCCCTTTTTTGTGTTTCGTGACAGTCCACTCAACGATTCAAAGCGCGAATACTACTGGCAATGGGCAAGGTACCCCAGACCACCCGCATACAGGCCCAAAGACAAACTTCAAAGAATGGTCCGCCAAAGCAGCCTGGAAGATGTTCCACGCCAACCCGGATGATCTCGGAGACGACTATATCGTTACGCACCTCGTATACGCAGCAGCTTTACCCGCCGTACTATACATCAGCCTGCATCCCTGAACGGTGCTCCAAGTATCTACAACAATCCTTGATCAAAGCTCTACGATCCATGACAGCTTTCTACCTTACGCAAGCATCAACAAGCTATATTCTTCAACAGCTTAAGACGCTTACATCTGACACAGCAGACGATACGTACAGATACAAGGCGAAGATGATGACGGGGAAGCCAAAGTATTCCTCGCTAGGGCCGTAAGAGTTACAAGATAAGAGAATGCAGCATGCACCCACCGATTGAGTTTGTGCTGGACTGTGATCTTGAATTGAGGGATGTTTGTGGGGATGATGCAGAGGTATGTATCTCGATCTTTTTGCCGGTTATATGATGCTGGAGGCTGACCTTGGGGTTAGTAAACGCATGAGTTCCGTTAGCAGGGTTATGGTGTTGGTGAGTTTGCATACAATACCAGCAGGGCCCTCATCATGATCTATTCGGCCTTCCAGTGACGATTGTCGCTAGTCACCGCGTCAATCTAGCTGAATAGACTGCGCAAGGCCCCGAAGCGAGTTCCATTCCAGAGACTAGGTGCGAAAAGATGCCGACAGTTTTTAAGCACGATTGCTACAGCTCAGCTCACGATGTCTACGAGATGAGGGTCGGCAATGGGGGAGACAAGGAGGGACGAGGCTTCATTAATTTCAAGCTGCTCTATTGGACTGAGCGGAGTACGAAAGTATTGCAGAAGAGTGGTTTGATGCCCCTAAAGGGTATTCTATTAAGCTCGCATCGTGCCCTTTCCGGTATCCCTAGCTAAGTATTCGAGCTCATGCTGACCCTTCTGATTCCTCGAGCGGAACGAGGAACGAGAACAAAGATGGTGTTCGATCTTGCAGATCGACATCAACTTGATCTTCACTAGCCATTTGCGCCTGTGTCAAGAATGGTTCGGAGGGAGAGACCCGCAGAATATACACTGAAACCCTGGGCCTGCTGAGATGTGACGCCTTCTTTGCGAATAGGCTTACGAGGACTTCATGGTTTTCGGTCGGAAGGAATCCACTCTTGACAGTCGCATACTGCATGAACGATATGAAAGGGTGGGCGCGAATGCATCGCAATCACAATACCCATCCGCAGTTTGAAGATCGCTTATTACAATCGCACGTGGAGCTTTATAGCCAAAACAGTGGTTTGACCCAGAAAATCCCTGTCCGTCGTTTCCACTAAACTGAATCTAGCAGCAATTCGCAATCCTCGCCAGGGTTTCCAGCATTCGGGAACGTGCTCTCCCAAATTGCGTATCCGCCGTGGGGGTTCACGCACAAATTCAACATTTCGTCTTTCAACAAACGCCCCTCCGCACACACTCTATCCCAGATTTAGGCAATGGAAGCGCCCACAATGGCGATCAGCCATTCCACCACCTTCCTACCCCTCTCACCCTCCCACTCCTCCTCCGCACCCCCTCAACAGCCTCCACGCCCTTTCACCTCCTACCAAACATCTCCACACCCCTCCACCTC
>JAABUK010002686.1_pt1 | contig 31530 bp, 26 predicted proteins | sample 5559141 | NCBI WGS metagenome assembly JAABUK01 (sample SAMN10711869, study PRJNA513367) | rock metagenome | isolation source: Antarctica rocks | place: Antarctica: Victoria Land, Pudding Butte nord | collected 2016-01-03
GACCTAAAAAGCTCATTATTAGGCTACCAATCAGGGTAACCACGGCGGAGTTAGAACAGGGGCGACGTGGGCAAATCCAGCAGGAAGGAGGTCACGTGACCGGAGCAGTCAGCCAATCAGGAAGAGCTATGCGTCAAAGACGAGGTCGTAAATTATGACGTAGATACCTCAGAAACAGTCTAATTATCGATTTATAGCATGAAATCCACGTCATGGATTGGATTTACAGATTTTGGCCCTAAATTTTAGGGTACCAACCCTATAAGGCTGGACGGTTACTAGGTGTGGACGGTTACTAGGTGAACCCTTCTATCAACTGCTCCTAAAGTACTTTGGCTTTCCAGTACATGAGGTTGACATGTCAGCTTGGTGGCTTCACTTGTGGATCCATGAAGCTGTGCAGCTCTAGCATCATAGTGCCATTGCACAATGGCCCACAGTGCCCAACTTGCCACTTTAATCGAGGAACTGATTCAAAGTACAAACAAAAGCTGGTCAAGTTCACATATCGACAAGTACAAGCGTGCAGCAATAGCTGCTTTTGCAGATGCTAGCTCTGGCCGTACTAATCAATTCGATGTGTCTTCTCGATTGGAAGGCCTTGAGGAGAAAGCCAGAATCCTCAACAACGACCCACTAGCAGACGCCCTTCATGCCAGGCTTGATGAGCTGTCTACGGTAACTTATGAATGGATTCCCGAGATCCTCTCTCTATTATTGCAACTGTCAGATAGGCCTGTGCATGAATATAGACTCGAGGACTTGGAACTGCTACGGCCTGCCACGCCATCTGCTCCTTTGACCTGGTCAGACATCGGTGCCGACGATCATATAGATTATGGAGAGGATATTTGGAATAATGTAGACTTTGCTGCCGATGGGTCCGACGAGCATGAATCGTTTGAGTCTGATAACCCACATACTGCAGATAGTTCGGCCAACACCAGTCTAGTTGAATTCAAGCAGTCCAAGATACGCTTGAAAGATTTGATCGTACCTATTGATGACGCAGGACTTCGAGACATTGAGAGCGCCCAGTTTTGGAAGGATGATCGCGACGGACCCACAGTCACCAACGGTCATGAGTCTGACGGAGTGCTGACAGAGACTCAAGCGATTCGCGAAGTGATCTTTATGATATCAGGGCTACCAACGTCGATATTCTGTCACAATGAGATAGGAGAAATCGCCCTTTCTCGGGGTATGCTCATGCGGCATATAACCTCGCTCTCAGCGACAGCGTTGCTGGAAGTATTCGCCGGTATCGGCACCAAGATATGCAATGTTCGTCAGTGGACTAAAAGGGAGACCGAGATTCCACTGGAGCAGACATTCGCAGTGTTGCTTTCCTCACGTCTTGCAGATGTAGATCACAAGCTGTCGATGATAGAGTCAAAAATACTCTATCCTGGCGCGGAGTTCGTTCCAACACTTTTGGACCTCCACGAAGAAGTTTGTGGTTCGACGCGATTGATACAACAATTAGATGATGTTCTGGCAGAAATGAGGCTTGTTTCTGATTCTGGATTACCATTCCGAATATTGGAGTGCTTGTTCGATAGATCGTGCGCCAGCCAAAGCATCGGAGATGAGGAAGGGTACGAGTTCATGGCGGAGCTCTTTTTCGAATGCTTTGGGACATATCTCAGGCCTATACGATCATGGATGGAGAAGGGCCAGTTGAACGAACGAGACAGGGTAATGTTCATCCGGAAGTGTGCGGAGATAGTCCCACAGGACTTTTTGTGGCAAAACCAGTACAGCCTCATTATGGGACATGCTCCTCGCTTTCTGCATTTGGCGGCGAAGAAGATCTTCAACACTGGGAAGAGCATCGACTTCCTCAGGCATCTGGGTAATGAAGAAGACGCTGTGGGTGGGCAAGCCAAGGAGCAGTTTGGGATGACCTTTCAAAGCGTGTGTCGACCAGCTGACCTTGGGTTACTCAGTCCCTTTCCAGAGCTCTTTGACATGGCCTTTGACAGCTGGATCGCTAGCAAGCATCACTCATCCTCATCGAAATTACGTGAGCAACTTGAAACGCAGAGTGGCTTGCAAAGATCATTGGATGCTTTAGATTACATCTTTTTCTATCGCGACGGCGCTCTGAGCAGTAATGCTGCCAATGCCATCTTTCAATGGATCGATCGGGGGAGCGGTCGATGGAATGACAGCTTCGTCCTCACAGAATTATTCCAAAACACTTACCGTACCATCTCATGCATCGATCGCGATCGTCTTGATGTCCGCGTCGATGCGGTTGCTCCCCAACGCTTATTGCATCACGCAAGGCGCTCCATAGGTGTTCTCGAAGATCTACGCATTTCGTACACCCTGCCGTGGGCTATCGCTAATATCATTAAACCAGAGTCCATACAGACGTACCAACGGGTCTTCGTGTTACTATTACAAATACAGAGGGCAAAGTACCTACTTCAACGTGAAAAGCTCACGCAGCGCCTCCCAGCAGCTGTCGACAGGCTCGGACTGCTCATCAACGATGTGCACCATCGGCTCCTATGGTTTGTGAATACAATGCTGACGTACATCACCCACATGGTTGTCTCAGCGACCACTAGCAGCATGTGCACAGCAATGAGGCACGCAGTAGATGTGGACGGCATGATAGAAGTCCACGATGCATATATTGCACAGCTGGAAAGTCGATGCTTCCTCACCAAACCACATGGCTCCATTCGCCAGGCTCTGTCATCGTTGCTCGACCTTGCCGTTCTACTTTCGGACATCCAATTATCTTGTGTGAAAAAGACGGTTTTAAATGCGAGAGATGGGCTTGTAGATTTGAAGCTCAAGCCACAATATGCTGCTTTATCGGCAGACAACGGGTGCTTAGAGTCTGATTCGTCGGGTGAAGAAAGTGATGCCCAAACCATCATAGAGTCTCAAGCTGCCGTGGGACCCTCGAATTTAGAGAGGTTGAGACATGTGAGCGACATGTTTTCAAAGCTCCATTTCTTTATCATGTCAGCGGTACAGGGAGTCAGTAAAACTGATGGTGCAACTTGTTATGAGTTGCTTGCGAGTAGTCTAGCAGCAGGTCTGAGGCAGTGAAAGGTCTTCTGCGCCTATTTGACGGACAGTGTTAAGACAAGGCACATCAACGGGAATCCTAAATCTAGCAGTGTGGTTGATTGTTCAACATTTCTCTGTACTGGTAAGGCTGATCACAGCTTATCTCTTGCGGATCTGCAGGGAACGTTGACTCCAGGCCCAATGGTGTTCCCCCCCAATCATTGGGGTTGATTGCTGGATGCATGGCGGATGCAGAGCTGACAGTTGCTCGCTAATGTCGATTGGAGGCTCGACGATTGTGTGCATTACATGATACAGGCAGCTTCATTCGGGTTGAGACACGTGGGGTCGCCCAAATGTAGATTCCACTGCCAGCCGGATGAGAGCACTCACGCCAGGCGCCTCCACACCAAAAGCACAAGTTGGTGCAAGATTTACAGCATAGAATTGGAAGGGGAGTTGCTCTGTGGGGTCACCAGCCAATATGATGATTGGGTCTGCTTGGCCTTTGCACCAGCCAAGGGCGATCGGCTATCCTTGGAGCAGGATGAAATCATGAACGGGGACAGCTACCATGGTCGGCCACGATGCTCTAGGATGAGTTCCGAGTGGGTGGCTGTGCGATCGGCACCGGTGAGCGATTGCAGCGCATACTTTAACTACTTATGTGAGAAGGAAGAGTAGAGACGAGAGGACTGTGGGCCGAATGTAAGCGCGAATGGTGGTAGTAAGGAGGGATATAGGATTCAGGGGCTGGCGAAGGAGACGACTGCTTTGGCCCACACTCACCACTCGCAGCGGAGAGCGACAGGAATAGGGCTGAGATTACGTACTGCTTTAGGTAAAAGGGAGCTCGAAGAGGTCACCAATTGCACTAATTGCGGCCGTTCCCCTCGCCCAAGACTCTAAGCAGACTAAGCTTAAACAATATTCGCCATAATTATTAATGGTAGCATCATCCTTCCACCCTTCCTACCTACGAGCCTCCCTGACCTCTCCATGTGTAAGCGCCCTCCCCTCGCCGGCCCATCCACAGCGTATATGACACATGGTCCAAACCTTCTCTTCCTTTCTTCTCGACTCCCATCTCCGCGGGAGTAAGGGTGATGAGGGGAGCTGTGATGGATGGTGGCATCATCGCAGTCTGTGGCCTCGACGTCGCGCATCCATCCCCAAACATGTCCGCGCCCTGATTCATTTGTGGGGCTCAGTGACCCAACACACTTGCGTGCAACTGAGAGGCCTCCGAGTTATCTCAAGCTGCGGTAAGTGTACCAGTCACAGTCACGGGTGTACCCTGCGTAAGACACCGAGCTTTCATTCAATCATTCACCATATCATTGTGATCGCGCATGGCTGGTACCAAAGTCAAAGCTAGCTCTTCTCAGAGCTACCGTTCTCATGTCCTCAATCCTTATCATCCCTTCACATCGTTTTGTGGGGAAGATGCGAGATACCCAGACTACCAGTCTCGCCCCATCCGTCTTGCCCTGCCTTAGCACTTCCCCGGATTTTCGCTCATCATTTGCATCATTCCGTGTCGCTTCTGCACTACCGGCTTCTGCCAAACGCTCGCATCATTCTCCTCGACACAATTATACCACCGTATCCAGAGTCTTACTACGCCCGGCACCTTATCTTAGCTTTCTCACATCTTTTTCAATTATCTCTCACCAACGAATTCATTCAAAACTTTGAAGGCATCCCTTGTCTCGCTACGGTATTCAGCCACTCCATTGCCAACAGCAATTCACATGCCAACCAAAGTGCTCGTGACCGTCAATGCCACTGGTCGACAAGCTGCCTCTGTGTGTAGGGTCGCCTCGGCGGTCGGATATGAGGTGAGGGCACACGTCAGCCAGTCCCAGAAGGCTCACCCCGTTGCACAAGAGCTCGAGGCCCTTGAGAATGTCACCGTTATCGAGGGCTCTTTAGAAGATAGCAAATTCATATCCGACCTTTTCGTTGGCGCCAACAAGGCTTTCATCAACACCCTCACGTGGGGCGATGAGGTTGCTATTGGCAAGTCGCTGGCCGATGCTGCGAAGAAAGCAAGGATAAAGCATTATGTGGGCGAGCAACAGCAGTGAGATTGACGAGCTTGCTGACGGGAAGGATAGATTTATAGCAGCATGCCCGATCATAGCGTTCATGGCAAAGGATGGCCAGCAGCGCCCTTGTGGGCGTCCAAATACGCAATCGAGAACTATGTTCGCCAGGTGAGAACAAGATTGCCTTAAGATGCAGCAGCAGGTCGATACTCAATAAGAGCAGATCGGCCTCCCCGCAACCTTCGTCTATACTGGTATCTATAACAACAAGTGGGTCTACGCAAACCCCACAATGTACCATTGCTGATCGTAGTACTTCAGCTTCACTAGCCTACCCATGCCTCTCTTCCGCATGAAACGTTTGGCCAACGGCAGCTTCGAATGGAAGGCCCCTTTCCACGCTGATGTACCCATACCATGGCTCGACGCCGAGCATGACGTCGGGCCAGCAGTCCTTCAGATCTTCAAAGATGGCATTAGCAAGTGGTCTGGGGATCGGTACGCTCGGAGAGGCCATCCTTCGATTGTGTTCTTGCAGGACTAACGCGTCGCTCCCTGCAGTATACCCCTAGCATTCGAGCTCTTGACCCCCAACCGCGTCTGTCACCTCTTCTCCCGTGCTCTCCGCTGTCCTGTCCGCTATATCTTTAGCCCGACTATCGAGATCGAGACGTCAATCCCTCACGGTTATGGCGAACAGCTGCGAGCATTGGAGGTACTTTTTCGGAAATGCAACGCACCATACTTTGGCTCAGAGATAAAGGGATCTAATCAGGAAGTCGATCGTGCGAACGGGGACGGCAGTGGTGGAGCAGGTGGAGAGGGTACTGTAGTTGAAGAGGCGCGAGCGCTGTGGGGTGGATGGAGGGGGATTGAAGAATACGCAAGAGAAGTGTTTCCGGTCGAGGAGACGGCTAACGGGCAGACGTGGATGAATGAGGCCGCTTGAAGTCCATAGGCCAGGGCGTGACAGAACTCTTGGAGCTCCAACATATGTTGGGGAGGGGCCCGAGTGTGGAAAAAGGTGCATACAGTGGCGTATCTGGGGACTTGGTAAAGGTCTGCATTTCGCCCACGGAGTCAATTGAATTGTCATTTACAGGGTGGGTGGCCCAGTCGATTTGGTTTCTATCTCTCATTAAACCGGCGTGCATGTTCACATATAACCATGGGCGGCTCGATCTTTACTTAGCATAGATAACAAGATGTCGTGCCTTCTAGCCAACTGGAAATCGGACTTTTGAAATTGAAATCGGAATTTTTCTGCTCTTTTCGGGCAGCTATTAAAAAATGTCAGACTTCTTCTTGCCCAATAGTTCTCGAAGGTCCATACAAGGTAACCCAACTCGGTGGGCATTGGCTGTTGCATGGGACAAATTCGTCACTCAACGTTCACTCAGCCGGCTCAACATTGCATCACGATCGCTCTAATCTCAGAATGTCATGGACCTCGGCCAATCTCAGGAAAAAGATCCGTTGGAGCGGTATGATGAATGGCTGATACAGGGCCGACACTCCACAGTCATACTTTGACGTTGTAATGAATTGTGCTCGTTGCTATATATGCCTACGTTTAATCATTCCTAGTCATCATAACACCATCACTATGGCCAACGTCTTTCCGACGTCGCACATACCTTGCACGACTCTCGACATGCATGTACCCTAACAACCGCCCCTCAGATCCATCAAGCCCATATTCGCCTCAACTTCCCAAGCGCTCATCTCTTCAATGTCCTCCAGGCTCTTGATTCTCCAAAAGTTCTGGACACCGGCCACAAATCGATTACTCGTCCTCTCCACATCAGGTTCATCAACCGCAGCAAAGCATATCCTGAAGTAAGCCCAGCTCTTCGTCTCTCTGATCTCTTCGGTCGGAGCAAAGATCGCGCCCGGCGCTACAAGCACGAGGTACTTGTGCGTGGTGAGATGTATCCAGAGCGCCCTCGCCAGCTTCTGAGGGGTTGTCTTCTTCCAGAGAGGGTGCGATTCAAAATTCATGTGAATCCAGATGAACATGCCACCGAGGGGCCAGCTAAAGTCATACAGAGGCACCTTATCGACGACGCTCCACTCATTGGAGATGCTCTTTCGGCGGCCGGCCTTGACTAGTTCTTTCCCCTCGTCGAGAATGGTGCACATGGTCTGCATCCTGCGCTCGTAGTTTCCGCGCAGACCTTCGAGCCAGCGTACCCAGCCGTCGGTCCGCCATCCTCCATCTGTCTTGCCGCCGCCGCGTCCGTGCTTCGAATCGTGGGGACCCATGATCAGCTCGGCAATCATCGATTGGACAAATCCGGAGGGTTCTACGGTAAATATGGAGTTAGCTATACCGTTACTGGAGTGAGGTCAGATTGCACAAGAAGACTGCAGAGTAATCAGATATGGACAGGCGCCAACGCTCTCGAGACATGTCTGACAAGTCTAAGGACTTTGGATGAGGAATATGAGCTCCGCAAAGTACGTACGTTGAGTGGATGTTTCTGTGATGCGAAGGAGCCGTTCGCAGAGGGCTGGTTGGGTGGTAATCCAGCCCATACGGCAGCCAGGCGCTACTGTTTTGGAAAAGGTATCTAGACGGACAACGCGGCCCTGATAGTCGACCGAGAGGTAGGATGGCACAAGGGAGTCAAGGAATGGGTAACCTGAAGATTTCCGCGGTGGTAAGCTGTCCGAGGTAGCGTTTGAGACTCTTAAGGAATCATTGGCGGATGGATATTGGAGATACCAGTATGGGTCGTCTTCAATGATCACAACGTCATATTTCACACAAACTTCATATATATCTTTCCGGCGCCGAACGCTGAGAGTTCCCGCGGTAGGATTTTGGCCAATTCTAGATTCAAAATCAATTTCATCCAAAATCCCCAACTCGAAATGTAGCTTACGTAACAGTATATATCATATGAGGCCTCTTGCCCCTGGCCTCATTCCAAGTGGCTAGCACCTCGTATAGACCACCCTTGCCGTGTGCTTTCATTCCTTCGTCATCAACGGTAACAGGCACGATGTTTAGCCCTCTTGGTCTCGCAGCCTGGATCGCGTTCATGTAGCAAAATTCCTCGACGAGTAAACCTTCCCTGTAGCCAATCCAGTCCTGGTCCTCATTCCAGGTATTGCTAAGAGCCTCAATAGCTTTCGAAAAGCCATCTGTGGAGCCACAGGTCAAAATGATCTCAGGTCCACCGCTGTAAGGAACGTTAGGATGCAGATTCTCGGTTGTAAATTGACGAAGGTAACTGTAGAGCGGTGGATATCCTTGTGCTGTACCGTATTGGAGAGCGGTCTTCAGATCGATTTTGCGAAGGACATCTTGGTTGTCTGAGGTTTTAGGCACGACGATGCGAGATACGGAGAGGTCATCCGATAGGGTCGTCGTAGATAGAAGATCTGTAGGAGGATCAACTGGTTTGTTGGGTGTGGGGGTAAAGCGCTGGGGAAGAGCTGCAGCGGCTTCGAGGGTGTCGAAAGGGAAGTAATTGTGGTTTGGAAGGCCGCCAGCTAGATTGCCGATGCCGGGTATTGAGAAGTATTTATAGAATTCCTTGATACTACTCGCCGAGCGGTTCTTGGTGGCCTTTGAGTAATGATGAGAGAGGTCGATGGGCTCTGGCAGCATCCTAGCACCGATGAATGGTTCCATATTGACGATCAAGGTTCCCAAGGATGGATGAAATGCGTGGCTCTGAAGCTCTGCTAGATTGTTGATAGTCTTAGTATGGCACGGCCATGGAATGTTTTCATGTTTCCTTCTCCATAGCGGCCATGCTTGATAATACCCTCTGCAGCTAGTACCTACTACGTAGTAGATAAGGCAGATCTATGACGGTCTTGGGTCCTGGCACGCTCAACCAATCGGAGGTTAACCCACTCTCGGCTTCTATCTGCCGGCGCAAGTGCTCCGATCAGGGTCAGCCCTACCAGGCCCAGAGTCAGCTTACGGTCCGTTACCACCTGCGTTGATTGTACATACACTCTGTATCAGGTATTCTCATGGGAGTATATGGTTCATGCATACGCAAGCTTTAGACAGTCCTAGGACTCGAGTAGGCGCGAAGCAGGTGCTCCGATCTTTTTGGTCAAGTCGAGGTTGACAAGAAGGGGACCTATTCAGCTGCCACGTTCATCCATTATGGGACCAGAAGAACACAATGGTGATCCTGACATCGGAGCCTTGTACGATGAACGTTCTCGCTGGCAGGACGAGCATGAAGGTGGACCTGAGCCTTCAACACCTGGGAGCTCCGAAATGGGCATTTCCTCTCGCTCTGCGTCACCCGATCAAACGAACGAAAGCTTCCCTATCCCAGTCTGGTTGCGCGAATCCTCAAAGTCCTTTCATTGGCGATGGGTACCTGTCCCTGTTCGACAGGCTGCTCGAGCTGTAGTGACATGGTCGAAAGGCCCGAACCCACCTCAGGTCCAGAAGATTACTCCATTCTTCCCGCTCATTCAGGAGGCGCCCATTCGGTTTATTGGTAAGCACCTATCGAAGAGAAGACACAAGGCTGCACTCCTGGCTTTCTTCTACTTTTGCTGGCTTTTGACCTTTACCCTGGTCTTGAATCACTCCGCACAAGCTGGGAATATTAGAGGATATGGAAAGCCGCAGCCTGTTTGGTGCGGCGCAAGCTTTTGGGACATCGACAATAAATGTGGATTGAACGGAAATCGATGCCGACCTTTTGACAACGCAACGCTTGCTTTCAGGTGTCCTGCTAATTGCAAAGCTGTGCATGTGCTGGAACCTCATGCGGTGGGCGATCACGAAGTCAATTATCAACCATATGTGATCGGTGGGCCTACGGCAGGAGAAGAGAATTCTACAGTTTCGGATACCGTCTATCGAGGCGACTCCTTCATATGTCAAGCAGCCATACACGCAGGTCTTGTCGGCAATGATATGGGTGGATGCGGCGTGGCCCAACTCGCAGGCGAACAGAGTAATTTCACTGCCAGCAAGCGGCATGGTATCCAAAGCATCGCCTTTGACTCTAGCTTTCCAAAATCATTCACTTTTATCCAAGGACTTCCTTCGCAATGCGTGAGGGACTTACGTTGGCCACTGCTGGCGGTGACCTGCGGATTTACCACCATCCTATCCCTCTGCACGACTTCTCCTCCTGTCTTTTTTGCATCAGTATTCACGATGCTCTTCTTCCATGTGGGGCTCGTCTCGGATCCTCCTGACCACTCGGACTATGCCTCACTCACCTCTCGGGTCATCGGCCGATTCCTTCCCGCAGCCTTCGTGGCCTTTGTCATATACCGATTTTGTGTCAAACCTCAACAGACTGGCTTGAGTGCCAACATTGAGAGGACTGTGCTCTGGCTGGGTGGGGCCTGGATCGGCGCCCTGAATAATTACACATTCGATTGCATCCCTATACAGCGTCTGACTCCGTCGGACATCGCAGAACAACCAGGAGCGAAGCTTGCCTTAGTGATGGTGGTGCTTTCGATATTCACTATCGCGCTTGGGCAGGTGTGGTATTTGCGGCTTGAGGGTCTATTTCCTCGCTATCTGGGCATTTACGGGACTTTCGTGGCTGGATTGCTCCTTTGCGTCGCTTTACCGCCGCTGAACCTTCGAATCCATCATTACTTTCTCGCTCTTTTATTACTTCCGGGTACGCGCCCGCAAACGAGACCAGGCCTTCTCTATCAAGGGATCTTGGTTGGTCTATTCATTAACGGAATCGCACGCTGGGGTTTCGACTCCATCATGCAGACAACAACATCACTTCGTGGCCAGGGACCATTCGACCCACCTCTGCCGAACGCTACTGCAACTACTGTGGGCCCGTCCAATATCACGTTCTCGTGGAGCCGGCCTCCACGGCCTTTCGATGGACTGAGTGTTCTGGTGAACGATGTTGAGCGCCATCGATGGTACTGTGGAGAAGGCGCTCCAGAACACAATTTCGATAGACACGACGAGATGGAAAAGGAGTATTTCAGATTTGGATATATGAGTGGCAGTCAGACAGCGAACAAATTCACAAAAGCAGGAGTATGGGAGATAGACGGCTCTTTCAAGATTTCGCCTCCCAAACCATAGTCAGATCTTGGACATGAAGTATAAAATTCAACATCGTACAAAACACTGTGCAAGAATCTCAGTGAAGATCCCAACTTCCGGATTTCACCGGAGTACAAACGAAATGAGAAATGAGCAAAGGTCAGGGATGGAAGAGTTCAGTCACGGCATTCCGGAACACCAGCTGTCAACATGCACGAAAGGTTAAAAATACAGCTTCTACAAGCATGTCGAGGCTAGTTTCGTGGGCAAAGCGGCGACGATGGGCTGATCGGTCTACCTCCTCGCCGTCAAGCAAGTCTTATGAGGCCTCCCTACGTTTTTGCACGCTCAACTTACCTCGGCACAATATTCTAAGTCGTGAAGAGGCTTGCTTTATTGTGGTTCCTTGCGGCGTATCGCTCGCTCCTAGCGATTGCATATCTCTTTCTCCCGTTCCCATTCTGCAAAATTGTCTCACTTCATTCAATTATTATATTAATGTTATTATGAGTTGCTTCACGTTATATGATATACATATATGGTACAGTCTGAAATCGTAAAGTCTTTCATTCTCCTGCGCACAAGCCTTGCTTCGCTGTCATACCCATGTTGTCCGTCGCTTGGTGGCACTTGCTCCAGGACAACCCGAGCAAGGAATCATTGTTGGGCATTCCATTGCGCAATACGTTGTCATTGGCAATATGAGTGCCACGGCGTATTGATTTGATGGTCATAACGCGTTCACTCTATACAGCATGATCGTGCAATGCTAGGTGAAGAAGGAAACTGGCCAAAGAACCTCTGGCTCGGAGACAGCATGTACGGCTAAGGCATAGGGAAGCATGCGATAAGATCCCAGCGCTGACGGAGACATTTGGACTTAGGGTTCTTTTAGTCATTTAAAGTCGAATGGTGACGCTTACATTGCACCAACTCGAGATACCTAGGATGAAGCTGCCCATTCGTGGTCTCCAATCCGCACCATGGAGCAGTGGCTTCCAGGAAGTATGCACGTCCGCAACAGAGTGGCTCAGAAGCATATAGAGAAGATTGGCGCAGGATACCCAGACTCGAGTTGGCAAAAACATGAACAAGAATTTGCTCCATACACTCGATAGAGCCGCTCAAGCAAAAGAGACAGTGATAGAGTCTGAACTTGACCATAAGCATATGAGCACGTACGGAGTCTCGATCGGAGCTTACACGAGAATGCCCCAAGGGTCCTGCGCTTGCGAAATTCATTCTGCCAATGCTTGCCGTGAAGTCGAGGGGCGTATACCGGGCGCAACAATAAGTCAGGTGCAAACACCTACAGGAGACATTAACGACGCAAAGCTGTAGTCCATACACGTTGACAGGATCTCTCTGTTCGTAAGACCGCTGGAGCAGCTCGATAGCGTATCGAGGTTATTTGTCAACGCTGATAGACTAGATCAGTCAGTATCATCCCATTCTCCGAAGGCGTCGTCGAAGGATTCGCTGGTACTAGAATCAAGTATCACGCCCGGAACCCGATGAACACAAATTATATCAGATTGTCAAAAAATCTAGGATAACGCTTGGGTGTAAGTCCCATTCGTGATCTACTGCGCTCACCGTAGCACAGTGTACCTTTTAGCTATGAGCTGCACAGAGGAGGACCAATGTGGGCGAACGGGGCGCAAAACCGGTAATGATAGGCACGAGAGCCACTTCGGGAACGAAGAACTAGAGATCGAATTTCAAACCATTGCATATAAAGTCGACGTCGAAGATCTCTTGATGCTCCCAAGTGTCGCCTTCAATAGCAGAGCCGACATAGCAAAATGAGTTTCGATTGCAGGGCTCCAAAAGGCATAGACCTCGCCGGAGCTAGTGTGATCCGTAGGAATGGGATTCGATCTCCTTAGCAGCTCTCCACCTTTCATAAATCTAAGGCTGAGGCTGCAAAGTCTGGAGGTTGAGTCTTCACCGTTTACGAGCAAGCCTGAAAAGGCGTCCGCAACCTCAAAGCCAAGCTTAGAGCTGCTCCGAATAAAGAAAAATCCAAAAGCTTTTCCTTTCTAGCCTCCCGCGGGGAAAACCACCGCGGCGAATCTTCAATTGGCACTAACAGCCACTCCATCTCGGAAAAATGGTGGTGGTTTCTCTAGAAGCTGGCCATGTCGCCAGCGATGACTCCAATTCAACCATCCGCCGACGACTTCATGTAAATTGCGCGAAACACTAGTACTCCTTGTCACATTGGTTGAAAAAATGCCATCAGCGCTGTTCGATAGTAACTTGAGTGTAACGCAGCTCATTACCTACTAGCTACGTTAGATGACGCTTATTAACAGTAGCAGTTTCTAATGTCATGAAAGACGTTTGTACAACGCAAAGGTATAGTCTCGCCATATTGACAGGAGCTAGTTCATTGCGAATCCACTCATAGAGCCATGCAATACCACGTCAACCTAAAGACTACGCCGTTCTTCAGTCTCACCCACGATGAACATATAATCGCTGTTCATGGATCTTCTCTTCTTTCGAAGTCGCCGGTTCCCATAGACCTTATCTACAGATCCAAACCATTTCTCAAGAGATGAGGTTCGATTCGGTGTAGAATGTTGTATCAGAAAAGCCAACTTGACTCAACAAGTGAGTCGAATTTGAGCAGTCTGAATTACACTTTTCTGGCCAGTGTTCTCTATACAACTTCTCGCACTCAATATCGTTGCATGCTCATCCCGCACTTTCCATTGAAAGACGAACAGAATTTCTCTGGTCTACATTCTACCCGGACTACCTGGTATCCATTGACTATATTTCCTCAGATATATCAAATTTGCTAGCTTTGAGGCTCAGACTGGCACCAGTCTTCCAACTTCTCGGACTCTTAGACCCTGATATATCTTGGATTCCATAGCACTCTATCAACATGGCCGTATTTCCCAGAATGGCGTTAGCCCCTGGGGCTGCTATCCTTGCTTTTGTCCCCACCGATGCCTTCTGGCAACTCCAATGTGAGGACTCGCTGGCGATTATCGCCTCGATCCATGAAGAGTCTTGGCTCGCAAAGCGAGCATTCTTGGAGGTGGCATTAGCGAGTATAAGCCATTCTCCTTTCAGTCGTCTCTCATCTGTTTCAGCTCTGCATTCGAAATCAACATCCTCAGACCTTCTGTGGTCGAATTGCACAAGCTGCCAGATCAATCAGGATCTTTTCGCATACTGGGCCCCACCTCTCTACTTTGTACGTGCCCATGGGATGAAAAAGATGTGCGGATTGCCAATGGCTCCTCTGTCTTCTTCTGGCTCGAAGCTTCCGGACTGGAAGGATTGGGTCGTATAATCGTGCTACTTGAGGAACAATCATTCGTTCATGTTTTTTGATTTTTTCATGATACCCGGAGGCATTCGATACTTGCAATACTGCATCAAGGCTCTACAAAATTCCTCATGTACTGTCATTGTAGTCATACATCTTTCATTTGTAGCAGTACATATATAGGTTATATCCGTTGACTTGCTTTCGTGATCAATCGGGTTATCAGGACATGGAATTCCAATAGCTATCCACATTTGCCAGACAATCAATACAAACACAAGCCACCCATTGTCTCCCCTACACAGGGGACAAATATTGCCATTGGTCTCTGGCCCTCATCATTCCATAGATGGCGTCGTTGGGTCCCCAAACACCATGCTGAGAGCATCGTATTTGTTAAGAAACATGCCGATATGGCAACCTTGAACAAGCCCGCATGAGTTCCCTGACTTCAGCCGGAACAACCGGGTGATGAGAGCCATGAGAGCAGCTCGAACAATATGTGCACCTGCAATGCAGCCGCTGTCTTCCACTTTCTTGCGAGCAAGGTCCACCACAAGTGCCAGCTCTCCTTGTGCCATGGCTGGGTATTTGGTAACGAATAGGTGAATTCCGGCAGATGTTGCGAGTCGTATGGGTTGTCCGCCCATCATGAGTCCGTGCAGTCCGAATTTGTCGATCAATCAATGAGCAACACGGCTTCCTCTTCGACACCCATTGCGGTAGGTACAGTGATACCGTTACTACCCTCACCATCGTAAAAGACATCTTGCCTTAGGCCAAAGCTATCGTCCAGTGGCTGCTTAAACATCAAGGCTCTTTTGTCCCAGGCGGGGTCGTTGTTCACAGCAATCTATAAGTGGTCAATGCGTCGGCGTATAGGCTTGCTTCAAACCTGTACACTAGACCAGAATTGGTTCAAGCTGTCGCAGTCCATGAGGTTGCTCTCCATCAACCTCATAATTTCAGCACAGGACTTCAATGGCCGCTTGCACTGAGAATGTCTATGGTGGTCAATATAGCGTAGCCGACGAAACGACTCGAAAGGGCCCATTGCCGTGTATCCGTGTGCTGTTGCTCGTTGAACAGAAAGCTTCGGCCTCGCGGATTGTACTTGCAATCCTTCGTATCGATTGGTGTAGTTGCGGAGTATGAGTCAACGTTGTTTTAACATTGCGAGTGACCGTGGATGAAAACCTTGCCGCCGCACCTTATGTTTGATGATAGAGTTTTAACAGTCTGCAATCATGAAGGCAACGTTGGCTTTTCTGTCGGTATTCAAGCAATCCACCACGTCGCAATCCTCAAAACGAATCGGGTTATTCGCCATACCCTTCTACAGACCTCCCGGACGAAAGCCTCTGGTCCATGAGATCATTGAAGATGAATTTGATGACACGGTTGATTTAGAAACTTGTTGGTCAACGAGCCCACTGTTGAAGTATGGTGTCTTGATATATACACTTGTTCTTCATACCTCCTCTCTTGGCATGGAAGGCGAAGATTGACGTCCTCGCTTTGATGTATGCATGAATGTCCGGAACAGAGCCCACCGATACATGAATCATGTACGCAAAGGGTCCGGGGATGGCATTCTGCCAGGCGTACTTATTGAGTCCATACCGGAGCTCGTTACTTTCTCTGATATCTTGGCAAACACCCCCCAAAGTGAATTTCAAGCCAGACGCAGCTCTGATGGCCATACCGCCATAGTCTCACGACTTCTGTACTTCGCCTTTTGAGCAGTGATACAGTGCCAGCAGTGGCCGGCTATGCGTAAGCTGTAGGCTAAACCTTCCATGACTTGTTTCCATGGCTTATTCGGCGACCTTAGCAACAGAGAGCTTTCCAAAATGCGATCAAGTCTAGACGAGGAGGCCGACCCTACAGTGAGCATCGTATACAACCTCACTTGGGAGGTTTGCGTTCTGCATTGCGAGCCTGCATGATATTGAAGTCAGCTTTTGACTCAAATAAATAGCAAGAATGCAGCAAGTCCGGGTAAGGGAAGATTTGAAGAGGAGGCATAACAAACCCGGTGCAGAAAAGGCTGATATGGAAACACTCGGTAAGTTGCGTTGTTGATATGGGAAAGATAGGCTTCAAGATAATGGCTTGTGATGTTGCTATCGATCTCTAAAGGGTCTTTGTACCAGCCGGACGAGTGAATACCGACTCTCGCTGGCTCAGAAGGATATCAAGACTCCGCAACAGAGTGAGCCGTTTTTAATGCACAAAGTTTGCGTTCAATCTTTGTTGCTATCGGTCCTGGTAAACTCGACCGTTGTCTTTTGGCTGCGGTGGGTTTGTTGAATTTGGCGTCACTTGACAGGAGGGTTTTCATAATTCGTGTGTCCGCAGCCAATGAGTTTCGTCTCTTTAGCGGCTTCTGGTCCTCCACTTGAGGCGAGCCCAAGCTTGAGGCAGCCTCGAGTAGTATCGGCGGGGCTTCGGGCTTGATTCTTATGAGTGAAGTACTCGCCTGAGAATCGTAAGAAGGTGAGTCTGGACTGCCACGTTCAACGCGAAATCTACAGGCCAATCAGTGTATTGGATAGGATAATGAACATACATCGAGTGAAGTGGGGCACGAAAAAAGAGAAGCAAGAGTAGTGGCCGAAAAACAATTGTTAGGTTCCAAGAACGGTACCAGAAATGCTTACGCTGTTGTAAATCTGCATTTCCTGCCAAATTTTTCGCATTGAACACAATGAGGCTCGGCGGGATCGCATTTGATCTTCTTTTCCCGGCAAGTTATACATGCAATTGCTAGACGCTTGCGAGGCTTGCCAGCTTTAGTGACACCCCAGTGTGCGTTGACCGCTTCTCCATCGATGACCTTTTTGCATGTCGTACCATCTTCATAGACCCAGCTTGGACCTTCCCCAGAGACATCTTGTTCCCCAACAACCCGAGCCATCGGCTTAACACTATTAACGATAGCCGATGGACTCTGTTCCAAAGCCATCGTAGAGTTGGCTGCCGTCCCATGATCACCCGATTGATCTTGATAATACTGAGCAGAAGTATTGACTGCTAGCACTTGTTGAGAATGGCTAGGATTTAGTGAAATTGCCTGTTGGAGCTGTGGCGTATTTGATATGGTCAACTGTTGTTGATGAGCGAAGCTCAACGGTAGCGGCTGCTGATGCTGTGGGTGATACGACATCTGCGGCGAAGTCCGAAAGGAAGGAGCGTAGGGCGACATGCTCGGGCGTTGATGATGCATGTACATCGGATGGATTTTTTGTGCCGAAGGGCTGATCTGATGATCTTCTCTCGGTGGGCTCACATTGTTTGGAGGTGGTATTTGCGTGGGTAACAATCGTGGGTGGGCATCAGGGGACCCATGAGCAAACCTGGAACCTGAATTGGCGCGATCGGTAGTGGGTGAGCTACTGTGATCTGAAGTTAAGTTGAGCGGCCGCTGAGAAGGGTTGGGACTGCGTTGGGGTGAGAATGGTGACTGCGGGCCACCCGATTGAGTCGAAGGCGTCAGTAATTGTCTGACGGAAGGAAGCTGCTCATGGCGAAGCTGTCGAGCTTGCTCGGCATACATTGGATCATTTGGCACACGGCTTCGACTTGACTGGCTGATAGTGTTGTACCTCATGGGCTCTGTGAACCCTACGGAGTAATCGCTTCCAAACTGCAATCGATCTGGCGGGGGGAGCTGATAAGTAGCCATGTTAGTCCTGCTCTCGTCGTCGAGCAGTTGTTGCCCTTCAGGCTCCCTATAGTCCGGGACCGGCAGGATCCTACCAAACGGTCCAATATAGCTTCGTGACATAGGATCATTGGAAGCGACCTGAAGAAGAGATGGTCAAAGCCAGAGTGTGGGAAGAAAGGCTACAAGGGCGGCACGGTGCAACTCGCAAACCGTAGACAATCCTCTTCAATTGTGTAAAGACGGTAGATTAGATCCTCGTGCCTGCGAGAAATCAGGCAGACTGCGGACTGGCTGTTTTTCCAAGGGTCAGCGTGATGTCGCGTGCTTGTTTTTCATGCCCTGAATGATCATACGTGGACCGAAAGTAGCAAAAGGCCATATCAAATGTCCCGCCAGGTTCTCGTCCATCTAGCATAAAACAATTTTGGCGAATATTGATTGTTGTTCGTGGCAATACTATCGCCGCGAGGAATAGTCAAGGTAGGAGGACTTGCATGTGCCAGTCGGCGACGGTGACAAGGATCGGAGGAAGGCAGGGTGAAAGACAGGGCATTGGCATGCCGATGGTGAGGTTCGGAAAGTTGGAAAGTGTTGGTGCAAGGTACCAGCCAGCCAGCTCGAACGATTAAGGTAACAAGGGTAAGATCACTCACATCATGCTGCACTACTGCAGCTACTGTATGCAGTCGAGGTACGATACTAGGGACGACATACTACTAGTACAACGGTAGCGTTGCTGCAGTTATTCGCGAGAAAGGAGAAGGGTGGGCTAGCCCTGGCCACTTTGTGTGCTGCGGTCTGCGGAAGCCGGTTGGCGGAAACGAATGATCTCCAGTGCTGGGCTAAGTCCATGGATGCATGGATGCAAAGAGAAAGCTTGGTCTCGCCCCTCATCAGCGGCCAGGGAGCGTGCAGGATCTATGTGGACTGCTAGTCTCCTAGTTCTCTATCGACGATCCTGTGATGCCGCGCTTCAATTCGCGTGAGAGGAGGCTATCCTAAGGGGAAAAGCGTGAATCCAGCTGTATAGATCGTCGTCGGCATGGCGGCAGAACGGCGTAGGACTAACGGCATAACGGCATATCCGGCAACCGGGTAGATGTCTGGAAGCTGGCAGCCTGGGAGCCTGGCTTGCGCTGGCACTGGTCCTGCACTCGAGATGTCAGTCTGAGGTTCTAGTGGACGATCCTCATGATCCTGCCTCTCTGACACAAACAGCTTGGATCCCGTTCCGAATGCTGCAAGCCGCAACGCATTGACATATCATTCTTCCCGAGAACCCAGCACGCCCAGCTTCAACATCAAGTGGAATGGGAATGATCTTCGCGCTAGATATCTTCTGAGCTTAGCCGCATGTCCTCGCATCGTGCGCCGTCGATCCTCGAGAAGTTGGAAGTTGGAAGCACGCTGACTGCAGACTGCAGACCAACATCAGTACATCACTACCTTATCCATCACGCTGCTTCTTCTTCCTCCTTTGAGGCTGAGCGGACTTGGCGATGCGCACTGTCGCCGCCGAACGGAACCAATCTCCATGTCCAATCTGTATCTCTCTCGAAGCAAGATGGGCGCGCTTCTGGGATGGGGAAGTGCCGGAATGGACAGCAAGTCACTTTGCCTTCTTCTCAAAAGTCAATCATACTCATCAGTCATGTCTAAGCGATCGTATCCATCCGGACCGCATTGGTGCAAAGTCGCAGAGAGCTTCTGCTCGATATCACGATCGAACAATCAACGCTATGGCATTGAGTGCTGATTCTTGCTGTTGCGATTGATGTATGGAGACGTAAGGACGCCGTGGGACCTGACGTTGGCCCACTTAGGTCAAGTGCAAGGGTCATGCAGTATCATGCTCTCTTTCACGGTTATCATTCCGAGTTCTCACACGGTGGCCTTTCTACTACTACGATGGGTATTGGCTATCTCCACCCAGCCCACTCTACCCGTCCCATGTTGATGCACCTGCGTCGATCATTGCCTTACGATGAAACGGTCCCATGCTACTCAAACGGAAGCATATGTCTCCCACGATAGCCAGGCTAAGTTGCGGTAGGCTAGGACTAGGATTCCTACAATTTACAAATCCTGGTCACGGAAGCACTTGACGAAGCTAGATTACTCGTTCAAACCACAAGTGAGTCCGATTAGTAAGTAGCGGCGGGAGAAGCCACCAATCCATCTACCAGGATCTGGCCTCTCAGCATTGATGGATTGGTGGCTTCTTCCGCCGCTACTTACTAATCGGGCTCACCTGTGGACTGAACGAGTACACAGAAGGGGATTTCATTGACCTGGATCAACCCAGACTCAGCGAGACCCACCATCGCCTTCGGATGGAGGCTGAGACCGGAACCTTAACTGCTGCGGAGAATTCCTCATGATCTTCGCTGCTAATAGCTTTGAATACGGTAGCGAATGCTTGACGCTACGCGCTTTTCGGCGTATCATTGGTCGACAAGGCAATCCAAGGGATCGATGTGCATGCACTGCAGATCATTCGCGTAACGCCTGGTCCACGGTCCAACTATCCCACCGTTCATGGTTCGAGCCGCACCTATCAGGGTTGTAGAAGGAATGCTTGTCCTGCTGTGAAGCTCATAAAACCTTTCCAAGCTGGTTTTGATGCTACACCTTCCAGCCACCCAGCCTGCAGGATGTTCCATCGCATGCTTCCTCGGCACCCCTGGCCATGTCTGCCAATAGATAAAATCTCAAAGTCTTGATTATGATGCACTCTCCACACATAGTGGATCTGCACAAATGAACGAAATGGTGTCCAGTGTCTCGACCTATCTGCTATCAGTTCATCACACTGCTAAAATCGGTCCGTGGTCAACTTGATATGTTTGGCATGTTACTCGAAAGACATGGAATATGAGGGCCATGGAATACTTTGTGTTGACAGACGAGATTTGGTTACCTGTGCGTGCCTTCCCATGCAGCCATCGCAGGTGAGCTCCACCCCCTACCCCACACTGTCTGGAGACGAGTACAACATGGATACTACTCCCCGGATTGACAACGCAATTAGCGTTACACGAACTATCTTGTATTTCACTGTGAGGGTCTGCTTCTTGCATGTTTTGCGTTGAAGCCAATCCAAGCCCTGAAGCGCAAGTACCTCCAGCAATTTTTGATCGGGTCGCCAGTACCATCAGCGTTGAAACCCCTTGTTACATCTGCTGGCTTTGAACGTTTGTGTGCGTCTGATGCGCCTGACAAAGTTTCTGCTCCAAATGGTTAATTTGAATGAGACGGCTCCTTCGCCTGCAAGTCCTTCGAGGCCGGCAAATTTCGGCACCTTTGACATAGTGTGCACACGTGGCAATGCATAGTCATGCACGTAGGGGCCAATAAGCTGGGAGCGCGTCGAACGTCGGTATAATTTCCAACAGGGCCAGACGCCTCCACATACGGGCTGTAACACCTCAACACCTATTGGTCCATAGCTACGGGTACGGTATATGGGATATTGAATAGGTCATTGCTGTGGCCACCTTATCGGACCTACATAGCGAAAGTAAGATCACGATGGGGCTGGTTTTGACATCGTGGCGCTTTTCTATGCTGCAAGGATGGGTCTGAGGTTGGCAAATGTACTCAAAAGACGATTTATGAAGTTTCTGTTCGCTCGCGGACAGCACAACGAACCGATTCGGAAGGTGTTGAGCGTTGCTTCTGAATAGCAACATCTTCCTTGGTGACGGGAATGAGGGCATGTATCCAGCAACATGGGTGTGACTGGTACCTGAACAGACAGACCGTTGCGAGAGAAAGGACTTGACTAGCTCACATCGATATTCTGTCTACGAGAAGAACAAACTGACAAGTTAGATCCACATGATTTCATAACATTTATCTGCTAGCGGGCACTTCCAGGCGAAAGGAGGCCTGACTTGTTGAACGCGACTCCAAGTGAAATACTTTACAGTCATTAGATGAAGCCACATGATACGCTAGTCTACTTATGTCACTAAGAGATACATCCCATCTCAAGATACGGATTAGAGATTGTGATCTATTGAGCAGATATCTAAGCCTTAGGCGAGGAGTTACCTGAGGTTAGTCGGGTCGCGGAAACTTGACTCAAATTTGGGCCTTCTCGTGATCAAAGATCTGAGAACGGGATTCCCATTCACAACCAATTCCCAACAAGAGGTAAATTATCATACAGTCTGTTAACCAATCAAAACGATAGAGCAAGAATGGGCGGCAATGCTTTAACGTCCGGCGCAGTACCACTGAGAACCCCTCGAATGCCACCAGAAGTCTATTACAGCTTACGAGATCTATACCACTCTCTACTCTCAACGCTCTACGCTCAAGTCACAACGCCGATAGAAGCCCCATCAAAGATCTCTTACGGCGATATTGATATACTCGTCTCACAGCCCACATCGCCTTCAATCACCATCGAGTGTCTTGCCAAAACTTTTGCAGCGGAAAAGACATTCACCACTCCTGGCTCGGCAACGTCTTCCTTTGCGCTTCCCTATCCGGATCTCCCGAAGAACCATGTCCAAGTCGATGTCCATATCTGCCCACCCTCCACCTTCCACTGGCAAGTTTTTCAGCAATCGCACGGAGACCTTTGGAACCTACTAGGGACCACCATCCGCCCGTTCGGGCTTACGGCCAACAATACGGGCTTGCATATTCGAATTGCGGAAATTGAGGAGCTCAACAGGAAGAGGAGTCTAATCCTATTGACGAATGAGCCGGGTGCCGTGTTGAGACTTTTGGGTTTGGATGAGGAAACGTATCAGCGTCCGTTCGAGAGCGTGGAGGCAATGTATGAGTATGTTGTAAGCTGCCAGTTCTTCAGAAGCGAGACGTATGTGAAGGGGGATCTGAAAGCGAACGACCGGAAGAGGATGGCGCAGAGGGATGTATACAGGCGGTTTGTGGATGTGTGGCTTCCCGAGAATGAGCATTGGATTATGACGCGGATGGCGAGGTTACCCAAAATTACCAGAGACGACGTTGCCGAGGTAGTCCTCGATAGGTTTGGTAAAAGGCAGGAGTACGACCAAAGTATAAGAGTATGGAGACAGGAGAGGGCAGATGTGCTGGCTAGGCAAGAAGGAAGGCAGAAGCGGAAGACTGACGCTTTGGAAATTGAAGGGTATGCGAGTGCTTGGATAGAATGGCTCAAGCATAATGCGAAGCCTCAAGATTGCCTCACAAATCCGGCTAGCTGATAGAGATTCCTCCCGAAATTGGTCGAAACGCACAGCGAGCATCCTTGTAGTGTGTACAACCCACGTTGCTACCCCAGCAGTCATTTACGCGCAGTATGTACATGTGCGATGTTACCGCTGACCGAAGGGCTGGTCATTGACCCTTTGTGACTCGGGAACCTCGGCAGGATGTCCTACTGGCTCCAAGGGATAGGTGGTGGATGGCAGGCTCTGGAGAAGTTTTCGATGATGCTCGTGAGCCTTGAAAGGGAGGTCAGTACCCGTAAACGCAAGGTTCGACTCATCGTCCATGGAAGGACAGCTCACGAAAGGAAGTCCACAGTATGTACACCAGTTGATTTGTGGCTTGTCGACATTGATGAAGATCCGTGGGTGACCCAAAGGCCCTCCACCTCCATCGCACGAGACAACCCTTGTGTTCGTCCATCGCACAGGCTGTTTGTGGATCAGATCGATTGCAGCTTCAGGTTGGGGCTACATTGACAGATCGAGATATTAGCTTTCAGGCTCAGTCTTCTCCCTTTCCCCCCCTTCAAAGTTGGAATTCCTCTCCACATCGATGAAGAAACCACACACCTGATACTCCATGATTGTTTGCTCGAACCTTGGCCCACTCATCGCCCGCTCTCTCGGCTGCTGGCTTCTGCTCCAAGGGTCCATCCTATTGGGCGCCTGCATTACTCGCTGCCGTTCGCTATCTTCTGGCATTTCCTGTAGGGGCAGCTCTTCATCCCGAAGGCCTTGAGGAGATATCGGGACAGCGTTTGAGTCGGATACATTCTGTACAGGCTGTGGTGGATTGGGCTCGTTGGTGGGAACGCGATCTGAGGTTCGGTCGCGCGTGCCATAGGAACGCTGCGGGAGGATACCATAATGGAGGCTAGAAATTATGCGAGGCGCCCGCATACGAAGAGCTGTAAGCATCCTTGCGAGTGGGTGTATGTGTGCCAGATGGAGACAACAAAGGTTGAAGAGCGAGCTTGCGATGCTGGCGGCGGCTCGGTTCCGCTTGCTGCTGAAATGGCTCCTACCTAGTACGTTATTCCTATTCCTTACCATACTACATCAACAAGCGTTCAGGCCTAACATTGTTTTCGCAACTTCTCGCGCATGTGGTTACCTCCAATCCCTCCAAACTGAGTGGAGGAAGCTGTAAAATGTCAAGTTCCACACCACGCGCTTCGGGGAAGACAATGTCATCCAGATTAATGACCATGAAGGTACGTCGAGGCTACACCACTATTACTACGACTATAGCCTCATTTGCAACTTGTTAACATATGTTCGGTAGTTCATGCAACGTGCTGCAGCCTCTACGCCACCCACCACACATCAATTGCACCCCCAAGGAGCAGAGTCTCGACCCTCGAAACGCCAGAGAACCTTACGTACCCCTACCACTGCGGCTACACCAAATTCAAAACAGCAATTGATTCAGGCTGCTCTGGGCCAAGAGGAGGAGAAAAAGGAGAAAGCTATTGAGAGATTGGCTGCCGAAGCAGGTGAGACGAAGTGGGTTTTGAGCACTGTGAACGTTGGGGCAGGTAAAGGCAAGCAAGGGCTACAGACAGAAGTAGCAGGGTATTCGGAAATCGACCAAGAAGCTTGGAGGCCGGCCCTAGTAGGAAGAAGGAGCTTCGGGAAATTCAATCTCGAATTAGAGGTAGGCTCTATCGATAGCCTTTTCGTGAATGCACCAGCAGGATTGATGACTAGGGTATGCAACTTAGAGGAAAGCTGCTTTAGACTCATGCCGCTATGTATTCGGAAAAAGCCAGTAATATGCCGTTCTGGGATTGCAAAGCTAATAGATATCATACATATACAGAAGCACCAGAACGGTACAGCAGAGATTTCCTCATCTTCCAGCGCAGAGATGTTGAGTACTAGCAACGAAAATGATGAAGATGGCGGAGATGGGGAAAACAGCGATGAAGCTGCAGGCACTGGAGAGTTGTTACGGGCCTCAAAAGAGAAAGCGCTCAACCGTAGAAACGCTCAACGCCTCGAACGAAACCAGCAGAGGTAAGTGGTCGTTGGGGCAATCGTCCATACGATGGTCTAAGACATATCTTCGGACTTAGCCTCTTCCGTTGCCAACGTCAATGAAATCGCTGACCCCGAATGCTGCTTAGGAAGGCGGAGAAGGCGGAGTTGGCGCGGCTTGCCGAGAAGCGGAGGAAGAAGGGGGTCAAACTGAATGGTTTAGTATCTATCTCTGGAGGTGGAGGGGGCGGTAGTGGACCTACCAGTGGTAGAGGTGATAAAACGTGCTATGAATGTGGGGAGAAAGGCCACGAAAGGCGAGCTTGCCCCCAAAAAGGTAAGAGAAAGAATCAGGATAGTCCCGGTGACCAGAGAACAAGGTCTAGGCCATCTTTAGAATATTGAGAGTAGCGTTGTCCCTGAATATTGGGGGGCGTACCTCAGAGGTCCCGGAACGTCAAACCTAGACGCTCATCGTACTGTAAGCTATTTTCCTTGTCGTCATTGGATGTAATGGAACGTTGCTCTGTTGGCGGGTTCTTCATGATCGTTTTGATGACAGCAGGAAGTTGGGAAGTCAGCTCCTGGCGGTTGCTCTTCTTCAAGCCTGAGCCCAATACAACGATAGGCTCTTGGGCTCTCGTCCGGAGTGGCGTCTTCGAGGTTACTGATTGGTTTTTGAGGTCAGAAGGTAAGCCAAGAAATGGCTTATTTGCAAAGCGCTTGACTGGCCTGGGATATATTGTCATAGAAGCTGGCCCGTATCTGTATGGTTCCGAGGCATTGAAAACATGAGTGTGTCCAGATATAGCATTGTCTGGCCCAGTCGGTGCAGGCAAATCAATGTAAGAGCAATCGGAGCCATCTGAGCTGGACGTCTCACTCGGAGGATCCCGGTGCGGTGACACAAACTTTTCTTGCACGTCCAGGGCAAACCTTACCCGTTTCTCAGGTGGAGCCTTATTTCCCTTCTTTTGGGCTGGTTGCGAATGGTTTTCACCTCGGTGCGATTTGTGATCTGCAAGAGGTTTTGATTGCTTTGATGTTGATCGATCCGCAGAAGCAGCTTTACTCGTATCGTTCTTTGACAATTCGCACGAGTGGCCGTCACCATTCAAAGAAGACGACGACTCTGCGTTGAACAACTTCCTTGCTTCCAGTGGTTCTGCAGAGCGGCGATCATGGTCTTTGGCCCATGTGGTTGATGGTGAGGAGGGCAAGGACCACAAAGAGGACGGTGGTGTCGAGGACGAAGATGAGGAGTATTCCGGATTCTCGACAAAAGTCTTCTTGCGTGCCTTCTTGGGGTTTGCTGACGAGCCTTGGGCGGCTCTTTTTTGGCCTAGTTGTGGCGCTACCACAACCAATCTCTCTGTTTGAGTGGCCTTGGTCGCCGAGAATGGGACTTCACTGGCAATATGTTTCTTTGTCAGGGGCACGGCAGCGGTCAGTGGTGTGTAGTCTTCTACTCGAAGAGCGCGTGCTCTCGATGTCCCACACTCGATGCCCGTTGTCGTGAAATTCATACCGCAGAACATTGCTACATTGACATTTACTGATCGTCGTGACAGCCAACAAGGGCCTGGTCTCATGGATTCACTTTGAAACAAGGAGTCGATCGACAGCGGATGCCCAGCATTCTCAAGCAAAACATACCATGGAGGAATGTATCAGGGTACCAATGGATGAGGTCGTTCCTCCTAAATCAAGAATTGAATTATAAGTTCGGAGAAAGAGCGAAGCTCGGAGATAGACTAGCCACCAGTCGGGTGAAACCTCTGCCGGGCTCATGGCCAGGCCCGCTCCGACTATCATATTCTGAGCAATAGCACCTTAACTAGGCTCACCCAAGACATGTAGAGTCAAAAAGCCGTGTCTCCACCACTCATGCATCCTTCCCTATACATACTCATGGCGGAGACCGAGATTTCTCGTTCGTCGCAGTATGAGAATCGTTGCCAATACTATTGTATGTTTGCATTCTGCCAACAGTGCACAACATGCAGACCGATCACAATGCGAATCGGGCTTAAGCGAGATTGGCTGAGATAGTCATCAATCAACAAGAGGGTCGCCATCTCTACGCGAGATTATTAGTAAGGTTTAGTTAATAATCTAATTAATAGAGTCTAATTAATAACTTATATAAGTCATTTATTATATAAACCTTATAACTATTATTATATATAAAACCTTATATTTATTAAAAGTTAACTTTATTTATTTATCTTATTAGATTATAAATACTTTTATAAGTTAGGATTAAATGAATAAATCTTTATAAGATTTAACCTTATGAAATCTACTTTAATATACTATGAGGCGAGTCCTAATATTAGGATATAATATTAGGGGAGGAGACGCGAGTAATAGTAGTCACGGTAGTAGTAGAGGTAATAAATAAGGGAGTAGGAAAGGAATATTAATACTAGGGCTAGAGAACCTAATAAGGGGAAAGGAGCCTAAGGAAGAGGGGATATATATTAAGAGGATATTAATAAGGGCCTTAAAAATTATAATAACTACGTAGGACGCGTTAAAAGGAGGGATAATATATAAAGTTAAGAGGAGAGTAAGAGTAGAACTTAAATATATAAAAGAGTTTATTACTAAAGTAGATTAATAATTAAAAGAGATATATAAGTTTAAGAAAATAATAGAGGAATAATCCTAAAGCGGGGGGATATAAGAGAATAAGAAGAATTAAGTATAAATAGCTAATCAAAGCCCTATAGATATAAAAATAAATAGGATAAATCCTAGGAGATTATTTATTATAATATCAATAAATAATATTATAAGAGGAGGATTTCAAGTAATAAATAATAAGAAGGTTAAAACTTTAATAATCTAAATTAAGAATAAGGCTAAGAAGAAGGTAATAAGGATACTTATTAAAGAATAATTAATTAAGAGGTTTAAGATAATAATATTCCTAAAGATATCAGAAATTATTATAATAAGATACTTAATTAAGAGAGACTTAATATTATTTATAATAAAAATAAAAGTAAGGGAAGAATTAAAAGAAAATAATAATTAAATAAAAAAAGTATTTAAGTTAATAAGGATATTAAAGTAAATATTCCTAATTATAATATATAAAATATTAAAGAAGATAGTAAATATATTAAAATAAAAGGAGATAAAGGAAGCTATTATTTAATAAAATAAAAAGAACTTCTTAAGATTAAAAATTATAAGAATTGCCTAATTATAATTAATTACGCGGGAGAGGAGGAAAGGAGAAGTAATAAAGGAGAGGGCCTTATTACTATTAAAACTCCTTATATTTAAAATAATAAATAGGATAATTAAGAAGGACTTAATAAAAGGATATAACCTCTTAAAATATAAAAGGTAGAAAAGAAATAAGATAATAATATAATATTTTAATTATTAATAATATAAGTATATAATAAATTATTATAAAAGCCTAATAAAATATAAAATCTATATTAGTAGATATAACTTAAGGGAATATAAGGTATAAGAAGGAGAGATTAAGAGGTATAATAATTATAAAAGGAATAATTATATAACTTAAAAATATAGGTATAAGATTAAGATAAAAGAGCTTAATAAATTCTATTAAAAGATAGTAAAAAATAAGAGGAAGCTATATAAGAGCTTTATAAAGGGAAATATATAATAAGATATTACCTAGGAATAGCTTTAGGGAATATAAATAATAGTAATAATAAGGAAGAAGAGAAAAATTATAATAAGATTTAAAGTCCTTAATAGGATTATAATAACCTAATTAAGCCCTTAAGGAAATATTAGGAGGAGGGGGAATATACTACTATTAATAATAGTATTATAAAATAGATTAAGGAGACTAGTTATACTTTAAATAAAAGAGATAGGTTAATAAATATTAAAGGATATATTAATAAGAGAGGTCCTAGGTATTATTAAGATAAAGGATTAAGATATATAAGATACTTTATAAAGATCCTTATAAAGATATAAAGAATAATAAAAATATTATAATATAATATATAAAGGAAGTAAATTATAATAATAATAATATTATTATTAAAAGATAAAGTAATATAATAGATAAATATCTTAACTATCTAAGAATTATTATATATAAAAAGGATAAGCTTAATATATAATTTAAGTAAAAGGATATTCTACTTAATTTATAAGATAGGAAGAGATATAAGGATATACTTCTTTATAAATAAGCGCTAGAATATTAATTAATAAAGAATTAAATTTATATTAAAGGACTTATACTCCTTAGAGATATAAATAAAAGGGAAGGAAGGGGAGGGATTATTATACCTTTAAGTATATAATATATATAATCTTAACCTAGAGTTTAAGATTTTATTAAATAGCCCTTTTATATTATTAATAATAAGGGAGTAATTAGATTAATTAGGGGAATATATATTAATAAAAGACTTTAACCTCTATTACTTAAGTCAGAATAATAGGGGTAAATATATATATTATAAAGTAATAGATATATTAATAAATATTATAAAAGGTAGGAGGATAAAGCTTACTTTATTAAAAGATATAATAATCTAGAGAGTAAAGAAGATAAAAAGTATTATAAATTTAATATTTATAATAAAATTTATTAAATAGGTATTATTAAAATATTAGGTAAAATTAAACCTCTATTATAAATTTAATTATATCTTAATATATATTAAGGTTAGCCTTAAAGTAAAAGAAATAATTCTATACTTATAAAAAGTTTAAAAGATAATAGACTTAAAGGTAATTAAGAGATAAATAGATATCCTCTAAGACTTATTATTATAAGGGGAGTTAATAATCTAAGAATAAATAGATAATTATTTATCTAAAATATTTAAAGGGTTAATAAGGATTATAAAAGAGGTAGTATTATAAGTAAAGTCCTCCCTAAAGGCGAAGTCCTATTAAAATATAAATTATATAAAGGTTATAAATATTAAAACTTAAGATTAAATATAATTATGAAAGATATTAAAGGAGCTTAGAAACTTAATAAAAAAATAAAAAAATAAAGGAAAAGATCTTAAAAATAAAAAAGGTATTTTATTTTAAGAGTAAGATATATAAGACTTCTTAATTATTAAATAAGTTCTAGAAATTAATAAAATAAGATTATAAAATGAATATATTATCTTAAGAGCTCTTAAAGTTCCCTATCTTTAAGATAAATAAGGAGGAAGTAATTAAGATAATATTATTTTAAAAGAAGATAAAGGTCTTAAGGAGGACTTTCTTTCCTCCCCCCTTAAAGGTAAATTTAAAAGATACTTAGGGATTCTAATATAATATACCCTTAATAATAGATATAAAGATTATTAAAAAGGAGGTTTATAAGGTAATTAATAAATTAAAATTAAATAAAATATTAAGGATTAATAAGATCTTAAATAAATTCTTAAGTATAATAAAAATAAAGTTATTACTTTACTTTATATACTTATTTTAAACTTACTTAAAAGTAAAATATTATTTAATAGAGTTTAAGAAGGCTAATATAATTATCTTAAAGAAATTAAAGAAGGAGGACTATTTAGAGTTAAAGTTATATTACCTAATTACCTTACTTAATATCCTAGGAAAGGTATTAAAAGTAATAGTTATAAAGAAATTAAATAACCTTATAAAGGAATATAAATTACTACCTTTATAATAAATAAAGATTAAGAAGGGAAGGTTAATTATAATATCCCTTAAAATAATAGTAGAAGTAATATATATAATATAAAATTATAATAGGTTTAATATAATAAGTATATTATTATTAAATATTATAAGGGTATTTAATAATATCTTTTATAAAAGGTTATTATATAATTTAAGAAAGAAGGAGGTCTTAATCTTTATTATAAGATAGATATAAAGCTTCTTAATAAAAAGGACTATAATAATTATATTAAGCTAAGAGATAAATAGAATAGAGGCGGTTAAGATTAAGATTTCTTAAAAATTATTTATCTTATTTATCTTATTTTTATTCTTTAACTCCCCGCTTATAAAGGAATATATAAAGATAAAGCTTTAAGTATAAATTAAAGGCTTTATTAATAATATCTACTTAATAATATATAATAAGAGTATTAAGGAGAATTATAAGATCTTAACTAAAATATATAAGATATACTTATATTAGGTAAATATATATAAGGTAACTTTTACTCCTTATAAATATAAGCTAATTTATTTATTAAAGAGCTTAAAGAGATTTAATATAAAGGTAATAATAAATTTTAAAGTAATAATAATATACTTAAAAGTATTAATATAAATCCTTATAC
>JAABUK010002687.1_pt1 | contig 31523 bp, 27 predicted proteins | sample 5559141 | NCBI WGS metagenome assembly JAABUK01 (sample SAMN10711869, study PRJNA513367) | rock metagenome | isolation source: Antarctica rocks | place: Antarctica: Victoria Land, Pudding Butte nord | collected 2016-01-03
GTCTTTAGTCGTGTCCGGAGGGGGACTTGAACCCCCACGCCCGTTAAGGGCACTAGCACCTCAAGCTAGCGCGTCTGCCATTCCGCCACCCGGACGAGGTGGTCTGCCGACGCTTCTTCCACGTCAGCCGACGACCCGGAACGATAACACGCAGCCGGTCGCCGACCCGGCTCGATGAGTGCCCTGCAGGCCGGGCGCACCGCACGTCGCGCAGATGGCCGCTCGGGGCCGCCGAACGCCGGTCGCCATACAGTGCTCGCATGACTGCTGACCAGGCCAGCCGGGCGGACGAGGCGTCGGGTTCGACCGCCGTCGAGGACGACGCCGCGCGTATCTGCAGGGATCTGATCCGGATCGACTCGACCAACTACGGGGACGGCAGCGGCCCGGGGGAGCGCGCTGCCGCGGAGTACGTCCTCGGCCAGCTCACCGAGGTCGGACTCGATCCCACGTATGTCGAGAGCGCGCCCGGACGAGGCAACGTGCTCCTCCGGGTCGAGGGCAGCGACCGCGGCCGCCCCGCGCTGGTCGTCCACGGCCACCTCGACGTCGTACCGGCGAATGCGCAGGACTGGCAGGTGGACCCGTTCGCCGGCGAGGAGCGCGACGGCTGCCTCTGGGGGCGCGGCGCCGTCGACATGAAGGACATGGACGCCATGATCCTGGCCAACCTCCGGGACCTCGCGCGCTCGGGCCGCACACCGCCGCGGGACCTGGTGTTCGCGTTCTTCGCCGACGAGGAGGCGGGCGGCGCGATGGGCTCCCACTGGGTCGTCGAGCACCGACCCGAATTCTTCGAAGGCGCGAGCGAGGCGATCAGCGAGGTCGGCGGGTTCAGCGTGACGGTCTCGAGCGCCAAGGGCGGCGAGCCGAGCCGTGCCTACCTGCTGCAGACCGCGGAGAAGGGCATCGTCTGGCTCAAGCTGCACGCGCGGGGCCGCGCTGGACACGGCTCGGTCCTCAACCCGGCCAACGCCGTCGTCCGGCTGGCCCAGGCGATCGCGCGGATCGACGCCCACGCCTGGCCGCGGGAGCACATCGCCTCGGTCCGCCAGCTCTTGGACGGGCTCGGTGAACTCACCGGCATCGGGTACGACGACGGCTCGGCTGCCCACTTGCTCGCCACCCTCGGCGGCGCCAGGGGTTTCGTCGAGGCGACGCTGCAGGACACCGTCAACGCCACCATGCTCAGCGCCGGCTACAAGCACAACGTGATCCCGCAGACGGCCTCGGCGGCGCTGGACTGCCGGTTCCTCCCTGGTCACGAGGAGGCGCTGATGGCCACGCTGCGCGAGCTCGCCGGCCCGGATGTCGACATCGAGGTGGTCCACCGCGACGTCGCCCTCGAGACGGGGGCGGAGGGTGCGCTCGTCGAGGCGATGACGTCAGCGCTGCAGGCCGAGGACCCCGGTGCGACGATCCTGCCGTACTGCTTGTCCGGCGGCACCGACAACAAGGCACTGAGCACTCTCGGCATCACCGGCTACGGGTTCGCGCCGCTGCGGCTACCGGCCGACCTCGACTTCGTCGGCATGTTCCACGGCATCGACGAGCGGGTGCCCCTGGCGTCGCTCGCCTTCGGGACCCGCGTGCTCGGCCGGCTGCTCGCCACCTGCTGATCCGCCGCCATGCGGCGAGCCCCGCCTTCAGGCGGTCCGCTGGACCCGGATGATCCGCCGTCGAAGCCACACGCGGCGCGCGCCGCCGAAGTAGATCAGGAGGCGGGAGAGCTCCCAGTGGCCGTATTCGGCGTGCTCGGCGATCACCCGGCGAACGTCGCCGCGGGACACGTCGCGGTGGAAGACAAGGACTTGATACTCGTACTCGTTCATCGACTCCATTGTGGACCAGGACGGGATACCTTCACATCATGACCGCCGACCCGCGTGCCGCCCTGGCCACTCTCGTCGCAGCCTTCGAACGCCACCTCGATGCCTCAGCCACGCGCCGAGGCGAGAACGACCCGGCGGTCGTGTCGGCGTACCAGGATCTGGCGGACGCCTTCGACATCTACGACGACGTGTTGTTGGACACCTACGGCGAGGTGACGCCACTGGAGATCTACAGCGGTCCGTTCGATGACGAGGACACCGACGCGGACGTCGACGACCTCGACGATGACGACGACGACCTCGACGACGCGGACGACGCGGACGACGCGGGTCAGGGTGTCCGGCTTCCCGTCGACGAACTCGACGACCACGACGACGAGGACGGCGACGAAGGCGTCTACGTCGGTCTGAACGACAGCGACTACGACCGCGAGGAGCCGGAGCGCCCGTTGCGCCCAGGGCGGGTGTGACCTCGCCTCGTCCGACCGGCACGAGCGGCCGAACCGAACCGCCGCCATGCGGCTAGGGCTGAACCTGGGCTACTGGGGTGCCGATCCGCCCTCGGACAACCTGGCCCTGGCTCTCGAGGCCGAACGGCTGGAGTATTCCGTGGTGTGGGCGGCTGAGGCCTACGGGTCGGACGCCGCCACGGTCCTGGCGTGGGTGGGCGCCAGGACCGAGCGGATCGACCTCGGCTCCGCGGTGTTCCAGATCCCGGCCCGGACGCCGGCGATGACGGCGATGACGGCGGCGAGCCTGGATGCGATGTCGGGTGGGCGATTCCGGCTCGGTCTCGGGGTGTCCGGGCCACAGGTCAGCGAGGGCTGGCACGGCGTGCGCTTCGACGCCCCTTTGCAGCGGACCAGGGAGTACGTCGACATCGTCCGGCTGGCTTTGCGCCGGCAGAGCGTCGAGTACGACGGCCGGCACTTCACCCTGCCGCTCACCGGCGGCCCCGGCAAGGCACTGCGGCTCAGCATCCGCCCGGTGCGCGAGACCATCCCGGTCTACCTCGCCGCCGTCGGCCCGAGGAACCTGGAGCTCGCCGGCGAGATCGCCGACGGCTGGCTGGCGATCTTCTACAGCCCCGAGGACTCCGCCGACCTGCTGAGCTCGATCCGCGTGGGCGCCCACCGATCGGGCAGGGTCGCCGCGGTGTCCGCTGACGGGGAGCCGGGCGGGACGGCTTTGCCCGGGGGTTTCGACGTGGTGCCGACCGTGCCGGTCGTCATCGACGACGACGTCGCTGCGGCCGCAGACCAGCTGCGGGCGTACTCCGCGTTGTACGTGGGCGGGATGGGCTCGCGCGAGCAGAACTTCTACAACGCCCTGGCGGTTCGGATGGGGTTCGGGCACGAGGCGCGCCACGTTCAGGACCTCTACCTCGCCGGCAAGCCGCGGGACGCCGCCGCAGCCGTGCCGCAGGAGTTCATCGACCGTACGGCGCTGATCGGGTCACCGGCCCGGATCGGCGACCGGCTTGTCCGCTACGCCGAGGCCGGCGTCACCACGCTGAGCGTCGCTCCGCAGGGGCCGTCCCTGCCGGCGCGTCTGCGCGTTCTGCGCATCATGGCCGACGTGCTCGGCGACACTGGCCTGGCGACGTAGCCTGGCCCCTGCCTGCTGCCCTCCCCCGAAAGTAGTGACGTGCACACCCTGACCTATCTCGACTCGATCATCCTCGGCATCGTCGAGGGGCTCACCGAGTTCCTGCCCGTCTCCTCCACGGGCCACCTGACCATCGCCGAGAAGCTCTTAGGGCTGAAGGTCGACGACGCGGCCGTCACGGCATACACGGCGGTGATCCAGCTGGGGGCGATCGCCGCGACGCTGCTCTATTTCTTCCGGGACATCGTCCGGCTGCTCACCGCCTGGGTCGGCGGCCTGGCGAGCCGGGAGCGGCGCGCCGACCACGACTACCAGCTGGCGTGGGCCGTCATCGCGGGGTCAATTCCCGTGGGGATCGTCGGTTTCCTCGGTAGGCACGCGATCACGGGCGGACTCCGGAGCCTGTGGGTCGTCGCCCTGGCGCTCATCCTCTGGAGCGCGGTCATGTGGGCGGCCGAGCGCCGTCACGCGGTGCTGGCCGGTGGCCGGTCCGAGCGCGAGAGTGGCGGCCGGCTGCGCGGTGAGGGACAGGTGCAGCTCATGGACGGCATCGTCATCGGGCTGGTGCAGTGCGTATCGCTGATCCCCGGCGTATCCCGCTCCGGCGCCACCATCTCGGCTGGCCTGTTCCGGGGGCTCGACCGGATCACCGCGACGCGCCTGTCGTTCTTCCTCGCCATCCCGGCGCTGACCGCCGCTGGCCTCTACGAGCTCAAGGACATCGACCTCAGCGTGGTAGGTGCCGGGCCGCTCGTGCTCGGCGTCGTCATCGCGTTCGCCGTCGCCTACGCCACCATCGCCTGGCTGCTGCGGTTCGTCGCCGGCCACCCGATCACCACGTTCGTCTGGTATCGGGTGGCGCTGGGTCTGGTAGTCATCGTGCTGCTGGTCACCAAGGTGCTCAGCGCGACCTGAGCGGTGCGCATCCCGGCAGCACCCCGGCGCATACAGTGGCGCCGTGCCTGTCTGTCTGCTCGTGCGCCACGGCCGGACCACGTCCAACGCCAGCGGCACCTTGGCCGGGTGGACAGAGGGCATCGGGCTCGACGACACCGGCCGGGAGCAGGTGCGGGCGCTTGCCGGTCGGCTGAGCGGCCTGCCCGTCGTGCGCCTCGTCAGCAGCCCGCTGAAGCGCTGCCAGGAGACTGCCCGGCTGCTGCAGGAGGCTCTCGGCGGCGTCCCCGTCACCACGGACGACGCGATCGGCGAGTGCTGGTACGGCGGCTGGACCGGCCGCTCGCTGGCCGAGCTGGCCAAGGAGCCGTTGTGGCGGACCGTGCAGGACCAGCCCAGCGCCGCCCGATTCCCCGAGAGCGAGAGCTACCCGTCGGAGTCGATCGCCGAGATGGCGGTTCGCGCGGTGACCGCCGTCCGCCGGCACGACGCGGACGTGGCTGCAGAGAGTGGGCCGAATGGGTTGTGGCTGGCCGTATCGCATGGTGACGTGCTCAAGGCGGTCGTCAGCGACGCCGCCGGTGCCCACCTCGATGAGTTCCAGCGGATCATGATCGACCCCGCCTCGCTCTCGGTTGTCCGCTACACCGAACGACGGCCCTTCGTGATCCGCGTCAATGATTTCGGCACCGACCTCAAGGCGCTCATCCCGCCGCCTGCTGAGTCAGAGACCGCACCGGACAGCGCGCGACTAGCGGGCGACGCCCCCGTCGGCGGCGGCGCGGGGCCTGACTCGACCGGGGGTGCCGCTGTCGGTGGTGGTGCCGCAGCGGACATACCCGGCGACTAGGCTTGGAGATATGGCGGTGATCGAATTCGACCCCCCCGACCGCTTCGTGGCCGGCACGGTGGGGCCTCCTGGCCAGCGGACGTTCTTCCTCCAGGCCACCTCGGGGCCGCGCGTCACCAGCGTCTCGCTCGAAAAGGAACAGGTCAGTGTTCTCGCGGACCGGGTGAGCGACCTGCTCGACGACTTCGCCGGCGAAGAGCCCAGCGAGGGGGCGCCGCCGCCGGTCGACAACGACCCGCTGGGCACGCCGATCGAGGACGAGTTCCGGGTCAGCAGCCTGTCTCTCGGCTGGGACGCCGAACGCAGGGTCGTCGTGGTGGAGTGCCACGAGAGCGAGATCAGCGTCGAATCCGACGACGACGCCAACGAGACCGTGGCCGTGGCCGTGGCCGACGAGCAATCAGCACAGGAGGGTTCGATCGTCCGGGTGGTCATCGGGGCCTCATCGGCTCGCGAGTTCGCCCGCCGCTGCGCCAGCTTGGTCGCCGCCGGCCGGCCGCCCTGCCCGTTCTGTGGGGGACCACTGGACCCCAGTGGACACATCTGCCCGCGCGCCAACGGGTACAAGCGCTGACCTTCGTCCGACCCCCTCGCACGCCCGACGACGTGTCGGCTGTGGTGACGCTGCTCAGTCGGGGGGAGATCACCCTCGTGGGTCAGTTGACCGACGCCTCCAATCTCGCCTTGCTGAGCACCGTCGAGCTCGACGGGGTCCAGGCGCGGGCGATGTACAAACCCGTCCAGGGCGAACGCCCGCTCTGGGACTTCCCCGACGGCACGCTGGCCGCCCGAGAGGTCGCCGCGTTCGTGCTGTCCGACGCCGGCGGGTGGAACCTGGTGCCGCCCACCGTCCTGCGCACCGAGGGCCCCGCTGGACCGGGCTCGCTCCAGCTCTGGATCGGCGACCCGGAAGCACCGGCCGCGGACATGGGAATCATCGACGTTGTGCGACCCGCCGATCTCAAGCCAGGATGGCTGCCGGTGTTCGACGCCCAGCTGGCCAACCGCACCCGCGTCGTGGTGGCGCACGCGGACCGGCCCGATTTGGCCGCCGCGGCCGTCTTCGACGCAGTAGCCAACAACGCCGACCGCAAGGGCTCCCACCTCATCCTCGACGACGAGGGGTCCCTCTGGGGCTTCGACCACGGGGTCAGCTTCCACACGGACACCAAGCTGCGCACCGTGCTCTGGGGATGGGCCGGCGAGCCGCTCCCCGCAGTCGAGCAGGACCGGCTCCGAGCCCTGGATCCGATGTTGGAGGAGGCGGCGGAGGTCGGCGCGACACTCGTGCCGCTGCTCACCCGGGCGGAGCGGCAGGCGGTGCGCAACCGCGTGCGCCGCCTGATCGCCAGGGCGAAGTATCCGCGGCCACACGGGGACTGGCCCGCGGTTCCCTGGCCGCCGCTGTAGCGACCGGCGGCTAGAGTTTCGGCCGTGATCGCCTGGCCGTCCCCGTTCCTTCCTGCAGTTCCCGGATCGGGTCTCCCGGTGCGGATCCACGACTCCTCCACCGGCCGGCTCACCACGCTGCAACCCGGCCCGGTGGCTCGCGTGTACGTCTGCGGCATCACGCCGTACGACGCCACTCACCTGGGCCATGCGGCGACATACGTCACGTTCGACCTGCTGATCCGGGCGCTTCGCGACGCAGGGCATCGGGTCCACTACGTCCAGAACGTGACCGACGTGGACGACCCGTTGCTCGAGCGCGCGGCACGCGACGGCGTCGACTGGACTTCCTTGGCTCAGGAGCAGATCGCGCTCTTCCGGGCGGACATGACTGCTCTGGCGGTGATCGCTCCGGACGACTACGTGGGCGTCGTCGAGTCGGCCGCCCTGATCGCTGCCGACGTGGCGGCGCTGTTGCGTGAGGGGACGGCATACCAGCTCACGGACGGTGCCGCCACGGACGTCTACTTCGACCTTGCGACGCAGGCGCGCTTCGGCGAAGTCAGCCGGTGGACGCGGGCGCAGATGATGGCGGTCTACGCCGACCGCGGAGGCGACCCGGACCGCCAGGGCAAGCGGGACCGGCTCGACCCTTTGCTCTGGCGCGGGGCTCGGCCGGGCGAGCCGTCCTTTCCCTCCGGCGAGCTGAGGCCCGGGCGCCCCGGGTGGCACGTGGAGTGCACAAGCATCGCGCTCGACCGACTCGGGCCTGGCTTCGACGTGCAGGGCGGCGGCATCGACCTGATCTTCCCGCACCACGAGATGAGTGCTGTGCAGGCAGTCGCGCTCACCAGCAAGCCATTCGCGCGGGCGTACGTGCATCAGGAGATGGTTGGGCTGCACGGGGAGAAGATGAGCAAGTCCAAAGGCAACCTCGTGCTCGTATCCCGCCTGCGCCAGGACGGCGTCCATCCGATGGCCATCCGCCTGGCACTGCTCGCTCAGCACTACCGGACACCGTGGGACTGGACCGACGACCTGCTCGCCGCCGCGCAGTCCCGACTGGCCACCTGGCACGAGGCACTCTCGGTCAACGCCGGGCCGTCAGCCGAGGCGACGGTGGGCGCCATCCGGGAGCGGCTTGCCGACGACCTGGACGCGCCGGGAGCGGTGGCCGCCGTCGACAGCTGGGCGGCCGACTGCCTGGCCCATGGTGGTAGCGACATCGCGGCGCCGGGCTTGGTCGGACGGGCGCTGGACGCCCTGCTCGGCATCCGTCTCTAGCCGGCGGTTCGCCGGCGTCGTCGATCGTTCCCGGTCCGCCGCCTGAGCCGTTCTCCCCGCCTCAAGTCCCAAAGACACACCTTTCGAGACCGTCGAAAGGTGTGTCTTTGGGACATCAGCGCGAACAAGGCGGGTCGACCCCAATCGGAACGCCGACGTCAGGGACAGCCCCGAGTACGCCGGGCAACCGGCTCAGCGCGGCGGTTCGTCGTCCCGGCGCCTCAGGTAGCGCTCGAACTCCCGGGCTATCGCATCACCGCTGGCCTCCGGCAGCTCCGCGGTGTCCTGGGCCTGCTCGAGCGACTGGACGTACTCGGCTACCTCCTCGTCGGACTGGGCCAGCTGGTCCACACCGTGCTCCCAGGCACGCGCCTGCTCGGCCAGTTCGCCGTGGTTGACGGTGGCGCCGAGCAGCTCCTCCAGCTTGGATACCAGGGCCAGGGTGGCCTTCGGCGACGGCGAGCTGCCCGCGTAGTGCGGCACAGCCGCCCAGCACGACAGCGCGGGCAGTCCGGCCTGATTGGCCGCGTCGCTGAGCACGCCGACGATCCCGGTCGGTCCCTCGTAGCTGCTGGCGTCGAGGTGATGCCGGGCGACCAGGTCGGTGTGCTCCGCGGTCGCAGTCACCGGGATGGGTCGGGTGTGCGGCACGTCGGCAAGAAGTGCGCCGAGGGTGATCACCGACGTCACCCCTGCATGCTGGGCGAACTCGAGCAGCTCGATGGTGAAGGAGCGCCAGCGGGTCGAGGGCTCGATACCCTGGACGAGCAAGACGTCGCGGCCGAGGGCGGCGGGGCTGGCGAGCAGCAGCCTGGTGGTGGGCCAGCTGATCCGGCGCTGCCCCTCGTCCATCACCACGCGCGGCCGGTTGACCTGGAAGTCGTAGTAGTCCTCCGGATCGAGCGCCGCGACCGGCTCCGCGTCCCAGACGTCGGCCAGGTGCTCGACCGCGGCCGTGGCGGCCTCGCCCGCGTCGTTCCATCCCTCGAACGCGGCGATGAGAACCGGGTCGCGCAGCTCCGGAACGTCCTCGAGCTCGATCACCTGGCGGCTCCCGTCTCGGGTTCGGCGCCGTCCATCGGGGGCGCCTGGCCCTGCTCTGGCTGTTTCTGCCGCCCAGGCGGGTGCCGGGGCTGGTCCAGCCTACGGAAAGGCGGGGCAGGTATGCCGCACGCCACCGTTAACATGGACTCCTACCCCCAATCACGAAGGTCGACCCATGAGCAGCCGCTCGGACCTGTTCCGTTCTGCCCTGACCGAGCGCGTTCTCATCGCCGACGGCGCCATGGGCACGATGCTGCAGGCGGCGGACCCGTCGATGGACGACTTCCAGGGCTTGGAGGGCTGCAACGAGATCCTCAACGTCAGCCGGCCGGACATCGTCCGCTCCGTGCACGATGCCTACTTCGCCGTGGGCGTCGACGCCGTCGAAAGCAACACCTTCGGGGCCAACCTGGCCAACCTCGCCGACTACGACATCGCGGACCGGATCACCGAGCTCGCCGAGGCAGGCGGACGCCTCGCCGCAGACGCCGCCGCCGCCTGGTCGACCCCGGAGCACCCGCGTTTCGCCATCGGCGCGATGGGCCCGGGCACCAAGCTGCCGTCGCTCGGGCACGTGCCCTTCGCGAGCCTGCGGGACGCCTACCAGCGGCAGACCGAGGGCCTGATCGCAGGTGGCGTCGACGTGCTGCTCATCGAGACGGTCCAAGATCTGCTCCAGGCCAAAGCGGCGGTGATCGGCGCCCGGCGCGCGCTCGCGGCCGCCGGGGAGGACCTTCCCGTCATCGTCCAGGTGACGGTGGAGACCACCGGGACGATGCTGGTCGGGTCGGAGATCGGTGCGGCTCTCACGGCGCTGGAGCCGCTGGGCATCGACGCTATCGGCCTCAACTGCGCGACCGGGCCGACGGAGATGAGCGAGCACCTGCGCCACCTGTCGAAGCATTCCCGGATCCCGGTCACGTGTATGCCGAACGCAGGCCTGCCGGTCCTCACCCGGGACGGCGCGGAATACCCGCTGTCGCCGGAGGAACTGGCCGAGGCGCACGTGCAGTTCACCCGCGAGTTCGGCCTGGGTCTGGTCGGCGGCTGCTGCGGTACGACGCCTGAGCACCTCGCGCACGTGGTCAAGGCTGTCGGGGGACAGGCGCCCAAGGTCCGGGAACCGCGCACCGAGCCCGGGGTCGCTTCCCTCTACTCCGCCGTGCCGTTCCGGCAGGATGCGTCGTTCCTCTCCATCGGCGAACGCACCAATGCCAACGGCTCCCGGGCCTTCCGCGACGCCATGCTGGCGCAGGACTGGGACCGATGCGTGGACATCGCCCGGGAGCAGACCAAGGACGGCGCGCACCTGCTCGACGTCTGCATCGACTACGTCGGCCGGGACGGCGTGCAGGACATGCGCGAGGTGGCCGGTCGCTTCGCGACGGCGAGCACGCTCCCGCTGGTGTTGGACTCCACCGAGCCGGCGGTCATCGAGGCGGGTCTGGAGCTGCTCGGCGGCCGGGCCGTGGTCAACTCGGTCAACTACGAGGACGGCGACGGCCCCACCTCGCGTTTTCGCCGGGTCATGCCCCTGGTCCGCGAACACGGCGCGGCGGTCATCGCGCTGACGATCGACGAGCAGGGGCAGGCGCGCACCCGGGACACCAAGGTGGCGATCGCCGCGCGGCTGGTCGAGGCGCTCACCGGCGAGTGGGGGATGGACGTCGACGACATCGTCGTCGACGCGCTGACGTTCCCCATCGCCACCGGGCAGGAGGAGACCCGCCGGGACGGGCTGGAGACGATCGAGGCGATTCGCGAGATCAAGGCGCGGTATCCCCGCGTCCAGACGACGCTGGGTGTGTCCAACGTGTCGTTCGGGCTCAAGCCGGCGGCCCGGCTGGTGCTCAACTCGGTCTTCCTCGACGAGTGTGTCAAGGCCGGCCTGGACTCGGCGATCGTGCACGCCGCCAAGATCGTGCCGATTGCGCGCATCCCGGACGACCAGCGCGAGGTCGCCCTCGACCTGGTCTACGACCGGCGGCTCTGGGCCGGCGAACCAGGGGAGAGCGAGCTCACCTACGACCCGCTGACCCGCCTGCTGGAGCTGTTCGATGGTGTGGACTCGGCGTCACTGAAGGCGTCCCGCGCCGACGCGCTCGCGGCGCTGCCGCTCGACGAACGGCTGGAGCGGCGGATCGTGGACGCCGAGTTGTCGGGGCTCGAGGACGACCTCGCGCTGGCATTGGAGTCGCGCAGTGCACTGGCGATCATCAACGACAACCTGCTGGCCGGGATGAAGACGGTCGGCGAACTGTTCGGAAGTGGGCAGATGCAGCTGCCCTTCGTCCTGCAGTCGGCGCAGACCATGAAGACGGCCGTGGCCTACCTCGAGCCGCACATCGAGGGGTCGGCGGACGGCACCCGCGAGACCAAGGCCCGCATCGTGCTGGCCACGGTCAAGGGCGACGTTCACGACATCGGCAAGAACCTGGTGGACATCATCTTGTCCAACAACGGATACGACGTGGTCAACATCGGCATCAAAGCGCCCATCTCGGAGATCATCAAGGCTGCGGAGGAGCACGACGCCGACGCCATCGGCATGTCCGGCCTGCTGGTCAAGTCCACCGTGGTGATGAAGGAGAACCTGCAGGAGCTCAATTCCCGTGGGGTAGCAACGCGCTGGCCGGTCCTGCTCGGCGGTGCCGCCCTGACCCGCGCCTACGTCGAGAACGACCTGGCGGAGGTCTACGAGGGCCAGGTGCGTTACGCCAGAGACGCATTCGAGGGGCTGCGCCTCATGGACGCGGTCGCGGCCGCTCGGCAGTCGCCCGAACTCACCCCTGCCGACACGCTTCCGGAGCTTCGCAAACGCCGGGTCCGCGCCGTCGCCGCACCGGCCGAACCGGGCGTCTCGCCGGCCCTGGACACCGTGCGCTCCGACGTCGCCACCGACAACGCCATCCCTACGCCACCGTTCTGGGGGACCAGGGTGGTCAAGGGTCTTGCGCTGGGCGACTACGCCGCCTACCTCGACGAGCGGGCCACCTTCCTCGGTCAGTGGGGTCTGAAGAGCACGCGCGGTGACGGGCCGTCGTACGACGAGCTGGTCGAGACCGAGGGGCGGCCACGCCTTCGGATGTGGCTGGACCGGATACAGACCGAAAACCTCCTAGAGGCGGCGGTCGTGTACGGCTACTTCCCCTGCTACAGCGACGGCAACGACGTCGTCGTCCTGCACCACGCAGGACCCGGCAAGGGCACGGAGCGGGCGCGTTTCTCGTTCCCGCGCCAGCGTCGCGACCGGCGCCTCTGCCTAGCCGATTTCTTCCGGAGCCGTGAGAGCTACGAGGCCGACGGCATCCCTGACGTGATCCCCTTCCAGCTCGTGACGATGGGGGACCGCGTGGCGAAGTCGACCGCGGAGCTCTTCGGGCGCAACGCCTACCGTGACTACCTCGAGCTGCATGGGTTGTCGGTGCAGCTGACCGAGGCTCTCGCCGAGCTGTGGCATGCCCGGGTGCGCGAGGAGCTCGGCTTCGGGGACGAGGACGATGCCTCGCTGGATTCCGTTCTGGGACAGGCGTACAGAGGGTCCCGCTACTCGTTCGGCTACCCCGCCTGTCCGGACCTCGATGACCGCAGCACGCTGGTGGAGCTGCTCGACCCGTCGCGGATCGGCGTCGTCCTGTCGGAGGAACTGCAGCTGCACCCGGAACAGTCGACCGACGCGATGGTCGTGCACCATCCGGAGGCCAAGTACTTCAACGCCACGTGAGCGGCCCGGCCAGCGCTGGCTACCCGCGCCCCTCGGCCCACTCTGGTGCCCTGCCCGCGGCCGTGCTGTGGGACATGGACGGGACCCTGGTCGACACCGAGCCGTACTGGATGGCCGAGGAGATCGCCTTGGTCGAGGCGTGGGGCGGCACCTGGACCAAGCGCGACGCGCAGGCCATCGTCGGCAACGACCTGCTGATCGGCGCGCAGTACATGATCGACCATTCGCCGATCCGGCTCCGGCCGGTAGAGGTGGTCCAGACCATCCTCGGCGGTGTCATCCGGCGAGTGCGGGAGCTGGGCGCGCCGTGGCGACCCGGTGCGCGTGAGCTGTTGGATTCGCTTGCGGCAGAGGCGGTTCCGTGTGCCATGGTGACCATGTCCTGGCGATCCCTGACCGACGCCCTCGTGGAGGTACTACCGCCGGGGACCTTCGCGGCAATAGTGACCGGGGACGAGGTCAGCCGGGGCAAGCCCCACCCGGACCCCTACCTCGCGGCGGCCGCCGCGCTCGGCGTATCACCGGACTCCTGCGTGGCGATAGAGGACTCCCCGACCGGCGTTGCCTCTGCAGTTGCCGCGGGCGTGCCGACGATTGCGGTGCCGAACGTCGCGCCGGTGCCCGTGACTCTCGGCGTGGTGCAGATCCCCTCGCTCGCCGGTGTACAGGCGCGCGACCTGCTCGCATTGCTCGATGCAGCTCACCGGGCCTGACGCGGTCTAGACCGGCCCTGCCAGTTCGGGGTCGGCAGGTGGGTGTTGCAGAGCCTGCCGTCACGGCGTCTGCCAGTGCTGGGCGGCGGTGCCGTTGCAGCTCCACAGTTGGATCGGGTTGCCGTTGGCGGTGAGCGAGTGGTCGTCGTCCAGGCACTTGCCCAGCACGCGCAGTGATCCGTCGGCTTCCGCGGTCCAGTGCTGGGCGGCGGTCCCGTTGCAGCTCCACAGTTGGATCCGGTTGCCGTTGGCGGTGAGCGAGTGGTCGTCGTCCAGGCACTTCGTGGCGATACCCACCACGGGGCCGCTGTGTGCAGCCGGCGCGCTGGAAAGGGCGAAGGCCCGCAGTTTGCCGTAGCCGTCCGGGTAGTACAGGTGGCCGCCCGCCACAATCGGGCTCTGCCAGTGCAGGCCGACGGTGCCGCTCGAATCGCTCCACAGCGTCTTGCCCGTGCTCGGGTCGAATGCCCTGGCTCCGGCGTTGGTGAGCAGGTACAGGACGTTGTGCACCACGACCGGAGTCGTCCCGCCGGTGCCGACGGTCCACACCGGGGTCATCTGTGGCTTGCCCGCGACCAGGGTCATCCGCAAGGCCGACGTGCCCTGGCTGTTCGCGACGAAGAATGACGAACTGCCGTCGACCGGGTTGGTCCAGGACGTCGGCTGGGTGAACACCTCACCGCCCTGAGGCACGCCGATGACCTGCAACTCGCCGCCGGTGAGGCCCGGACCGCCCGCCCGGCTGAGGTTGGCCAGGTCGAGCAGCCGGAGCTTGGCGTCCTTGCCGCTCTGGACACCCAGGGCGGACACGGTGCTCCCGGCCGGCGCGGTGACCAGGGCGGGTGCGGTGCTGCCGAGGTCCGTGTCGCTGCCTGCAAGGACTGGTAGTTGGCCGGGGTGTAGCTGTCGACCGGCCCCCCGCTGACGCCGCTGCCGTCCGGGTGAAGCGCCAGCACGCTGTCACCCCAGTTGTGGCTGGAGGGGTGGTAGTCCCCGTTTCCGGTGGCCAGGAGGAGACGGTCGGTCCTGCTGTCGTAGACGACGCCGGCTCGGGCCCACACTGCCGACTGAACGTGGCTGCAGTCAGGGGACGTCCCCGCGGCGAAGTGAACCGTCTTGTCGCTGCAGAGGGTGTTGAAGACCTTCTGCGCCCCCGTGGACAGATTGATCGTCGTGACGTGGCCCTGGTAGTCGCCGCGATCACCGGGGTAGCCGCCGTTGGCCACGTAGAGGTAGGAGACCCCGTGGCTGGTGGCGATGGTGAGGTCTGCCGACCCCTTCTCGTCGAAAGGATTGGTTGTGGCCCGCTCGGGCCAGCCGCCAGTGACGACCTCCGCGCCGGTTCCCGCGGCGTACTTGTGCGCCCGGCCGTCCAGCCCGTAGCTGTAGACGTAGGCACCGGACGGGTCCAGAGCAGGCGCCGCCGTCATGTAACAGGCGGTCGTGCCGTGGTTGATCGTGCACGAGCCGGGGCCGACGGTGTGCGACCAGAGCTTGGCGCCGGAGGACGCGTCCAGCGCCACGGTCGAGCCGCCGCGCGTCGTGAGGAACAGCAGGTTGCGGGTGCCCGAGGCGGTGGCGACGCCGTGTCGGTAGACCGCCGGGGCGTCGGCGACGCCGGGTAGCGCCGCGGTGAAGGTGCGGGCCAGGGTAGCGACGCTAGCGGCGCTGATGGCCGTCTCGGACGTGTTGTTGCCCGTGTGAGCGGCGTTGCCGCCGAACTGGCTCCAGTCGTAGCCGGTCGAACCAGCGGCGCCGGCGGAAGCCGCGGCGCTGCCCAGCACGGCCATGGCGCCGACGACGATGCAGCTCAGCCGGCGACGTGCGGCGCGAGAGACGGCCATGTTCATCTCTTTTCTCAAGTCTGCGTCCGTTCGCACCTGAAGACATGCGTTAGCCTGATTGAACCACGGTCAGATGTGATGCACGTTGGCCGGAGCGCGCGTCCTCCGGGGGGCGTGCCGGGCGAGAACCAGCCTTGCCGCCCCGGCCGGTCCGGGCGCGTTGTCACTCCATACGGCTTCCCCTACTGTGCATGTCATGACAAAGCCAGTCGCCCACTGGATCGACGGCCGGCTCGCCGAGGGCCGTTCGGGACGCACCTCGCCGGTCTTCAACCCCGCGACGGGAGAGCAGAGCCGCGACGTGTCGTTGGCCAGCGCCGCCGAGGTGGACACCGCCGTCGCGTCCGCGGTCGCGGCCGCCGAGTCGTGGGCCCGGGCGTCGTTGTCCACGCGTTCGGCGGTGCTCTTCAGCTTCCGCGAGCTGCTCAACGCGCGCAGCGGCGAGCTCGCCGCGATCGTCACCGCCGAGCACGGCAAGGTCCTCGCTGACTCCGCCGGCGAGATCGCGCGCGGGCTGGAGAACGCGGAGTTCGCCACGTCGGTGCCACACCTGCTCAAGGGAGGCTTCTCCGAACAGGTCTCGACCGGTGTCGACGTCTACTCCATCCGTCAGCCGGTCGGGGTCGTCGCCGGTATTACCCCGTTCAACTTCCCGGTGATGGTGCCGCTGTGGATGTGCTGCAATGCCATCGCGTGCGGCAACGCGTTCGTGCTCAAGCCGAGCGAGAAGGATCCGTCGGCCTCGCTGTTCATCGCGCGACTGTGGAAGGAGGCGGGTCTGCCCGACGGCGTGTTCACGGTGCTTCAGGGCGACAAGGAAGCGGTCGACGCGCTGCTCGCTCACCCCGACATCGCCGCGGTGAGCTTCGTCGGCTCGACCCCGATCGCGCGCTACATCTACGAGACCGGTACGGCCAGTGGCAAGCGCGTTCAGGCTCTCGGCGGCGCGAAGAACCACATGCTCGTCCTCCCGGACGCCGACGTTAACCAGGCAGCCGACGCGGCTGTGAGTGCGGCATACGGTTCCGCCGGCGAGCGCTGTATGGCGATCTCCGTCGCCGTCGCGGTCGGTGACATCGGCGACGCACTGGTGGACGCCATCGCCGTACGGCTGCCCAAACTGACGGTCGGCGACGGGGCGGCGAGCGGCACCGACATGGGTCCGCTGATCACGGCCGCCCACCGCGACAAGGTCCGCAGCTACGTCGACCAGGGCGAGCAGTCGGGTGCCACGCTGGTCGTCGACGGGCGCGAGGCGGACGTGCCGAAGGAGGGCTTCTTCCTGGGGATGACCCTGCTCGACCGGGTCACGCCGCAGATGAGCGTCTACGCCGACGAGATCTTCGGGCCGGTCCTGTGCGTCGTCCGCGCCGAGACCTACGAGGAGGGCCTGGAGCTGATCAACTCCAACCCGTACGCCAACGGCACCGCGATCTTCACCCGCGACGGCGGCGCCGCCCGCAAGTTCCAGAACGAGGTGCAGGTGGGGATGATCGGGATCAACGTGCCGATCCCGGTGCCCGTCGCCTACTACTCTTTCGGCGGCTGGAAGGCCTCGCTGTTCGGGGACGCCCATATGTACGGCCCTGAGGGCATCGCGTTCTACACCCGTGGCAAGGTGGTCACGTCGCGGTGGCCGGACCCGGCCACATCGAGCGTGGACCTCGGTTTCCCGCGCACCCGCTGATCGCTTGCCGCCGCCAGACGTTGCGGCCGGTGAGGTCGCCGAGTCGCCGAACAGGAGCCTGCCATGACCCAGACGTTGCCCATACCCACTGGGACCGGCGGCGCCACTGAGGAACAGGTCCGGGCGGACGACCGCGCACACGTCTTCCACTCCTGGTCGGCGCAGGCCGAGATCGACCCGATGCCGCTGGCGGGTGCGCTCGGGTCGTACTTCTGGGACTACAGCGGCAAGCGCTACCTGGACTTCTCCTCGCAGCTGGTCAACGTCAACATCGGCTACCAGCACCCGAAGCTGGTTGCCGCCGTGCAGGAGCAGGCCGGACGGATGCTCACCGTGAGCCCGGCGATGGCCAACGACGCGCGGAGCGAGGCTGCCCGGCTGATCGCGGACGTCGCTCCCGAGGGGCTGGACATGGTGTTCTTCACCAACGGCGGAGCGGAGGCCAACGAGAACGCGGTGCGGATGGCCCGCCTGCACACCGGTCGTCCGAAGGTATTGGCCGCGTACCGCAGCTACCACGGTGCGACCGCCGGTGCCATCGCGCTGACCGGTGACCCGCGGCGCTGGGCGTCGGAACCGTTCACCTCGGGCGTGGTCCGCTACTGGGGCCCCTACGCCTACCGTTCCGCGTTCCACGCCGCCACCGAGGCCGAGGAGGGCGAGCGCGCCCTGCAGCATCTGCGTGAGGTGCTGATGGTCGAGGGACCGCAGACGGTCGCCGCGGTCATCCTCGAGACCGTCGTCGGGACCAACGGGATCCTGGTACCCCCGGACGGCTACCTCACCGGGGTTCGCGCGCTCTGCGACGAGTTCGGCATCCTGATGATCGTCGACGAGGTCATGTCAGGCTTCGGTCGGTGCGGTGAGTGGTTCGCCGTCGACAGGTGGGCCGTCACGCCGGACCTGATCACCTTCGCCAAGGGCGTCAACTCCGGCTACGTCCCGCTCGGCGGAGTCGTGCTCTCCGCGGCGATCGCGCAGACGTTCCAGCACCGGGTGTATCCGGGCGGTCTCACCTACTCCGGTCACCCCTTGGCGTGCGCGTCCGCCGTCGCCTCGATCGGCATCTTCCGGGAGGAAGGCATCCTGCAGCACGCGCGGTCGCTAGGCAGCGACGTCATCGGGCCTGGGCTGGCCGACCTTGCCGACCGGCACCCGAGCGTCGGCGACGTGCGCGGCCTCGGCGTGTTCTGGGCGGTGGAGCTGGTGCGCGACCGGCAGAGCCGTGAGCCGTTGGTGCCGTTCAACGCCTCCGGCGGGGACGCCGCGCCGATGAACCAGTTCGCCGCAGCCTGCAAGAGCCGGGGGCTGTGGCCGTTCGTGCACTTCAACCGGACCCACGTCGTACCGCCGTGCACGACGAGTGCCGACGAGGTCCGCGAGGGGCTCGCCATACTCGACGAGGCGCTCAATGTCGCGGATGAGTACTACACCGGCTGACCGCGGTGGGGGCAGGCGTGGTCGGCCTAACCGCGGAGCGGCGCCGGAAGACGTCTGTCGCCGAACGTTCCGGACTAGTCGAGCGCCGGCTCGAGAGCAGCGGACCGCCGCGGGTCGAGCGCGAGCCGCACCGCACCCTCCGGAAGCGGCGGCGGTGTGCCCCCCCAGGCCGGACACACCGAACGGTGCTGGCACCAGTCGCAGAGCCGGGACGTCCGCGGCCGCCAGTCGCCGGTGGTCGCGGCTCGCTCGATGGCTAGCCACAGTGCCTTGAGCTTGCGCTCGGTCGCGAGCAGATCGGCCTCGTCGGGGAGGTAGCGGACGATCTCGGCGTTGCCGAGGTAAACCAGCTGCAGCATCGTCGGCACGACGCCGCGCAGTCGCCAGAGGACCAGCGCGTAGAACTTCATCTGGAACAGCGCCTTGGCCTCGAACAGCTCCGAGGGCGATCGACCGGTCTTGTAGTCGACCACGCGCAGCTCGCCGGACGGTGCGACGTCGAGCCGGTCGACGTAGCCGCGCAACGTCAGCCCCTCGAGCTCGGTCTCGACGTAGAGCTCACGCTCGGCCGGCTCGAGCGAGGTGGGGTCCTCCAGGGTGAACCAGCGCTCGATCAGCCCGACGGCGTCGGCGAACCACTGTGCTGACGCCCCTGGGTCACTGGCGTCGACCAGCGCGGCGAGCTCGGGCTCGGCCTCCACCAGGGCCCGCCACTGCGGCTCGACCAGCCCGGCTGCGGCGGCGGCGGTCCGGTCGAGCGCCGGAAGGTCGAACAACCGCTCGAGCACCGAGTGCACGAGCGTGCCTCGAGCGGCGGCCGCGCTGGGCGGCTCAGGCAGCCGGTCGATGACGCGGAACCGGTAGAGCAGGGGGCACTGCATGAAGTCCGAGGCCCGGCTCGGTGACAGTGCGGCGACCATGCAACCGACTGTAGGGCGAGCGACCGACAGGGCCGGTGAGGCCGAGCCGAGGCGACTCCACTCTGACGACCCCGCGGCTACCCGGGCCGCCATGGCCGACGGTTCACCGGGCCTGCCGCGGCCGGCGGTCCGCCCCGACAGACCGGCCGCTTAGGCTCCTCCTGTGACTGCAGCCGCCGAGCGCACTGGACGCACGCCGGGGCTGCGGATCGCCACGTTCGGCGGCGTCCCGGTCTACATCGGACGCACCTGGCCGATCATCGCGCTGGTGGTGGTCGCGACCTTCGGTCCACAGCTGACGTACGCGCGGCCGGACCTGGGCACGACGGCCTACCTCATCGCGGCACTGTTCGCGGTGCTGCTGCTGCTGTCGGTGCTGGCCCACGAAGCGGCGCATGCCGTCGTCGCCCATCGCTTCGGCTACGCGGTGAGCCGGGTGGTGGCCGATCTCTGGGGTGGCCACACGGCATACGACTCCACCGGCACGGGCGCCGGCCCGGGGCGCAGCGCTCTGGTGGCTCTCGCCGGCCCGCTCGCCAACGGGGCTCTGGCCGCGCTCGCCCTCCTGCTGCACCCGCACCTCGAGCCGGGGGGCATCCCCGCCTTGCTCGTGGGTGCCATCGGCTATACCAACGGCTTCGTGGCGCTGTTCAACCTGCTGCCCGGTCTGCCGCTGGACGGCGGCTTCCTCGTCGAGTCCCTGGTATGGCGGCTCACCGGCAGCCGGGAGACCGGCCTGATCGCCGCCGGCTGGTGCGGGCGAGCGGTGACGGTTCTCGTCCTGGGCTGGGCCCTGATTCTGCCGGTGCTGCGCGGCGGCCGGCCCTCGCTGTTCGACCTGGCCTGGGCCGGGCTCATCGGCGCCTTCCTCTGGGCGGGTGCCACGGGAGCGATCCGCACCGGCAAGGCGCGCCGGCTACTGGCCTCGATCAGCGTCCGCTCGGTATGGCGCGCCGCCCTGTCCGTGTCCGACCAGGCCAGCGTGGCCCAGGTGGCGCAGTTACGGGCAGGGCAGGGCGGGCCGTTGGCCGTCGTGGTCACCGATGGGCGGGGGGCAGCCGTCGGCCTGGTGGACGAGCATGCTCTGGCCGCCATACCGGAACCCGCGCGCCAGTCGACGCCGCTGGCCGCAGTCCTGCAGCGGCAACCCGCCGGCTGGGTGGTGGAAGAGGACCCCGACCGCTCGATCACCGCGGTCGTCGTACGCATGCAGGAGCTGGGACTCGGTGCCATCGCCGTTCGCCGGCCCGGCGGCCCGGTCGAAGGCGTCGTCTTCGCCCCCGACCTGTACGCCGCCGTATAGCCGAGGTCGAGCGCCCCCGTGGCTCACTAGACTCGCCCCGATGACCGATCAGCCGGCAGGAGCCGCGGCGCGACGCGGACCCTTCGCCGTGGGGGACCGGGTCCAGCTGACCGATCCCAAGGGGCGGCTGCACACCATCACCCTCGAGGCGGCCAAGGAGTTCCACACCCATCACGGGCGGCTCGCCCACGACGACCTGATCGGTGCGGCCGACGGCTCCACGGCACGCAACAGCGCGGGGGTCGAATACCTCGCCCTGCGTCCCCTGCTGTCCGACTACGTGCTGTCCATGCCCAGGGGAGCGGCAGTCGTCTACCCCAAGGACGCCGGCCAGGTCGTCGCGATGGCCGACATCTTCCCCGGTGCACGCGTCGTCGAGGCAGGAGTCGGCTCCGGGGCTCTGAGCATGTCCCTGCTCCGGGCGGTCGGTGACGGGGGCAGCCTGCACTCCTTCGAGCGGCGGGAGGACTTCGCCGCGATCGCGCAGGGCAACGTCGAGGCGTTCTTCGGCTGTCCGCACCCCGCCTGGCAGGTGAGCGTCGGAGACCTGGTGGAGGCGCTGCCCGCCGAAGTCGAGCGCGCCAGCGTCGACCGGGTGGTCCTGGACATGCTGGCTCCCTGGGAGTGCCTCGACGTCGTGGCCGACGCGCTGGCGCCGGGCGGGGTCCTGATCTGCTACGTCGCCACGACGACGCAGCTCTCGCGCCTCGCCGAGGCGGCGCGCGATCACGGCGGCTTCACCGAGCCCGCCGCCTGGGAGTCGCTGGTCCGAGGCTGGCATCTCGAAGGCCTTGCCGTACGACCGGAGCACCGGATGCACGGCCATACCGGCTTCCTGCTGACCACCCGCAGGCTGGCCCCGGGCGTCGTCGCGCCGGTACGCAAGCGGCGCCCCGCCAAGGGCGCTTACGACGTACCGGCCGAAGCGGACTGGGACAGCGAGGACCTCGGCGAGCGGTCGGTGTCGGACAAGCGCGTGCGCCGCATCCGCCGGTCCGTCACCGGCCAGCCGCCGCCTTCCTGACCAGGATCGGCGAGCGGGCTGCGCTCGGGCCCAGGCCGGGCCACGGTTCAGACGGGCCGCTTGGACCACGGTTGGGCATCCTTGGTCAACGAGATGCTTGCGGATGTCCATATCTGCGCATCAGCGTCGGTGCGCCGGGTTAGGGTCCTTTCGGGCGGCCGTTTCGGGCGGCCGTGGGGCGTGAACGAGGAGGCTGCCGTGACCGACGACTATGTACGCCGCGACGCCAGGTCGGACGCCGACGCGGACGACACCGGCGAGACGGCCGAGGCCCTGCGCCAGGCGGGGCGACTCGCCGAGGAGGTGGCCGCCCTGCGCGGGAGGCTGGCCGACTCACCGACCCGATCCCGCGATCTGGAGCACCGGGTGATCCAGCTGCAGTCCTCCCTGTCCACCGTCTCGGCGCAGAACGAGCGTCTCGTGCGCACCCTGACCGACGCGCGGGAGCAAATTGTCACCCTGAAGAACGAGGTCGACCGGCTGGCGCAGCCGCCGTCGGCGTACGGCCTGATCGTCGAGTCATACGACGACGCGACGGTGGACATCCTCACCGGGGGCCGCAAGATGCGGGTCGCCGTCAGTCCTGCGGTCGATCCCGTCGAGCTTTCGGCGGGCCGCGAGGTGCGGCTCAACGAGGCGCTCAACGTCGTCGCCGCATGCGGCTACGAGCGGATCGGCGAGGTGGTGATGATCAAGGAACTGCTGGGCGACGGCCGAGTGCTGGTGGTCGCCCATGCCGACGAGGAGCGGGTCTGCCGCCTGGCCGAGAGCCTGGTGGGCCAGCCGATCCGGGTGGGGGACGCGCTGATGCTCGACCCGCGCTCGGGCTTCGTCTACGAGCGCATCCCCAAGGCCGAGGTCGAGGACCTCGTGCTCGAAGAGGTGCCGGACATCGCCTACGAGGACATCGGTGGACTGGCCGGGCAGATCGAGCAGATCCGCGACTCCGTGGAGCTTCCCTACCTGCACCCAGACCTGTTCGACGAGCATCACCTCAAGCCCCCGAAGGGGATCCTGCTCTACGGCCCCCCCGGGTGCGGCAAGACGCTGATCGCCAAGGCCGTCGCCGCTTCGCTGGCCAAGAAGGTCGCCGAGCGCACCGGGAAGGACGAGACCAAGAGCTTCTTCCTCAACATCAAGGGTCCGGAACTGCTCAACAAGTACGTCGGCGAGACCGAGCGGCACATCCGGTTGATCTTCCAGCGGGCGCGGGAAAAGGCCTCCGGGGGCACTCCGGTCGTCGTTTTCTTCGACGAGATGGACTCGCTGTTCCGCACCCGCGGGTCCGGTGTCTCCTCCGATGTCGAGACCACGATCGTCCCGCAGCTGCTGTCGGAGATCGACGGTGTCGAACGCCTGGAGAACGTCATCGTCATCGGGGCGAGCAACCGCGAGGACATGATCGACCCGGCGATCCTGCGGCCCGGCCGGCTGGACGTGAAGATCAAGATCGAGCGCCCCGACGCCGAGAGCGCCCGTGACATCTTCAGCAAGTACCTCATCCCCGCCCTGCCGCTGCACGACCACGACCTCTCCGAGCACGGCGGGTCGCGGCAGCACACGATCGAGGCGATGATCGAGGCGGCCGTCGAGCGAATGTATTCCGAGGTCGACGCCAACCGCTTCCTCGAGGTCACCTACGCCAACGGCGACAAGGAAGTCCTCTACTTCAAGGACTTCAACTCCGGGGCGATGATCCAGAACGTCGTCGACCGGGCGAAGAAGATGGCGATCAAGGACTTCCTGACCACGGGTCAGAAGGGCATCCGGGTGGAACATCTGCTCGCCTCCTGTGTCGATGAGTTCAAGGAGAACGAGGACCTGCCCAACACCACCAACCCCGACGACTGGGCCCGCATCTCCGGCAAGAAGGGCGAGCGCATCGTCTACATCCGGACCCTGGTCACCGGCAAGGACGGCACCGAGCCCGGCCGGTCGATCGACACCGTCGCCAACACGGGGCAGTACCTCTAGCCGGGCCCTCCCGCCCCTGATCGCCACCCCGCGACCATCCTTCGAGGTCCAACACCCATGCCGATCCGCTATCCCGCTCCGCTGCGCCCGGGAGACCGGATCGGGGTCACCTCGCCCTCGAGTGGGGTGGCTGCGGACCTGGGCCCCCGCCTCGAGTTCTGCGTGGAGCACCTGCGCCGCCGCGGATACGACGTCGTCGTCGGTGACTGCATGGACGGGAGCGCAGTGGTCAGCGCGCCGGCGCAGGAGCGAGCCGCAGAGCTGAGTGAGATGCTGACCGATCCCCGGATCCGGGCGATCGTCCCACCCTGGGGCGGGGAGCTGGCGGTCGAACTGCTGCCGTACCTTGACCTGCCGGCGATCGGCTCGGCCGAGCCCACCTGGCTCGTCGGCTACTCGGACATCTCGACGCTGCTGCTGCCGCTGACCGTGCTCACCGGGATCGCGACGCTGCACGGGCAGAACCTGATGGACACCCCGTACGCCGTGCCCTCCCCGCTGCTGTCGTGGCTCGACGTCGTGACCCGCGAGGCGGGGACGACCTTCTCCCAAGGGCCGTCGGCGCGGCATCGCCTGCACGGCTTCGACGAGTGGCGGGACGATCCCACCGCCAGCACGTACACCCTTCCCGATCCCGGCACCTGGCGGCTGATGGACCCCGGCGTAGGCGACGTGCACGTCTCCGGACGGCTGATCGGTGGCTGCATCGAGACGGTGTCGATACTGGCCGGGACTGCGTACGGCGACCTGGCGGACTTCGCCGCCGACTACGCGCCGGAAGGGCTGATCGTCTACGTCGAGGCTTCGGACGACGGCGCGCTCAACATCGCGCGTGACCTGTGGCGGATGCGGCTGGCTGGGTGGTTCGAGCACGCCAACGCCGTCCTCGTCGGTCGCACCCGGGCCCGCGATGACGGCGACTTCACCCAGCTGGACGCGGTTCGCTCCGCCCTCGGCGCGCTCGACGTGCCGGTGTTGCTGGACGTCGACTGCGGTCACGTACCGCCGCACCTGGCTCTCGTCAACGGCGCCGTGGCGGAGCTGACGTTCACCGGCTCGGCCCAAGGGCTGAGCCAGACCCTGCGCTGAGGTGTCGTCAGCGCGTCAGCTCCCGCGCGCCGGTGCCGGCGCGGTGGAAGCGTCCAACCGCAGCTGGTACCACCGGGTGCTCACGTAGGACCCGAACTTGTACCCCACCTCGTCCAGCGTCCCGGCCACCTCGAACCCCAGCCGCTCGTGCAGCGCGTTGCTGGCGGGGTTCGGCTGGGCCACGACGGCCACGACGAGGTGGATGTCGTCGTCGCGGAGCCGGTTCAGCAGCACGGCATACAAGCTGCGTCCGATTCCCCGCCCCTGGGCATCCGGCCACAGGTAGATCGAGGTCTCGCGGGTGCGCGCGTATGCCGGGCGTGGGCGGAACGGCCCGGAGTAGCCGAATCCCAGAATCGGGGAGTCCGGGGAGTCCTGGGAATCAGCGAGGGCTACGAGGAAGTGGTCGCCCTCGTCCCCTACCGAGGCGCTGGCGAGCTTGTCCCGCCAGTACCTCAGCGGTGCGGGCTCGAGGTCGAACGTCGACACGCTCGTGCGGGCCGCAGCGCCGTAGATCTCGGCGACAGCTGCCAGGTGCTGCTCGGCGGCATCGACGATCACGGCCGCGCCTGACGCCGGCCGACCAGTGCCGCGAGGGCGCGCCACCCGAGCAGGAACGCCCCGAGGACGACGGTCGCGACCACGACGAACGACACCGCCACGCCGCGCCCGGCCGCGACGCGCAGCAGCATCCCCACGGTCACGGTGGAGAACCACACCGGTATGCCGCCCGCCACCGTCCGCGGCGCTGCGCGGCTGCGCAGCAGGACGACGCACCACCCGGCAGCCAGGCCGGCCAGGAAGGGCCAGGCCGTCGCCAGCACCCCCAGCACCGGGCTGGTCTCGGCATGGCTGGCCCGGCCGACGGCGGTGAAGACCAGAACGGCCACGGTGTCGATGGCCAGCACCCACGGCGCCGGAAGGGCCGACATACCGGCTCTCGCGCGCGGCGCGGTCTGAGCCGGGGGCACCGGGCGTTCGCTCATGCTGCGAACGTATCCCGAGTCCGTCGCCGCACCGACCTACGCTGGCGTCATGAGCGCACGCCGGGTGATGGGGATCGAGACCGAGTACGGCATCTCGGTCCCCGGCGACCCGGCTGCCAACCCGATGGTGCTCTCGGGCCTGGTGGTCAATGCCTACGCCAGCGTCCAGGGCATCCGTTTAGCCCGTGCGAGCTGGGACTACGAGGACGAAGCCCCCCTGCGCGACGCCCGCGGCTTCGACCTCAGCCGGCAGCTCGCAGACGCCAGCCAGCTGACCGACGAGGAAGACCCCACGCTGGCCAACGTCGTGCTCACCAACGGCGCCCGGCTGTACGTCGACCACGCCCACCCGGAGTACAGCTCACCCGAGGTGACCAGCCCGCGTGCGGCGGTCCGCTGGGACCGCGCCGGCGAGCAGATCATGCTCGAATCGGTACGCCGGCTCGCGGCGGTCCCCGGCGGACGGGCGGTGAACCTGTACAAGAACAACACCGACGGCAAGGGCGCCTCCTACGGCACCCACGAGAACTACCTGATGCGGCGCGAGACCCCGTTCGCCGACATCTGCCGGCACCTGATCCCGTTCTTCGTCGTCCGCCAGGTGATCTGCGGCGCCGGCCGGGTCGGCATCGGCCCGGACTCCAGCATGGCGGGCTATCAGATCAGCCAGCGCGCCGACTTCTTCGAGGTCGAGGTGGGCCTCGAGACCACCCTCAAACGGCCGATCATCAATACCCGTGACGAGCCGCACGCGGTCGCCGACCGCTACCGCCGGCTGCACGTGATCATCGGCGACGCCAACCTGTGCGACGTCAGCAACCTGCTCAAGCTCGGCACGACGAGTCTGGTGCTGGCGATGATCGAGGCCCGTGCCATCGATGCGGACCTGGCGGTCCGGCACCCGGTGAGCACGCTGCACGCCGTCTCGCACGACCCGTCGCTGACGGCGCTGGTGGAGCTGCGCTCCGGGCAGCGACTGACCGCCGTACAGCTGCTGTGGCGGTACTACGAGCTGGTCGAGCGGTTCCTGGCGCAGGACCGCGGGGAGCCCGACCCCGACACGGTAGAGGTCATGGATCGCTGGGCGTCGGTGCTGACCCGGCTGGAGCGCGGCCCGATGGAGTGTGCCCGCGAGATCGACTGGGTGGCCAAGCTGGCCGTACTGCAGGGTTACCGCGACCGGGACGGCCTCGAGTGGTCCGATCCGCGGCTGGGCGCCGTGGACATCCAGTGGTCCGACGTGCGGCCCGAGAAGGGGATCGCCAGGCGGATGGAGCAACGCGGCCGGATCGAGCGGATCGTGGAGCAGGGCGCCATCGACGAGGCTGTCGCGTCCCCGCCGAACGACACCAGGGCATACTTCCGTGGCCGTTGCCTGGACAAGTACGCCAGCGAGGTCGCCGCCGCTTCCTGGGACTCCGTGATCTTCGACCTGCCCGGCCACCAAGCCCTGCAGCGGGTGCCCATGCTGGAGCCGCTGCGTGGCACCCAGGAGAGCGTCGGCGCGCTGATCGACCGGAGTGCGACGGCCGAAGACCTCCTGCACGCACTTGCCGCAGCGGCCGGTTAGGGTCGAGACAACGTCGCTCAGGACGTTCCGCATCCGATGGAGGATCGATGCCAAGCCAGGAGCAGAGCCGGCCTCAGCGCCGGGAGGACGAGGCAGACGAAGCGCCGGACCCCACACCCTCGGCGCCGGAGGCCACGGCCCGCAAGGACGCGCTCGACGATGACATCGACAGCGTCCTGGACGAGATCGACGACGTCCTCGAGTCCAACGCGGAGGAGTTCGTTCGCGGCTTCGTCCAGAAGGGCGGCCAGTGAGCCAAGGCGCGACCGGCGGACGGTTGCCGGCGGCCTACCTGGCCACGGGCTCGTCCTCCTTCAGTGAGTTCGTCGGCCAGCACGCCCCACAGCTGCTGCCGTCGCGCCGTCCGTTGCCGACCAGCGGGTCGGTGGACGCGCCGCACGGGACGACGATCGTCGCGCTGGAGTACGACGGCGGCGTGCTGATGGCGGGCGACCGCCGGGCCACGATGGGCAACCTGATCGCCAACCGCGACATGGACAAGGTGTTCGCAGCCGACGAATACTCCGCCGTGGGGATCGCGGGCACTGCCGGTATCGCCGTCGAGCTGGTCAAGCTCTTCCAGGTCGAGCTGGAGCACTACGAAAAGATCGAGGGGGCGCTGCTGTCGCTGGAGGGCAAAGCCAACCGCCTGGCCACGATGGTCCGGGGCAATCTCGGCCTGGCGATGCAGGGCCTCGCGGTGGTTCCGCTCTTCGCGGGATACGACGTGAGCTCGCGCGACGGCCGGATTTTCTCCTACGACGTCACCGGCGGGTGCTACCGCGAGCACGACCACCACAGCGTCGGCTCCGGATCGTTGTTCGCCCGCGGTTCGATGAAGAAGCTGTGGCACCCGGGCATGGCCGAGGACGAGGCCGTTCGGGTGGGGATCGAGGCGCTGTACGACGCCGCGGACGACGACTCCGCCACCGGGGGGCCGGACCTGGGCCGGCGGATCTGGCCCAGCGTTGCGGTGGTCGACATCGAGGGCTTGCGCCTGCTGCCCGACGGCCAGCTGTCCAGCGTGGTGGAGGATGTAGTCGGCCATCGGCGCGGCAACCCTGGCGGCATACCGGGCACGGTGGTGACGCCGGCGATTCCCGGCACTGGAACGCCCGGCACCAACACGCCGGGCACCAGAACTACGGGCACCGACACGCCGGGCAGCAACACGCCGGGCACCAACACGGGCACGTCGCGTGGTGGTCCGCCTCAGTCGGGCGGCTCCGGTCCGGCGATCGGGGGTGCGCGATGAGCATGCCGTTCTACGTCCCGCCCGAGCAGGTGATGAAAGACCGGGCGGACTACGCGCGCAAGGGGATTGCCCGGGGCCGCTCGGTGATCGTGCTCGGTTACGACCGGGGCATCGCCTTCGTCTCGGAGAATCCCTCCCGGGCGCTGCACAAGATCTCCGAGATCTACGACCGCATCGCGTTCGCGGCGGTCGGCAAGTACAACGAATTCGAAAACCTGCGGGTGGCGGGCGTCCGCTATGCCGACCTGCGCGGATACTCCTACGACCGCGCGGACGTCACGGCACGGGGTCTGGCCAACGCGTACGCGCAGACGCTCGGCACGGTGTTCACCCAGGAGGCGAAGCCGTACGAGGTGGAGATGGTCGTGGCCGAGGTCGGCGTCGAGCCGGGCACCGACCAGATCTACCGCCTGACGTACGACGGCTCGGTGGCCGACGAGCACGGTTTCGTGGCGATGGGCGGCGGCGCGGAGTGGATCACCACCGAGCTGCAGGAGCGATGGGCGGCGGGCCTGACGCTCGGCGCCGCTCTGGCGCTCGCCCGGGAGTTGCTTGAGCAGAACCCTGCCGGCGGAGGCGACCGGACCCTGTCCCCGGCACAGCTCGAGGTCGCGGTGCTGGACCGTGACCGGCCGCGGCGTACCTTCCGCCGCATCCTCGGACCCCTGCTGGAGGCGCTGCTCTCCCGGGACGACCCGACGACCGACGTACCCACCGAGGACGATCACGCGCCCGGCCCGCATGACACGCTGACCGGCGAGTCCTCCTGACGTCGGTCCCGCCCAGCCGACAGTTCCGCCAGCCGAGCCCGATGCTTGCCCCGGGTGTCCCGGTGCCCTTGCGCCTCGCTACGGCGAGTGCGGCGGTTCGGCGGTTCGGCGGTGCGGCGGTGCGGCGGTGCGGCGGTTTCTGAGTGCCCTTTGCTCAGGAAAGGGTCGCGCGCCTCGCCGCACCGGCTTGCGTTAGCCGCCACAAGTTGAGCAAGGCAAGCCGGTAAGGGAGCAACGCATCCGGTGCGGCGATTGCGGCGGTGCCCCGGTCCGGCGAGTGCGGCGGTGCCCCGATCCGGCGAGTGCGCGGTGTCTAGGAGCCCTTTGCTCAGGAAAGGGTCGCGCGACGCGCCGGATCGGCTCGCGCTAGCCGCCATAAGTTGAGCAAGGCAAGCCTGAAAGTGAGCGGGGCTCGAAGGGTCCGCCGACCCGGTCCATGGGCCAGTGGGGTCGGTGAGGCCAGTGGGGCCAGAGGGGCTGGTGCGTGTAGCCGGGTGGGGGAATGCGTGCCAGCCGGGTGAGCTGGTGCTAGGCGGCCTTGAGCGCCGCCAGCAAGGCTAGCTCCTCGGAGCGGGTCAGCCCGGCTCGCCGCTCGCGGTCCAGGCCGAGCTCGAGTTCCCAGCGCAGACACTCCCTGACGACGCGTTCCAGATCCGAGTGGGGGAGACCTGCAGCAGAGGCGGCATCCCGCGCCCGGTCGGAGAACCCGGCATACGAGGGGTCGACGAACCACAGCGGCAGTGAGCGGGCCCCCATGTACTCCTCGACGTGCTGCTCTCGCAACCAGTCAGGCGGCGCCTCGACGAGCGGTCCGGCGAAGCCGGTGACCGCGCGGGCGACATCGAGCACCTCGCCGAACGTCCAATGCGGCCCGACGGCGTTGAGCGCACCGCTGACCCCGGCCAGCCCCGAACGGACCAGCCAGTGCGCGAGGTCGGCGACGTCGATCGCCTGGGCTGGCGCCGCCCGAAAACCGGCCGGCACGAGCACCGCCCCGCCGTGGCGCATCGCGAGTGCGAACCGCCCAGGCCAGTAGCCGAACCGGTCGCTGAGATCGCCGTACCCGGCGATCAGGCCTGCGCGAGCCAGCAGCACCCGGTCGCCGAGGCGGTCGGCGCACAGCCGTTCGCAGCTCACTTTGGCCGCGCCGTACTGCTCCCGGTCGACGCGCACGGTCCCGGCAGGCAGCGGCTCGAGCAGCGCGGCGCTCTCGTCGGTCCTCGGCGTCGACTGGTCGGCGTACACGGAGCAGGAGGACACGTAGACCCAGTGCGCCGCGACATCGCCGAGCGCTTCGACGGCGCTGCGGACCTGCCCCGGCTGCCAGGACACGTCCACCACGAGATCCCAGTGCCGATGGCGGACGGGATCGTATGCTCCCGCCAGGTCCCGGTCCGCACTGACGAACGTCCTCCCCGCCGGGGCATCGCCGGACTCGCCTCGCGCCAGGCAAGTCACCTCCTGGCCCATGCCGAGAGCGGCAGCCGCCACTCGTCCTCCCAGCCACGACGTCCCACCCAGCACGAGCACCGACCTGAGCCCAGACATGAGCCCAGACAAGCACGCCGGATCGGTGTCGGCGCGCGTGTTCGCTCAGGGCGTCCGCGCCGGGACTGCTCCCGGGAGCCGCGCGAAGGGCGAATAGAGTTGGGTCATGAATCCGCGGATCTTCGGGCTAGAGAACGAGTACGGCGTCACGTGCACGTTCGACGGCCAGCGCCGGCTGACCCCGGACGAGGTCGCGCGATACCTCTTCCGCAAGGTGGTCTCGTGGGGCCGGTCCAGCAACGTCTTCCTGGCCAACGGGTCGCGGCTGTATCTGGACGTCGGCAGCCACCCCGAATACGCCACCCCCGAGTGCGACAACGTCCGCCAGCTCGTCATCCACGACAAGGCGGGGGAGCGCATCGTCGAGGGGCTGGTGGCCGACGCGCAGCAGCGGATCCAGGCCGAGGGCATCGCCGGCGAGATCTACGTCTTCAAGAACAACACCGACTCCGCCGGCAACTCCTACGGCTGTCACGAGAACTACCTGGTCGGCCGGCAGGGCGAGTTCGCCAAGCTGTCCGACGTCCTGATCCCGTTCCTGGTCAGCCGCCAGATCACCTGCGGCGCAGGCAAGGTCACCACCACCAGCCGGGGCGCGACGTACTGCGTCAGCCAGCGGGCCGACCACATCTGGGAGGGGGTCTCCAGCGCCACCACCCGTTCCCGACCGATCATCAACACCCGGGACGAGCCGCACGCCGACGCCGAGCGGTATCGCCGGCTGCACGTCATCGTCGGCGACTCCAACCTGAGCGAGACCACCACGATGCTCAAG
>JAABUK010002688.1_pt1 | contig 31520 bp, 39 predicted proteins | sample 5559141 | NCBI WGS metagenome assembly JAABUK01 (sample SAMN10711869, study PRJNA513367) | rock metagenome | isolation source: Antarctica rocks | place: Antarctica: Victoria Land, Pudding Butte nord | collected 2016-01-03
TCCGTGCCTCCGTGCAATCCACCGCCACCTGCAGTTCCGGCGGTCACATCATGAGTAATTCCGGTCAAGGTGGCTGGAATCTAGTCAAAGTGGCTGTGTAGCAATTCCCCCGCAAGAAAAAAAAAAAAAAAAAACTAGTCAACTACGTATGCTGCAGCAGTTAGCAGCCGATATAATTATCATACATAGCAGCAAGACGCCGTATATCACGTACACATTAGTCAGAGGTGAAGCACAGTCCTTTGTCATGCTAAACACCTGATTCATGTGATAATTAGTCAGTCAAATAGTCAACGCTTTGCTGGGACCATTTGCCATTTGCATTACCCTGGCTTCACCCTAGCTGTATTTAGTGGGTGATTAGTTAATGATTATGAAGTCCTATATAAGGCGGCTTTCAGTCGCTCAGACACACACTTTTCCTCAATTCTTGACAAAGCTCAGGCTCTCATCAAGCTGCTGCCGCGTCTGCTTGTAACTAATTCGCTCCGTCCCAATCCTGTTGTGCCCTGCTCTCTTGCATACACACTTGCATTGAGACGCCTGTGAGCGTCACATACATGCATGGCATCTATATTGCTGACAGTCAGCAGTCATGCAAGCTAGGCTAGGAGAAGCTTGCAGAACAAGGCTGGCAGTCACTGCAGCCACATTGCCAGAGTACAGCAACCGTTGTAGCGAACAGCAATGCATACATGGTGATCACTATGCTGTGGTTTGTCAGTGGTCTGTAAGGAGATACATCAAGCACATAGTTAGCTACAGCTAGCTGCATGGTATGCAGTGGACATCATGTTTCTGTAAGTTGGTACCGTTGCTACGTGTAATAAGTGTCTCCCTCTCTCAAAGATTGAGAAAAGAAAAAGCACATGCTTAACTAGAAGCAAGCTGATTGCTTGTCTGGCTGTTGTGACCATTGAAATATTGCACCGTCGTTTTGAATGGATTTGTGCAGTCAACATAGCATTTTACCCTATCAACTTGATTCACTGTCTGCAACTCCTCCACATTGCAGCAATATCGTTTGTTATCGTTGCTTCGTGTAATGAATATCTCTCCCTCCCAAGATAAAAAGAAAAGAAAAACAAACATTGCAGCAATATCAGTTAGTAATGCAAGGCAACAACATGACCCAGAAGTGCCTGCCAAGGCTCATGTCTATGATGTGCAACGATGCCTGTGCCTCTACATCAGACCATCTTTGTGTTTAGCAGAACTGTTTGCACAGAAATATCAACATGCTCTGAGTGGTGAACAGCTGACATGTGCCCGCTTTTGCGTGACATGCTGACTTTCTGTAGGCTTTAGGTTTGCCTTGTGATGGTAGCTCGAAGCTTCGACTGTGAATGGCCTTCCATTTGACGCTTGTGGTTTCTTTCGTTGCATGTATGTGTAATGTAAAAGTCTCCCGCTCAAAAAAAGGGGACAAAAAAGGACTGTCAACAAGTCCATGCGATGCCTGAAGAAGAGGCTTAGTATGTTCTGCACCGGCCCAAGCATCACGTCAAGCACATTTGCAGTATAAGGGCATGACAGGACCTATAGTAGGGTGTCTGTTGAGCCTGAGCTAACCTTGTCAACACGAGTGTGTGCATTGCTGTGTCAGACCTCACATATGTCAGCTATGAGCCTGTCTGGTGCTGCTTTGCTCACAAGCTGTTTGTGTCGGTCGGTACCTTGGTCAGGCAACTTCACGCCGTTCCATAAGCACAGCTATATGAACTCCTGCTAATGCTGCTCTCTGCTGGACATGTAAGTCGCAGTTGATGATCACCAGGTCAGGAAGTTGGGCGTACACACTTCGCCAAGCACTCTGGTTTTTGCACTAATGTCCCCGCTCACCAAAAAAAATGAAACTAGAACGCAATTGGACTATCGGAAAATCTTGATTCGTGACACATCGGCACACCAGTACACGGTAATGAGATCTTGTCTGTCTCACTTTCAAGATTTGGATATTAGCATCGAGAGTGCCCCTCTCCTTTTGTTGCGATTCAGCAAAGACATATAGTCCAGATATTGGACGGTTCAAGGCAGCTGGCTATAGCGCAGATGTAGCAGTCAAGACAAAGGATGTTGAGGAACTTCCAGCACACCTATCTTGCTGGTCCGATCATCTTGGCAGATCTGATGTGGCAGTGGCCAGCGTGGCAGCTCTAGCTTCAGACCCTTCACTGCGCAAGATACCCAGGTCCATTCAGTTTCAGGGTCTCTCGGTCAGCATAACAGTCTCACGCAGCTTGCAGAACAAGCACGAGCAGCGCAAGGCCACAGCAGCTGACACACCTGGCAAGCAGGCACGCAGAAAGGCAAAGAAGGTGAAGCGGCAGGCAAGCAAGCAAAAGTCTGGACAGCAGCAAGCATCACCTCCTCAGCAGCAAGCATCACCTCCTGCATGCTCACAGCCTGTTGTGGAGCATCAAAAAGTTGTGCCTAATGACTGATGATTCCCATGCACCTAGCTTGCGGCGGAGCTCACGCGAGCACAAGAAGCCTAGACCATATTATGCAGCATCACAGGCTGAGCCTCCAGACAAGCCCTCTACTAGCATGGGTCTGCAGCGCGGCTTTTTAAAGCGATTGCTCAATGTTTTATACCCCTTTCAATGACTAGCCGATAATTGTTTGGCCACTTGAGGCTTTGCTTTTGGCATATTTCATTGATTCACATGACTGGCTTTGACCTGTTTGGCATGTATGTACTGAACATGTTGAGCCTGACCATATGGATTGCTCGCTTAGGTGTACATTTTGATTTGACTTTATGGTGTTTATAATTGGGGTCCTATGGGGTCCTGTCATTCTGAGTGCCTTGTATTGGCAATGTCTAGTTTCTTTAGCTCGTTGGTACGGCGATTGGCAGGGATGTGCTTTGTGCAAGTTGGCAGGCTTGAATGGTGTGGGTTTTTTTTGGGTTAAAGGGGGATTGTCCACCCTCCGTCAGATGATGAAGGTACCGAACGAACCTGGTTTGAGCCCGAACAACGGCCTAAAGAACGCGTTCCTAAGCGATCAGTCCATGGCAAGCAAACCCCGCAAGGGGCAAGCAAAACGTTTTGGCGCCAAGACGACCAGCCCTGATGGCCAGGCTGGTCATGTCATGACACATGTGCGTCACCGTGCAAGGCAAGAACAACGGCAAGTGTGACCATGTAAGCGCCAATGCACGAAACCTGCACCTCGGCGACTGGCACAGCGCCTTGGCCGGCTAAATTGCCGGGCCAAGCAATGTCAAGTAAGCACATCGTCCTAGAGCACGGCGGCCTGTGAAAACATATGAAAAGAGAAAAAAGCAAGCCAGGCTGGATGCACTTCGTAAAAGTGGGCGTATCACTTTGCCTAGCCCAATTCGACCTCCAAGAAGCAACCACCGAAGCATGCAGCACATCACCGGGATCAGGATTAATGCGGGTCTGTCCCTACCGTCTCTTACGGCCTGTGTAGCTTTTCCCTTTGGGTGCGCAAGGACCCCCAGCTACTGAGGGGGGTTTGACTGGTCCCCCCTCGGTGAGTGCGTTCCGCATCAGACCCCCCATCAGGACTTTTACAACAAAATCAGATGGCAGCAGCAAAAGAAAAGGGCTGAAAAGGCAGCTTTAAAAGAGAGTTGCGTCGGAAACTGGTTGTCTAGTGGCTTCGTCGTGATGTAGTCGAGTCGCAGCGGCTGGGCCGTGATGTGTGTCACGGAACAGTGACCACAACCATGCACTGAGTCGTTGCACTCGTACTGTCCGGCTTTTTCAGCGCTGTTAGCAGTCGTTGATGACGAAAGATGTTCTTCCTGCACTTCGGGAACACGTTGGGCTCAGCGGCGCGGCAGAAGACGCAGTTTGAGAGTGGTCGTTTCGAAGATCTGTGAAGACATGCTATTTTCGAGGCAGCAGCAGCAGCCCCGCTTCCCGCAAAAACATCTCTTTTACCACTCGAGATGTCGTCTGGAGATGGCTACTACCATTCCAGGGCAGTTTAGAGCTTCAAAAACCGCTCGGGCAGTTGTGCACATCATCAAAAGAAGCTTGGCTGCAAGCTTTGCAAGAGACAATCCACCATGTTCGTCCGACCTACAGTTGTTGATGAACCCCTTCTATTGCTGGAGCCACTCTCGGCTTGCTTACCTGGGCTGAGATTAGGTGTTGAAAGTGCTACCTGCTTTTGGTGTTTGTAGCTTGCACAAAGATCTCTTTGTGCAGTTCATTGCTGACGTGTTGGTGTTAGACATTTCTTTGTGTCAGGCTGCTGCATTGCAGCTTGCTGGTTTGACGCTTGATGGCATTAACCACCTCTGCTCTCACAATGAGCACTTGTTTGCAGTATTGTTGCTTAACCTGGTCGCTTATGGTTGCTAGGCCAGACAATGCCTTGGCAATGCTTGCATTTACTTCCATTCTGACTTTGTTTAGCTGACCCAGCTTTGTAAAGTGCATTGTTGGTGGACAGAAACAAGCTTGTCTTTCTAGCTGGGTTACTAGCTTTGGATGAGCGCTTGCTTGTTTTGCTTTCATTGTCACGACGCTCAGGATTCATGCCTGAACAAATTCAAGATATGTTGTTAGCTGTGGCCTCTATGGCTTGTGGTGGACATCACATACTCTTGAGGTTGGTGTCATTGCACTTGTGTAATGGAATATCCATCCCTCCCACACAAAAAAGAGACCCCCATCAGAAGAGCTAAGGCCAGACAACAGGTCAAAACCCCCTTAAATTAGGCAACCCCAGCAAAGCAAGTTGCACTCATGAAAAGTCCAATCCAACTTGGCAAGCCACCATATCCTATTCACTTTGATGAAGAGGAAAAGCCGCCAAAGTCAAAACGAAAAACACTGATGAAAAGAAAATTATGTATCAGCTCACAGGGAAATCTTGTGCTTGAAAGAGCAAGTAAAAGAGCAAATGCTAGCATAACAGCATAATAGCATAATAGCATAACAGCATAACAGCATAATAGCTGACAGATGCAACTGCAACTCCAACCGGCCCTCAACGTCTCCCGACGGCGATGTGACAGATGCCAATATGTTGTTATGGCATCAAAGGCTCTGAAAAGCAGCCAGAGTCATGCTGGGATCCTTCCTTCTCATCCAGCTTGAGCAGACTCCAGAATTCTGCCTGATGTTGTCATTGCATTTTGTCCAGTCATTGCGAATCATGGCCTTGACATTCTTCAGCGCGAGTTGCCTCGCCAAGTGACCGTGGTGTGAGGTAGATGATGATGATAGTGAAGGTTGCTGTGACGATAGAGATGACGCCATGATTGCGTCTGGCTGTGAGGCATCTGAAGGTTTTTTTCCTTTTTTTGTTTTTGGGAGGGAGAGATATTCATTAAACGAAGCAACGATACCAACACATCTTGATAGAGAAGGATGATCACCATCCATAAAGCATCGTCTGTATCAGAGCGGTCACAGAGAAGGCCACGTAAGCAGCAACAACACCATCCAAGCCTGTTAACCTTGCACAAAGCACATCCCAGCCAAGTGTCATACCAATGAGCTGAAGAAACTAGATATTGCCAATACAAGGCACTCAGAGTGACAGGACCCTATAGCATAAACACCATAAAGTCAAATCAAAATGTACACCTAGAAAGCAATGGTCAGGCTCAACATGTCAGACGTACATGCCAAACAGGTCAAAGCCAGTCATGTGAACCAATGACATACAGCAGCAGTCAAAAGTCTGCATCCAAACATTTTCCTTGCTGTACATTGCAGCATTCCTTTGCATCCCCAACTGCCTTGGTATCATGAGTCAGCTCATCACTGGGGATTACGTGATCAAGTTTGAAAAGAATAGCTTTAGAGTGTCAGCGAGGGGTATTGCCTCGGCGCAGCCGAAGGCGCAGGTAAGGGGAGGTAAGTGGAGTTGTGGATTGTCTTTGTCTTTGTCTTTGTCTGCCGTCTAAGTCAAAGTCAAAGTCAAAAAGTCAAATAGCAACTACTCTGGCAAATTTTTGAGCACTTGCAAGTGATTGCAGGGGCTTGCTGGTTGCACAAGCTTTGCTTCAAGTGACAGCAAAGCTTGCTCAACAAGCGAACTCCTTGCCTTTTGTGAAAAAGCTCTGGCTAACAGCACACTGCGTTGCTTCACAAACTGGATACTACAAAAGAAAGCTGGCCTGTTTTCACATACAGTACTGCCCTCTTGAGACCTGCTTGCTTATGGCTTTTGCTTGCTGCACAGCAGGAAAGTTGGCCCCCTGCTGACAACAGATTTCCTAGGTCAACGCACAGTCAAGGTCAAAGCTCTGCAGCTAGCGCTACGGACGATATCTGCCGCAACGGTCCCACCCACACACGCGTTCGATACTGTACTAAGCCTGCCTGACCGTACCGCCAGTCAGGTTGAGCTGTCGTCGCACACGAACTGTTGTGCCAAGCAAGGACTGGTTTTGGATAAAGACTTTTGACGACCACTGTATGCCAAAAGCAAAGCCTCAAGTGGCCAAACAGCCATCGGCTAGTCATTAGAATGGGTGTAAGGCACTGAGCAATCACTTCAAAAAGCCACGCTGCAAGCCCTTGCTAGTAGAGGGCTTGTCTGGAGGCTCTGCCTGTGATGGTGCATCATATGGTCTAGGCTTTTTGTGCTCGCGTGAGCTGCGCCGCAAGCTAAGTGCATGGGAATCATCAGGTGTCAAGGGCACCAGGGCCAAGCTAACAGCAGCTGGAGCCTCTGCCGTCCCAGAGGACTCGTCCCCTTCTTTTGCCAGCCAATGGAGAAGCAGCATCAGGCACGCCAGCACAAGGCAAGGAAGCCACAGGCAGGGGAGCCCTCAAACCCTCAGCAGCTGAGCTTGGTGCAAGGTGAAGCCGAGCCAACGTAGCTGAAGACCCCTCGACTGTGGGCAAGCTGCTACAGCCCCCAGGAAGAGGCCAGGTGGCCTCTAGCAACTCATCATCAGGCACAGCTTCTTGCTGCTCCACAATAGGCTGTGAGCATGCAGGAGGTGATGCTTGCTGCTGGGGAGGTGATGCTTGTTGCTGAGGAGGTGATGCTTGCTGCTGTCCAGACTTTTGCTTGCCTGCCTGCCGCTTCACCTTCTTTGCCTTTCTGCGTGCCTGCTTGGCAGGGGTGTCAGCTGCTGTGGCCTGGCGCTGCTCGTGCTTGTTTTGCAAGCTGCGTGAGACTGATATGCCGACTGAGAGACCTTGAAACTGAATGGACCTGGGTAGCTTGCGCAGTGAGGGGTCTGAAGCTGGTGCTGCCACTTTGGCCACTGTCACATCAGATCTGAGATGATCGGACTGAAGGTTGTGTTGACCGGCTGGCCTGGGCAATCTGAGACGCAGCCCAAATGCTGTGCAGCACTGCTAGCCTGAGTCTGTGCCAAGTCTGAAGGAGCGCATCTGATGGCAGCTGCTCAGATGGTGTGTCTGCTGCCAACAAGCTGGCAACTGAGACCACAGGCAGATACCCTGTCATAGCTTACCAAAGGCGGCACAGCCATTCAGTGACTGTGGCTGCAACCGGGCATGTGATGTACAAGTGGCTGATGGTTTGAGGCTGACTGGGGTCGATACAGCAAGAGGAAGGGCAGTTGGCCTGTGCTGGCAAGGCCCTGCCATTGTATGCTCTGTAAGCTCCACACATCCTCCATGCAGCAGGCGCCACCATAGGACCCTGTGCTGCCTGTCCAGGTAGGAAGCGCTGGCCAACTCCCAAATGTGCCGCCAGTGTGCCTGCTGAGGGTGGCTGCCACATGCCTCTAGCACATCAATGATGTCGTCTGCAGCTGCCCTGTCCAAAGGCAGCTGAGGTGATGGCTGATGTTGCATCTGTTGCTGATGCTGTTCCTGACGTTGTTGCTGCCGGTCTGACCAGTGCATTCTTGGGGTCTGCGTGGGGGTCATCCATGCTGGCAAAGAGGCAGACGTTGCTGAGCTGAGGCGAGCTGTGCCTCTGGAGCTAGGTTGCATGGAAGCCACCCACCTGAGCTCCATGGCCTGCAAGGTCTCATCCACTGATCGCCCCGATGTTGGCATCGGCAAAAGGCGTGGGCGGCAGGTCAAACCGCTTGGGGCCAATGGGTGCTTGGTGGCAAAAACCTGATGAGCCGTAAGCGTAAGCCCGCTTCTCTGACCACCAACTGATGAGCTGGCTGGCTGCCCCAACCCCACATCCCAAGTGACAGATGATGCGGGCCCCACAACTGACCTTGCAAGTACAAGGGACTGCCTAGCTGAGCTGGCTGGTGCGCTGGGCCCCTCCAACGCCTAGAAGGATCCCAGGAGATGACTTGGACAAGGCTGGGGTTAGAGACAGGCTCTGGTGGGGTTTGTTGAAGTTGCAGATGGGTGGTAATGATGTGGAGCTGGCCTGTCTGAGCATCTTGAATGAGTTGTCTGCCGGAGGCCGAGAGAACCTGAAACCAAGTGGATGCTGGGGCTGAGCTGACGATGGCGCCAGCAAAATTCAACTCAACTCGCTTGCCAGCAGCTGGGGTTGCTGAAGCTGTAATGAAAGCCGCAGGTGAGCCACGTTAGTGATGCCTGCTAAAGGCATAAGGGGCTTTTGCTGAGGAGTCAGGAATGCAGCAGCTGGGCAGGCAGTGTTGGTTTTAGCTGAGCTGGCAGCAGGCATGGAATGGCAGGAATGGTTTTGTTGCTGATTACGTGGCGTCCTTTGTGACGGATACAAATGCTTTATGGATGGTGGTCATCCTTCTCTATCAAGATGTGTTGTTAGCTTCAGCTCAGTGATATGCAGTGGACAACAATTTTTTTGAGGTTGTTATCGTTGCTTTGTGTAATGAACATCTCTCCCTCCCAACAAAAAAAAACAAAAACAGCAATCTCAAGAGTATGTGAAGTCCACCAAAAGCCATAGAGGCCACAGCTAACATCACATCTGGAATTTGTTCAGGCATGAATCCTGAGCTTCGGGACAATGAAAGCAAAACAAGCAACCGCCCATCCAAAGCTTGTGACCCAGCTAGAAAGACATGCTTGTTCGTGTCCATCAACGATGCATGATCAGCTACACGAAGTCAGAGTGGAAGTAAAAGCAAGCATTGCCAAGGTCAAGCCTGTGCCAAGCCATACAGCAAGCATGTTCCCAACCCCCATGTCTGGCCTAGCAACCATGAAGCAACCAGGTGAGCAACAATACTGCAAGCAAGTGCCCAATGTGAGAGCAAAGGTGGATCATGCCATCAAACGTCCAACCAGCAAGCTGCAATGCAACAGCCTGACACAAAGAAATGTCCAACATCAGCACGTCAGCAGTGAAGTGCATAGAGATCTTTGCGCACGCTACAAGCACGTAGCACTAGCAACACCCAATCCCAGCCCAGTTGTTGGCTGAAAAATCAAACCGCAGCAAGGCTGTGGCTCAAGCTGTACTTTATATCGATGTGATGATGCCGCGGGCGGCTTCACGATGCATCTCTTCACGTGCGCTGTTGGTGCGCATGGCGAAAGTCACTTTTGCGAGGGATCTAATTGTAGCAGCGCAGTTTCGGACGTCGCGGAACTTCGAGCGGCCGGCTCAGTCTAGCCCAGTTCATTGAACCTGCTGCGAGTGACCGATCGCCACAAGGCACGGAGCGGGCTTCAGCAGCAGAGCTTTACAGTGATCACCTCGACAACAGTTTCCGGTAGAACCGGCTTCTTAATTAGTCAGCTAAGTGGCACTAGATGGCAAGATATTGAAGACACTCTGACCCTACATTTCAGACCTTCCTGTAGGTAGATGCATGAGGGAGATGCATTGTTTCTAGCTGGACATCTTTTGCTTACTTACTTGCCGCACATTGACCAGGCAGTTTCTGTGGTTGGTAGTTTGCACACACTTCCATCCTTGTTGGTGCATGAGGGAGATGCATCTTTTCTGGTTGGACATCTTTTGTTTGCTAGCGTTGTGTCACCTTGATGGCCAATGTGACTGGTGATGGCACACACTTTCCTTCAAATTGATGCATTAGGCAGATGCGTCTTTTCTTGTTGGACACCTTTTGCTTCCTTTGGTCATGGCGCCTTTATGGACTTTTGACTTGTGGGATGCTTGTTTACGTTTTCCCTAGGATTGACTGCAGGGTTGGATTTTGCCCTCTCATGGGGATGGTGCATAGGCTTTCCTGAGCTACTGGACATGTTTTCTGTTTTGATTTACTTTGTTTTATTCCATGATGTGTGTGATCAGCGCTTTCATGACACATCATTTTTTGGAGTAGCCTTCCTGAGGGGGGTCCCTTATATCGTGGACTGACCGCCTTGTCATCTTGAAGGCCGGTGTTTCACACAACTTACATTTGTCCGGTATATTTGTTAGCACCAGCTGGCATAGAGTGGACATCTTACTTGCCTTGGACTGATCGCTTGGGAAGTGTTTTCTAGGCCGGTGTTCGGGCACAAACCAGGTTCGTTCGGTACCTCCATTATCTGACGGAGGGTAGACAATTCCCCTGTAACCCAAAAAAAAAAAAACAAAAAACCGGCTTCTTGCTCTGGCCTCTTCAACCCCGGCACAGCGACAGCCAGCTTCCAGACTGAGCTTTCAGCCTACTGTACTGCGTAGCAGTGTCAGCAGTGACTACCGCAAAGCAGGAACATATGGGCAAACTGCGGGATCTATCTTCAGTGCTGACAGGCTTGTATGACTAACTTTGCTGGACCCTAAGCCAGATCAGCTGCTCATCCCAAAAAAGAGAAAAGAAAAAAAAAGAAAATATCAGCTGCTCATCTTCAAGAGGTCCCAGCTGGCACACAAACTGCAGGGCCTTCTGCAACCAGCAACTTCAGCAGCAGCTGAACACAGCAACCTCAGCCTAGGCCTTGTCCACCCCAAGTGAACCAGCTACAGAGGCCGTAACAGACGGTAGGGACAGACCCGCATTGATCCTGATCCCGGTGATGTGCTGCATGCTTCGGGTGATGCTTCTTGTAGGTCGACTTGGGCTAGGCACAGTGATGTGCCCAATTTTACGAAGTGCATCCAGCTTGGCTTGCTTGTTTCTCTTCTGACATGTTTTCACAGGCCACCGTGCTCTAGGACGACGTGCTTACTTGACATTGCTGAGCCCGGCAATTTAGCCGGCCAAGGCGCTGTGCCAGTTGCCGAGGTGCAGGTTTCCTGCATGGGCACTTGCAGGGTCACACTTGCCGTTCTTCTTGGCTTACATGGTGACACACATGTGTCATGACATGACCGGCCTTGCCATCAGGGCTGGTCGTCTTGGCGCCAAAACGTTTTGCTTGCCCCTCGCGGGGATTGCTTTCAGTTTGGGCCTGAGTGTCAGAGTATGGGGGCGATGCCTCAGGTGACATTGCTGCGGCTATCCCAACCTGGTACCGCTCAGACGTGCGCATAGCAGAGCTCAGAGCCCTTGTGTCAGATGGTAAGCTGGCCATCAGATTTCACTTGCTTTGGGCAGCAGATCTCAGTGTCAGTCCAGCCCAGCATCCTAGCCAAGGCTTATTTGTACCAGCACAGGGCTCAATAACATGTGCAACAGAAAGCAGAATCAACACCAGCCTCCTCACTATCACCCAGAACCAAACGCAGGCAGCAGCAACAGGCAAGGGCTCAAAATGCAGCTTTCAAGCAGGCTCATCAGCAGCAGCAGCAGCAGCAGCAAGCCTTACATGCCCTTCCACCCTGCTACCTCAGTCGATAACGTGCCTCCTGGAAACAGATTGGTTTTGGGGCGCCTCCTTGACCCTGTCCCTGATCTTGGGGGTCAGCGTGGCAGGGCTGTGCTGGACCACTCAGCGCCAACTCTTCTGGATCTGGACCCACAGCAGTCCAAGTCTGCTGCTCAGGTCAGCTCTCTGCTCACCCCAGCAGCAGCCTCCATGCAAGCTACAGATGGTCCATAAACCTCAGCTGTGCCTGCAACGGTGGCAGACCCCGCCCTTGGCGCTGGGCCTACGCCTGCTGACACACCCATGCTGCCAGCAGAGCCTTTGCTGGTGCCCCCGGACTTTCCTGACACTGCAGTGTCCTCTGCCCATATGCTGTCCTCTGCCATGTGCATATGGGCAGAGGATGTTGACATACCTGTTGACGTTGCCAGGCAAGCAATTCTCTATGTGCATGCCAATTTTGCGTCAGAGCTCAGCCAACATCCCTCAGCAGATTGCACTTGATTGTCCTAGCCGCTGCAGAAGCTCATGGTTGCAGTAGTCAGATCAGCAAGTATAGCATGGTCAAACAGCTCAGGAGTAGATCCAGCCTCAGACAGCACTGTGACAGACGGCCCTTCCATGCCAAGCACATCAGCAACAGCAACTATGGCAGCCCCAGACGGTCAGGCAGGCAGCACAAACCAGCTGCAGAGTACTGGAAACTGCCCCCTGCAGCCCCTGGAGCCCCATTGAGCTCCGACAGGGGCAGAAGCGGGCGGCATTGTTTGCAGTCCTGCAATCTGGGCCGTGGCATGTTCGTTGCTCTGCAAGTTGGTGTAGAAAGGGGGCAGGCCCTACCGCCCCATGGGATGGCCCATCACTTTGGGCTGCTGGCACATCAGCCAGCCGCGGCGTGGCCTTGTTGCTCAAGGCTTGTCCCCTTCTGTCAGGGGTCTCAGCTTATGCTGCAGACGCCGGTGGCAGCTTTACTGCTGCTCAAGACAACTTGAGTGGCAGCCATGTCACCATGGTGTCAATGTATGCTCCAGTCGAGAGGCAGGAGCAAGCACCTTTCTTGCAGCAAAGCCTCCTTTATGCTATGCCAATAGACACTCCCTTATTCCCAGGGGGTGACTGGGACTGCGTGAAAGAGGGTTCGGACCTAGTTGGGGGCCAGCCAGCAAGCCTTGAGCTTGCAAGATGCCTTCAGGTGCTTGCATCGGCAAGCGAGGGAGTTCACGCACACAGCTACCAACAAAGCATCCTCAGCCAGAACTGACATATGGCTCCTCAGCGACAGCTTGCTTCCAGATGTCAGTGCAGCTTCAGTCACAGACCTCATCTTGCCAGACCATTATGGAGTGGCAGTCACAATATCTCCTGCCAATACACCTCCCCGAGGCCCCGGGCATTGGTCAATGCCTCCTGCCATTATTCCCATCCTGCCATCAAGTCCCTCATAACAGCTCAGATCCAGAACTTCCTTCAAGCTAATCCAGTGACCACAACTCTCAGACGCGCAGCCAGATGGGACAAGCTCAAGGTCAAAAGCCCAGGCCAGGCCAGGCAGACCACACAAACTGAATGCAAAAGCAATCCAGCACATCCTGGCAGCAGCGAAGCAAAAGCAATGCAAGTCTGCTGCTGCTATTGCAACCAAAGTCCAGCAGAAGTCTGTCTTGAAAGTCAGTGTTATAAGCAATTAGCACAGTGCACCCTCTCAGAAGAGAGGGCCTGAAAAAACTCAGGCCCAAGGAGATTGTTCCAGCAAGCTGGCAGGGGGCCAGACAAGTGGAAGCTACAGCAGGACAGTGCTCCTGCTCAACAGACCAAGGAAAACATCAACGTATCAGCAACGCTGTCCTAGGAGGCCATTTCCAGGATGGGTCCCCAACTCCACTGATTTGTCTCCCTTTGATAATCTCTGGGCTTGGATGGACCAGCAGTTGGGTGACAGAGAGGGCATCAACAAATACTGATGACTTGCAATGCAGCTAATGGCCCTTATGGACTCAATCACACTCCCACAGCTGCATGACTTGTTTGACGGTATGAAGCTTCTTGTCAAGCTGCAAGGCAGTCACATAGGCAAGTGAGCAAAGCTCAGAACAGTATTATGTTCCTGCCACATGCCATTGGAGTCCACTAGACCAATGAGTACATTCTGACTGCAAGTTGGGCACCAAAGACATCTGTGACATCCCGCTATGCATGTCACATCACCTACCCAAAACTAGAGCTGCAAGGCCTTGAGCAGCAATACACCTTCCACATTGCTTGCAGAGCTTGTGACAGCATTTGCTAGCTTGTAAAAATGCCCACAAGCATTTCCAGGACCAATGGCAGCTGGCTATTGACTATAGAGTCAACGTGCCTTACAACCGAGAATGCATTTTTGAAAGCTACAGCAGGCATCATAAGTCTGCTTACACACATTTGCATTCATGTGGCCTTTAACATTGTTGTGCATCTTAGACTGACATATGAACATGAGTCACCATACCATCAGAGATTGCACAACCACGCTTGCAACTCCAGCTGTTCAGATTCCTGCAAACCCTAGCCAGACTCAAATTTTCAGCCAGGCACGGTATAAGCTGTTCGCAAAAGGCTGACGCAGTCAGCAGTCTAAGTCAAAGTCATTACGGACTTGGGGCTGAACTCTCGCTGTTTTTTGCACCGGCTGGGCAATGTGCTAGGTGAGCCTGTGCATGTGCTTGCACTCAAAACAAAGGTTTGCTGACTGATCAGGCTCAACCTCTGTCAGAGGTAAGCTTATCCAGGCAGCAAGCTTTTGCTACCCCTTGTGTAAACAGCCACTGGTTCCTGCTTGCTGCTTTGCTGAGAAACCCACATACTAGGCAAGATAGCTGGCCTGTTTTGCGAGAAGGTTTGAACTTCACAACGTATTGCTTCCTACGAATCTTGCCTGCTGGGCAGCCCCAAACCTGACTGTTGGCTGACACAAGCTTTTATGCCTCACTAACCTGCTTCAGCCAAAGCCTTGCAGCTTGCGGCACGAGTGTTTTCAACGGCAACGGTCACAGCAGCAGTGTCGTCTGCTAACACTGGCTGGCCTCACCGCCATTTGCACTGCGCACAGCATTCACTCCAAGGTTTCTGCTGAAGCAGTACCATCACTGTAAGCACACTTTTGACGGCAGCTGTAGCTTGCCAATGGCGGCATAGCCAATCAGTGACTGTGGCTGCAACCGGGCATGTGATGATCAAGTGGCTGATGGTCTGAGGCTGACTGGGGTCTGTAAAGCAAGAGAGAGGGCCGTTGGCCTGTGATGGCATGGCCCTGCCAACGTATGCTCTTTATTATTACTTAGTTTTTTTTTGGGTTACCGGGGAGTTGTCCACAGATGATGGAGGTACCCAACGAACCTGGTTTATGCCCGAACAACGGCCTGGATAACGCGTTCCTAAGCGATCAGTCCATGGCAAGCAATCCCCGCAAGGGGCAAGCAAAACGAGAGGCTGCCTGCATGTCGTAGCCCGAGACATCCCCAAGATGTTTGATGGTCTGTTGGCCTGTGATGGAGCTGATGCTGGGGACGGCATTGACTGAGGCTGAGGCAAGGGGCCGTGCTTGGACCAGAAAACCCCCAGACTTGCTGAGCATCTGAGGGCTGAAGCACATGCAAGGTGGTGTCATCAGCATGTTGTAGGCTGACAGGCGCTGGCTGACCATCTGCCATTTCTTTTTTCGGAGGGAGAGATATTGATTACACGAAGACCATCTGGCATGGTGACACCTTGCTGGGCTTGTTGTCTGAGATGGCTGGCCAGAGGTTGCGCTGCCAAGATATATAAGAGAGGTGACAGAGGGCTACCTTGTACCTTTGACCGCTCAGGAAAGCTCGATGACTGTCAGCCATTGAAAGCAGCCGTAGCTGAGGTGTTCTGGAGCATAATGCTGACCCATTTGCAAGCACGCTCGCCAAACCCCATGCTGGACATGCAATCTAGCACAGTGCAGGGGAATTCACTGTCCACGCTGGCAAACTGTTGCGCTTTTGGTCCAATATCGGATGTGAGACCTTTCTTGCAGCAGGTTTGCTGGGCGCAGATTCAGACTCACGAGTCAAAGACATTGAAACACAGATCACGGGCAGTATACTGCCCGTCAGATTATTCCGGCTCTGTCAAGCGGTTCGCCTGGACGAGACGAGCAGATCGCCGCCTTCCAAATTGAAAACGGCCATGTAGCAATTGGACCGTAACAATTTTATAGTAAACTACTGCGTTGCTTACCAATTGGTAACGTTACTCAAAGCAACATGATGACCACTGCATACCATGAAACTGAAGCGAGCAACGCATCTTGATAGGAAAGGATAATCACCATCCACAAGACAGCGTTTGTATCAGAGCCGTCACAGAGAAAGCCACCTAAGCAGTAACAACACGTGGATTTTTGACTAGTGGGACGCCTTTTGGTACTTTTCCTGGGGGTGGTTGCAGCTTTGGAATTTTACCCTCTCATGAGCAAGTAGACATGTTTTTTGTTTGATTACTCTGTTTTCTTCCATGATGTGCTTTGTAGCATTTTCATGACACATCTTTTCTGAAGTACCCTTCCTGTGGACTGATCGCCTTGTCATCTTGACAAGGCCGGTCTTTCACACATCTTAGGTCTGGTATCTTTGTTAGCACCAGCTGGCATAGAGTGGACATCCTGCTTGCCATGGACTGATCGCTTAAGAACGCGTTTTCTAGGCCGTTGTTCGGGCTCAACCCAGGTTCGTTCAGTATCTTCATCATCTGACGCAGGGTGGAGAATTCCCCTGTAACCCAAAAAAAGGAAAAAACCACCGTTCAAAAAAGAAAACAACACCGTTCAAGCCTGCCAACTTGCATTTTTCCCAGCCAAGTGCCATACCAACGAGCTAAAGAAGACAGGCATTGCCAACACAAAGGCACCCAGACTGACAGGACAGTGTAGTAAACACCATCAAGTCAGATCAATATCCATCCTTCCCAAGATAAATAAATAAATAAATGAACAAAGTCAGATCAAAATGTATTTCTAAAAGAGCAACATTAGGCTCAGCATGTTCGGCATACATTCCAAGCAGGTCAAAGTCAGTGATATTAACAAAAAGCACAGCCTCAAGTGGCCAAACAAATGTCGGCTAGTCGTTGAAAGGGGTGTAAAGAAGGCACTGAGCAATCGCTTCAAAAAACCGCGCTGCAGGCCCTTGCTGGTAGAGGGCTTGTCTGGAGGCTCAGCCTTTGATGCTGCAGAACATGGTCTAGTCTTCTTGTGTTCGCGTAAGCTGCGCCGCAAGTGAGGCGCATAGGAATCATCAGGTGTCACGGGCACCATGGCCAATGTGTTTTTTTGCTTTTTTTGGGTTACAGGGGAATTGTCCACCCTCCGTCCGATGATGAAGGTACCGAACGAACCTGGTTTGAGCCCGAACAACGGCCTAGAAAACGCGTTTCTAAGCAATCAGTTCACGGCAAGCCAAATTATCAGCAGATGTAGCCTCTGCCGTCCCAAAGGACTCAGCATCTGACATAGACTCAGGGCCCTTCTCTTGCCAGCCAATGGAGAAGCAGCATCAGGCATGTCAGCACGGGATGAGGAAGCAACAGGCAGAGTAGTCCCCAAAGTTCATCTGGTGATCATCCTTCTCTATCAAGATGTGTTGTTAGCTTCAGCTTAATGGTATGCAGTGGACATCACATTTCTTTGAGGTTGTTATCGTTGCTTCGTGTAATGACTATCTCTCCCTCCCCAAAAAAAAAAAAAAAAAAGTTCATCTGATCATCATCCATCACGCATCGTTTGTATCAGAGCCGTCAACTGTCTTGTCCGCTGCTTGCTTTGCCTGGCAAGGTTCTTGACAGCTATGTTGGGTTGATGCAGACAGAGGTGATGCTTTCTTCAATGAAAATGAACAGGCTTGGCTGTACGCTGGTGAACAACTGCCTTGCAGCCTGCTTCTTTTGCTTGACATGTTGCTGTTTTAGCAGTTCATCATGCTTTTTAACGTGACGCCTTATGTCAGGTGATTGAAAATGCCATTTTCAACATGGGCTGTTTCTTGATTTGCTGAACATGGTTTGGTTGTACGAGATGAACAACTACCTTGTAGGTTGCTTGTTTTGTTTGTCATGTTGGGCTTTCACAGACTCTCGTGTCTACCCCTGTCCAAGTTGTGAAAGTAGCTTGCAGCTTTAACGGCCTTCCTTCTGACACTTGTGGTTTCTTTGTATCTTTAGATGCTGGATAGCTCTCCCAGCCACAAAAAGTACAGCCGCTGAAATAGTTGCCGGATATTTAATGTCGAATCACAAACCTCAAAACCGATCTGTTACTTGTTACATGTGTGTCAAGCGTTCGCCTTGTATTTGCAAACGCCCACAGAAATCCGTAGATTGTATAGCAGTCGTTGTTCGACTTGACATTCATAGCAAAAACAATGGGAAACAGTTGCATGATAGCCATGATAAGTGTTCACACACACACTTATGTGCTAAACTAGTATAGCAGTCCTGTGACCTTGACTTGTCCTCTTAGTGTAATCAGGGCATCTCGACAAATGTCAAAGAGCACAGGTACAAACGAAACATTTGCTACCATACTATACTGCAACAGCAGAAGCGGGCACGACAGGACCCTTCAGGCATGCGTATTTTGTCTAGGCACATGTGCTACTTCTTTTTGCCCACTCCACCCATCTTGCCCTTCTTGGCTGTTGCCTTGCTTTTGCTGTCTGGCTCTTTTCGTTTGCCAGTTGTGCTGTGCTTAGTGGTGACAGCGCCAAAAAAGGATTCGAGCCGCCCTGCAAAGCAAACTTGCTCTACACCATGTAACACGGAGCAGTGAAGGCTCACCACTCTATGACTTCATGGCCCTTGCTCTTTGTATGCCAGAGAGCAACAATTGGCACCTCAATCATGCTTGCAGAGTGCAAGCAAGCCATGCAGCTTAGCTTGCTCGTATGCACTTGTGACGCAAATGACAGCTTGATATGACATAGCACTTTCAGCAGCAAGGAAATGGAACACATAACACACAACACAAGCAAGTTGTAATTCAAGACAGACCTTGGGAGGATTTGCCCTTGGTGCCATGCACCTTCTTGATAGCACCGCGCACTCTGTCCTCATTGAAGTTCTTCTCTGCTACCAGGAACTCAACCAGAGCTTCCTCATCAGGCTCACCCCACTTGAGAGTTGGGACTGCGTCTGTTGACAACACATCAGGCTCTGCAGCCCACAGCACATCGTCATTGCAACAGCAAGACATACGCACTGTCCCTTTGTTACTGCTATTCTGTTTTTGCATTGTTCAAAAGGGTAGCCTTGCATCAGGAGCATGGGCTTTGCCTACTGGTAGTGAATTTTGACATGTAAAGACAAAGACACACATGTTTGGCTGCTAGAACAACAGCCGCATAAAAGGGTTTTTGCAGCAGTCGAACAAGTACGTCTTTGCCCAGGCATGTCTTGGCATTTGTGTGTCAATTGCTACTACCACATAGCAGAGTACTGAAGTTGTTACTGTGGCAAAAGTTTGTCAGACAACTGCACAATATAGATGCTTTGCAAAACCTGCTGACAACGTAGCTGAGCCTGAACATGTAGAGTTGATGCCTTGTTACACATCAAGCAAGCCTACAACATTTGCCAGCCGCGACGATTCATGATGCCGCAGCTTGTACACAGCATTGCATTGCCACCTGAGACGGTACGTCACTTTGTTCTTTTGCTGTGACAATGACTAACATCAAGCAATGAAGCAGCACTTTGTTGTGAACGACTTGCCCTGCTTGAGTTCATATGTAGTGGTCAGCAGAACTAGCACTGTCACATCTAGTTGACTGCCACATTGGTGTTGCACAAATGTGGCTGCTCAGTGGTTCTTGGCAGGCCTTGCGTCAATCACATAAATGCAAGACAAGTTCAGGATAGCATACCTTTGAAGAGGGTGCGTGCTTCCTGGTATGGGAAAGGGTCTGGGATGCCGTAGCGGGCGGTGTCCAGTTGACCCATGACAGACTCTAGATTGCCATGCTTCTGAATCAGCTGCAGAGCGCGCACCCCACCTATGTCTGCGCATTGCAACAGCTTATCAAACTATGCGTGCCATGCATTCTGCAAGGAAAGCATGCTGCCACCACAAAGCCAATGACCAACTCAAACACTGCTGAAACAAAATTGGCTTGTGTACACATGGCACAAGCAATCATCAGCATAAGATGTTGCATGCTCAGATCATGACTCACTCTTGATGCTGCCACAGTAATCACAGCCACACAAGATGCAGAGGTCCACAAACTGGTCTGCAGTGAGCTTGAGGCCCTCCAGCACCTTCTCGTACTCATACTCTGTGATGGGCAGCTTGGCTGAGGCGGCTGCACACAGGTTGCGCACCAGGCGAGGGGTGGCAAAGGTCAGGGCATCCATGTCTTCTGTGGCTATGGCGTACACCTGCAGGCAGAAACAGGATCATGGGTGCATGCAGGGAGCACTCATTTGTGTTGCATACTATTTCGTAGTGGTAAGCCCTGGCTTATGGTACCAGGTTACCCTTTGAAACAGCACCTCAGCTTGATGGCGCAAAGCATATGCATGACAAGAATGCTGTATCATTCATGTAGACGCATAAGTTATGTAGGCTGCACATTGTTGCCGGATCAGCTGTTGGTTGCTGATCAGGCAACAAACATTGTAGCCACACAAATGACTGAAGCAATTTGCAAGCTGACAGGTCATCAACATAGCACATGAGAGAACCTACTGACCAGGCCCTGCTTGCACATGGCAGCGCACTGTGACTCTGCTTCTGAGGGGGCCTGCAAGCAGCACACATCACCTGAAGTGCATGATCTCCTCAGAACACAGCCAAGTGGTGCCATGCCAAGACAGTATCATGGTTGGCTTGACAAATATGACATGTCAACACGATGAATTTGAGCTGCCTGGTTCCACAGCATGGCAAAGCTTACATTGATGATGGGCACCCCCATCAGCGTCAGCAGCCGTTTGCACTCATCATTGTGCTGCTGGGTGACATGCACAGTGCGCTTGCTGTACTTGGCTATGTCTTCCTGATTGCCAGCCTGCATCATTGTTGAATGCAGCTTAAACACAGTCTCAGTCACAATTCAAAATGTGCATGGAGCACTTGCCGGAACATAGGATGTGGCACAGTTGTTTGCAAAAGGACTTCCCACAACTCCTTATGATGCCGCATGCATGCACTACCTCCACCCTCCTGCTTTTCTGTTGCCGCTTTACAAGCAGGCCAAATTCGGCATGGCAGACAAAGGCCTAGAAAATGTTGTACGATCCTTGCTCAGCACAGATGACTTGCTGATGCACTGGAGTTGCAGCACAAAAGAAGGACTATCCTTAAGGCCAATCTGAAACCAGTCAGACACAGCAAGGACATTTGTGTGGCCTGCAATATCTGCCCGACTGCCAGCAACAGTCTTCATGGGCACACAGCCATGATCATCACTGCTGTTCAAGACAAATGGCCTGATGGATGGTGGATGGCTTGCAGCCTGATGGACTGCCAGTGACTCCACAAGCATCAGGCGCTGCCGTTTAGCACTGTCAGCTGATGCACGCTGTGCACGCAGTGAGGCAGCACTCTCAGCCACACCCACACCAGACATGTATGCTCTGTCATGTGAATGCATAGGTGCATTCACTTGTGTGCCATGACAAAGCAAACTGCCTATGTCTGTGCCAACAGGCAGGGCTGAGATGTCTGTGTGACAACAGTCATTGGCAAACTAAGCTGTTATTCTGTGAGCATCATAGATGCTGTCAGGAGCATTTGCACACAGTTGCCCACAGCACAGCTAAAGTGAGACCTGTTGACGATGCTGGGGTGAGTCTCTAAGATATTGCTGAGCTGCTGACTGTGCCCAAAAGTGGCATGTCTTAGTGGCTTGCTCATATGTGAGATGAGTGAAGCAATCCATGCAACAAATGAGCACTTACATCATTGGCCAGTGATAGTGTCACAGCCAGGGCAAGCACTGTTGCAGGCTTTGCTTAGCAGCGTGCGTTCCTGTTAAGATACAACCCTATGCCAAGCTGGCCTGTTCCAAAACAAGAGCCTTGCCAGAGCGAACTGCTTCTGCCAACATGTCCTAGTTTGACTTTACCTCTGCTGGACTGTTACGAACACACCATAGTGGGCAGACATCGTACCTGAAGCAGTGCAGTGTTGCAATGACAATGCACAGCAGCAACAACATATATTGCTCTGCTGCATTGTATAGGTTGGTACCAGCGTCTTGGGTGATGCAACCTGCCAGTTGCACTTAACAGGCAGTAGACTGTGCAACAGTGTCATGCATGGGTGAATTAGCAAATTTATGTGTAGTCGGTTCTGACCAATATGCAAGGAGGGAAGCCTGACCTCCTTGGCCTTCTCAAGGTCAGCGTCAGCACCTGTCCTCTTATCAAGCCTGCATCATGGCAACTCCATTTTAGACAAAACAACAGCACCAAACAGAGCCACTGTGTCATCCAAGCTGTGAGTGTATATGCATCAGGCAGATCTGTGCAAGCTGACAGTGCATGATTCATTTAGGATTTAGCCCACGCACCGCCTTGACAGTTCCTCTCGCTTGAGAGCTGGTGGCTTGCCATCAAACACATACCTGCAGCACAGCAGTCTTTGCAAGCCTGATACAAGACGTCACAGCAAGCATAATAAGTGCTGCAAAGGGCAGGACATCAAGGAAAGGAATATCTTACACAGGTCGCATGCCGCTTTCAAGCATTCTGACTGTCCTGAAGAACATGTTCTGAAGGTGACTGCATTTATCATACGCTGTAAGTGGCTGTGCATAGACTGTAACTTGACACCAGAGGCCAAATGCATCCTGACCTTGTGACTTCACCAGCTTCATTTGTCAAGGTTTGGTCTCCTGTTCTCCCAACCACAACCTGCACAGCATAGCTTGAGCAGCTTTGCAACAACAGAGCAGTGAAGCTGGCCTTGAGCTGCTCTTCTGTCAGCGCACCAGAGCTTGATATATGTGCATGCTGGCATCGATTGCAATCTTCCTGCCAAAATAGTTGTCATACTTCTGTTCTCGACAACAACCTGCTGCATGATCAGCAAGCAGTTTGGAAAGTCCCTGCACTTTCACACACAGCTCAGCAATACTGTCGACTGAGAAACACGGTAAGTTGGACTGAAAAATAGGCAGCACACCTTTATCCCCATGGGTGCAAGATGAACAGCTTCGACTGTGACTCAGCAGTGGAATGTTTTTGCGGGCTAATGGGCTGTGATCGGAGTACATGCACGGGTAGCCGAAAGGATACTGACAGTCAAATCCGCCGCTGCGGCATCTCTGCGTGCCAAATTGTGTGCTGAAGTGCACTGCTCGGGCAAAGGTTGCGCGAGGTTGACCGAAACAGTGCTGGGATAGAACGCAGGGGAAAACCGCACACGTGAGCATGCTGTGCTGCACCTGCTAGTGCCATCACGCGTATACGCATGGACGCATGGACGCACGTGCAGACCACATCGTTCGATCGATCGAGGCTGTACTGATCCTGTGCAAAAACTATTTTCGCCAGTCAAAATGAGGTGCCAAAGCGCATCGCAAACGCTTGTGGAGTGCAGTGTAGAGCACTATGAGCTCGTCTTTCTTGGCACAACATAGGTCATGCACATTGCCAAGGCACCCGATGCGTTTAAGTAGTTCTTGGATAAAGCTCAGGTCTCGTGTTCCTCGGCACCCACTTTCAGCACGTTCGACTCGTTGCCTGGCATCTCCGCATCGGGTGCATAGCCTGGCACTGACAGCCACTGAGCCCAAAGCCTGTTCCAATATCACGTGGCATGAGGGAGCAGTCCAGCGTCGTGACAAGGAACAGCTGCTTAACCAGAGAGGCTGCGTGCTTTGGTTCACGGGCTTGAGTGGATCTGGCAAGAGTACCGTCGCCTGTACGCTGGAACATGCACTGGTGCAAAGAGGCCATTTGACAACTCTGCTGGATGGCGACAATGTCCGTCACGGCTTGAACAGCAACCTGGGCTTCTCTCAACAAGATCGGGAAGAGAACATAAGACGGATCGGCGAAGTGTCAAAGCTGTTAGTGGAGTCTGGTCTGATCACTTTAGCTAGCTTTATATCACCATATGAGCAAGACAGAAATAGGGTGCGCTCAAGGCTGGAGCCGGGGGACTTCATTGAGGTTTACATGAAAACACCATTAGCTGTCTGTGAACAGCGTGATCCCAAAGGTCTGTACAAGTTGGCCCGGGCTGGCAAGCTGAAAGGGTTTACAGGCATTGATGATCCCTATGAGCCCCCCAGCAATGCTGAGGTTGTTCTTGAGTCAGACAAGCTTAGTGTGGAGGCCATGGCTGCTGAATTGCTGATTTTCTTAGACAGCAGAGGGTTTTTGTCATCCATACCCCCTGCATCAGGTCGATGCGCCCAACTTGGTGCTTCCTGAGTGTTTTGGCCCATGTACTCTTCCTTGATAGATTGCATCTCAGTTACATGTTCACATGTAGTTCTGTCTGTACACTACTGTACTTGCCATGACGTTGAAGCACTTCATACACTACACTGTCTTCAACATTGACTCACATGCCTCAATGTTAACATTGACTCACATGCCTCAACGGCTCCCAGCATCAAATTCAACTGCCTTCTGATGCTTTGGATCTTATGTGAAGTCTGGAGCATGTGTTTTCCAGTGAATCTGCAATAAAGCCTACTGCTTTGTGGGCAGGAAGTTTTGGATATTGACTGGCCTCAGACTGACCAGCTATGTGCTAGCTACACAGCAGTAAGCATGCATTCTGGACCTTCATCTGATGCAACTTCTGGTATTGGTCTGCAGTGCACAGCAACAACCAGCTGCAGAGGGTCAAAGTACATTGCAATCTTGGTGCATGAATTGCAACTGCGCATTTGCTGCTTGCCCATAGTGACTACTGTCGGCCATCAAAGGCTAGAGCATGTAGCGTGCGGTTTTGAAGCCTGCTGAGGCTATGCTGGGTAAACTGCTTATGCATGTACAAGCCAGCCAAGACCCTCATCTCAGGCCTGCACCTCATGCTGCTGTCACGACATACTACTGTCACGACACACTACTGTCACGACATATTACTCACGACATTTGCATTGGCACACACACGCCAACCTCCTGAAATTCTGGATCTTCGTGAGCTGAGTCATCTGATGCAGGATGAAGATGTCAGCCTAATGTTACATTGCCTTCACCATGGACTTTGCAAACACATCACGAGCACCCTGATTCAAAAGCACACTACAGCTTACTACATGTCCCTGCAGACGACATACTGCATTGATTTTATACTCTCTGTGCTGACAGAAATAATCGCAGAACACAACATTGATAAACACAAAGCTGAAAGGGCAAGCCCATCACATTAATGAAACCAAATCCACAGACTTGCAGGAGGCAATGAAATATCCACACAATATATATTGCCTGTGGAAAAGGGGTCTGGTAGGCAACTGCTGCATGCGTCACCCCTGTTACCCAATTTTTTGAAAGCAGGTTTTACTCAAAATCCTGCAAAATGGCCAAGATTCCATGCGCTCTCTGGACACAGCAACAATCAACATCACTGCACAGCCTTGCATGCAGCTGTATTATCTAAGCAAGCAGCAAAAACCACAACTGAACTGCAGAAATCGTACCGAAATAGCACAACAAATCTGAACGGCAATTGTATGGCACCTGTCAGCTTGGAAGACCTCTGGAAACTGACATGTGCTATACCCCAATGTACGGGATGAGGCTACACTCATAGCACCACTAGCCATGTGCTGTCAGAAGTACCTTACTACTGAAGCCTGTGATGCAGCTGCAACACTTTTGCAGCTAATCATTGTCTGTTGCGCTTGCGCGGAAGTTCCTCAGGTAATGTTGTATCATGCGGTCTCACAGTACCAGCAAAATTTTGCTGGCTCAGATCGTCTGCAGTCCCATTGGGCTGAAGCCTCATGACCCCATTGGACATTGGAGGGCCGTTAGGGGGGAAGGAGCCTCCAAGGCCCATTTCAGAAGCAATGCCATATGACTGTAGGCCAGGGGGCGGGGCATGCGGGTGGTAGGGGTGCTGGGTAGGGTCAGACATGGGGCCCATGTTCCCTGGAGGAGGCATGCCAGGTGCCATGCTGTTAGCCATGTTGTTGTATGGCAGCCTGCATTGTCATGCCGGCCTTTTGGACAGCCGCCATTATGCATCAGACAGGACAATATCTCACTCGGCTGCTATGCAGAAAGCAAGCAGGCCTTGACTCTGAACAACGATGGTTTGTGCAAAGCTGGATGTCAGCACTGCATGCACTTTCTGACTGCAAATGCACATAGTCATACCTAGACAGCAAGGAGCTGTGATTTGCACTATGCACCTAGTAAATGTATGCATACAACGTCCGCTTCAGCATCAAATGCGTCTTGCCCTGACATGTCTTATTGCTGACACAAAGCAACTTGCATGCCAAGGTGATGCGCCAGAGAGTGTCCTGAAATATGACATACCTACTGTCCGGCATGTTTGGATGAGGGCCTGATTGGGGGCTAGGCATGAGACCGTTCATCTGCCCATTCATGTGGGGCTGGGCCATCCAGTCCTGAGGGTGTACTAAGGGACCACCATGGTGTGGGGGCAGCATGCTGGGCGGCCCCATGCCCTGTGAAGCAGAGCCATTGCTCAGAAGGCCTGCCAACTGGCCCTGTGCAGGTATGCCGCAGACATTCAGCAATGCTGGGCATGATTTGTAGTGAAGGACATGTGAATTACAGATTCTGTCACAATCCAAGTCACTAAGAAGTGTCTGACACCAGCAGGAAACCATGAGGCAACAAGCCACTGGGCAATAACAGCAAGCATGTCTGGCAGTGTGCCAGGTACAAGCTGTCCAGTTTGTGAGCAGAATGTATGCTTGAAACGCCAGTATACCAAGAGCTGCATGTTGCAGTGCAAGGTGTGGAGGGGGGGAGGGGGGCATGTACCTGAATGCCGCCCATGCCTTGCAGGGTATGCAAGGCCTGCAGCTGTGCCATCGCACCGCTTTCCATGCCTGAAACAAATAGTCATGAAATCAGGATCCTGCAGCTCAAATGCATTGCACCTCATTTCATGCAGCAATATTTGCACACCTTGGACAGACAGCCTGACAGGTATAGCACTTGATACAGACTTCACAGATCTGCTTTGCTTGCCAAACCATGATAGAAGACAACTTTGACATCCTGTACAGTCTTCAGGATTTTTGCATACTGGACCATCAAGCTATGTGCTACATTCAGCATGGACACCTTGGACGGACAGCCTGACAGGTATAGCACTCGATACAGACTTCACAGATCTGCTTTGCTTGCCAAACCATGACAGAAAACAACTTTGACATCCTGTACAGTCTTCAGGGTTTTGGCATACTGGACCATCAAGCTATGTGCTACATTCAGCATGGACACCAGGGTGAAACATGGTAGGGGGCAGGCTAGAGTACCTGGGCCTCCAGATGGGCTCCTGGCTAAGCCTAGCAGGGCAGCGTACTGCCCCAGCAATGGGTTGCTCTGAGACACTCCTGGACTGCCCATGCCGCAGCTAGCTGCACCCAGGCTGTTTGCTAGTGCAGCAGCTGCTGCTGCCATGTTGCCCTGCAGCCAATTCACAGCTCTTCCTGTGCCTCTCAACAATTCAAGGGCTACTTTTGGTATCTCCTTATCATGCACTAAAGGTACACACAATTGCAAGCTGAGGCAGTCAGTGTGGAAAAATTGGGTTGCAGCCAATGCTGGCTGTTGTGTATGCTAATCAGTGTTTCGAGACACTTTCAAACAGACAGACATTTGACGCATTTCCAGAGGTGCAGTGCCCACCTGCATGTGATAGCCATTGGAGGCATTCAGAGGGGTGGCTCTGCGAGTGCTAGCCTTGACCAGCTCCGCTCTGCCAACAAGCTGCAGCAGGCAGAAACGCTCTCCATACGCCACGCCAAACTGCTCCCGGTCCTTGCTCTGCAACGCAAGCAGCTGCATGTCAGTGCTTTTGCCATAGACCCTTCCAAAGCTGTCTGTGAACAAACAGCTGTGGTATGTCATGCAAATAATTCATCAAGAGCGTACCAGGGCTCGCATGGCTTCTTGAGGGCAGTCAAACTCTACAAACGCCATGCCGCTAGGCCTGCCATCAGCATGCATCACAAAGTGGATGCCATCAGGGCGCACCCTATATCCCGCAAAAAACCTGCAGCCGCACAGCAACTTAACCGTCGTGTTGCAGTCAGAGACTCTGTGCTTTTGCAGCATATTCTGAGCATTTGACAGAACAGGCAATGACAGCAGCAGATGCCATTTGACTTCTGCTGCCTCTGGCTTGATGTTGGTGCAGGTGTTGTTTCTCAGCATGACAAAAGATACACATGCATGCGTCAAACTGCATTCCATATGCGCTACACAACTAAAGCAGACAACAGGGCAACAGGGAGATAGGCAGCTGTCCCCCCTTGCCGACGTCATGTGTGACCTACTTGATTACATCATCAGCTGTAGCCTTGAAGGGCAAACCCTTCATCTTAACAATGCCATCGCCTCCAAAGCGTAAAGCCAGGGCGGCCTGCATCTCACTGCGTGGCACCTGCAGCTTTCCACTTGACGACTTATACAGGAGTGTGATTGACAGTCATGCTTGAACGGCACACAATGTGCATGGAGGCCTGTTGATGTACCAAGCAAGCACTATGCGCCATAGCAATCATACAGAGCTGACAAATATTTGATTGCAGTCTGGCTTCAGCTCAAAGACACACACGCACAAATGCACTCCCAGCACTTGAAAAAGCAAGCACTATGAGCGTAGCAGCTAAGCCAGCGTAAAGGCCCATTATCTCTTGACAGGTGTCATCTGACACGGCAACAGGCACCAAATGGCCAAAAGCAAGGGACAACCTGATGAGTGCAAACTGTGTGCTAGAGATGCATTGCAAGCTGTGTGGTTGACGTAGTAGTGTATAAGATGCCATAGACATGAGTGTGGCATGGTCAAGAACATGCCTGGACAAGCCGCACGTATCGATCCCCAAACTTCTGTGCAAAGACTTGACGATCTTTGGTGGTGATGGCTCGCTCAGCCTCAGCACCACTGTCAAAGTCAACAAAAGCCTGCAGCATGTGCAGGTCAGGTGACACATGCAGCTGACCTATCATATGTTGTTGCTCAGTTGAACAACATGATGATGTATGGCTTTTCCTGTCAACAAGCAGCGTGGTCGCCTCTAATGATACGAGTAATTGCAATTTGCATCAACAAACTGTGAGCTTTCAGCTTGGACGCTGTGCGTTTCCGACCAATCCATTTTGAAAATCACCTCGCCAGATGGCTTGTTGTTGCCCTGGATGACCAGCTGCACGCCATTTGGGCGCATCTTGAAGCCATCGAAAAACATTAGGACATCCAGTTGGCATGCATCATATGGCAAACTTTTGACCTTGATCACGCTGTCGCCCTGGCTAGCAATTGGCTGTAACGATGATCCCTGAAGCACCCGCAAGCGTCAACACATAAGCTGATGATTGCTTTTTCATGCGTTATTTGCTGATGTGCTGTTGAGATTGGCCTGAAGCTTTTAATGCAGCTACAGAGCATGATCAGTCAAAAGGCTATGTAGAAAATACGGGGTCAATACTATGTTACTTGTCAGTAGACTAGCTAAACTTGAGCAGTGCTTTAATTTGGTGGTGGCAGTACATACCTCTGACCCATGAGAGCTTGCCGCTGCAAGGCACTCCTGAATATCTGGCAGGTCAGACTCAACAGTGGGGTACACTCGCACGTAGCGGTCACCAAACTTATCGCCTTCACAGAAAACCTCTCTGTCTTTCAAACATGCTTTTTGTGCCTCTTCAGCATCCCCAAACACAACAAAGGCCTGCGACAAAAGAGTGGTCACAACCGCCTTGAACAAGAAGTTTGGGCATTGTAAGATACCAGACAGCAGAGGCTTGGAGTTTACAGCTTGGCAGCTAAACAGCCTTGATCAGAATGATGAAAACAAGAGATTGGCGGAATGACATAACCACAGTGTGTTACTGATACAAGTTGATAAGACGCTCAAAGTACCTCGCCGTTCGGTCTGCCGTCCGGGTACCGTTTAAGCAGGGCACGCTGTACATTGTACCCCTCAAAAAAATCAGAGATGTCCTGCTCCAATGCTTTAAACGGCAACCCCCTGAGCTTGACGCTGACAGCACTGATACCACCTTCACGAACGTTGAGCTCCGCTGAGCTAGCGTTCTCCATCGCTGGCTACGAAAACAATACGGACGTCACCATGTACCAGGCACCAGCCTGAGAACGTTCGCCGCAAGGCATACAATGGTCCGAGTGTGTTCGAGTGTTGCTTCAGTTGCCAGAGGCGCAGATATCAAATACCCTGTTGATCATGCCCTTCGGGACCCGAATTGTGCCCTTCGAAATCTCGGGGATTTGGGCAGGCAGTGTGCACATGGCAAACGCGATCCGACTGTATCATGGGAGGAGCCAGTCGAGTCTCAAGTGCATTTTAAGCATCTTTCGTGCTGACGTGGAGCATACAAAACGGCCTTGTGACGGAGGTGCCACCCCAGCAATCAAGCCATCTCGCTCCGATCTGCCAGCCAGAGTCAGCCACATCTCATGTGCTAGTTGCAGAATGGCAGTCAGGCGTTCTGCTTTGCTGTGAGTTTGCCAGCGAATTGCATTGCTTGAGATTCGTCAGATTTGTGAGCTTGCCCAGTGCGCCCATGTGCACATATATGTGATCTCAAGCCATCAAGCTTGAGTCTCAAGACTTGCAGATCTGCACACCTCTCTAGAGGGCTTGCAATCCTCTCATCACCAGCATCCATGGCTCCCAGCAATGGAGCATTTTTTTGTATGTCAGTGTTTTAGCGGCAGAATTTGCAAGCGTGTCATTTGCCGTCGGGTCGACAAATTTAGTCTTTTGTGATCCTTAGTCTTATCTTCAGTGCATGTTTGGACTCTGTCTGCTTTGTTACATCCACCAAGACAATGTTGCATGTCACAACAGGAAAAACACAGGTCTGCTGCACAGGACAACAACCTCAACGAGCTGAACGCACGCAAGTCCAGCAGGCGAGGGCGAAAAAACATGTAATGCACTCCAGTTCCATTGCACCAGGTGCAAGGTGTGATTGAACATAGTGTACGACCAAACTCACCTTCACACATTCACCAGCTCTGTGTGTTACAATGTTCAAGCTGTCATTGAGCATGTTACCGATATATGGTCTCAGAACTTGTGTGCGGCCAGACATGATAATTTGAGGTGCAAAAAAAGGCTTCAAAGCCGAAACAGAAATGTCAGTTCTGCAAGCCTGAGATAGCAGATGAGCTCCTTAAATCTGGAGGGTCCCCTCTACAGTGCAATGCAAACTGAGGACCTGACAACGAACACCAGGTACTCAGATGGTCGTCAAGTATACGCTTCGATGTGGATCAAGTGGGATGTGCCCTCGCTTTGAAGCTTAAACAACCTGGTCCAGAAGAATGACACCAAAATGACAGACCATGACCCATGAGTATCACGCTCAGGCTCTCATTTCATTTTATAACTTACAGTCTGGGGTGTGGAGCCAGTAGTGACTCATCAGGCATCCTGGCTTGAAAGCACAGGTGTATGTGGTGTGCAACAAAACCAAGCTGGTGGGAGTTCTGTTCGAAAAAGAGCCTAATGTCACGCTGTTGGTATTTTGGGCCAAATAACGAAAAGTGCTGACCTCTAATGATGCTGTAAAAAGGGCAGTCAAAAAGAAAATGTTGCTCATCTTCAACCGCCTGCATAGAGCAGTGGCAACAAACACGTTGTTCTCTAGGTGGTTTGGGTCTCAACCATCTGTCAGTCTCAACCCTCAGTGAGTGAGCACCTAACCTGAACTTGATGAGTGAAAACAATGGAGCACTGG
>JAABUK010002689.1_pt1 | contig 31520 bp, 41 predicted proteins | sample 5559141 | NCBI WGS metagenome assembly JAABUK01 (sample SAMN10711869, study PRJNA513367) | rock metagenome | isolation source: Antarctica rocks | place: Antarctica: Victoria Land, Pudding Butte nord | collected 2016-01-03
AGCTGCTCTGAAGTAAGACTGGTGCTCATCTTTAGTCCTGCTCTCTCTCTGCCCCGCCCCTCGTGTGACCCCTCCCATCAAGACTTGTGTCACTGCACCTTGTCACATGCATTGGAGCAAGACTGATGCGCATTGTGCCAAGTGTGCCAGGCAACATCCATACCATGCAAGACAGTCTGCTACTGAAGCACAGGGTTAGGCTCTGGCACACACTGCTTTACTACCAATCACCTGGCATCGTGGTCTGCTGTTTTGCTGAGCATTTCCGTCATTTTATCCTTCAACGTACATGTCCTGCCTTGAGGGGGACTCCAGAGGAGTCAGCAGACAATAACTGGTAACTCACCAGGACTGGGAACCCAACAGTCATTCTGCAGTCATAGCAGTCATAGCACATGCTTGCTTGTGTACCCCCACATCTGCCAGAGATGAGTCACATCAACACTAACAGATCCGTGTTGATCTGGCACAGGTACAAGCATGTGCCAGGAGTCATCCACATCAGGAGGGATGATCTCCTGCTGAAGCACCGGCCCTGGCATACCATGCTGCGCTCCAGTGTCACAGACCACGGCATGAGGAAGTACAGCATGGGCATCTACAAGCACATGCCGGGAGGCTTAGAGGCCCATGTCTCCTTCTTTGCATTGCGTCCTGCGACCAGGCTGTGTGACAAGGTGGCTCACGCTGCTCAGCATGCTGCGGGTATGGGTGGAGAAGAAGAACAGGGTGAGGCTCAAGGTGAGAGCTGTCAATGCGCTTTGGTCTCATGGAAGTGATATTGGAGCTATAATACTGTGATGCACCAGACTGAGCGTTGCTCAGCACGGCTTGTATGCATAGCAGTGTGCACATATGCATGCACCCAGTATTGCGCATAATAGTACGTACCTGCTAGTGCAGCGCTAGCGGCTGTACCAGAACATCACGTCTGGCTTGGTTCATCACGTCACCATTGCCATCACTCTATCTAGGCTGCTCTGGCCCCACTTCTGCCCTTTTGTCCCCCCTTCTGCCCCCCCCTTCTGCCCTTCTGCACCCCCCCCTTCTGAAGCCTTTTGAAGCCTTCAGCATGCTTGCAGACAACACCAAGGAACATGCTGAGGATGTGACATCCCCAACAAGCAAAGCCAAGGCAGCTGGGTCCAGGAAGGGCAGACACACCAGATCTCACTCTGCCTCCCTTGACTGGATGTATGCTGGAAGGCAACATGAGGCCCACATGTCTGGTGCTGGCAGCGCTGACCCAGAAGGGCATGACAGTGTGCCAAATCCCCACTCTGTCTCTGCTGCAGCAATAGAAAGGATGTATGGCATCACGCCTGGGACTGCAGCCTAAAGGAGGATGAGGGCATCTTTGTATTTGCTTGTGCTTAAGTTAGTAAGGGTAAACAAAGTGGCGAGCCAGCCAAGGGAGATGCAGCAGTCAGGACATGGCTGATATTGGTGTTGGTATGGTGGGTGTACTCTACCTTGGATGAAGTCTGCAAAAAGTATTTGAATCAGAAGAAGCTGAAGATTTTTGTACTTATTTTGACACAAGATTTTGTAAGCTTTTGTTATAAGCTACAAACACCCGCCTGAGCGATAACGGTGTGAAGCACATGCCTGCTTTATTACCAACTATTTTGCCTGGGTCAATGATGCTGACATTGCGCTGCTGAATATTGCAATGTGTTGGGTTGCATGTACAGATGTTATCAACATACAGAACATGAGACCAGCAGTGTTGGGAAGACTTGATGTTGAGGAAGGGCTGGGTTGAAAAGTGGCGAGACATGCCACCCATTTATTGTGGCAGTATAAGCATCCTGTATATACAGTATCTAAGTGTACATGTAGAAACCATACCAAATTTTGATGGCGGCGTCAGCAGCATTAGTAGTCAGTTGCCTATGAACCAGTGTATAATAAGCAAGATGCTGCCAGGGGGAAAACTTACAAATGTGTGACATTGGGGATTCAGTTTGACAGGGAGTGATGGATTGAACCACTCTGGAGTAAAACATTGACTTTTCTTAGGCCTGTGTATGAAAGGCTAGTACTCAAACATTGATGATTGTTATTTGACACGCCCTCCTTTCCCCTCAGGCTAACTTCCAGACTGCTCTGTGCTTGGTGAGCTTATGTACAGGTCTGCCTTACGAGAAAAGAAAAGACTACACCTTTCAATCTACACCAATTCAATGAGAAGCTAAATATTAAATCGGGCTGCCCAGATTGTCTTACGTATACGGGCATTTAGTTTGACTCAAGAGCACCATTACAGCACCTTAACGAAGCTGCTATGAACAAAAAACTGCAGCTGTGTCCTTGCAAGGCCATATGTAATGATGAAACACTCAGCTCTCGTTGTAAGCATTGCAAGCACATGCAAGCATATGTACGCAGATGTTGCATGTCTGAGCTTCCATGTGCATGTGATGATACTGGTTGCGCTTTGAGTTGCAGGGTCATGCTAGTTGCACCACACACGGCCAAAACTTTATAAGACAACAGTTCTATGCTGCGCAGTGTTTACAGGTTGCAAGGAACAATGCAACAGCCAGAAGGGTGACAATACCATTGCATTCATAGGGGGCAATGCATGGGCAGTCAAAGGCCTTCTGTGCAGTCTGTGGAAGGCTATAATATTCAGTATGTGCTGAATGCATTACATTGCATGTCTGTTAGAGCAGAAATTACAGTACAAGACGCATGAAAGTCAAACTGTTTGCATCCTCTACCGACTCTAAGCTTTGAAGTATGACGGTGGAGCAGAAACATGCCAATGCTGCAGTGCCATGCTATAGTGCGGGCAAGACTGCTGCTGCCTGCAGCGAGTCTGGATCAGTTCTGGGTCATCACAGTAACCCGCAGTCACACCAACATGGCCCTCCAGTTGCATGATCATTGTTTTATGAGCAGCAGAAAGATAGGCAAGGTGCAAACACTGCAGGTGCTCAGGGGGCGAGTCAAAGACGACTTCACGTCCTAAGCAAAGTGATGTAATATGCTCCATATGTTGAGACGTCAAACAGCATGGGTTGATGCCAGAGTCGACTTTCAAAGAGGTAACAGTGGGCAGGACAGGAAGCACATGTGTGACTGCAGATGGCTGGATTGACAGGCAGTCTGCATGCAGCTGCAGGCTACAGAGGTTGTGCAGGGACCTCAGTGTTGTCTGAAGATGCTGTACTGCTGAGCCATTGACAACTGCTGCAGACCTCGCATTTGGCAGTGTCAATTCTAGTCTTGACAGGTGGCTGAAAGGAAATGCTTCTTGAACCACACTGCGAAAGTTCCCACTGACTGAGAGGCCAGAAATGGATGGAAGCAGTTTGCTGAAGGCTGTTTGTAGGTCCTGGGACTGGGGAGGGGCATGCTTGTATGTGACTGCCATTTCAAGTTGCAGTCTTGCATGAGCTTTTGGGGCCTCCACAAGAGTGCTGAGGATGCGGAGATGTTGCAATTCTGCCAGACGGTTATTACGAAGCCACTGCTCATCCCCATGCTGCTCGGGGCCATGAGACTCGAAGTGGCAGCGCAGATTGACCACATCACAGTGTGGGCTGTTTAGTAGTTGCAGACACTTCTGCATTCCTGAGTATGACTCTTGTACTTGGATTGTGATCTTGGGAAACTGAGATTTCAGGTGCTTTGCCTTGGCTTCCCAATCTCCATAGGGACTGAGACAGACTGTGTGGGATAAGTCTGGCGCTGCAAGCCTGTTGCGCCAAGTTGTGCATGTCAGGCGGAATGCTCCATGTGCTGTGATCGGAAGCTTGCTGATAACCGTGACCAGGACCAGCTCGGGCAGCTGCGCAGCAGGGCAGGTCGAAACTCAGCTCAGCTTTTGCAGGCGTTGACTGATGACAAACGCGAGACGTTTCAACATGATCACCTCGACATAAAGCTCCATAGCCTATGAGTCTTTGCTCCCTGTCGTGTCAGTCGCGATAGCGATCCTTAAACGCTGCAGCTGCATACGCCGACTGTACGTGCGCCAGGAACACTCTTGACGCGCGTGCGGTTTAGGGGTGCTGCGGAACGGTGAAAGGCTTCTACGTGGATATTGTAGCACGCCTTGCTATGTGATTCGAAGCGTGAGCAGACGTCCCGTGGACTCAATATTAGGGAGGGCACTTGTAAGCTACAGATGCCTCAGGCTGTTACAAGTGCACTTCGACGCAAAACAACTAGGTGTGCTCTGCAATAGCGCCTCGCTGCAGCCATCATTGCATACAGGGCAAGCCATCGATCGGCTCGGCCTCGTCGTTAATGCCGAAAGCTGGGCAGCTGGAATCTTAAGCTGTTTCGACGGAATATGTAGTCATGGCGGGATCGGAGTGCGCCTACGTAGAACGTTTATCGGAGACTTGTGCGGATAGCGCAGATTAGACGGGCTTCGCACGCACGCACGCAAACCGCGCCCTTGGCAAAAGCTGAACACAGAGCACTTCCTTGCGACAAAGCGTGACGATTGGTTTGTCTGAAACCTGTCACCTGTCTATCTTCGCTACAGCAGCCCTTCACGTCCGACCGAGACTATCATTTTGAGACGCAATGGTGTTAACAACACAGGTGTGTCAACTTTGCCTCCGGGTCGTAGACGCGGTGCCGGCATACCAGACGGCGACCTTAACTGTCGTTGTGCTATTTGAAATATTCTCGTGCGTGTAACAGGCGTTTTCGGGCAGCAGCTGCCGTGTTTGTTTCTGTGGTCAGACACTCCCACGCAGTATTCGGGCGCATTTGCGATCACAAAGATCATTACGAGTCTGTGCAGAGGAAGGCTCTCAGACACGGACCGAGCAAGGGACCTCTCAGTCGAGCAGCAACGGCTCGGGCCCGCCTCAGCCAGATCAGCCATCTGAAAGTAAGAAGCAAGGCCCAAGGCTCAGCTTTGCTCCCAACACAAGATCGGTAAGCACGAGCAATACAACACATCGACACCAAGCATGATAAACTGCACTTTGGACACATCACAAATGCTGCTGATGCAGGGAATTGGATACACTGAAGATGACTCAGCCGGTCAGACAAACATCTTTGCTGTGGAGGTGAGCTGTGACATAGTGTCACTCAAGCTTGTTCAGTATAGAGGCAGCATGGCGTTCATACTGTCCTGGTTTTGCAAGTCTTGATACCATGTCGTATCTTAAATCCTCAGAATTCGTCTGTGTTGCAGCCAAAGTTGTATCTAGCAGGCTCAGCTCGTGATGTAGCCACTGATCCTAATGTCAACATAGCTATTGTGACAGCTGGTGCCTTGGCAATAGCAGCTATTGCTTCCGGCTTGATCATCAACTTTCAGAGCAAGCCCCGAGGTGAGTGCAGTGCTGCATAAGACTCTTTTTGGGTTCTGAGTTTGGCATGGCGGAGCCTCACAACGAAAATTGTGTTGCCTTTGGGTGTTGCTGTGACACTGGATCATCACACTTGCTGACTTTCAGCTGTGCTACAATCCACCCGGCTGACTGAACATTGTGGTTGCAGCTCCAATTGAGGATGAGCCAGGGCAATATCTGACGCTGTCGCAATACAAGGACAAATTTTCCATCAGCAATGCCCCTGGTTTGCATTGAGTCCTGAGAGTCATGTTTGGTATTGAGTCATCTTCAAGTTCAGCCAGTGAAATGCTGACACAGTAATTGTGATTTTTTTTTACAGTGGAGGCCTTTGCTTGAGTTCCCAGGCACACTGCCGTCATGGCATGAAAATCTTTGCTTATCATAGTTTCAGAGATGAAAGTAAATAACCTCAAGCAAAAGTCGCAGCAAGTTGTTGAGCTGGGTGGTAACAAGAGTGTGGCAGCATTTGCCTTGATCAAGCTTCCCTCCTGAGCTTAGTGTTCAATATTTATCATGTCACATAATTGTAAACATCCATGTTGTGCACATGTCACTATCAGGTGACTGAAGACATGCATCAGTGCGTGGCAGGACTTGTACTGAACCGACCAATTTGTAGGGATCCTAACTAGCTTGATATAAAACTACTATCGTAATGATAACGCCTGCAGAGACTTGCGGCGCTGTTCCACATGTGCTTCTGTGGTGTTCGAGGGTTGACTGAGCGCCTCAAGTGATTGCCTGCGGTTGGGTTGAGCATTCTCCTGTGCAAGTCTGCTGCTCTTCTTCTGAGGCTGCCTGCATGCATACAGGCTGCGACTGGGTCACAGTCGCATGCCAAAGCTATACTGTCCAGAATGTCAAATGGGTTGCAGTTGCTACACTCTTATTGCTAGTAACAGCGTGCGCGCAGCAAGCTTCAAAGCTACCAGCATCCTTATGCATAGTCACAATTGTCAACACAGGACCGGGATGGATATTGCCTTGCATTGGGTGATATCTGTGACCTTACCGCTTGCTTGTGGGAAGAGCAGCACAATCTGTGATGCCCCTTTGAGCATTTAAATGAGCATCAGGTTTCTGAAAGCAGGTCCGACAGAGAGCAGTATACTTGTCAGCCCCTCCCACTACCTGCGTATGCTAAAGACATTTTGACAAGAATATCAGCTTGTCGCTGTGCGGAAACCAAATTGCAAAGGTGCATCAGTTCACGCATTCTTTCACACATGGTCCAGCTGAACCCCAAGGCTTTGCTCACCTGTACATCTGTTTCTGCACTCAGACGCTTTGTGAACGAAGCACTTTTGTGGCAGTCACTGCAGACCGCTGTCAGCTTGATAACATTCTCTGCAAGGGGGATGACCTCCAGAACATTCAGGAACGGCTTGCGCTGGAATGTGGCATCCAGTGCTGACACCAAAACATGCTTGCCATCATTTCCCCACTGTTCTGCTCGCTCCACAAGATCTGCATGCAGAAAGTGGCATTTACCAGTCAATGCCTTCCCAGGAAGCTGTGGTCAGTGTCTTTTACCTGGAAAAAATTGCCCCTCGTCTATTGCAATCACATCGTAATGCCATGCTGCATTCTCCATCTCACCCAGTGTCAACACTGACTTTGCGTCCATATGCACATTGTCATGGGTTGACAGCATTGGCTCCAGCCCGTACCTAGTGTCTCCCTTGTATTTGATCAGCAGACACTTTTTGGACGCAGCCACACTTCTGCGCACACGCTTGACCAACTCGGAGGTCTTCCCAGAGAACATAGGACCTATGATCATATCGATGCTGCCTTCCTGTAACTTGCTGGCTGCAACAGTCTGGGCATGCCGACGGGATCTCGAGGAGACTGACATAGTAGGCGTTGACGTCGTGAAGTCCCCTGATTGCTCACCAGGCTGAGCGGTTGCGGCTCAGAGGCAGCGGGTCAGAGTGCCTGACTTTTGCCCCCAGTTGCAGGCTGCTGTCGCTGAGATTCACCCGCACTTGCAATATGTGAGCTCGGCGGGTGGCTGTATTGTACACACATGCAGTGTTGTAAGTTTAGGATCGCTGCGATGCACTCTGATCAGCTTGTTTGACCAGACTAAATGTCTCCGATCAAAACTTGAATGACAGCAATCCCAGCAGCAGTCCCAGACAATCAACCGTTGTGTAAAGACAAGGGACCTATTGCACGTTTGTGGAGCTCCTTGGTATCAACCATTTGGTGTCATGGAGCCGTGGCCACTCGCTTCATTATGTGTTCAAACGCACCCAGAGTACTCATTACTGAACATGTACACACACACACACACACACACACATTCGTTCACTTGACCTCTCTAGCGCTAGGCAGTTGTAAATCTGTCGTTTGCCTAATCGCAACAGAGAGGAGCTTGCCGACAGACTTCACGCTATGGCAAATGGGACTGCTAGTCAGTGTGCAGAAGTCAGCAGCACCACAAAATTGTCCGTTTTGAGAGGCAAGTCCCTGTCTAATGACTGCCAACAAACAATGCCATTTCACTTTGTTTTGCAACTGTACATATATCACTCATGACTACAAGTGCGTTTGATCCACTGCCAGGCAATACAGCTCTCTGCATGGCTCATGACTTGTTCTTTTTCTTTTTCTTGCTCCCTCTGTTTTTCTTCTTATTCTGACCAGCACTTGCGTCTGCTGACTTGCCTGCATCTTTATTTTCCACCCTGGTGGTGTCGTCACGTTGATTGCCTGTCACCGCTTCTGTTTCTACTGACACACCATTGTCCACAGCTATGTCAGCCCCTGCCTTTACTCTCACTACAGTGTCATCAGTCAGGCTGTCATCTTCAATGTGCAGCTTCCCGTTCTGAGCGCTCTTCCCACTGTCACCCTCTGCAATGGGCTCTGCCTTTTGCTGGTGCCCATTGCCTTGCCCATTCATGGACAGGCCAGCCTCGCCGTCGCCATCAGTGTCATCCTGATCAGCAGACAGTATTTCTCTGGTGGAGTCTGCATTGGAAACTGCCACAGGCATGACAGTACCGCTGCTGGTTTGCTTGTTGCCAACACCCTGAGTGCCTCGCATGGCAGACTGCTTGGACTCAAGACTGTCATGCTTGTCTTCGTGCTGTGCGTCATCCCTGCCTGCTGGGGCCAGGCCATGGAAGCTGGGGCTTGTGGCCATGTGATCATCAGGCAACGCTGCTGTTGGGCTGGCACCACGGCTGCCGCCATCCTCAGCTGAGACACTGTCAGGCTTGCTATCGCTGTGAGCCTTGTTTGAGGACTCAGGCTGATGAGCAGCGGTATCAGAGGGTGACAGGGCTTTATCATCATGTGCTGGCACATGCATTGTGCCACCTGTCCTGCGTGCATTAGTTGTCCCGGCAGTAGTTACCAAGCCTGCATCCCCTGCAGGAAGCATGAAGCAATATCACATGGGGACGGCCGGCATGTATACTATGCACCTGGCAATCAAATCTGTGTAATGCTGGACCTGATCTGAATTCTGTAGGTACGTGAGTGCAATGCTTGTTCTGATGTAACATGTTTGGAATGCCTTGGCCTGTTGAGCAACAGTGCGTGAATTGGGCAGCAAGATGGGGAGGTTGCATGTCCAAGCAAGCAGTTGCCAATGCTTGTTGTTTATGTACCTGGCTGCTCTGTGCCATGTTCTTCTTCAGCGTTTGATGGTGCTTGAGCCACGTGAGCACCTGCTGGGGCTGTGTCATCTCCTGAAGCTAGCCAAAGACCATGTTGGCATGACCGGTATTGTCTCTGATTGTGTCTGCTGCTCCAAAGATGTAGCATGACACAAAGTCAACAGATAGTGCCACATATAGCCATACCTTGCCTTGCTTGCCTCCACTGAGCTGCTGTGCGCGTTGCCTGATACGCAGACTCAGCGCGCCAGCCAGGCAAAGAATTAAACCATGGCAGGCAGACAGACAGACAGACAGACAGACAGACAGACAGACAGACACAGACAGACACAGACAGACAGACAGATGCAGTAAGTCTTTTTGATAAACAAACATCGCACAGATGGGCAAACAAACATCACACATATGGGCATTGATCTGCTTTATATGCTGATATGTACCTTGCTCATCAATTACAGGGCCTTCAGCAACATCTGCCTGCTGGTCAACGGAGTCCTCATTGGCCGCATCCTGAACTGGCTCACTGTCAACATGCCCTTGCTCTGTAGCTACCGCAGGCGGCTTTGTTGGGAGCTGGTCATCAGTCATTTGCTGAGCTGAGTCTGCATGCGTTTGCTCAGCAGCTTTTGAAGGCTGCTGTGCTGAAGCCACCTCACTGCCTGCGCCTTTGGCATGCAGAGTGTCAACAGGTACCTGCTCTGCCTTTGGTGAAGCCTGCTGAGCTGAAGCCTGCTTCTGTCTTGTGTGATGATCAGCAGGTTCTAGCTGCAGAAACAGTGCAGATGTGGGCGACTCATCATCCACATCAGCATTGTTGCTGCCGCTTTGAGAGACCGGTATTGCCAACGGAATGTCCTTGGGGTCTGGCTGTGGACCTGTCACTGCAAGTGTGGGTGCAGCAGCAACGTCTTGCCTGTCCACGCTGCTGATATCAGATATATTGACACGGGAGGCTACTCCTTCAGAACATGTAGTGATCTCCACCGGCTCGTTTGGATCGCTTGCTGAGCCTCCCCCTTGCTCACGGGATGCTGTGTGGCTCGCACCAGACAGGGAGTCAGACTTACCCAACAACGGCTCATTTTGCTCCGTGCAATTGGAGTTTGCTGCAGACGCGCCGCACAGCCCTGCAAGGTGTTTGACGGTGATCACTAAAACTTTCCGACTATGCCGCTATGCCGAAGTCCTAGAACGAGAGCGGGCGATATGATGTTGAAAGTGGTTTTGCATATAAACCTACCACAAGATGCAATGTTCAAGCAGTGTGTAAGGCGCGCATACAGCCCTTCGGACGAGTCACCGGTCTGCATGTCTATTCGCCAAAAGCCGTCGGTGACGGACACTTCAGCAATGGATGTCAGCCCGTGCACAACACGCAGTAGCTTCTTCTGACATTTTTGTCCGTGACGGCGTCAGCTGCGCGATCTGTGTGACCATGCCTGTCATCATGCCATTGACTAAGTCGAGATGGCTCGATGTCAGACAGACGTGATCAAGATGACTCATGTGTCCTTGAGGGTGCCGCAATCTTGCTGGCAATTGTTGCGAAATTTTATTGCATGTCATGTCATACAGGCAACTGTCTGTCACAACAGTTGTTACTTCAAGAAAATGGGGACGCAGCCAGCAGAACGTCTACCATGGCCAGTTCCTGGTACTATCAGAACTTCCAGCCGATTGTTGCATCACAGACTACGCTGAAAGCTGCAACAACGGTCCAACTTTTCCAGAAGGGGTAACATTTGAGTTCTATTCGCACAGCAATCAGATTCTCACAGTCTGTGAACTCTCGTGCCACCCGGTATGTGTGGACACTCACTAAATATTTCATGCATAGGCAGCGTCTTACCATGGCCATGCCTGTAGGAGTCATGTCTTGCATCAGCGTGAGCAAACGTAACCATGAGTTATTTCCCGCTTATGCATGCTGCCAATATGAATCTCAAATGATCAATGAAATGTCAACCAAGTCTGAGGATAGCCAGCAACTGCAATAGAGATTCGTTTGCATCTCATGCAATGCATGCCATCTGCAATTCAAGCTGTTGCAGTGACAGGGTATGCTGCCTCAGCAGCACGCTTCCACAGCATGGCTGAACAATTGAGCCTGCAGTACATCAGTGTCCCAAAGAGTCTAGTCAGCAACTTGCATGCCATGACATACAAACATATGCTGTATAGGTGCAAAGCACACATTCAATAATACGCACGCTTTAGCAAGCTCCAGAAAATGCTCAGGGGTGGACTTTGCTGTTGGAACACTGCTGTCAAGCCTTTGTGTATCATGTGCATGTATGGCATGGAATGCAGCTCACCAGTCAGGGGTGACCACAAACTTGCCGGTGCGTTGCGCCCAATACACCTGGGGCATGAACAGGGTCATATTGGCATCCGATATAAGCAGAAAATCAGTTGCAGTCAACGTTGGTGCAAAACTTGTCAGTGAGACATTGACATGCAGCAGCAGTGAGCTACTCTGCTTGACAGCACAGCACAGCACAGCACAGCACAGCACAGCACAGCACAGCACAGCACAGCACAGCACAGCACAGCACAGCACAGCACAGCACAGCACAGCGCATGACAGCAGCGCGGGCTCAGCAAAGCCCGAAAACAAGCACACCCATCATTACGTTTGCACACATGGCATCAAAAGCCAAAAAACGCAACAAATGGCTGCAACAGCATGCAAACCTTTTCAGTGCCATTGACATAAGCAGCAACATGGGTGACAGCGTCACTGGGCTGGGTGGTGCAGGTGGCCCCAAATTTGACAGCCTTCCTCCACATGGGGTGCCACTCAGGATGACCATCTTGCAGAGGAATCACGCGGCTGAACATGATGTGCACACCTGCCAGCACCTGCACCAGCATCACAAGAGTGATGCGACTGGGTTTGGTCAGTGAAGTTGGGGAGTTGACTGGAAAGGTGGTGCTTGCTGCGAATGCATGGAGAGCTTGTACTCAGAGTTGGCCCATGAGAGCATGATGCAAGCAGCTGTAATGAGCTGCATCAAGCCATTCAAAAACACCAGATCTGCTTTGCATGTTGCGCCCAGATATGCAGTTCAAATTATCACATGCACAAAATTGCAGGAGTCGGCATTGATCATAGGCTCAAAGGAGTGTTCAGTATCTACACTGCTCATTATATCTATGACACAATGAAATTGAGCCTGTACAGAGGTTGTTACCTGCTTGCGCTCATCTTGCAACACCTGGCGAACGTCCCAAGGCGGTCGCTCCCCAAGTCTATGCCCTGCTGCCTCAACCCCACCGCTCTGACTCAGAACCCTGAACATGCGTGCGTGTGTGCGCAGCAGCACGCTGAGGGCGGTCATCAGCATTCCAGACTGTGGGGTCTCATCACGCCGCATCTCCAGGAGGGATTTGGCTTTGGAGCCAAATTGGCGGCGGCTGGCAGGAAAGTAGATGTAGCGCTCAACTGCCACCAGGTTTTCTTCATGGTTGCCCCAAACGCTGCTGGTGTCATCTACCACTAGCGCGACAGGCTCCCTGCCTTCCAAACCCTGCAAAAGCAAGCAGGCAGGAGTGGCTGGGCTGACATTGTGTTGAAATAAAAAGCTTGATATGAACGTGAAGATCCATCATCAAACCTGTCCCAGATGCTGCTTGTATTGTCCAAGGCTTTCTCCTTCTACATTCTGTGTAAGCGTAAATCACAAAGTGATGATAGCAGTCACCAGCATGGGCTGCTAAACACGTATAGTCTGACACAGCAAGTCAACTAAGGGCCTGTTGATAGGGCAGGGCAGGGCAGGGCAGGGCAGGGCAGGGCAGGGCAGGGCAGGGCAGGGCAGGGCAGGACGCTGTACAGCAGAGCATTGCACAGCAGGCACAACCTAGATATGCTTCTGATGATTGAGACTGAATCAACTGAGTCAACTAGGGTCATAGAGTCAACGAGGGACTAGAGGTGACAGGCACCGAACCTGCATGAGGCGCTTGGTGAGGTCCTGCTGAACGCCGTCGCCAGCTGCCCCCTGAGAGATGATTCTGTGGCCGAAGAGCCTGCCAATGGGGTCCAGCACCTCCACAATGGCCGTCGCATAAGACCTGCACTCGTTCAAAGTACGCTAATTCAGGTCGCCAGTATCTGCTGTCACAGAGCTGCTGAGTCAGCTGTTGATGCAGTTTCTGTATCAAGATCTGAGACAGCCACTTCTAGAGTGCCTTACTATAAACTGATTATGCCTGTGGGGCCTTGACCTCAGTGGTATGTCAAAGCTGAGAACGGTGGCATTGCTGCTTTGAGATGCTCACAAGTACCGATTTGGGTATACAGCTTACTCTGCTGTGCCTAAATGCCCTCAAATGGTCTGAGAGCAGCTACTGTAACGAGTGTACAGAGTCAATGAATCATCAGCTCAGGTCTTTGGCGTGACACTGATCAGCACGCAAATTTGTATTGGCACATCAAGGTATCCTCAGACATATTCTGAAGTAGAAATGCCAGGGACTAGTCCCCAGGCATTTCTGAGTTCAGGTTTTCACAGCTCTTGCTGACGACATGTGACGCATCTGTAGCCCTAAGAGTTACCTGTTGCCATTGGTGTGGATCCACAGCTCGAAGTGCTGATGCGCAGTCTCCAGAAAGTGCCGCACAGCAGGCCTGAGTTTGGTCCACATCTGTATGCGCTCCAGTCTGAACAACTCCCGTTTCTCTTCAGGCAGCCTCACAGCGTCATTTGCCAGGTGTGACCTCAGCAGAGCCTCATGCTCAGGCTCGACCTCAGTGAAGCGAGCTGAGTTGATGAGTGTGTGGTCCAGGTCCAACACCAGGCACAGCTTGCGCTGCCTGCAACACATGGGAATTTTCAGAGTCAGTACGTCATCGTTCATGCATTGCTACTCCCTGCCTCAACAGGTGTCGCCCCAAAGCGTCAGCATGTGCTCAAAGGGCAGGGTGGTCAAATGCTGCTTGATTGGGCGCATGACCCTTCTCATGCATCAGTGTAGCATATCAGCAGCATGATCATTTTCCGCATGCGTGTTTTGTTCACATGGTGATGCTTGGCCTTCTTGGGCAAGCAAGAAGGCCAAGCATGGATTGGAATGCCGCAAGGTGAAGCCTTTTCTTGTCCACTGGCCTAACTGCTTCTCTCCCAGCACAAATGACAAGCCACTGAGCATGAGTCTTGGATTCATGCACAATATGCAGGCAAGACACTAAATGTTGAAAAGCCAGCAGAATATGACACCAGCCCACGCAAGCATTCCTGAAGCTGATGCATTATGTTGGCATGATATCATAGTAAGCACTTCAACACATAGCTGGTCAACCAGCTGCATTCATTCGCAATGTATTGCAACCAGCAACATCACAAAGAGGTGAACACACCTGAGCAGAGACTTGACATCATCAGCTAGGACTTCTATGCCTGCCTGTGTTCCAGGCGCAGCCCCATTGGCAAGGGCAACAGGGCCCCCAGTCTCTGCCAGCCCTGCAAGGCCATTCTCTAGACCCTTTGCTGGCACCTGTGCAACCGCACTCTGTGAAACAGCAGGCTGTGCCAGCTGCTCTTTGTATTGCTGATACCCTGGCGCTGTACTTGACCTATCTGGCTCAGGGATCAACTCCTGTGAGACAGGGTCTGTCATTGGGTCTGTCCCATACCCTGATTGCTGTAGCGCTGGTTGGCTATAAGGGGCAAGCCCAGCTATGTCTTGTGGTGCTTCTTCGCTAGGCCGGATCGTGTCCAGTGGTGCTAGGTCTTCCCTATGGCTACGCCTGCTGCTGCGGCGGTGGTGGTGCACATGCCTATGGGACTGGCTACGCTGCAGCTCTGGCTGTGGCTGCTGTGGCTCTGGTGCAAGACCTGGAGGCAGTTCAGCTTGTGGCAGCTGCTGTGGTACCTGCTGTGGTAGTTGCTGCGGAGCCTGCTGATGCAGTGATGCCTCAAGGCCAGGTGGAGGAGCATGTGAGTCATTAGTTGCCCTGCGTTTTGCTGCTGGATGGTGCCGCCGGTGTTGATGCACCTGCTGCAGCTGAGGCTTGCCAAGAGGCAACTGACCGTTTGTCTGAAGCTCTATCTGCCCGTCTGTGTCATCATGTATGCCAGGGATCTGGTCATGTCGTGGCTCCTGGATGCCTGGGTTGCCACGGTGTGAATGGCGTTGTCCAGGAGTGGATGTGTCTGAGTCAGGCATTGGCAGTGGCACCTGTGCTGCTTGCTGAAGCAAGCTGCTCTGAAGCTGACCACCCTGCTGCTGATGCAGCTGCTGCGGAAGTTGCTGTTGCTGCTGCTGCTGCTGCTGCTGCTGTGCAGCGAGGTGCTGCTGTAGACGCTCCCGCATGGCCTTTGTTGTCGGGTCTTCACTTTCCACCATGTGCAGCTTCTGCCGCCTGTTGCCGTGCAGCTTGAACCCCACCTGAGGCCGAGATGGTGCGTCACTGGCTTCAGCAGGAGGAGGAGGAGTGACAGGCAGCGCTGAAGGTGCAAAAGGAGGTTGTGCAGATGGGTCTGGCAGTGGCCCTGAGACTGATGCCTGGTGGGTGTCAGTGTGGCCACTGCTGTAGCCATTTGCCACCGCTGAGTCTGCTGGAAGAGAGTCAGGGGATGGCGGCGGCAAAGGTGGCAGAGGCACAGACTCAACGCCTTCCATGTCAGCTTCTGCAGCTGAGTCATCAGATGGCGGTGCATCAGAGGGAGGCAATGGAGGTGCTTCTTCTATGTCAGCTGCTGCAGCACCTTTCTTCTGCTTCTTGCCCTTGGGGCCTTGCTGACTGCCCTGCTTGCCTTGGCGCTTCTGCCCACTGGCTTGGGGCTGTTTGGGAACATACGGGGCTCTGGGCTGGGGCTCAACCTTGGGCTTCTTCGGCTGTATAGACTCTTCTTCACCATCTGCCAAGGCCTTGAAAACCTGCAGAAGTCAGGTTGCAAGAAATGACAGACAACAGCAGCTGCACAGCACAACACACAAACAGCATTGCTGCGCAGCTCTTTTTGGGATAAGCTTATTGACAGAACATATGCAGCTGACATGCAGCAGGAAGAGATAAATGTCTACATCTTTCAGCAATTACAAGAAGATTTCCTGCATTGGCAACCCAGAGCAGGCATGCAGCTCTGCAGAACACATTTTGTGATGGGAAATGCTCGTTTCATGGTGTACATGTAATCTCAGGAAACCCTGGGGACTTGTGTCAGGTACTTCAGGAAAATGTCTTGTTGCCTGCAGCCGTTTGACATGCTGATATGAATGCATAGTAGAGTATATGATTTGCAGGCAGTAGCATTAACACAAACAGCTGTTATAAGAGTTTGAAAACAGCGCTACCTTGCTGCTTTTGGTCCAGCCCTCCATCTCTTTCTTCTGCGAGGCTGTCAGCAGCATGTCCTGCTTTGCAATGCTGGCTCTCACAAGCTTTCCAGCTGCTGACAGGTTCGAGGTCTTGGCCACCCCTTCAAACAAGCATCCACTTCACGACAACCATTCAGCCATTTGTTCATGCAGACAGATACGTGTCTTCCCCTAGGTTCAGGCACTAACAGTCCTGCGTGGCTTCCCAATGTATCTCCCCAATGAAGAAATGCAGTTTCACTGTCCCCAGGTGTTTCTGAATTTACATTTCCAGTGTAAGGATGACGTTTCTGAATTAAATTAGACATTTCGGGATTGAAAAGAGCCATATGTGCCTTCACACAAGCACAGATCCACTGTACAGGACTACTGCAGCTGCAGACAGGCCAGAAAGTACAAAGGAAACATTTGTGTGCTCTAGATGAGGCTCAGTGAACCTCAAAGACCTGGCTCAGCACAACTGACATTTGACATCATGCATGAACAGAAATATGACGCAAAAGTGCACTCACAGTCAAAAGTTGATTGCTGACAGATGAAACTTTGACGTGCATAGACGAAAGTGCTGTATGTAGCTGCAGCCTATGCAGTTTGTCATGAGCTCCTGGATGCCAGCCTGCCATTTTGAGGCCAACAAGGCATGAAGCAGGTGTGTTGTTGTACAGGGTGCTAACCTGTGTTACACACAAGGTGCACTGCGCTGAGCCCTTTGAAGAAGCGTGTGCCCATGTCTGCCAGCTGAGTGTTGTCATCTGCTCTCACTGGGCCAGAGGTTGACAAGGCCTGCTGAAGGTCTTCCAGATCTGAGAGCGCTGCCTTCAAATCAAGGCTGACAGTCTCTAGGGACCTGCCAATAACCACAAGTTTGTGACATTTTTCCTGCATCTGGTTTTTTTCTTTTCCTAGAAGAAGCTTTTGGTGTGAACAAGCTAGCAAATGCTCTGAACCGCAGGCTGCCCCATCAGCTCATACAGGAAATTTTCAAAGCTGATCAGGCACAGTCTGACTATGCATGGTCCCAACTAGCCCACCTGCTTGCTGCAGGTAGTATGTACAACCAAGTGCATTGACAACATCAGGATATTGCCTGGATTTCTGGACAAGCCTGCTTGTATGCTGATACCATGAACACAGTGTGATGCTACCAGATCCAAGGCCAAGTAGCTGATGTGTCCAGATCTCTGATGCAGATACCATGCAGTCACACTTGCATGCATGCCTGCCAATGTCATATGCCAATTAATTAACGGTGGTGTTAATGTATGACGCACAGCAGTCTCACTATGAAGGTACAGCCTTACTTCATAGCAGCAGGCACTCCCACGGAAGCAGTCAATGACTTGATGCTGCCAATGATGGCTTGGACAGCACGAGAAGGCCTCTTGCTCCTTGCACCATGACTATTGCGTGACCTACAAAGGAAGCACAGCAAGCAGACTTGCAGCTGGGAGTGTAAAATGAATTCATTGGGAGTGCAATGGGAGTGCATTTGAACGACTTGATCGTCCACAGCTAGAACATTTTGAGCTCAGGCAGACAAACACATCCAACTAACATGTGTGCATAGTGCAATGTTATGTATATGTTGCAGCGCAGGTTGCCAGAAATCATGTCAGTACAAAGTGAACTTCATGTTTGCTTTGCACACAGGCATCATGATCAGACCTGCTGACAGGACGCAGCTCCCCTTCATCCATGCTTTCATCCTCTGAAGGCACATTATCAGCCTGTCTAGAGTCAAAGCTGCTGGACTCATCATAATCAGCGTCATATCTGCTGTGAGTACGTGGCGGGCTGTAGCCTCGGTGGTCTGACTGCCTAGATGCAAATGACCCGCCAGACTGACGGCGCGCAAAGCGTGGGGAGTCATATGATGTTGAGGCATACTCTCTGTCCCTGCCGACATAGAAGACAGTTCAGGCACCTCCCAATACTGCCTACCTAGCACTGCCCTTGAGTCTGCTATCAGGTGCACATTATGATGGCAACTTTGCTTGAAGACACGAACCATGTCTAAACACAGCCTGTCGGTCGAAATCGATGCTGGTACAATCCGCAGCAAAGCATTTGGCAGGCAGCTCAAGAACACTTTACTACCAACAACATTTAGCTGACTCGTGCTTTGAACTCGCATGGTTTAGCGACTCAAGCTTGCATTGGCAAGCTTGCTTTGCAAAGTCTTGCAGTCAGATTGCCATTGCCACACTCTTTCAAGCTGCATTGCGCTGGCTGGTAGACAGCATTGAGATTGTATTCTGTTGACCCTACTTTGTATCAACATCCTTCAGTCGCCGCTGCCTTGCAAATTAAAAGTGATGGCCTCCACACATAGCAGCAGATGATATGGACAGCCATATGACTGAAGGATAGTTCTCTGCTGACATGCTGGTGTCTGTACACGTATGCAGAATGGTGTTTTGCTGCATGATTCATCTCCACTGTCAAGATGACTGTCACCACCAACAACAGAAACAGAGTATCTGTCTGTTATTGCTGGTGACAGTGATCTTTCCTTGGCCTTTCATGATCCCATGAAAAGCCTATCGCAAATGACAATGACTGCTGAATTGCCTGCTTGTGTCTTGTCAAGTTGATGCATAGAAAGCCATGAATCACCTGATGCTAGACTGCCGTCTGTCAAGCAACTGCGCAGGAGCCATTGCAGCATATGGTAAGGCGCCGTATGCAGAATATGCCATGCTTGAGCCATAACTACGAAAAGGTGCATCGTATGTTGGCAACCCAAGCAAGCCAAGATCAGAGGGAGGAACAGGGGCTGTTGACGCATCGTCAACACGTGCAGTGGTAGGCTCTGAGTCTTGTGAAGGGTCAGGCTTGTCTTTGACAGGCTCTGATGGAGGCGCTGAAAGTTCGCCTGGCTCCTACAACAACCGTAGATCACTTGAGCAACACATGACCTGCGGACAAGAACAAGCAGCCAGAAAGAAGGCCTGGAGTGATGAGACTCACGTCCAAGCCGGCAGAGGTGTCAGCAACTTCTCCCAACAACTCTCCCTCTTCAATCTCGCCCTCCTCCAAGTCTTTAGACATGCTTTGGGGCACCAAGAATAGGTGCCAGAAAAAAAAACGCTAGAACGCTATTGACCGCTGATTTCACGGTGTTCCCCAGCGAGACCTCGGAAGACGGAGGACGCCTGCTGCTTGTTTGTCAATTATTTGACTGTTTGGTAGATTATGTTTGTGATCGGCAGCTGGCTATGATGCAGTGTCAGCTCTGTTCAACCTGACTTTCGTTGTCACCGAGGTTGAGGAACGGGTAGAGTTCGATGCAAGCAGCAACACCAGCGCACAGAACAAGTCAAGCTGCCGAGGTATGTCAATGGACAAGTCGTCCCGTCAGCGTTAGTACTGGGACGTGTGCGCAGCCTTGTCCCGGCCTTGTCCGCTGGACAGGCCAATTGCAAGCCGCGAGTTATCAATGTCGAAGAAGAAGGAGACCGGTGCTACATGGGCAATGCCTGATTTGGCCACTTGCTCAAGTCTGACACCAGTGACTTTGGCAAGAACCAGAGTGGCAAAAAAAAAGCCTGGCACACTAATAAAACGACTTGACAGTGTCACCCAATGCAAGTTGCTGGTTTGCAGTGCACAAAACAAACTTTTAAACAGGTACCAGCTATCTGCAATTCGTGGTGATCAAGTCAAGACTTCTAGAGTACTCTGAACATACAAACTGCATCAATATAGAGACGTTCATGATATGGTAGCTCTCAAGCTCATCATCTAGCAAGCAAGTCATATTTCACACTGTCTATGGCTGATAGACTATAGGCCAGGCATACGACACGCAATAGTTGCATGTAGTTAACGTTACAGGAGTCACGCATCTGCTGCAGGCAGCTGTAAATGCGTGGACGTGCTATGTGAACCTATCATCAGACTTGTACTAGCGTTTGATCCTCTGCAGCCCTAGACCCTGCACAAGCTGCTCAGCATGGTGCAGTCTCACTGCAGCCTCAGTTGTAGCAGCGCTTGTTGCACTCCACTCTTGGACCTGACCGGCATGGTAGGTATGAATCTCCACCTTTATCCTATAACATATGCACTGCGTCAGGCGCTAGTCAACCGCTACTAAGCAGTCTTTTGAGGTTGTAAATGTGTGGATACCAATGCTGACGGGGCATTCACTTTTCTTGCTCTGGAACAGCTTGTGCAGAGCTTACCCTTGCATCTTTTGGATGAATTGCTGCTTGAGTGTCTCCAAGTACTGTGCACCCACTGCATCACCAAGCAGAGAGGTAAGGACACTCAGCCTGACCTGTGCGCTGATGAGCTAGCCATGTTACGGATGTGTTCATGGAGCGTCAAAGCAAACATGTCAGCGTCACAAGGATGTGCACTTGGGTGTTGATGAGCACATCGCACAGCACCGAACATACCTTCAATCAGCTCATCTATCTGCACAGCATCATGCCAACCAGTCAGTAAAGCCTCAGACAAGAGCTGTCCAGTACACAGGCATTGACAAATGAGCCTGTTCAGTGCTGTACCATGCCAAACAGCATTCCATGCAGCAGGTACTGTAGAGGTTCAAGGTCTTTCTGTGACACAACCACTTGTGATCATGCATCTGAATGGACCAGCAGTGCATGTCTACCTTTTCATCAACAGCCTGAGTCCTGGTCTGCATCATGTAGATGCCTGTCTTCACTGTATCTGTCATACTCTCAAAGTCTTCAGTCAGCTGTGGGCCAGCTTCACCCTTTGACCCATCCTGGGCCTCAGCTGAAGAGTGCTGCTCAGCGGTGCTATCATCAAGCTGATCAGGGCACTGGCTGTCGTTCACTTGGTCCCCCTGTCCCTCTGCGTTCTGAAAGCGTTGCTTCTTTGCCGAAGGACCGTCCCCACCGCTGACTGGGTTGAGGGCCTGACCTGTCAGAGGGCTTGTTTGCAGTGACATGACGGACATATTGCGGCCGGCGAATCTGAGAGCGAGGGTTGAAAGGTTCGAGCAACTAAGCTGTGCACAGAGCAAGTCAAGTCAAGCATTGATCAAAGACGAAGCTCAGCATGCTCAGCATGGCAGATTGCAGCTTCCAATGTGACTTATTAGGTCAAGACTCCCAAGAAGTGCGGGCGCAAGGGCCGCTGCGCGAGACCAGTTCAACGTGGCAGCAAAAGTAATGCACACTCCATTTCCAGCTCCTCGAGATGCGAGGCGTTTGCTAATGAGCTATATCAGTTGATCGACCCCAAAACTGTGCATGCCTGTCTCCGAGACGCGTCAACACACCTTACTCCTGTGCTGGGCCGGCATTGTTGGTCTTGCTGCATTGTGCTGGCCGTTGATCCAGGTGCGGCGGTTAAGCAGTGAGACTGCTGCCCACCCAACACATGTGGTTCCTGCTTTGGTCACTCAGCTGTATTGATGTGAAGAGTCTGTCTCGCTGAACGCCAATGGCAGCTTGCTCAGGCCGCTTGTTGGCTATGTCACCAACACCTTGAGACTGTCTGCCAGTGTCACTAGTCAATGCAGGACCAATCATTCCCCAACCACCAACCTACTCATCAGAACCGTCAGGAAATATCCCTCATCCTTCACAACGCTACCATATGGACGGGAGACGACCAGGCATCCTTCCTTGCGCAATTTTTGTCCTTCTTTGAACATGCAGACATGCTGCTTCACCGCTGACCCAATGAATGCACCTCTGTGGACTAGCTTCTATATGCTCAATGCATTATGCAGAACTAGCAGTGTATGATCAAATGTAGGTCCCAAGGGCACATGCCTGCGCTGTGCAAGTCAACGGCCAAATTGCAGCAGTTGGAGGCAATGCAGAGATGCTGCTGCTGCAACAGCAAGCCACAACAGTCACAGATATTCAAGGTGCCTTTATGATGCCGGTAAGCCTATATGAAAGTTGTGCATCTAGCATCAAAGTCTCCATTTCAGTACAATGTTACATGTCCAGTCTGCATGGACCAGACATCTGTATCATGAAACTGACACCATTTTCCTGACAAAGCAAATCTGCTCCACTAATAAGCTGTGCATGGCCTGTCAAAGCCAACTGCTTCTTGTACACATCATGCATGTCAGTCAGCTTTCTCAGCTCAGGCCATGTAAGCCTTGAAATAGGGGCCCCAAAGCCAGCTGGCAAAAGCTGGGCAAAAGCTAGCATGTCACAGAAAGCATGCATTGTGGTGCAGGGACTGATAGATGCACATGTACATCTGTTGGGAGGTGGGCAAACCTTATCATGGGTGGATCTCAGGCATGCTGACAGCAGAGCTGCTGTAGCTGAAGCTGTCGAGGCTGCAGTAGGTCAGTAGCAATTCCTGCACAGGATGACCATTTTGCTGTGTATATGGTACAGCAGGCCAATAGCAGCCAATGTTGCTAAGCTGTCAATTTCAGAAGGCTGTTGTAGGTCTATTTTGAGTGCACCTTGATCACCTCTGAAAGTGTTGCAGCATATACGATTCCAGTGTCGGATCAAGACTGTCAATGTCTGTGAGTAACTAGCATTACATGGAAACGAAACGGCTCTGACACTCACAAATGTCGGCTCCAAAGCATCATGAGCAGCAGCTGCTGTTTTGTGAGCTACAAGCACTGTGCACTCAACGCTGGCTTGTGCAGCCATTCAGCCGGCAATTTCTTTGATCAGAAGGAGCCTTGCCAACTTAGCGGGTGACTGTCTACCGGTGCAAAAGCAGCTTTGCCCAGTGTCAACCAACCTGACATCCAACATGTTTGCATGTACTTTACGCTGTTTGCGGCATGCACGAAGTGTCTGTTCTGCAAGATCTGCATTACTTGCCAGAAAACCTTTGCCACACTCACAGGTAGCAGCAGCTTATGGGCAGTAGCATCCCCAATAGATTGTTCGCCTGCTGATGCTTGTGGTTCATACATGCATTGAGTCCTCAGGACTTGCTGGCATTCAATCAAATGTGCGCAATGCAGCTCAGACCCCGTCCGATCAATGGGTGATGGGACACGGGTGGGAAGAAGCCCACTGGGGTGGGGCCCTACCTGATGCTGACTGGATAGATGGTGCAAGTCCAGTCAACCCGGTCCTGCTATATCGCATGGATGTCCACATGGTTCTGATCAACACAGCAGCATTGCGGCTGGCAGGCATTGACTCAACCACAGAGGTGCCGGAAGGAGGGAAAGTTGTGCTTGGCAATAGCAATGAGCCAACAGGCATTCTAGTGTAAGCCTTCAGACCACTTGTGTTGTCCTCAGCATGGACACCCGTCGGGTGTGTACCAGTGCCTGCAGAAATGCCGTGCTTGTGCAATTGCTGAAGGTCTTGCTAGCTAAGGCTGGCATGCACAAGCTTCAGCCATCAGATGCACATGCAGGATTATAGGCAGACGCTATCTCACTGATAGCTTGCTTGTTGCATCCCAGCCACTTCTACACTCACCCAAACCCTGCTCGCCCCTTCCCCCCCCCTTCCCGCCAACAGCTGGGCATGCACTTCCCTGATTCTGACAGCAGCATTGGTTAGCTTTGGTGTGAATGCCTTGTGCACCATGATTTGCAGTTGCTCAGAAGGCAGGTGCAAGTCATGATTACGACGATTTGACAATGCGTTCACATGCTGTGCCAAGCCAGTCATAAAAATCAACGCTCCTGGTGCTTAATGCATGTCATGCCAGGCTCTGTCAACCCTGCCTTGTTTGCAGCAGAAAGGATGCAAGCACAGCTCTTGCACTTGCCCCTTCCCCTGCCTTTGCCCCTGCCCCTGCCCCTGCCCCATGCCCTACCCTTGCCCTGACCCTGCCCGTGCTCTTGCCCATGCCCTGAATCTTGGACAGCCAAGTTTATGCTACCATACACAACTCCACTTGCAGACCATCTAATTGCGTTCATGCAGGGACAATGCCATTGCTTTGGTGATGTCTCACATCCCCAATCTCAGTTTAGACGGCAAAATACAAGCTCTCAAAGCGGCAGTAGACCATATTGTCACCAAAGGTGCGCTCACCCATGCAGTGATGAATCTTCTGCAGCAGGGTTGCCCACTGTCGCTCAGCCTGTTTGGAGGGATGGTTCCTCTTTCATAGCCTACAAGGAACACAACTGTGAGGATCACATGATGGTTTCTGCTTTTGCACCAGCCTTGCACCGAGGCAAATCATGTCCACAGCCCAACAGATATGCTGCACTCTTTGTGTTGTTGCATGTGCATGGTGTGACCTGCTGTGTGACTCGTGATGTACTGTGCAGGCGTTACAACTGTTTGTGACATGGGGTCCATTGGTGAGGTTGAAGAGGTATGGGAGGCTTTGGAGCAGGGGTACATGCCAACAGCAGACAAAGGGGAGCTGCCCATCAAAGTCTTTGCCATGGTCCCTCTCACCACCTGGTACTGCCTTTCGCCCTTACGCTCGCCTTACGCCCTTCCACATTTGCCTCTCCCTTGCTCTTCTTCTTGCCCCCTTCAACTTACACTCTTCTTCCGAGGTGGGATAGTCAGGCTGCCATGTAGCTGTTGCTGGCACTTGAAAACAGACGCTGAGGCTGTAGTTATCTTTGAACAGCAGTCATTTCAAGCTGATGAAGGCTTCTCATCATGACTGATCACTGCTGACTCCTTCACACGTGAGTCAGCATGCTGATCAGTCATCTCTCAGCATATAGCTTGTCTGACAACCCTGCACTCACAATACACTGCTCAGCACCCTTGCTGCATCCTATACCACCTTCCATCCATCATTCATCTGGTACCAAAGATCTCACAGTTCATTTCCCTTATCATCGTAGTCTTGCAGCAGTCTTTCATTTTGCATGACTTTCCGACTGTCACGCATCCTTGGATAAGTCTCGATGGCAGCTTGCTGCTTCAGAGTTCAGATTCGTGTTCAGCTTTGCAGGCCAAGGCTGCAACATTTGGTGAAGGCCAAGGGCAGGGCTCATCCAGGAGGGCACTTGCATTGGGGAGGGCTGAAGGCGTTTGCAGACGGCAGCTTGGGTTCCCGAACAGCCCTCATGAAGGAGCCCTATGCTGATGATGCTACCACCAGGGGCATTAAACTGACACCATACTCAGAACTGGAGCAACTTGTACAGGCAGCTGATGCTGCTGAGTTGCAGGTATGCTAACACCCAGACCTTTTTTTGTGCATATAGATATGCATCCTCTCAATATGGGCAAGAGGTGCAAATAGTGCTTGCGGTCTCTATGCTCAGCAGAAGTCACGGGCTGTGTGGATAGTCAATCCATTATGCTGCTTGCCACCCAAGCAAGTCCCTCATACAATTTGGTAACATGGCGTTAGTGGTGCATCCATCAACAAAACACCGACTTGTCACCAGAACAAACATGGGAGAGTGAGCAGCGCGAGGGACACTCACTGATCACCTGGGATTGGTCATGCTCTAGATGGCAGCGGCAATGTAGGCTGAGTGTCAAAGAGCTAGTCTTTTGGGAGCAACAAACGATATCTGACATCAAAGAGATAGCGCATCATGACACACTGTTCAGCTGTATGTAAGCTGTTGCTCACAGCTTTGATGCTGGGATGACTTTGCTGCAAACCACCACTCACTTCTACAGCATCAACTTGTAACGAGCAACATGACCGATCTATGTCGTTGACTGACTGTTACAATGACAACTTTTGATAAGCAACAACACCCATACGTGACAAAGCAGGCAGCACATCATGACAGACATTCATTGCTTGATAACATGTCAGGCACTTGACCACATCAGTATGCTGTGCAGATTGCAATCCATGCTATTGGAGACCAAGCTAATGATGATGTCTTGGCCATGTACTCGCATGCACAAAGCAACAACACTCATTTGAGATCACCGAGGCGACACCGCATAGAGCATGTGCAGCATGTGTCTGGTCCAGATGCCCTGTCAGCCTTTAGTCAGCAGCAAACCGTGGCTGTGGTCAACCCTCTGCACTTGCTGTCAGACATGCACATCATGACAGACAGACTGGGCAGGCAGCGTGGCAGTGCAGAACATGCCTTTGCATACAATGCAATGCTGAAGGTGAGTCCCAACAACAACAGACCTTCAGGTTCACATACACCGGCAAGTGCTGCGGGGCGTTGAGAGTTTTCCACTCAATGCTGTCAAGCATGTAGCAGACAGCACTGCTGTCATCAACGTTGTGTGTCCAGAACTGTGTCATGATGCAATTGGTCTGTCAACCAGATGTGCAAGCAGGTCTTACTTCAAACTGGTGAAAGCAAATTGTCTGGACAGTCATCAAACAGCCTATCCTTGAGTTACCCTCTGCATTGTAGCGCCTGAAGGGTTTATTATCAAGTATCTAGATGCCTGACACTTTACTGTGGCTTAGCACATGGCAGGCAAAGTTCTGCTGAACATCATGAACATAACATTCAGCCCTGCTCTTTGTCATGCAGGCAGGTGTTCAGTTGGCCTTTGCCTCAGACTGGCCAGTAGTCCCAATAGATCCACTTCTGGGCATGTACACTGCAGTGCACAGGCGGTCTCCTGACATGCCTGCCAGTCAAGCCTGGCACATTGAAGGCGCAGTGACTCCTGAAGAGGCCATGAGGGCTCACACAAAGGGAGCTGCCTTTGCCTGTGGACTGGAGGGAAGCATTGGTGTCATCAGGTGACAGAAGCCTTAGACCAATTGATGTCGTGTGCTGACTGGCTGGCTCATGCTACACACAGCTGATGCTGAGTTGAATTGCTTTGTGCCATTGCCCTTGTTGCCTGTGTAAGCACATGTTCATTGTGGACCTTCACAGAATCCTCGTGCTGCTGTGTCCTATTTGCCATGACATGATAGGCACACGTATAGTGCTGGCATCAAGCGTGTACAGTCTCGATGTGGTGCTGTGTATGCATTGCAATGCAGTTCATAGACACTCAAGTCCATGTGCGATGTTGCGCATTGCAGGCCAGGTATGCAAGCAGATTTCACGGTGCTTGATACCAACCTGATGGACGTCTTGCACAGAGGGCTCAGTGAGCTGCCAACTGTGAAGGCAACCTATGTCAAAGGACAGCTCCAGTATGACAGTGCACAAGCTCCCTTTGACCTATCAGGCAAAGCATGATGGCAGGAGCAAACCTCAGCAGCTGCATGCCACAGCTGCCTGCAGATGCTGAAGCCCGTTGTGCCTAAGAAGTGCAAAAATAAGATTTTACAAAAGCTGCTGTGCATCTATGAGCCAGCAAACATTGCCCAGACAGAAGATGCAATACTTTGTCAGCACTTCAACCACCCAGAGTAATTCTCAAAGCTTCATGCTTCTTCATGGCACAGGCAGCTGGTTGGTCCTGTTTGGATCATCCAAATGATCTGGGAGCAACTTGAACCAAGCGCGTGACGCAACATCTGGAACACCGCTGTGAGCCTTATGACAGTGGCTTGTGAGAACGTGATCAAACAATTCAGTCACGTGCATCAAACAAATGCCACGCTAAAATGTCAGTCTGGCGGCTCATAATGCAACTAACTTCAGCTGCGCACGTAATCAGCAATCTACTTTAACCTTGTATACATCATAATTGTTGTTGCAATTGTTGTTGTACAATATATTGCAAAGGTCTGAAATGAGTATGCTTATGGTTGAAAAGGCTTGCCGTTCATACTGTTTGATGAGGTTGCGCATCTACAGGTCAGCCTGCTGCACAGCAACACAGAAGTCCCCATGCTCATCAATCGTGCTGAACTCCAGACTAAAATGTTCTTCTATTGCAGTGATGCTTCTCTTCTCAGCCTGGCCAGCCCACAGGTTGAACACATCACGACCACAGGGAGAGCTGCACACTCTGTGGACATACGTTGTAAATACGCCATTCTCATCGAGCTCACCCACTGGCGGATTGTAGTTGATGATGATGTGTACCTGCATACATCCAACATGCAATTAAAAACATGATGTCTTCTTCACCACATTGAGTACTCACTCTCTCCAAGAATGCAGACATCTGCACAGCCTAATGACATGTCCACCCAAGCAGGACCTCAGCCAAGGAGCTGCTCAGGACAGTATATACCGTAGAATAGAGTGGGTGTCAACAATGAAACCGCTGATGCACTCGTGTGCATACCCTGCATGTTGGTAATGATGCGGTATGCAGTCAGAAAACTCATATTGACAGCAGGCTTCACTTGTGTGAATACCTATGGTTTTTGACTGACCTTCTGCATGAGATGGGAGTTGCGTGCCATGATGTCAGTTGTGATCAGGACTTGTGTCTGGCCCTTGCAGAATTGGGAGGTCTGGTTGTCCCAAAGGCTGTCCCTCATTCCAGACCTTGCAATGCTGCATGGCATGCCCAGTTTTGTCACCTGCATGCAACCTCAACCCAAGTTAGCCAATCAATTTGCAGTGAAGTATGTTGCCTTTCTGCATATCAAAGCAGATGAGAAGATATTGCTGCAGTGTGGGAGTGCTAGCTGATGTGTACTGATTTTCAGGGCATGTTTTCCAACACAGTAACGGGACAAAACAGCACCAAGGACAGTGTCAATGAGCAAGGATGGTTTCAATTATGCTCAATGCATTGGCTTCTTCACAAGCTGACAAGTGCCTCACCAGCTTCTGCAACTGCCGGACTGTTTCATTGGCTCGGACAAAGATCACACATCGGCGGTTCTGGTGACAGCTTTGCAAGATGGTGTGTACCAGCCTGTACTTATCCCCTTGGTGCTTAACTTCTGTTTTGTACTGCTCCATATCAGTGGGCCATGGTGATAGATTTGGATCAATTTCGATCACCTACAGACAACATACATCAGCTTGCCAATTTCAAATCGTAGTGAAACAGGGACCTGACCTTTCAGACCCAGACTTCCCTGATTGTCGTGCATGGGAGACAGCCTGATGCAGAGACACAAAACACAAGGAAGCCACATATCCCAAAGTCACAATAGGCTCTTTTGCCTGAAATCTCTCAAGTAAAGGTCTAGCAAATAATGTTATTTGTTGGTTGGTTGTCCCAACACAGACAGCCAATGAAGCCGACTAAATGATCCTGAATAAGATGCTCGTAGGGAGTAATCTGCAGAAAATGAGGATCACCCTGTGTGACCAAGACGCAAATGATTGTCCATGCTTGCATGCAGTCTTAGCAGCAGCACCTGACATTCAAGCCCCCAAAACCGTGCTGCAGTTCTGACGTGAGTGGGGCCAAACATGAGGACTTGCAGAGGGCAACCTGAGCTGCAGCTTGCAGCTCTGATGCTGCTCATCAGCGCTGTTGTCTGCGAGTATACATCATTTTTCTGCAACCAACACCAGATCATTTGTCAGCGCAATAGACTAGAATGAAGCACAGAGTTGCTTGATGAGTCAGCACGGCTGAGGGCTGCCAATGCAACAGGCCCTTTGTGCAGCACAGCACAGCGCAGCACAGCACAGCCGTGTCCCGCATGGGACAGGGAGGTTCAGCACAACAACAGCACAGCACAGGACGACACGGCAGGACATGGCACAGTACAGCACAGCACAGCACTCTATGTGGATTGCATCGGCATACCTGCAACATCAGATCTGCTTCATCGTATGCCAGGAGTGTAACATCGGACAAGTCCAGCTTGCTTGTGTTCATCCATTTTTTCAGTTTGGTATTTGTGCCAATAACTACATGAGGGTTTGTGTGTCTAGGCAAACTCCTGCAGCAGCAGCCTGTTGTCACTCATGTTTACTGACAATGCAAGCCGCCGCAACAACAGTTGCTATCCACATGATACCAGTCAATGTATTTTGGTGGCAAAAAGCTGTGGAGGGCTGGATCACTGGCAACTTGAGAACAAACTCTATTTGTTCCACTCTTTCATAGGCTGCCATAAGACAGGTAAACAAGAGCACCTGTCAGCTGAAGCTTCTGTGCAGAGTACTGTAATGGCAGGAGCAGTGTGCAAAATCAGCTTTTGAGCTATGCTTGCTTGGTGAAGAGCCAGTTCCCTGGTCGGAGTAATGCAAACTGCCTGAGTCTTCTGCACAGCTGGGCGCACCCTCAGGATCAAGGCCATCACACAGCATACAGTCCTGCCGCTGCCTAGATCAGCCTGCAAACAACAGATCAAAGTTTTGCCAATCCAAGAACAGAGCGCACCACTGACAAGGTTTCAGATAGGCCTTGTTACTTACCTGTACTATCATGCTGCAGTGAGGTATGGTGAGAATCATTGGCAGGAGTCGTCTTTGAAGGGGCTTTGGGCTTTGATAATTGAGATCAACATCAAGCGATGTCAACACATCAGCTGGAACGGGCAGGATTTCCCAGAATCTTCCGGTCGGCAGAATGTCGTTCTCTACGTTGTCACTTTGATCTCTACAAATGCTGGTCATTTTGCCTCAGCCAGACACAAATTGCTTCGAAAGAAGCTCCCTTGTTGGCAGTGGCGCAATGGAAAGTGTGGCCTTAAAACCTTAAATCGTCGCTTGTCACCTGAGGCCGTGAAACAAAGGACTAGAGGGTGCAACAGCAGATCAGCTTTGATCTGTACGCTTGGAGGTCTGTCGAGCAGCAGGCCCAGGCAAGGATGCAATGTGCGTCCTTTTTGTTGCAGGAGATGGACGAGATTCATGCGGCAAACTCTCCCATTGCGACATTTGAGTTGCTTCAAGACTGTGTTGCACGTTGGAGCAAGGTCAAAGCATGACTAAAGTTTTTAAGGTTTGATTGAAAACAAGGCAATCAAAGGCCCCACAACCAATCTTATTTTGCAGAAACCTGTGCGTGGGTTCTGTGTTTGGCGTTTGAACATTGGCATAACATGCTCTCAGCGACTGAATTGCATTATAGTATCCTTTTTTTTCACTAATTGCTGTATCACAGGCAAATACAGTACTGCACCTCAACATTATGCACCCAGCAAGTGCAATGTGCAGGCTGTTAGTCCTGTAGATACGCGTCAACCAATGTAAGTACGTGACATTCCACGCATCTGTTCATGCCACGTGAACCCTCTGGGTACATTTGCTTGGTGATCAAGGAAGGAATAGCATGTTCCTTGCATGGCTGCCCCATACTCAGACCAATTGTGACACGAGAGAACAACACATCAGTTCAGGCTGGACCGTATAACATGTTGACTCAGCTCTATGACTCAAGGTCACACAGCAAACACAGGCAATGCTTCTACATGCTCTACTCCATGCCAGCAAATTCATCAAAGGTGTTGTTTGCCATGCTCTGCCCATAAAACGCAGTCTCAGGCAGACGCAATGCAAGGGAGGCACTATTGTTGGGCACAGTGGCATTGCCCTCTGCTTGGTGCCCAATAGACTGTA
>JAABUK010002690.1_pt1 | contig 31512 bp, 38 predicted proteins | sample 5559141 | NCBI WGS metagenome assembly JAABUK01 (sample SAMN10711869, study PRJNA513367) | rock metagenome | isolation source: Antarctica rocks | place: Antarctica: Victoria Land, Pudding Butte nord | collected 2016-01-03
CCACAGCATGTCTAGCAAGCATCCTAGATTTCCTGTTGAGAGAAGCCTGCTCATGATATGTACAAGGTAACAGGCTTATCTTCAACAAGGAATGCTTGTGACACAAATCCAAACTGTCTCACAGTCGTGTAAATTATCACACAACGATGCACGGTCCTACACTAGACGCATGCGCATCAGCAGCAGGGATACACCAACATATCTTAGGGAACTGTCACAAAGTCTGTACAGTGAAAGGCATCACACATCAACAGGCTAAGCATCAAATCTGCAGTAGCTGTAGTTGTATATGCATAGTCTGAGTGCTGCTGTGCATGAAGCCCTGTCAAATATGACTGGCAGTAATCACTCCTTTGCTGACTGTCCACTAAAGCATGCAAAGCAGCCAGCAATGCCTGCATTGCAAACAAACATGACTGATGTCACTCATGGCATGGAAATATACTGCAGTCCAAGGCAACATTCCTGCTAAGGAGTCTGTGATCTAGCATACAACAATGTAAAGCTTCCATGGTCACCAAAAGGCTGTAGATCACAAAGGAAAATGCAGTGTTGCAGAAATTGTGAAACGTCTATGTCATACAAATAGACATCCAATGAAACCAGCAAACTGCACACTGCCAGCAACTGTGCAGCACACATTAACGGTGCACACAGACAGTAAAAATGCTGCATTACCTGATTGCTTCTTGGCAGCGCCAGCTGGCTGTGCAGCCGCACTACTTGGCTGTGTAGCGCCTGCAGCGCGCTTCTCTGCAGCTGTGGTGGCACTAGTATTGGTCCCGGAAGCAGCACTAGTAGCCCCCTGGGGTGTAACAGTACCGGCAGCCTTCTTCTCCTCTGCCAAGGCCTTGTTGCCTTCTGTGACTGGCCTGCTGCCCTCTGTCAGCCCCTTGCTGCCATCTGTGCCTGCAGCCTTGCCCTCTGCAATGGGCTCCTCCGTGATTGCACTGGGCTGGGTGATGCCCTGGGAGGGGCGGGCTGCAGCTGCTGCCTCTGCTGGGGACTCCTGAGTGGAGCGGGCTGAGGCTGGAGGTGCGTTGGTGCTCACTGGCAGCTCTGATGTTGTGCGCCCTGAACCTGGACATCAACACAATTGGTTCTGCAAGCTGCTCATTGTGATGCCACTGCACGCAACTCTGTAGCAAGTGAGAACAGATTTGAGAGTGTGTCGCTGTGCAGCTGCTCAACAGGTCCTTGCAAACAGCCTGGCATCTGCCTGCCGACAAGTCTGCGGCTTGTCTGGGCATGTCTGAATTGCAACCAGCTTGTTCACACAATTGATTCTCTCTGAGGCCAATCATGCAGCTGTGTGCAATGCTCAGCTCAATAGAGTATCACCCTCGCATTGAGTTGACTAGCCAACTTAGACTCATGATATTGAAGAGTGTGCCTGTAAAATTGTCTGGAGTATAAATTGGTGAGGTTGCAGCATGGACTGTTCCATTGCCATCAGCAAGAGCAGGTGCGCACTGTAACTGAGATGGTGTTTGTTCACACTCCAAGGTAGCTTTTGGCAGCACCACACAAGGCAGATTGCAAGACACTCAGCGACATATGTTGCAAAAGAGTCAGAGCTAAGGTAAGTCACCAAGACAAGGGGACTACAATCCTGATGTTTGCCTCAGGACTGCCACAACCCTAGATATGCGCTATGCTTAGAAGGGACAACACAGGAGAGCAAGGCAATACACACCCTGCATAGCAGTGCTTCCACCTGATGCCACCCCAGCAGCAGCAGCCCCAGGCTGCCTCTTGAAAGAGGAGGGTGGGGATGAGGGGGTGCCGGAAGCCCGGCTCAGGGGTGCGCCTGAGGTCCTGGCTAGTGCATGCTCAAAGACAGTCGTGCCCAACACCACAGGCGGCTCTGGTTGCCCTGCACCACACAGTGTGTTTTGTAATTTGATGAATGCCAGTATGTCTTGTAATTTGACTGAATGACAGCGTGTCTTGTAATTTGATGAATGACAAGCTTGAACCCTGTTTTGCCAGCTCGTGCATGTGCAGGCATACACTTGGCAGACTTACATGCAATGCTCTGGGAAGTGTACAAAAGGCAGGCAAGTTGGATTGAACAAGGCATGACTGCTGCTGCAGCTCAAGCTTTTAACAGCGTTTGGACTGGACTGTGCCAGTGCAGCATGCACAAACAGACTAGTACTGAACAGGCAAATTCACCGTGACACCATCAGCTTAGGCGGCAATGTGCAGTACACGATTCTCACCTGCCTGACCTGCTGACTGATCAGCAGCCCCAATGCGAGCCATGGGGGAGCCTGAGCTGCGAGTGGAGGCATGCTCAAAGGCTGTGGTGCCCAGCTTGGCTGAGCCAGCCTCTGAAGTGCCCTGCCCCGCTGACATGCCCTGCCCTGTTGAGGTGCCCTGCCCTGCTGAGGTGCCTGATGAGACCTCTCCAGTGAAGGCCTTGGAGGATTCCTGTACTGGAGTCTTGCCTCTGAGGCCTGCACACATAATGTCACTCACAGAAGTCACAACATTGATGTATGATCTTTTCAACATATCATGATGGATGTAAAGTGGAGAGCTGCACAGCAGATTTAAGTGGCTCTCCAAATCTCCAAGTGTTAGTGCAGACTGTTGCAGTTGTTGCAGTCCATTTAAACTCTTTGACAGCCACATATGTTTGCTGTGCACCCCGCAACTTTACACCCATCAACATGAGACATATCATGCCTAAGCCGCGAAGCATGAAGCAGTCTGTCAGCTGCACACAACAGTCATGACATGCATAGCAGGCGGAATTTGAATTACAGCAGAGATAGACAGCTGCATAGCAGAGTCAGCAAATGACAACTCACTGTCAGTTGCCTTTGGCGATCCAGTGCTGGGAGCCTGAGTGGGCTGCTCAAGTGCCCTGCCCTGTCCACCTGACAAGCTGCCCTTTGCAAGTGACCCCTTGCTCAGCGCAGCGCCTGAGTCCTGAGCTAGTGTACTACCCTGATAGTTGCTTGAGTCAACCTTGCTGCCTGAATAGGCACCCTCAGACCCTGTGGCAGCTGCTCCAGAAGCTGCGCTGCCTAGGTATGCACTCTGGGAAGCTGTGCCAGCTGCCCCTGCACCTGCACTGCTTGAGTACCCACCCTGAGAGATGTCTGTAGTGGGTGCGTATGATGTCTTGGCTGTGCCCCATGATGCTGAGGGGGGTGCAGGCTGCAGGGTACGGGTGGTCTGATACCCCGCTCCACTGCGTGGAGTGTCTGAGTCATAGATAGGGTTGTGGCTGGCAGAAAAGCCTGAGCCTGTCACTGCCTCTGTGCTGTCAGTGGTGCCGCTGCCTATGCCAACAGCAGACTTCAGCTTGTCAACAAAGCCTGTACCCTGACCCTGTGTCTGAGAGCCATCAGTGTAGCTCGTGTTGGACCTGGTGTACTGGTCACTGGAGGTGCCGTCCTGCTTACTCTGCTGAGCAGCAGACAGCTTCTGGAACATCTCAGACTCGCCATAGGGCTGACCGTACTTGTGCTCCTGGACTGAGCCTTGTCCACTCCCTGGTGCCTCTGAGGCCTGAGCTGTGGCCACAGCTGGCCGAGCCTGAGAGTAATTCTCACTGTAAGACTCTGTGCCTGTGCCGCTTCTGCTGCTGTCACTGCCAACACCAACAGCAGACTTCAACTTGTCTACCACTCCAGTACCCTCACCTTGGCTCTGTGCGCTGCCAGTGTAGCCGCCAGTTGGCTGGGCTGAGGATAGGCTGCGAGATGAGTCAGACTCGCTATAGGTCTGACCATAGTTGCGCTCCTGACTTGCAGCTGGCTGACTGACCGCAGATTCAGTGGTTCCAGATGTGGCCCAGGCTGGCCTGCTTGAGCTGAAGCGCCCATCATCACCCTGGGTGTAGCCCTGGTTGATACCCTCTGTCTGTGCTGCTGTGCCACTGCCCACACCAACAGCAGACCTGAGCTTGTCAAGCACACCAGTGCCCTGGCCTTGCTGCTGTGAGCTGCCGGTGTAGCCTGCGCTGGGCTGCGCTGAGGAAAGGTTGCGTGCCATCTCAGACTCGCCATAGGGTTGACCGTACTTGTGCTCCTGCGTCGCAGCTGCAGCTGGCTGACTGGTAGGGGGCTCAGAGGTGCCACCCACTGCTGTGTTGGTGTTGGAATCGCCCAAACCGACAGCGTCCTTCAGCGTCCCAAACAAACCTGGGCTGCGTGTTGGGCTGCTGTCACGCTGTGTGTGGGTTGCAGGTGGAGTAACAGTGTCATCTCCGCCGCCCAGGCCGACTGCATGGAGGACAGTACCAACAATGCCGGTACTGCCAGTAGTGGCATCTGCCTGATGTCCACCATATGACTCTGAGCTGGGCGCTGTCTTGAAGCTGTCTGTGTTGTCATACCCTCTGCTCCCCTGAGCTGCTGACAAGCTGCGTGCCATGTCTGACTGGCCGTAGGGCTGCCCATACTTGTGCTCCTGAGCTGGTGCCTGCTCACTAACAGGAGCTGAAGAGGTAGCAGCTGTGGCCCAGGCTGGCCTGCCTGAGCTGAAGCCCTGGTTGCTGCCTCGGGTGTAGCCCTGGTTGCCTCCCTGGCTGTACCCCTGAGTGGTGCCTGAGCTGTAAGCCTGGCTACTGCCTTGGCTGGCGCCCTGGTTGTAGCCCTGGTTGGAAGCCTGTGATCCTGCCTCTGTGGTGCTGCTGCCCATGCCAACAGCAGACTTCAGCTTGTCTACCACACCAGTACCCCCTCCCTGACTGACTGAGTCTGAGCCATATGACTGGCCCTGAGGGTCACTGTAGTTCTGGGATGCGCCCTGGGACTGGTTGTAGCCTTGGGACTGACCAGACTGGTTGCCTTGAGTGGCATGCTGAGCTGTTCTGTTGACGTCCTCATCAGCATATTGGGAAGAACCTTTGTCAGGAGACGCTTGGGGAGTGCCATAGTACTCGCTCTCAGACCGACCTGAATAAAGTCACAACACATCTGATGATTAAACAGCACAGGCGCAAAATGTTGGCAACGTCATAAACATCTGATACGGGAGGTTTGCACCAGACAATGGCTGATCAAACAGCATTCAAGCAAGACAAAACAACAAAGTTACACTTGATGTGGCCAGATGCCCATGGATTTCAATGAGATGTACCATGTTGATTTTGGCGCAATATACAAAGTCACATTTTCAAGCGTACACATCAAAAACAAGAGCTGCAGTCAGCATCATGCTGCCAGTTTCAGCTGTGGTTTGCAAGCAGTCCAAGCAGCAGTTTGTAGCAAGTCTTGATCCCACAGCCAGAGCAGGCTTTCATACAATGTAAGCTTCTTGAGGAAATGCCTGAGTGCGTGAGCAACACTGTCAAAATTGAGTCTGCAAAAATGCGTCACCTGGCGACTGTGGAGCGTAACGGCCAGCAGCAGCTGCTGTGTCATGATGAGCTCCAGCCTTGGTGTCAGCAAGAGACTCCGCTGCAGCAACAGCGGTGGTTGGCGAGGACCTCCCATAGTTGTTGCCACCTGAACCACTCTCCAAGCCAGCTTGCTTGGTAGCTGTGGGCTCATCTAAGCCAGACTCATTGGATCTGAATGTACCAGCCTGCCTGACCTCTTCCACTGCGTCTGACTCGGGAGGTTTACCCCAAGAGGCAGAAGGTGCTTGCTGTAGATACCTGCCCTGCTCTGATGTTTCAGATGCCGCAGGGGTTGAGCCTGGCATGAAACTTCCCAGAACCCTGCTGAAGAAGCTGGAAGACTTGCTGGGGCTAGATGGGGTCGACGGCTGAGGTTGGCTTTCTGACTGGGAGTTGATTGTGCCTTCTGTGGAGGCATCAGCAATGCCGTGGTCAGTTCTGGAAGGGACAGCCGCCTTCAGAGCAGTTGGATGCTGAATGGCGCTGTCCTGCTGGATGTCTGTAGTAGCAGACTCTGTTGAAAGTGGCTGGTGCTCAGCAATAGCTACCCGCTCTGTAGATGTGACTTTGTCTGTCAGAAGGACAGGAGAGATTTCAGGCGGTATGCCATCTGCTGAGTAGCCTGGTGGGTAGGTGCTATTGCTCAAGTTGGACTGCGTTCTACCAGCAGCACCTGCATGAATGAAAGGGTGTTAACTTTGCACCTCTCTCTGTAATACCAGCTTGTCTGTTGTCCCTACTGTGAAAGATACCATGGACCCTACAAGTCAGATAGCTTTACCCTGAGTGGCCGCTTTTTGCTGAGTGTAAGGCTCTGGGCTCACACTCCGGGAAGCTTCCTCCATATCAGAGTCATTGATATCAACGGGGTGTGACGGTATGGCACCGCGCGCAGACGAGTGTGATCCGCTATTTTCGGCCTCCGAGCTTTGCTGCGCCTGAGACGACATGCCTCAGCCTGCAGTGGCCACAAAGATCAGAGCAGTGCGCGTTGATGCTAAAGATGAGAATCGCGCATGGGTCAAGCGAGCTGGCGCCAAGCGTCTTGGTAAACAGCAGCAACGAACTTTTGGAAAAAGGGTATACGGGCAAGATACACTACCTGAGCTGGCTCGACTTCTATGCAGAATGTTCCAATGCGCTCTGTGCAAGCGCTACCGCGAAAGCAATTCCCCTGAGCTGTTTCTTCGAAGTGGGTTTTGAGATAAACTTGAGCGGAGTTTGAACCGCCACTCACCACGGAGACGTTGTGCGTGGAGTCCGTGCACGGTAAAAACAAACAAGTGTTGTGTGTGCAAACTCCTGTATAGCAACTCCAGCGCAGCGGACTGTACGTGTTATAGTTCTTGCGTTCGTTCTGCGACCTTGGGTGACATCAAGGAACCCAGGCTTAGAATTGTCAGCACGGCAGACGAGGCACCTGAGGTTTGTCCCGCAAAGTAGTGCCCCGTGCTGCCGCCATAGACCTTCGACCGGATTGCTATCGTTGTGAAGGCTTAGCATTTCTGGCACCTAGTCGACGAAGTCGTCATGGCGCAGAAGGTCAGCCAACCATGCAGTGCTGTGAAACTCAGCTGAGAGGACTGCTCACAATGTGGTCAAACAGCCTTCACAATACCACAAGCCATCACACACACTCGCGATATGCAGGATGCTCAAGCTCAGATAGGGCAGCTCCATAATCGAGCGACGGGGAGCAAAACACACTTCTGCATCAGTTGCAACTTTCCAGTAGCTGTGTATGGGCGGACGTGGCCTTGTCTACACACATACTGTCTGAGCTGTGCAAGCGATTTAGACAAGTGTGCACTGTAAGCTTCACATTTGTCTCCCCAACCGCTGTCAGTGCGTTCTTATTCTGCACTGGCATATTGCTGTTGGGTTCACTGTAGCCACAACAAGCTCAGACTTGCACCTAAACCTGCACCTGGATTGCTACAGGTGCAGAACAGATGTTGCCCGGGTAGAGCGCATACCATGTGAGCAGGGCCTGTTCATCTCACCTGCCACATTGCAAGGTTTCAAAAGTGAGCTCCTCCTGAGAATCAGAGCCAGAGCTTGCGCCCTACACCTGCTGCACCAGTGCTCGCAACACTACACAAGTTTTGATTTGATCAACAGTGTATCTCGTGATGAACACAATCGCAGACTTGTATTGTAAAAGCTGTACATCTGCATGGCTGGTCAGTGACAAGATGCAATCAAAAAATTGTGTGACGCTGCAGCTGAGCAGGAGCTTGCAGAGCATGCAAGACAAGTCAAGACAAATATTGCGGCGCACCCAGCGCTCACACCTGTTGCAGCCAGAGGGTTTGCCTGATGACAAAGTGGCTGGCTTCTGGACATGTGGTCATTGTTGCTGTTGCACTGCTTGATGTATGATCTTTGAGGATTTTAGCAAGTTTGATAGAAGCACTTGTGACAACCCCCTTTCTTTGTTTTTTGCTTAGACTTGCTACTGGTATTATGAGCTTGGAATTGTGATTGCTGTTCTGCTTGAAACAAGTAAATTGATTTGATGACTGTGTTTTGCTTGACCCTCAGTACCTGTGGACACCTTTGCTTGAATGATGTGAGTCCAGAAGGTATGTACTGCACATGTGACGCTCTAGCCAGCCAGCAAGTACAAGTCAAGCTGACTAGCTATGCTTGTTTAGTGATTAAAGATACAGACGTTTCGAACTAAGGTGCTACGTTGGATATTCTCATTCATTTACATTGCAACGTGACGATGAATAACGACGCAAGTATTATGCTACTGGGCCATACATACCAGCATGTCTGCAGGTACAGATCATTTTGGGCTGATGCCAGATGGCCTCACAAAGCTGTCCAAAATAAACAAAAACTACAGCTAGGCATTCAATTGATTTGCAAAAGTGATGAGTGAGTTCAGGTCTTAGCCCTACACACTGTTAGCTTTTATGCGCTGTATGATGACCACATCATGGGGCTGATTGCAACAACACACTTGCTGCACCTGAACAAGATACCAGAACATGCTGAACTGAGATGAATAAATGCAGCCTTAGGGTCACCCTTAGTCATCCCATGCATCATCAGCAGCTCCAGCCTTTGTTGTAGGCGCGGTCATAAACTTAAATTTGTCGTCAACCTTCACGGCAGCACCACCAGTGGCAACGACAGCTGAGGGGCCAATCCTGATTTTGTCCTTGAACTCTGCTGCCATCTCCTTTTCTTTCTGCCTTGCCGCCTTTCCAGTGGCAAAAGCAAAGGTGTTACCGCTCTCCAGCTCTGAAAGAGCCTTTTTGATTTGGGTGACCACAAAGGAGTCCCTGTCAGTCCAGAATGATGTGGCACGGCCTGTGCTGCCAGCTCGCCCGGTACGTCCTGGGGGCACCAAACCAGTCAGAGGTATGCTCATTGTGACACAATATGGTGCAAAAAATATATCTTTAGCACTGCAGATGCTTCTCTAACTTGCAAAATGGTCATGCTCCTGGCAGATGAAGCGTTGCAATGGTGCTCAACAAACAATCTGGCCTTCAACACACAATCTTGCTGCTCAAGCAGTTCAGACTGCTAGCATTGCCTGGCAGCCTGCTGCTGCACATCATCCAAGTGCAAGGTGATAGGCAAGCCAGCTACTACAATGACAGAAACATGCGTTTGCTGCCGCTTGCAAGCACACTGTCGACAGGCAGTTACAGCAGGCAGCTCACCTATTCTGTGTACGTAGTCCTCAAATTGTCGTGGCAGGTCCAGGTTGATGACATGGGCAATGCCTTTCACGTCCAGCCCTCTACTGGCCACATCAGTTGCCACCAGTATCTGCAGGCAATGCACAGCAGCTGAGCAAAAAAAGTTTCTCACCAAGCAACAGGGCACATAAGCAGCCCTATGCTCATAAAGGAAGCTATGCTTGTAGTAGCGGGTGCACGCCAATGTTTTTGCCTGGCAGTGCCACTGCTTCATAAGGCCAGGGCACTGCAAGCAAGAAGGCATGATGCATGCATGGTGCAACCACTATTTGCTATTCTGAGCCAAAAGATGCAGAAGCTGCCTACACCAATCAGCAAGGCACTCTGCAAAGTTGCAGAGACCCTGATGCTCACCCGCACATCCCCCTTAGTGAAATCTCTGAGAGCGCCTTCTCGCTCCCATTGTGACAAGCCTCCGTGCAAGGCAAGTGCACTGAGACCCTCTGTGCGCAGCAACTCAGCAACATCATCACACCGCGCCTTGCGCTCTACAAAGATGATGGTGAGGGGCATCTGCTGCCCACTGCTTTCAGCTTGCCGTGATTCTTCAAGTAGCACTGCTGCGACATCATCCAGTTTCTGAGTGTCTGTGGTTTTCTGGAGGGCCTGGGTGACATTGGCTGTAGGGGTGCTGACTTGACCAACCTGTACAGGGTGAGTGATCAATATTACGACAAAGCAGAGAATCATGCAAACAGTCAAATTATGCCAATAGCCATAAGCATGTCAGGATGCAGCAAATGGAGACAATTGTGGACATGCTCAAGCTCTCAGGACAAATGTCAATGCAAGTGACAATTTGGGCTGTCAGCAACCATGATGTCTTTCTGAAAGGAACTTAATCTGACTCTGGATTTGCAAAAGGATGGTATGGAGGTGTTGTTTCGATTTTATGGCAGATGGTGCTTGTCAACAACAGATTGAGCCTCTATTCAAGTCATGCCTGCTGGACTGACCTTGATGCGCAATGGCTTATTCAAGTATTGACCCGCCAATGCCTCAATTTCCTCAGGCATGGTTGCACTGAACAGCAGTGTCTGATGTGGCGTGGGAAGACTGAGCATGATCTCCTTGATCTGGGGCTCAAACCCCATATCCAGCATCCTGTCTGCCTCATCAAGCACAACATAGGAGACACGATTCAAGGATGTATTGTTTTGCTGCAAGTGGTCAATGAAACGCCCAGGGGTGGCAATGACAATCTCAACACCGTTTCGCAGCTCCCCTCTCTGTTCTGAGATATTGGTGCCACCAACAACAATGGAAGTTCTCACATCCCTTGAGGTTCTGCTGAAATCCTTGATTTCTCTGTCTATCTGCTGAGCAAGCTCACGTGTGGGGGCTAGGACCAGGCCCATGGGGCCATCACCTCGCCTTAAAGGCCGCTGATGCAAGCAATGCTGAATCATAGGGATGCCAAAAGATGCTGTTTTGCCGCTGCCAGTCTCTGCGCAGCCCAGGACATCATTGCCTTTGAGAGCAATGGGAATGCCCTGAGCCTGGATAGGTGTTGGCTTGTCATACTTCTTGTGCTTGATGTCCCGCATGATGTTTTCATGCAGATTCTGCAGAAAAGACCATGTTAGTTGCTGTGAATAGATATTCAAAAATAGCAATGACATGCAAACACTGCCACAGCCATCACGCTCAGTAAACTGAAGCAAATCGAGGTTGCTGTTGGCAGAACATTCGTTGGTAAGTACAGTCTGCTTACCATGTCATCAAAGGCTTCCAACGGCACACTTGTGCTGGTTTCCCCCTCTACTGAAATGCTCAGCCGCTCCCTGGCTTCCTTGATTTGCTCTTCAGACATGTTGAGAGCTCGTTCTGAAGGCTGCCAGTCTGGGAACACAGCTGTCGGTGCAGATGAACCTTTTGATGTTGTCCCATTTGTGCTGGCAGAAGGCTCCGGCTTCTTTGCACCATCGGATCGCGCAGCGTCTCTACTTCCAAAGCTGCTTCCATAATCCCTACTGCTGCCATAATCTCGGGCACCGTCACTGCGTCCGAAAGATCCACCACCACGGCTGTCTGAAGGGGGCGCTGAAGGAGTACCACCATTTCTGAGATGTGGAGGCTGATACGGCATGGCAACTTGTGCTCACTGAAGCAGATCAAACAGCGTCTGATTGCTGATCATTCTAACGAGGCAGTTCACACCATTGACTACTTGCCGCCAGTAGCTGCTCTCTCGACTGTATTTGGGACTCGCCTTGGGGTTGCACTGATCCCCAACATGGGTGCCTGGTAGTAGAAGGTCAATGAACGTGGCCAATTGAGCGGGTGCTAAGCTACGAGTGCTCAAAGGAAACCTGTGCACGAGGGTGCCTGTGCAGCAAGTCTGCTGATTCAGTTGTGCATATCATTGATCACACTCACAACATAAACTTTGATCAAGCTTAAGCTGACAAGAAGCTTGCTGTTGTTGATGCTGCATGACACATTCTGATCTCAAACATGCAGTTGTAGGTGACCCGCTTATGTTCCAGTGCAGCATTGTCAAACTCAGAAAGCATTGCTTTGGCAGCAGCTTGTCCAGCTGTGTACTGCAGCTTGTTGCTGCTTGAATTGACTTCAAGCTGTGACCTTGTGCACAGCGCACATGACACCCAGCTGACGTGGCAGACCTTTGTGCTGCTACTGGGCTAAGAACAAAATGCAAGCACAGCATATGCACCTTGCTGCTCTTACGCTGTGCAAGTAATCATAATCATGCATGCTGTACCTCTAAGACCATGCAAAAAGAGCTTTGACATGCTGTGCCTAGCGTGCCTTTGGTCTCTTGTTGGGGCTGTGTTGGGTTGTATTGATGATGGCAGGGATGCATGAGAGCAAATACCAGAGGTGGCCAAGGTTGGACTCACATGAGGTGCAAAGAGTACATGGCATGCGCACATGCATTACAGGCATGCACAGGGGCAATTGCTTCATACAGCAATGAAGTACAGGCTCACAGCGCATGCAACAAGCCGTCATACAGGTGCGCTGAATCAGTCACGCATGTTTGTATGAAGGGGCTGCTTAATGCTGTCAGCAACACGCTGAGCTTGTCATGCAAGCCAATCTTGAGAAGCTGATTGCAGCGCAGTGATCAAGATCCCCAGCACCAACGCCCACCACAGTATACCGCAGCGGAACAGGTGGACCTAGATACACCCTGGAGTGGGGTCTGTCACCAACCCAGGCACGCCAGCTCCACAGATATGCGGCCCAGTCCCATGTTGGACCCTGCCTTGAATGTTAAGTGCTGTGATCTGACATACCCTTTGAGAAAATTACCAAATCTGCATTCCTCCATAGGTACGCACAAGTGTTGACAGTTGAAATGGTCACATTCATCTCCAAGCTTGACACAATGCTGGCAACAAGTTGCGCCATGTTCTTTTGTGAGGGCAAGAGGAAATTGAGATATCTGAAGAGGCAACAGGCATAACAATAAACATGCTTGAATTCCATCCAAGAAGCTGCTGCTGCTCTTTCAGGTTGCTGTGTAGTGTGCAGGGTAAAGTCCCGAGGCGCAGCGACCCTGCATACTAGCAGAGTGCTTGGTCATCAATGTCTGCAATTGCACGTCAAGTGCATGCGCCACATGTGCCGCGTTCAGGAGGTAAATGCGTACAGTACGGCGTAGTAATTGCATTAAGGCTGTTTGACAGGAGAGAGGCTGCATATGCATAATAATCATACAGGTTAGGACACTTGAGAAGAGCGGCAAGAACTCAGCGCAAAAAGTGAAGACTGCTTGCAACAACACATGTTTTGGGGTGCAGCAGCGTCTGCTAGCAATGTTTGTGTGGCTTGCTCAGCAGACAAGCCAACTTATTTTTGAGGATATGCCACTGAGTTGCAGGTACACTGCATCAAAATTGCCCTTTGCCACCAGGTCATTGTTGACAGCAGTCAGCAGTGCAAGCTGTGCAGTGTACTGCAGACACACCGGTGTTTGTGAATGTCAGCTGCAAAGCAGCTGCGGATTGTTCCAAGAGATTGGTGCCTGTGTGACATGTGGATACTTCTGAACATATGGAGAAATGGAGATCAACGCTGCTGCTGCATCAGCTGCAGGACTGCCGAAAATCACAGATGCGGCGATAGGCACAGCAGCTGGCAAAGCTGCAGCTGGCTGTAGAGAGTGTGCACGGTTATTGCTGGAAGACCTTCATCGTTGTTGTTTCGCTTCTTGAAGACTGCCTGTGATACCTTGGCTCAAGACGGTCGTGCTGTCTGAGGGCAAACATGCCAGATCACTTGCCGATCGGTACAAAAAGCTGTTCCGCAGTGGGCGGTAGATCCTTCAAGGTACTTTGAGGTCTCTGCAACAACTCCTGCAAGCAACGCGTGGACAGTAGGTGCTAGTAGACTGTCATCACTGTCTGGCGCTGTGCTTCAGCACAAACTTGCTGCAAAGATAGCAGAACCAAAAGCAGACTCTGCACATGCCAGCAGATTTGTGCCAAAAACGTGATTGTAGGCAGAAATTGGCCGCGAAAGTTGGCAGGGTTTACATTTTCATCGTCGGCATGAATGTTTTTAAACTTGCCAGCTTCCTTAACAGCTTCGAAGAGCTTCGTCCAGAGAATTTTGCACAGCCGACCCTAGCAAAACCCTGTGCAACTTGCAAAGCTTCGTTTCATACGCACGCTCTGCTGCTTTTGCGCTGATATGCAATTACGCAAGCTCGCCTCCACACTAGGTATTGAGTATTGACTGTCTGAAACTCTGGTGACTCAAAGTCCCTGCTGTTCCTTACCGGCGACTGTGCAGAGCTGTGCGTTGACCAACAATGTTTGGACTTAGCCTTCACACGCCCGTGAAGAGCACCATTTAGAGTGCAGCAAAATGCACAGGCGCTGCTGATAAACTCTGGTTACATTGCGTGTCAGTATCGCATCGAATTGGGAGGCTACAAGCAAAGGAACAGCTTGTATAGTCTCAGTATGAAGCATCGAATAGCCATGCGCAAGTTGGGCAGAAGCTCAGCACACAGAAAGTCAATGCTGAGGTGAGATGCTTCAAAACCGCTCTGCTTCTTCATTTGTAGGATAACATAAACGCACATACTCGGAGCTACTGTTTTTAGGACTATGGTGTCCCAGCTGCTGAGGTATGAAAGGATTGAGACAACGGTTGCGAAAGCAAAGGAGCTCAAGCGTCTTGCAGACAAAGTTGTGACCATTGCAAAAGAGGTGGTGATCAGCAGTCTTGATTCTCATGTGCACTGTCATCAGTATGCTCAGTGCTGACTATGCCCTCAATGGTTGCAGAACAATTTGCATGCGAGACAAAAAGCTGCTGAAATTGTACGTGGTGACGACGTCATGCATAAACTCTTCACAGAAATAGCAGAGAGGTACAAGCACAGGCAGGGGGGATACACACGCGTGCTCCAGACGGGACAGAGGCCCAATGATGCTGCACATATGGCTGTTATAGAGTAAGATTTCCTCGTTTCTTCGTCCACATAATAGTACAGCATGAAGAGTATCACCTGTGTGTGTCATGCAAGCAGCATGTTCATGTAGTTGTGTGCCAGTTCAAAAACTCCGTGAACATATGCCATCAACTTGCTGCAGGTATATAGATAGACCGGGGGAATTGAGACCCGCTCGGCCACCAAAAGTCAACCCCCTTCTACCTCAGGCAGCACAAGCAGCAGTCAGATCAACAGACCAACCTTCTAGATAGCGTCATTTGATTTGTCTGGCATCGAGCTTGTATTGTTTCAGTCTCTATCAGCAGCTGAACCTATGGAGCATGCTGGCGGTCACATATACACTGCAGCTTTTCAGAAGCGATTTGCCGCCAGCAGTAAACACATGAGAGTCTGATCACGACAGCAGACAGACTCTGAAGTGCATTTGACCCAATATGAGGTTAAGCAAGATGCTCCAACAGAACGACGAGGTCACCCCAAAAACCTTGCACTAGCTTTCCTTGATGGGCATTTTTGCTGCCGCCGTTAACGTTGAACCAGTGGTCGAAATGCTCTTCTGTGGGCAAGAAGTGTATGGTACTTATGCTGTCGCATGCGCTGAAAGCTTGCACATGGACTTCATCATGACTAGGGTGCTTGTGAAATGTCAGCCCAGCTGATGCTATGTGCAGACTCCTGCTGTCATGAGGACATCTTTCAGCAGGCAATTCTGTAGAGCAGCCTGCGGGGAAGAAGCTAACATGGAAGCTCGTACGCTGTTTGGTCAACGCAGACAGACCTTTTGTGCGAGAGATAGTGTTGCGGAACGGTCTGATGCACATGAGACTTGCATGTTCATGCACAACGAGGATAATCTCATGCAGCCAAGCTTGAGTTTGCATAGTTGCTCACACGTGCAGATTAAGTACATCACTGTGACATGCTGCAAGGCTTGCAAGTAGACTGTGAAGCACGCGTTGGCACAGCAGCCATACACTCCCAAACTCGTTGTAAACCTCCCGCGCTTTGTTCCTGTCGTAAAACGCCTCGGCCTTTCCGGCAAGCCCGCAGATCTCTTGCACATTCAAAACCAAAGACTGTGCAAACACGATGTTCCTTCGCTTCTGCCGTCAGCCACACGTCTGTGACAGCCCAGTCAGTCACAGAAGCCGTTGCAAAGGCAACTTTGGACAAACCTCTGTTTCAGCATGCCTTGCACAGTATATTCAGCTCACTGGCCTGGTTTGGCTTGGCATGGATTGTCACCCGTTACATAAGCCGCAAGTCTAAGGAGTGTGAAAGTCCAGAGGTAATCTTGATTGCCACCGGCTGCCTGTAGATCAACATGCCTTGTCCAAGCCAGCCATCTCATGACTGTATAGGAGCCGGCTCCAGCTTTCCTGTCAGAGCTATCTCCATCTGTACCCCGGGTCAAGCGTCCGGTTTATGTCCATGCGGGCCAGGCATTGCTCGTCGCCATCAACGTACCTGTTGCAGTCTTTTTGCCCATGGCAGCAGTGGTTTACTCGCTGCGGTCCATAGCTTGGTTCTTGGGAGTGGCGCTTGCATCAGAGACAAGGCGGCAAAGCTTTTCAGAGCCACTTGGTCAGTCCCATAGCCCTGAAGCCCATGCCCTGCTCGCAAGCGCGTTGGTGTTACAGCTGCCAGCTGTTTCCAACCATAGCTGCTACTCATAGCTGCAACTCATGCGACAACAGACTGGTCAAAGCAAGATTTGTGTTGACTTAAATTGAGTAAAAGTTGTGCCTGGCTTTTGCAGTGGCACTCTTGCAGAGGATGCTGACAATACTGCAAACAATTGATTCCAATGTGCTCAGCTTTCGCAAGCTTGGAGTCATTGTATTTGGGTGCTGGACATTGCTGCGCTTCAAGGAATGCATGATCAAAACACTCCTGGATGAAAGTATACAGGTCAGCATGCTTTGCCGGTCAGCAAGCCAGCCATTGCATGTGCACATGAAGCCTGCAAAGCAATGCCCATTCAATCACTGCTGACTTCACCATTTGAGCGTGCCCATACATGCAGTGCTTCCCTGAGCTAACATGCAGTCCACCCCGTTTGTTATTTCCGTTGTTATGGAAAAAAGAGAGTCGCTGTGCATTCACTTACTTATATATACCTTTTGAAAAAGCAACTCGTGGCTGTGTGTCTTTGAATCCTGGCAGCTGCCTTTGCAGAATTACTGCTGCCACACAGAGGTAGACCAGCAATGCATCGAAGCAGTCAAAACTCCTGGGTCCATGCTATTGCTGCTTTGCAGGAGATCAACGACCCCAGCAACCCTTCAGGGGGTCAGGGGAGGGCCCTTGAGCGGGTGATGCTGCCAGTCAGTGGGCTGGCTAGCTGGGTTGTGGTGTGTGCGGGCAGCCTGATGTGCCTTGCCATCCTGGGCATCAATGTGCAGCCTCTGCTGACTGTTGGTGGTGTCAGTACAGTCCTTGTGGGTCTCAGTGCACAATCTGTTCTGGCCAACCTCATCTCTGGCATCAACCTGGTGAGTGCGTCACTGCTCTGCTTTCTTTCAAGTTCCATGTGTGCAAGAAGTGTCAAAATGAATCTGTGCCAAGTTTTGCACATCAATGCTGGACCATGAGCTACAACCAGCTTGCTGAAGGTTCCATTACATGTTCTTGGCCTAGGACCGCGTACTAGTATTGCAGGCTTGTTGTGCTTTTCACATTGCAGATTCATGTGTCATGACAAGCCAAATATCCCAGGCCCAGATATACACATCCTGAGCAAACTGCTGTGTCCAGGCATCAAGTAATGTACAGCTGTGCAATGTTTGTGCAATACCCTGCGCAGTATGCACTGACAGCCTTGATCTGTATTCAGTTTCTGTCCCGCCCCTTTGTGGTTGGAGACCGGGTGGAGCTGTCATCTGGGGGTGGGGAGCGTGTCATGGTTGGGGTCATAGAAAGGGTGGATCCCATGCGCACAATCATCCGGACAGATGCATCTCTCCCAGTCACCATACCCAACAAGGTAGTCACCGTGCCATGAGTGCTGACTACAGTGTTGTCATTCCAGCCTTGCAAATCCTTTGAACCAGCACCACAAATTTGTCTTAATCGGTCTCAGCTTCCAGGCATCACAGCTAGTGTTACTGCTTCAGTGCCTGCTTGAGCATTGTGCGTCACAGCATATTCATATGTGTGTGAAAGTCCGTGGACATCCTAGACCATTGCTGCGCAATGTTTTACAGCTGTGACTTCACATGGCTCTTGGCATGAGCAGCAGAAGCCTCAGACACAGGCACTCACATGTGCCTCTTTCGCTGAGTGCAGGTGCTAAGTGAGATGATCATATCAAACGAATCCAACATCCTGACCAGCAGGGTTCTCAGTCACTTCAACAGGTCCAGGCAGCTGCTCTTCACCATCAAGCTGCGCTACAAGGACTTGGAAAAGGTAAAAAAAATCACTACATGAATCATCTGGGGCTTCACACAGCACAACATGTGACATTGCATCAAGACATGTGACAATGGTTGCTAGTAGTTAAGAGTCGCCTGCAACACTCCTGACCATGCTATGCGCACGTGCATGGGCAGCTTCCAGAGCTGCTGTGGTAATATAGTCACTGCTTGCTCACACATGAGTGATCAGGGGCTGCCACCCTTTGGGCATACACTAAAGGCTAGGTACAGTTGAATGACAAGCTCTGGTGCTGTACCCCTGCTGCCACAGATGCGCTATCTCAGATTTGTTGATCCTCAAGTCATTCTTGCTGCAGCCCCCCTGTGCACCTCCACTCTGTTTGGCACTTGATCATCAGCTTGTTTGGCTGAATATGTGGGTTTGTGCTGCGCGTAGGTAGAGATAGTAGTAGATGAGATGCGGCGCAGCCTGACGCGGCGGGCTGGCGTAGATCGCCGCCTGCCCCAATTTGTTGGCATGTCTGGTTTCCAAGACTATGCCATCAATATAGTGGTTTTGGTAAGTCATGCATGTCGTCAATAGACATCCATCTATGCTCACTGTGTAATTGGAGGATGAATATACATACATAGAGTAAAGTAGACATATGGGACAGCTGTCAGCCTTTTGTCACCATGCCTTAATGATGTTGCAAGTGCGCTGCTGTCTGCTGACTGTCAAGCTTTGATTTTGCTTTGCAACTTCTCCCACGGACATCCCAATGCATGGGACACACACCGCATCCTGAATTACCTCTGCACCTCTGGGAACTTTTGCGCTGTCAAGGAATGTATCTTTGTCCTACAGGTCCACACTACACCTGTGGCGTCGCGAGATTGGGGGAACTTCAGACAGCGCCTACTCATGGACTTTGGCCGCATCATCAACAAGCATGGTGTCCAGTTTGCATACCCAACTCAGGTGAACAGTCTCATGACTCAAAGTGCGCTGCTGCACTTGTCAGCAGCTGCCTGCTGCTCTGCATGCATGGTTACTGTAGCAGACGTTCTATGTATGCAACGGCTTCAAAGAACCTTGTCAGGCCACTGTTTTCATTGCAGTATATCAAGCTGACTGAGCCTGGTACCAGGGTGCTTCACTACAGCTTCCCACAGCAGAGTCTCAAGCAATTTTTTGGCTCATGCATGAATGTACTTTACTTTGTCACTGTCACATAATGTCACCTGTGTAAATATCAAACCAGATGTGGAGATGAGTCACACTCGGCTCCGTGGTTAAGACTGTACGGCGACAGCATGACTAAGCCAAGCTGATGACGGCGTGCAGGTGACCCACATGCCAGATCTAGAGGAGGCAATCATGAACAGTGTCAACAACGGACGCAGCAGTAGCAGCAGCAGCAGCAGCAACAATGGCAGTGAAGAGGGGAGCGGTTTGTCTGGAAGCAACGGTGCAAGCCGGCCCTCCAGCCCTTCCCATCAGCCTGACCGCAACAGGGCGGCAGAACTTGCTGCCATGGAGCAGTCCATTGAAGGTGGCTTGCCCAGGCCGCAGCCAATGTCAGCTGGCCTTGCAGGCAAGGCTGCGCAAGGCTTTGGCAATGAGGCTTACAAAAGCACAGACATCCTTTAGCATGCTGGCCAGCAGCCATGGCAGAAGCCACAGCAAGCGTTACATACCGCTGTGACTCTCCGGCCGAGCCCTCTGTCCAGGATCATGCATTGTTGGGCCATTGAGATTAACTTCATTACTTCAGCCTTGCAATGACCTGCGATCAAGTTGTCTTGAATTTACATAAGTCTTGTACATAGGGAGGGTCTGGGGCTTCCCCCCTTTTTTGCAAATGAATACCTGTTACCGGTATGCCGTGGAGATGAACTCAAACGCAATGAGGGATATATTTTTATTTTGTACAAATGAATCTGGCTGTGATCTGCACAATGATGAGAAGAACAAGCACAGTGATGAGAAGATAAAGCATGATTTTTATGTCCTTCCTATTTCTGTCGGAAAAAGCAACAGGCATTCCTGAGCCAAATATAGGAATGGTGTGAACGAGCTGCAGATGTGCTAGTGGTAAACCATATACATACCGTATACAGATTTTCTTCCTTATGCTATTGACCTTATATATCGACAGACTGCTTGCCTTATGACCGTCTTTACACAGCAGGAATCAGACAGCACAACGCAACACGCATGCTGTCTCCTGAGGGCAGTAGGGTGTGTGACTCAAGATGGATGCGTGTCTGTCAGGTAGTCCGTGGTCCACCAGATTGCATACATCACAGACTGGCATGCATGTGATCATAAAGGCGAGCTTTAGTGATGCTTTCTCCCCTTAACGTAAGACAATGTCTGTCGTTTGTAAAAGAGCACATCACATTTAACATTGTCACACTCATACTCACAGGAATGCTGTGCTCTACATAACTAACATGATATGCTCTTTGATAGAGAGCACACTCCAACAAGCTGTACTTCCAACAGATGTATCAATGTTTCAGTAATGTCAAGCTGCACTGAATCAGCAAAGCTCGTGAATTCATTCTTCAGCAATGGCACAAAATATGAGGCCATATCCCATGCTTCAGCTTCTGCAGCCGCATAAATGAAATGCAGCCAGTTGCTTTGCTGAAATCCACCTGGTTTATTGTGCAACTTCACCCCCTTGCTGCCTTCAGTGCACTGACTGTCTGCTTGCCAACTTTGCCCACAGCTTGGCTGTCTTTTTTGATGTGGCTTTTCCTTCTCTCCTTCTTGAGGTGCAACATCCAGTCAGGCACCTCACAGCCCGCTGCCCGCATCACATTCACAATAGACCGCAGCTGCCACGCATCTTCTTCAGTATAGAAAGTGATGGCCTCGCCTGTGAACAAGTCACCTAAATATGTTGACAATGTATGTATACCATGTGTGTGGACAAAGTATAAGTTCATCACTCAAGGACAGCAGAGGGATTGCAACACACAATGCGTGTAGGGCACAAAGGTGCAGGCAGGCAAGTCGCCACATCTGACACCATCACACTCTTTACCACAACTTGCCTGCTGCACCTTGTTCCCACATCAACACCTCAAAGCAGCCACCAAACAGGGCAAAACTCAACCGCTACATCTCAACAGCTGACAGCGACACAAATGCTACATAGCAGTACTCAAAGCACACACATCATGCACTAAACAGCAGACAAAAAGGTATAGTTAAAAGTCTCTGGTCATAGACTTTCTCTCATTAATCTTTTCCAAACTCCTGGAATCATGGATCCTTTATGTTGTAGAAATGTAAGAAAAATAGGTGCATGGATCTCACCTGATCTGCCAGCCCTGCCAGTCCTGCCCACTCTGTGGATGTAGTCGGTGGTGGACTGCGGAATGTCATAGTTGATGACGGTGTGCACTCCCAGGAAGTCCATTCCGCGGCCCACAAGGTCGGTGGCCACCAGCAGCCAGCTGCCACCCGACCGGAACCTGTCCACTGCTGCGTTACGCACGGACTGGGGCTGGGAGGAGTGGATCACATCTGCATGCACTCCATCATACATCACCTGCCTGCAACCATCAAACAAAAGCTGCTCAGGTGATCATCATGCATATATGCATGCATGCACTCCATTATACATCACCTGCCTGCAACCACCAGACAGAAGCTGGTCAGGTGACACAAGAGCTGATGGCCCCTCATGGGGTAGGGCCTCAGTCTCGGCAGGGTTTGTAAGTTTATGCCGGCAACTGTTTTTATGCCTTGTATAACAGGCCTCACGACTAAGTAATAGCTGGTCAGGTGATCATCATGCATATAAGCATGTCATCACTACTGCCACGCAGAAAGACATCGCGCTCTCCAGGACACAAAACAAGACTTGATATGAATACAGGGCAGTGATATGTGATCAGGCTCATGCAACTTGCAGCTGCTGTCGTCCAAGGGCACCTCATCACATGTTGCTGCTGAAAGAAGTCACATGGCTCTGCAACAACACCATCAACAAGCACGTTTTGACCATGCAAGCTGCAGGTGATCCACTCCAACAAGTCATTGCACAGCAGGCAGTGGTGCCCTAGGCAGCATTAACAGCCTCAGCCCACACACAGCAACAACAGATGAAATGCGCCTCTGACCTCTTACCATGCACGAACCCTGATGCACCTGGTTTGGTCGAAAGTGTACACTCTATAGCTGTACACAGTTCAGCACTTCCAGACTCGGGACTGCATCAAGGTACATTACAAGCAGCAATGATGCACAGGGGCCTACAGACAAGAACAAGGATCAGCAGCACAGTGTCCTAGTTGCTGCTCTTTTGGGTGAGGGGGAGCTGTGCCCTTACCTGTGTACGGCCTCAGCTCGCTCCTTGCTGGAGACAAACAGCAACACAGGTGGAGTGAGTCCTTTAGCTATGAGCTGGCGCAAGCCCAGGATCTTGCCCCCCTCCCTGCCCACAAACATGAGGCGCTGAGACACTGCTGAGGTTGGGGCATTCCTGAGACCCACCACCAGCCTGAGGGGCGACTGCAGCACGCTGGACGCCAATTCCTCAACACCCTCTGGCAATGCTGCACTAAACAAGCCCCTGACCTGTGACGACAGACCAGCCAAACTTTACTTTTGGAATTTGAGGAGTGGGGGGGGGGCGATAGTGGCAAGTTGCAGGGCAGCTGCTTGACAGCTTCTTGAAGTAGTGCAGGGATGCAGCAGGGTCAGCCATGTGTGAAATGCTGCACGCGATTGTTGCCCAGATTGAGACTCAACACCAGCACTGTTTGCTATATGATTAATTAAAAATGGGCTCATTTTGAATTTGCGATGGAATACATACCACCTGAATTAAACATGGACTCATTTCAAATCTACGATGGAGTCCATACCAGCTGCACCAAGAGCACATTTGCAGTTGTGCAATGTACCAAACGGCAACAGTACAGAACCAGATGCAGCAAAACAGATGCATGTGAGACAGGGACAGCAATGAGCAACAGACTAGGCTACCAACAATGTGCATGCCAGCCATACTGGGCAGCACAAGGTAAGGAGGCATACAATGTTGGATCAGTAACAACATGCATTGCCAGCCATACAGCGCGGCACAAGGTGAGAAGGCTCACAATGACAGGCTAGTAACAACATGCATGCCGGGCAGCAGAAGGTGAGAAGGCTTACAATGTCAGGGTTGCTGCAGGCTAGGATGATGCGGTCAATGTAGCTCACAAAGCCCTGCTCAAACAGCTTGTCTGCCTCATCTAGGATGAGGAACTGCACCGAGGCCAGGTCCACTTGCTTGGCTTTGACCAAGTGAGATAGCCTCTTTGGAGTTGCAACCACCAAGTCCATCTGCAACAGCAACATCATCTTCTGAAAAGAAAAAGACAAGAAAAGACTACGCCTTTCGGCGTCAATTGATTGAGAAGCCCAGTACTATACCAGGCTGCCCAACAGGAGCTTCTGCATCCATTTGATGAGAGGGCTTCAATTGCAAGAGCCCTCAATTGCAAGAGCCTTCAAGCCAGTGTATAGTCTGCATCATGCATTGCTGCATGCAACGCCTGAACTTTGGACTTGGGTGCATGCACCTTCTGTCACATGTTTTGCTTTGTTAGGCTTATCAGCCAGAGTGTGAAAGGCACAGCACGGCCTGATGACAGGGCAGCCTCTGTGAGGGGTGATGAATGAACTGCATGAGGGTTGAAGGAAGCAGGAATGCACAACAAAGGGTGGGAGATTACCTTTGAGAAGTCGGTACCAGCTGCAACAGCTGCAGTCAGAAGAGTACAGCGCAGCTTGAGTCCCTTCAGCAACAGCAGCAGGCAGCGTGCAGTCTGGGCTGCCAACTCCCTTGATGGGGCCAGTATGACTGCACTAGGGCCTTTTGACAGCTCTACACTGCCTTCTGCCTTGTCTGACTTGCCCTTCACTGTCTCTGAGGCGCTGTTTGCTGCTTTGGATGTGCTTTGCAGCGTGGAAGAGGCCTCTGAAGGTTTTGAGCGCTTAGTGCTAGGTTTTGGATTGTGCTCAGCGCTTTCAGAAGTTCTTTTTGTGCTTCCTGACGCCTCTTGCTGCTGCTGTTGCTGTTCTTTTTGATGTTGTTGTTGCTGCTGGTCATACTTCTTTTGATGCAAGGCAGCAATGATCGGCAGGAGAAAGGCCAAAGTCTTGCCTGACCCTGCAGTATCAGGAAAACGACATGTGTCATGGTCAGACCAAAAAACGCCTGCACAACATGTTTCAACCATAACAAAGGGAGACACAGTGACCATGGCTGCAGATGAGAAATTCAGCAAATATCCTTTCAGAACATGCATCATGTGTTAATATAACCATCAAACAAGTGTCAATCTTGAGCTCTAAAGCCTGGACCCCTGAAGCACTTCTCATGCTGATGCGCAGTTTGATTTGTTCAATGCAGCAGCAAAACGTGGTCGGGTTCAAGCAGGCGACAAATTCATAGTTCTTGAAATGAGAACAAGGACTGGCCTGTGGGCGCCACAGCAAACAAATCCCGCCCTTCCAACAAAATGGGAATGGCTTGGCGCTGAATTGCTGTCGGCTCATGCCACCCATGCTCTTCCAACTTGGCCATCAGCCGCTTGCTGCACTTGTATCTGCTGCTTAGGTCATCGAAGTCGATCAGTGGCGCTGGTGCTTGACCACCTGTCACTCTGATGCCATGGCTCTTGCGCAGCAGGTTGGCTGCCTGCACACCAGGATTGTTGATCGCTCACATGCAGGTGCAGTTTGTCAAAAAGACAGCACAGCCAAGAATCAAGCATGCATGGCGCATTGAACTTGTGATGTAGATGCCTGATCAGGCAAGGTCAACCCACTTGTATTGGCTGCTGCTTCATACGCTTGACAATGCTTACAGAGATTCAGATGCAGAGTAAATGAGCTGCTATGCCCTTGCACTGGTCAGGCTGATGCTGTCAACGGCTTGTATGGTTACAAGCCAATTCTGTAAAACAGCAGGTTTTGCATGCAACTGGACCAGTCTGAGGACTATACCTCAAAGGGATCATTGCTTATGCCTGCAACCATTTCAGGACCTGCATGTGAATCATCTGATGCGTTCTCGGCCTCCAGACTGGCATGGGCATCAGTGGCTTCATTTACTGCACAAGCCAATATTGAGATCTCGGGTAAATCCACCAGCAGTCAACAGGACTGCTGTATGGCATATGTACCAGGAAGTGAAACAAAAGCATGAGCAGGATGGCTGCAGATAACACACCATCAATCAGCGCATGCTTCCTTTTGCTTCCTGCCAAGCTTTTGGAACCCTTGGACATAGCTGCTGCAGGAAACAGGCTGCATTAGCATGCTCTTGTGAGGTTGGTGCTTGCTAGCAGCTGTGTTTCAGCACAGGTCAGCTTCAAGGGCTTTTACAGTATTGCAAATGCAGCTGATCTCACCAGTCATGTCACTGTTAGCCTTGTGGGAGGTGAAATGCAGTCCAGCTGTCAGGGCAGAGAAGATGCCCCGACTCGTGCGTTCGAGGGGTTGCATTTAAAGAGACGCGGAAGGCGAGTTAGACAACTTGTCCGAGCCAGCGTCACACTGGCAACAGGCAGCGAGCCGCTTCGAATTCTGCCTCGACAGGACAGGACACTGGAGCAGACAGACTGTGAACGGGCAGCTGGCGTCCTTATGGCAGAACTGGCCTCACATACAATATCTCTGCTACGCTCGATGACCCAACGCAGGCTAACGTGCGTTGCTGCGATGTTTGCACTATGCACCCGGAACGAGCAACGGCTCCGAGACCAAGCCTGGTTAGTAAACATGTTTCAGTAACAGTGTTTCATTCTGGGTTATAAAGCCATGGTGATCTCAATGGCGACCTATAACTATTCAGACACACGTGCTCAATTTGCAGTTTGTACTTCCAAGTGGAATTTTAGCTGAAACCACCCTGCTGCAGCTGCAAGGCTAAACCCTGCAGGTCATGCACACTACTAATCATTCATGAATCTGATCAGATGGCCATCCATGGATCCAGAGTTCGGATGGGTCCGGACCATGTGTTGATGAACAGCCCTCTGCTCGCTTGCATGCTGTATCAGACTCAGACCTGGACTTTTTACCAGGCAGAAGAGCCCGACAGACTCATCTGTTGCAACTGGATTGCTGTACAAACACAGACCAAAACACAACAGTGATGTCAAGCATGACACAACAGTGTTTGATGGGCAGTGTTGAACGAAAGACTGGCTGTACTAGTACTGCTGAGCAGGAGCAGGCTGTACAGTCTGTTGTGCAAAACAGCAATGACAATGGCGCAGCTGGTACTGACAGGCGTAGGCATGGTCAGCATCAATGAAGGCACTAGCAATGACTTAGCAGAAGGTCAGAGTCAGTGCAAAGCTGGGAGCTGTAAACAGTCAAGCAGCTGATGCACCAGAATGTGATGGTGGCGACAGCAACCATCCAATCAGCACCATCCCATAGTTGCAGGTGCCGTCAATCAGACTGCCCAGGCTAAGAAAGATTTCAGCAAGTCAATTAATGTTCCCCCTGATCAAGCAAGAGTGATTGGCAGCAGGAGCATGGAGACAATGATGATGTGCTAGATATGTTTGGAAATGCAGAAACAATCACAAAGAAGCCAGTCTGATGCTGTACCTTGTGTTGCAGCTGGTGAAGCTTTTTGCAGCAGCAGCAGCAGCAGCAGCAGCAGCAGCAGCAGCAGCAGAAAATCTGTATCTTAAACTTTTGACAACATCTGGGATTATATTTACACAAGCAGCTGTGGGTATGTTGGGCGTTGTGCCCATGTGAGTGCGCTTGTGTGCTTTGTTGGCTCACCTCTGGCTTTGGGATCTGTTGGACCGTACCGAAAGCTGTTACGCTGTTGATTGGGTACAAGGTTCACGACAAAACATGCCACGAAGCAATACCTTGAGCCTCAGAGATGCTTTCTGCCCTGCAGTCTGCCCAGTTTTCTGACAGCGCTTGCGGTCATCCATCACAATTTTTGGTCAGCGGACGCTATGCAGTCGACGGCCGGATAGATTACTCTGGGCAGGCCGCTGTGCGCCGGATAGATTACTCTGGGCAGGCCGCTGTGCGTGCTTTGCTTTCACGCCCTGACGACCCGCTAGCAGCTTTCTAGGGCTGTATCTAGGGTTTTTGACCCATACCTCTGCAATGTCAGGAGACACCGAGATCATATACAACACGCCGGACGTGTGCCTTATTTTCACCAATTTCTTGCCCAGCAGTCTGGTTTCTTACTTGAGCAAGAAGCCGGACTGAAGCGGAAGGAATTCCTGGAAATTTATGCAGGAGTGGAGTCAGACAGACAGAGCGAGGTGTTTAGGTGAGACGGTGCGCTGGCTCACCCACCTTCCTCCCAGAAAGGGGACCATCCCTTTCTGGTGAGCTGCAATGGCAGAAGCTCGGAGACACCCCCTGGGGGGGAGGGCCTAGTGGAGCCCCGGGGGTGTCCCATCAGACACCCGAAGGGTCGTGTCTATTCGACGCGATCAATACGGAAAACAACTCTTTACACTATACATCAAATAATAACCATAATCATAAAACCTGCAGCACTATTGCAGCATTACCATTAAACTCGCCGCACTGTTGGCAGCAAGACGCCTTTCACTGGACTTCGACCTGCCTGTTGCTTGAGCTTAATTAGCAGCTATATATGCCCATGAACAAAGAACTTGGAATATCAATACAGCAACACCATCGAAAAAATACATCTTGCGATCAGGCAAGCTGTACGTTGATACGATTGGCATGATGTACATGTGTACATGATCTGCTGCAACGGAGGCGAGTAATTGACCAAGTAGAAGGACCATCAGTCTGCAAGCTCTGCATTAATGAATCAATATTGGCGCCGCTCCCAAATTGACTGTGTAACACCCAGAAATGGTAATTGAGAATGAGGTGACGTTCTTGACGCACACTAAATATCACACAGATGCCTATCACCAAACAGCTGGTCGAACACAACCATTTGGTCATGACATACACATTGGTCACGACAATATAGCATTGACATTGATACAGGAATGATCAACTTGTGAGCATCCATAGCATCAAGACTTTGCTCAGCGCTCTGTCAAAGTGCTGATTGCAGCATGCGCCTATGCATACAAAATAAACATGCACAGGAAACATCCCTAGCAACACACAATAAAGCAGCACAATATCCTTTGCATTATTTGCCCTAAGACAGTGACTTCATTATTCACTGTCACAAAGTGACTGACACTCAAAACATGTACGGTACATACTTATGTGATGAGGGGTCTATGTGTGTGATGGCCTGTTGCTCAGGGTGCATCAGAGCCAGCATGCTGATGTCTAGTTCCTCATTGGCTGTCAGGTCCAGCATCTTCAACAGCGGCCAGTTATTGTCTGCAAGGCACCTGACAGCCACCTCATCTAGAGCGTTGTCCATCAGATCAAGCTCTGTCAGCAAAGGCCAGTTGCCTGAAACCAGATGCATTGCGCCAGCAGCATCTAGGCAGTTGCCTAGGAGGCTCAGCATTGACAGAAGTGGCCAATGTGCTCTTGGCAACCACTCCAACTCAAAGCCCTCTAATGTACAGTTGTTGAGGTACATGGAGGTCAGCCCTGGCCATTGAGCCTCAGACAGAAACCTGATTGCTGCCTCATCTAGATCGTTGTTGCTCAGAACCAGTGTTGTCAATCGTGACCAATCACCCTGAGTCAGGACTGCTATGGCAGCAGCAGCGAGCCAGTTGTGTGCCAAGTCCAAGCTCTGCAGCGCCGGCCAGCAGGCTTTGATGAGTACTGAGATGACATCCACCCCAATCTTGTTCCATTGCAGCTTGAGGCGCTTGAGGTTTTTCCAGTCTCCCTTGATGAGCTCTTCTGCTGCTTCCACATCTAATTTGATGTCACTGCATGAAAAGAAAAGCCTGAAGCAGAAGGATATGCAGGATTGTCATGAGAACAACCTGCAGTGAGTCTTTTCTGTGTCCAATCATGTCACAGTGACTGCTAGAGGAGACTAGTCATATGTGCTTACCTGAGCTCAAGACTCTCAAGTGGCCAATCAGCCTTGATCAGCCATGCTATGGCTGCCGTATCCAACTTGTTGTGGCTCAAATTTACTTCTTTTAGCACTGGCCAATTTCCAGCAACAAGTTGAGACATGGCTGCTTCACCAAGAGAGTTCCTGCTCAGATCTAGGCTGACTAGAGTGGACCACTGGGCTCTTGCCAGCTGTGCAACAGCACCTGGCTCCAGTCTGGCTCTGTACTTCAGGTTCAGTTTCTGCAGCTGTGGCCAGCGCGTCTGAACCAAGATCTCGAGCTCTGTGACCTGATACTCTGTGCCGTAACCATTGTGCTCAATGATGGTGATGCTGGTAACATGTTGATGTATCAGCGAGCGCAGCTGACGGCTGCTCGATGCCAAGGCTGACAGTGCCTTGGTGCTCAGCAACTGCAACAGCCTTGGAGCAGTTTGCAGCACATCAACAAAAGGTGAAGTTGCGGCAGCGCTTGGAGAGAGGTTGCTGTCTTTGCTGTGGCTAGCTTGGGTGGGACGGCTCCCAAGGACTGAAACAGCAGACTGCTGAAGCATGAGCGTACAGACCAGTGAGCTGCTCAAGTGTCGAAGATGTGGCGCTGTAATTCTGGGCAACACCTTGGAGTGTCAAAGAAGTTCGAGGCTCAGTGCAAGAACCTCACTCGGCTGGGCAAGTGACAAGGTTTTTTGGGTCCTATTTTTGGCTCATTCAAGCCCTGGACTCCTGCAGTGATCCCTGATTATAGTCATTCAAGTCACAGCTGCCTGAGCCGAAACAACACATTCAAAAAAAAAACGAAGAATCACCTGGGTTGCAGTTGGACAACAGTGATGAACGATCGTGTCCAGAGTGCAACTTACAGTGGTTCTCGCTGTGAACCTCCAGACACAAGGCTGACATCACCGTCGCTTATGCATCTGCTCGCCTTGCAGCCTTCGCTGCTATTCACGTCATGCAGACACCAGTGATTGTGATCAGAAGCGGACTTGGCAGATCTGCGCTCGAAGAGATCACTTTCCACGTTGACCAGATGGTTTAGTCTGCATCATTACGTGAGCAGATTTCAGTCATGAAGAAGAAGGCACTGCACGCGCCCTACATTCATTGCAGAGTGTCGCATTCGTTCAATGCTGATTGAATTCAAGTCTGACAAAAAACAGAGCACAAAAAGTATCTGGCTCTCACACATCTGTACATCTCACATATCAGGAGGCTGCATCAGGCTGTAGCAGCTTTCTGATATTGTTTGGGAACGCGGGCATGTCGCAGCGACTGCACCACCTCAAGCATTCTGTTGCTGCAATCTGAGGTAATTTGTGCCCACACTGCATCGAACATGGGGCTGCCATACATTTTAGCCTCATTTCTGAAGCTCCACATGGTATTGATCTTCCACATGGCTTCTGGCCTCTTTTCAATGTGCTGGATCACTTCGTCTCGGTCCTGCCAGCAAACAAGAGCTGACTCAGATGTCAGCCTTTTAGATCTCCTCCTCTGCTAACTTGAGACAAGGCTTTCTTTCCAGCCTTTGCAAACCCACTTGCTACTTGGTGCATGCAACACAGGCTTTGGCAGCGCAGACAAGGATGAGATTACAGACTGATATTATGAGATGCGCCTGGAAGTTATACACTGCTCACCTTTAGTGTATACTGACGCGCAGAGCCGTAGCAGGAATCCGGGTCAGGCAATGATAGGGTACCCCTGCGCTCTGCTGACAAGGATGCGGTTGGATCATACACAGTCTGCTTGAACCATCCACTCAGCTGTCCCCAGATGAACAGTGCTCCATACTTCTTCACCAGATTAGAGGTGACCGTCCTGCCCTGTGGGCGCGCAGCTGTCTGGTGGGGCCTTGGGGCCAGCTCTGCCTCAGACTTTGGGTCATAAAGGGGGTCGTTGGAAGGATCTGTGTGAAGATCTGCTGCTGAATCCAGCAAGTCTGGACTGAGTTGTCTACTTCTGCCCAGTCGTGACTTGCCCTTACCAGCATGTGCCGCCTTGCCTGCAGCATTGCAGGACTCATCATGGAGCAGTGATGGTTCTGGACAGATTTGCTGTCCTGGTGGTGGCAAGAAAGTGCATGGACTGCAGCCAGCACGTCAAAAGCCCAATTATACACAATATACTCATTCTGACCCCTTTGTCTTGTATTGTAGTGTGACAGCGAGTGCCGTAGGCAGGTCTCCAAACAGATCAAAAGATATGGTGTTGCCTTTACAATGCCTGCAGGGAGTGATCTGCACCACTGTGAGCATTGTCTATATAAGTATCGCACTCCAATGAGACATGATCCAGTCGGTCAACAGCATTCATGACATGTTTGACTTTAGCACACGACACAGCCGTGACACTGTAACAAGCTGAAAGCCTGTAACTATGTAACGAGTTGTAACTTCCTAGCTGGAGCGTCCAACGGGCTGTTTGAGCAGCCTTACTGCGACAGATAGTGAGTCAGCTGCAGTGTGAGCACCCCTGGCATTATAGAAACCAGTACGGCCCCCAAATCTGCCACCACCACGGGCAGGCTGCAGGGCATTCACACTGTCACGGCGTCTCTTGCAGCCACCGGCAAACAGAGACGCCGTGACAGTGTGAATGC